>JAEEGL010717450.1_pt1 | contig 57029 bp, 43 predicted proteins | sample 9134231 | NCBI WGS metagenome assembly JAEEGL01 (sample SAMN16246548, study PRJNA631951) | gut metagenome | biome: gut microbiome; feature: rumen; material: fiber-attached | host: Bos | place: Iran: Karaj | collected 2018-10
ATCATAACGGCCAACTGATTCCAGCAGGTGAAATTCTTGACATATCGATGCCCTTCGTATCTGTTTGCTATTCTGAGGAATACGTCCTTATCAATGAAATCTAAAAGCTGCGAGAACACGTATTTTCCTTTATGCATGTGCCATTCTACGTTAGTCTGGCAAAGATAAATTCAAATCGGCGCGCCTCAATTACCTTTGTAATTACCTAACTTTCAATATTTTCAAAGAACTTTTACGGATTTTTACCGGACACTAATGATATTCTTTACATAATAAAACTTTGGAAAAAATAATTCCATATTAGAGCAAATAAATACCAAATAACGCCTTATTCATTTGTCGCAACCAAAAGAAGGTTTCAATTCCAGCTTTGCCGGCTTTCCATGCTCAACAAACGACCAACCGAGTAAGAAAAGAGACGACAATAATAAAAGCAAACAATGATTCATGTGTCTCTATTTCATATTACCAAGGTAATAGTTTGCCCATACATTGTCGTTGCGCTGCTCAAGGGCTTTTCTAAATGCATTGCGCGCTGCACCATTTTTCCCAAGAGCGAGATTCGCAATGCCTTGAGTATAGTATGCGACAGCATTGATATCCTGCTCAAAAGGTCCATGGTCAAATGACTCAAAAAAAGTGTTGTAATATTCTGTTTCCATAGATTTTCCACACTCTAGAATGTGCTTATACAGGCTCTTGACATCGACCTTAGGATCTAGTTTCTTCATGGCAAGACCTTTCTCGTAGAGATATACAGCGTCCTTATCCTTCACCTCAACCTCAGATGCTTTCTTATACCATTCATTTGCAGATGTTTTGTCACCGATCTTCTCATAAGCAAGGCCAATATTGTAATAAACCTGAGCATCGCGTGCATCATACTCCAAATGAGCATATCCAAGATTGGCTGGATACTCGTTAGCCATCATCATATATTCAAGAGCTTTGTGGTCATCACCACAGCTCCAGGCCTTGAATCCACTCAGCAGGCAAGCATCCACATAGATGTCGTGAAGATCCTCAATATGCTCGCGTCTACTATAGAATCGTGTTGTGAGAGGTTCAAGAACCTCGACATATTCCCCGTGCAAAATGCGCTGCTTGATGGCCTTGGTCTCTGAATCATAGCGTTTTTGGTAATGCTCTTCACGACCGTTGAACAGGTTATATCTATCTTCGAGCGGAGCATTAATCTGCTCCATTATCTCGTCGCACTCGGCAAGGAACAGGGCGTTGCCATCCTTATCGGCTGCTATTGCCTTCAGATAATACTCAATAGCAGTATTATAGTCACTTGCGTCTTTATAGGGTTTGCCTTCGTTGCGGAAGCGGTATGCCCAGCCGATGTTTCTTAACGCCATGGCAAATTCCGAATCAATTTCTGTTGCTTTTAGCCAACAGTTAAGAGCGAGCTCAGGGCGTTTTTGGAACCAAAGGTTACCAAGGTAATACCAAGTGTTCGCGCTTTCTGGAATATACTTGAGTGCAAGTTCCAGGACTGAAGCAGTCTCAAGGCGAAATGGATAGATATAATCGGTGCTCAACGACTCAGCAGACTTGAACCATGACAATGCATCTTCCCTATTACCATCAGAATCTGCGAGATAACCAAGATAATATTCAACTGTGGGATAAGGCTTTATGCTTTCCGCCTCTAAAAGGACGGCCTTGCAATCATCCATAAAACCATTATTCATGTAGTATAGTGCAAGATCAAGATAGCTCTCGGACTCACCACGAAGAAGCTTTGAATAATCTTGTGTAGGAATTGCTCCCATGATAGAGAGCTCGCGTGTGGCATAAAAGTTTAAAGGATCAAACTCCGCCACGTCTTTCGCCATTTGAATTGCTTTCTCCCGTAGACCAGTTTTTCTCAAAAGGCTAGTCACAAGATTCTTTGCATCAATGTTCATTCCGTTGTATTTAACGGCCATGCGGGCTTCTTGCAGAGCCTTTGCACTGTTTCCCATCAGGCAGGAAGTCTGTGCAAGTTGATAATAGGCGGCAGAGGCATATTCATAATCCCAAGCTGCCCTGTATAGAGTATCAATCGCATCATGCCAGTTCTGCTCGGACTTGAGCACTAGGCCGAGATTGTACATTGCCTCGCCGTCTGCTGGTCTGGTATAATATGCAGTCTCTCTCTTAAGGGCAGTCCGCAAATAATGTTTTGCCTTCTCATTATCCCCATTTTTGCGGTAATAGATGCCCATCTGAGTGTTGCAGCGCACATCAAGAGGATCCCTTCTCAAAACCTCAAGGAAATAATCATTAGGGTCAACGTGAGCCTGATGGAACTGAAGATTACGCATTCCGATATAATAAAGTTCCTCAATGCTCTCAACGCTCTTTGGATCAGGATTAACCGGTTTAAGGTCTTCTGGAAGGGGAGAGTTGATATCATGGACATGCTGATGATGATCAATGAGGAGTTCTCCTTCATTTGAGTAAAGACTGATGACACACTTCTGTGGATCGGCAGTAAGTGCCGGATCAACGGAAAAGTCGTCATGGAACGGCTTGTGTGGTGCAATGAGCGCAATCTTACTGTAAACCTCCCGTCCATCGCAGGTAACTTTCACGATAGCATTAGGACGGATTCTAGTGGTATTGGCGGCAATATGGATGCGTCCATCGGCGCCGGCTTCAATATTGACGGTAGCTTTTTCATTGCCACGAACATGAATTTTATCGGAGGAATCCGTGGATGCATTCTTTTCATTCTTCAAGTCACGTATGCCATACCAGTATGCGGTGAACTCTTTGGTTTCGTTCGGGTTGATCCAGCAATAATCCGGTTGATTGTCAGAATATGCTGAAGTCATAAGTTCTACATATGCGCCATCACTGTCAGTAAGAGTTTCGCTGTCCCACGCATGCCCATATGCCTTGTGGCCCCATGTCCAGAACTTGCCCCCCTTACAGATATTATGGTTACCTGATAGCATCGTGCCGGCATTCACGCCGTAATCATAGCCACCGACCCAATCGTCCTGAAGGTCCTGAATAAAAACAGAATCACCGGTAAGAGACGGAAGGTTCTTCCAATAGCTGACGTCGACTCCAATAAAATCAGCGTTCCCCTTGTAAGGCTCGTTTGCAATGGGCCAGTGGATATGGCTGGACTTATGGTGAAACATCCCAAACTGGGTTGTCTCTGGGAAAAGGACTTGATAGTTTTCGTTCGAGTGAGTCGCGACATTGTTCCAATGCAGCATGGAGTTGCGGTCGCCTGAATCATTGAAGAATCTTCCGGTCACTTCTATATAACTTGTTTCAGGATAAAGGGTAAGCCCGATAGCCCAACTCATTCTATGACGGTGCTCTATTTCTCCAACCCAGATAGACTTGGATCCGTCACCATTATCAACAAGCTTGTAATCAATAGGGAACTGACTGGTTGCCCTATGATGGTGAAATACATTCCACTCCACGCCCCCACTTAACCAGGCGCCAAGCATACCAACGTTGGCCGGTTTGATTACATGCTGACGATAAAAAATCTCATATCCGTTTGTCTTGTCTGTAGCATAAAAAAGACGTCCACCTATGTCCGGAAGTACACACACCTTGATATAATCATTCTCAAGATATAGGGCGCGATGCGTGCTATCAACCTTCTCATTTGTTGGGTTATCATTCATTGCATAAGGGTAGACGGCTCTTTTCGCTCTCTGGTAAGCGAAGTCCCTTTCAAAAAGAGGGGCCTTCTCGGGAGCGTTAACTCTGTAAGTCGGAAGGTCGATTGTCCCTTCCCACATTTTCACAGGACCGTTCTGTGCAAAAACACTTGCAGCAGCAAGCAATGCGAAAATTGATAAGCAGAATCTTTTCATTATTGTCTATTGTTTGTCATCTTTATTGCATCTTCCATGTATTCCATTGGAGTTTTTCCATACTTAGCCTTGAAACTTTTTGCGAAATAAGAAGATGATGAGAACCCCACGGCATAGCAGACATCGCTTATTTGCACTTTATGTTCCGAAAGCATCTTGGCCGCGATAGTCAAGCGTTTGTCGCGAATATAGTCACCTGGTGTAGTGTTTAACAGTTCTTTTACTTTTCTGCTGAGGGATGAGTGGCTGATAAACATCTGCTCTTCAATCTGAGTTTTCGTAAAGTCAGAGTTGGATATGTTTGCCATCACAATCTCATCAAATCGCTTTATGAATGCCTGATCTCTGTCCGGCAAGCTGGGAATCGAAGGTGCGGAAGACTCGCTGAATGCAGCCTTCATATATTTCTTTTTGTCCAAAGCGCCCTTGATTGTTGCTTGGAGGAAGTCAAGGCTGAAAGGCTTTTCAATGTATGCTGACGCACCATTCTCAACACATTTGATTTTCACATCGACAGCAGATAAGGCCGAAACAACAATAATTGGAATATAGCAAAGTGATGGTGATGATGAAACGTATTTGCACAGTTCTATGCCATTCATACCAGGAAGACCAATATCCGTCATCATCAGGTCTATCTTATACTTTGCTAGAAGTTCAATTGCCTGTTCTGCAGTATTTGCTCTCAGAATACGATAATCATCTTGGAGCTTCCTCTTTAAATAACTGGACAGCTCAGTGTTGTCTTCCACCACAAGCAAAAGAGGCAATGACGAACAAGCCATTTCCTCATCAGCATTGTCTTCTATCGGGGATTCGTTGAACTTTTCACAAGGAAGGGTCAGCACAAACTCAGTATTCTCAACTGTATCAGACAAGGTCAAAGAACCATCGTGTAGCTGAGCAAGATCACTGGAAAGAGACAGTCCTATGCCAAAACTCTGGCTATACTCATGCCCCTTAGCATTATATCTGATAAAAGGCTTGAAGATGCTCTCTCTCCGGTCTTTAGGAATAGAAGGCCCATCGTTCTCCACTTTCACGAAGACTTTACCGTCTCGCTCAGAAACATTCACCTTTACGAAGGTTTCGCCATATTTAATGGCGTTGTCAAGCATGTTGTTGACAATCTTGGTAAAAGACTTCCCATCAACGGCTGATATGATTTCTTCTTGGTCGAAGTTCAATTCAAGTCTGATGTTCTTGGACTTCGCCGCTTCCTTGAAATTGCATACTATAAATCTAACGCGGTCAACAATGTCCTCATTTTTTTTGTTAAGCACATAGCCATGCTCCTCGACTCTAATAAACTCGAGGAGTTCCTTGACAAGAGAATCAAGATAATCTGTAGAATCGCTTATCATGGAGATATCGGCCTTTTGATCATCCGTCAGAGAGCCGGAGGACAGCAGGACTTGGAGCGGTGTCCGAAGCAAGGTCAGAGGTGTCTTAATCTCGTGAATGACACCGGAAAAGAAATCCAATTTCTCTTTGTAAAGTTCAGCATCACGCTCTGCCTCGCGAATGATATTCCTTTTTTTATCTTCTTTTCTAGCCTTCAAATAAACAAGCAGAAATACGGCGGCCACCACCAGGACAGAGCCTAAAATGATCAGGAGTACTAAGCCCAAATTATTCTTCAGTATGCTTTCCTCTGGGACAACAGGCTTTTCTGGATCAGGAAAAGTATCCGGTGCAAATCGTACGAATCCATCGATCGAGCCGAATAAAACGGTCCCGTCGTCAAGACTTATAGCCGCGCTCGTGTTGTCATTGGATAGAAGACCATCCTTGACAGAATACACACTTACAGCATTGTTATGCGGTAGGTATTCAATGATGCCTGAATCACTTGATAGCCAAAGGCGTCCTTTTTTATCCTCGACTGAACCATAAAACAAATTAGTCGGTAGCTGAGGAACCGTATTGGTATCGAATGCTGAAAATACATCCTGGGAGCAGTCATATTTAAAGAATCCTGAAGAATACCCGATCACCCATATGTTTCCTGCGGAATCACACAAAATCGAGGACGTCATTTCGTGTACCGGACCTTTTCCATTCTGACTGGAGTACTCCCCGACAATCCTTTCCTCCGCTAAATCGTAGCAGAAAGCCCCTTGAGAATAGGATGCTATCCAAAGTTTACCGCGCTTGTCTTGGGTAATATCCTCTGCGACAATATTAGCGAGGTTTTTCATCTCAACGAACGTATCAGACTCCCTGTCATATCTGGAAACACCAGTACTGCATCCCGCATATAAGTTCCCATCTAAATCCTTACAAAGACATATTATACGGCTATCTATCTCCTCCCCATTCCTGACAAACTGAGGATAGCTATATGTCTCACCAGTCTTTGGATTGAGTCTAAGGACACCATCGACTGATCCGAGAAAAACGGCATCGCCAAACGTACATACCGCAGTTAGATTCTTCGGTATCGATTCAGAATATTGCGCAGGCAATAAACGGCCCTTGGCATCCAGCACCAAAAGTCCAGCTCTTTCTGTGGCCACCCAAACATTCCCGTCCGGCGATTGCGCGAAATCGCGCACTCTGCTCCCTTTCAAACTTTCTCCTTCGCTGGTCATGTAGTACTTCGTAAAAGCAGTCTGTGACCGGTTGCAATAGTTTAGACCGCCCCCCTCTGTGCCAACCCATAAACTGGAGTCCCTGTCTTGGAAACAAAACCTTACATATTCATTGGATAAGGAAAAAGGATCCGATATTTCGGAAGAAACGTGCTTGCACTCAAGGGTCTTGAAATCATACACCATCATTCCTCCAGTCGTAGAGATATAAAGCTTGTCACCAGCGACATCCACATCAATGGGACGCTGGCCACCAGGAATTTGGCACAGAACCTTGACCTCCTCTGTACTTAATGCTACTTCACATATACCATGAGTCTTTGACGCGACATACAAAAGTTGCCCGCCTGGAACATCCCTTATAGCAAGGCCTTCAACGTTGTCATTATAGAAAAAGTCTTTGCTCATCGGCTTCAGGTTGCCATTGGAATAGATGAAGATATTGTGGCAATAATCAGCAATAATGACTTCAGATTCAATAGACTTGATCCTATAAGGACTCGATATTTCTTCCGTTCCTGGAACTTTCTCCAAGGTCATGCCATCGTAATAGTAAAGCCCCTTGCCTCTAGTTCCTATCCACATTACCCCGTTATCGTTAGGGCATAATGAATAAATTCTGGTTTTAATCTCCGACTGATGGAATTTTTTAAATGTCCCAGTCAGACGATCATACACAACAACGCCATCATCTGTGCCGATCCAAATATCACCCTTTCTATCCTGGGCAAGGCAACTGATATAGTCAGACTCAACCCCAAAATCAAGCCTGTCGAAATTCGTAAAGTTCTTCCCATCATATCTACTCAGTCCAGCATAAGTTCCTACCCAAATATTTCCAGACTGATCCTGAAGAATGGCCCTTGTGTTGTTATTGCCAAGATTTGAATTTTCGCGGGTCATATGAGTGAACAGATATTCATTCTCCGCGTTCGCATCCAAGGAGAACAATGAAAGCGCAATAGCAAATAATAGCGTAATTAGTGGTAGCATAGAATTAGTGTTAAGCAAAAGTAATTTAAAAATAAAATCGAATAGGAAACGATTATTCCATATTACGAAAAAATAAGCACATTCCATCTTCAAACTCGAAGTCCAATCTCGTTCTCCATTCTTTATACTGTTTATGTTCTAGGAACAGATGGTCACGTCCCTACGGATGCGAGATCCCCTTTCCCAAGAGTTGATGAAGCCATCCCTCAGGGCATCGTCTGCTCCCAGGAACTGCGAGCCTTCTTTCAGCAGTACCTGGGCAAGGGCTTCCACTTCAAAGTGGAGTTCCAGAAATGGCTGAAAGAGAATGCCGGAAAAACCTACGGTGACGCCGTGGAAGCGTACAAGATCCCCGAGCATCCAACGGAAATCTGGCCCCAGTTTGAGTACAACCAATATATCCGTGAAAGCCGCCCGCTAAGAGGCAGGGATATCACTAAAGGAAAGGACATCGATCATTATGCCTTTTGTGGAACGTATGAGGCGTTCCAAACGGAGGCTGGTGACCGAAGGTGACCATAAATAACAGGATTTTACTAACTTTGAGAGTTAGATAAACCGGAATTGGAATGAACAGGCTTAAACTTCTTCGAATTCTTTTTATTCTTTCCGTTGTGCTTACGGTGGTCTTTGGCATTTTGCTCATTCTCACGGATATGAGGGGCACTGTCCTTGGCAGAATAGGACTGTGGTGTGGTTTTATCTCACAGCTTCTCCTTACAGTGGTTATGTATTCCGAGATTAGAAAAGATAAAAGGGGAAGGGATAGTTAAATCCCAATTTACCGGCCACTCGGTTCATCAGTTTGCAGGTCGCAGGCCGACCGGGGCGGGGAAGGTGGAATTTTAGGCCCTACACCTTCCCCGGCAAAATGCCATTCAAGGGCCCGAGAAGCCATTCCAGTGAGGAAGGTGTCAGGGCTTTTATTCCACCTTCCCCACGGCATAGACCACTTGGAAATTGTAGTCCAAATGTGTCCATATTTGGGAAAAGGTGACCAAAAAGTGGCCAAAATTGGGGAATATAAAAAATAAAGACCTTGTAATATGCTTGATAATCAGCAATTTACAAGGTCTTTCTTGTGCCCAGAGCGGGACTAAATGTACTGGTAACTTCTGGTGGTTACTCGGGGACTATTGTGGGTGGTCAAGGGAAGGGCCGTCTTAATTAGTGATGATTGAACGCTTACTGACTCAATCATACATAAAGACTCCGAATTATCACTATCTTTGAAGTATGGCTAATAAATGGACATACGAAACCTGCCTTCTAGAAGCAAGAAAGTATACAACAAAAGCCGAATTCTTAAAGACTAATGAGAGCGCTTACAAGATTGCATACCGGAATGGATGGCTAAAAGACTATTCTTGGTTTACACTTGACAGAAAGCCTGACGGTTATTGGAACTCATATGATAATTGTTTCGAAGAAGCAAAAAAGTATAAGACAATAAGTGCTTTTCAAAAGAATGCGGGAAGGGCATATGTCATTAGTTCACAAAATGGGTGGATTAAAGATTATACTTGGTTCGAAAAGCGACAACAACCGAATGGCTACTGGGATTCCTATGAACACTGTTTCGAGGAAGCTCAAAAGTATCGGTCCCGTAATGAGTTTCATAATAAGAAAAAGTGGGCATACAATTCTGCCAGGAAGCACGGATGGCTTGATGAGTATGTATGGTTTGATACTCTGTGGGAGAAGAAGTGGAATCAAGAGACTTGTTATGCTGAAGCTAGGAAATACAACTCTATTATTGAGTTCGTAAGAGGAAGCGCTGGTGCGTATAATGTCGCAAGAGAGAACGGATGGCTCGAAGACTACACCTGGTTTAAAAGGCCAGAGGCTTATAACAAGAAATGGACTCGCGAAAAATGTGCAGAAGAAGCGAAAAAGTATAACACACGAGGAGAGTTTCAAAAGAATAGTAGTTCTGCATACAATGTCGCCTCTAGAAATGGGTGGCTCGATGATTATACGTGGTTGGAAAAAAGAGAGTCAAAACCTTATGGTTATTGGACAAGGGAAAAATGCTTTGATGAGGCATTGAATTATAGGTCTAGAAAAGAATTCCAGGAGAGTGCTCCAACGGCATATGGTGTAGCAAGAGTAAGCGGATGGCTCGATGATTATACGTGGTTTCAAAAAAGGGTTGTTAGCGACAAGCCTATATATGTCGTGTATCGTTACTATGATGAAGATACCAACAGCGTCTACGTTGGATTAGCGAAAAACCTTAAACAAAGGCATAAAGAACATTGTGGCGGTTTTATCAAACATGGAGAGCGGAAGTACGACACGGTGTATCGCTATTTCCATTCAGCAGGGAAAGATGTCCCCGATCCCACAATTCTAGAAAAAGAGTTGTATGCGAATGAGGCTCAAATCTATGAGGGACTATATATCGAGCAGTATAAGAGGGACGGTTTAAATATCTTGAATATTGCTAAAGCGGGGTCTCTTGGGGGATATACGAAATTGACTAAAGACAAGTGCTATGAAGAGGCTCAGAAATATAACACACTACTAGACTTTAGAAAGCATGCTGCTCAAGCATATGCCTTAGCACGAACAAATGGCTGGATTGATGATTATTCATGGTTGGAAAGGCTGAGTGGGTTTTGGACGTATGACAAATGCGCTGAAGAGTCAAAGAAATATAAATCAAGAACTGAATTTCAAGATAATTGCGGTAGTGCATATCAAGCTGCGTTGAAAAACGGATGGCTAGATGATTATACTTGGCTCCAAGCCCCTCCCAGACAATGGGATTATAAATCATGTTATGAGGAAGCGAGAAAATGCAAGTCGAGAAATGAATTGAGCAAAAAGGCAAAGGGCGCATATGAAATGGCAAGACTGAATGGATGGCTTGATGATTATGATTGGTTATTACCTTCGCAATCATCAAGAAAATGGGATAAAGGGTCTTGTTACCTTGAAGCAAAGAAGTATAATAATCTGAAAGATTTCCAAAAAAACGCTGGCCGAGCATATCAAATAGCAAAAAGGAATGGATGGGCAGATGAGTATACTTGGCTCGAGAGACGCTATGAAAGAGGTCATTGGACTCGCGAAGCCTGTTATGAAGAAGCGAAGAAGTATAAATCCAGGACTGATTTGGCTAGAAATAATATGAGCGTGTATAACGTTGCACGCAAAAACCGATGACTCGATGATTACACTTGGTTCATTCAAGTAAAAGGGAATAAACAGAAGGGATAGTATTATTTCCCAAAACGTTAATGGTAAGATTGTGAAGGTATAGACCATAGGAGAATGTGGTCAAATTGTGGCCAAATTTGGTGAATACCAAAAACCAGACCTTGTTAAGTTTTTAAAAATGAATAACTTACAAGGTCTGGTTTGTGCCCCGGGCGGGAATCGAACCCGCACGGACATTACTGCCCAAGGGATTTTCGTACCACTATGACTTTCGTCACCTAGCAGCTCGTCTCTGCTTGTTTGTAGTCTGGACTATTCCTTCACCATGGAGCCTGGCTCCTTAGGTGTGCCGTGTCTAGTCTCTGCACCTTCCTTCATTTGAAGGCTTGGCTCAAGATTGCCTTCAGCATAATCTGTTAAGGTTTCCTTGAATTTACGGCATTCTACATCTCTCCTTTCGGAAAGCGCACTCAAATTAGTCTAAGTCCCTCGTGTCTACCATTCCACCACCAAGGCATTCAGCAAACTAAAATGGCATGCGGCAGCCCAAAAAGGCATGCATCGCAAACCAAATCGGCTTGCGCCACAAAGATAGCGTGTTTTTGCGAATCTAGAAATATTTGTTCTCCGCGTGGTCCATCGCGATGAAAATGAAGATGAGGATCGTGAAGGCCCACAGGGACGACCCGCCGTAGCTCAGAAGCGGCAGCGGAATGCCTATGACCGGCATCAGGCCTATCGTCATGCCTATGTTTATGAACAGATGCATGAATATGCATGAGGCCACGCAGTAGCCATATATGCGCGTAAAATTATTTCGCGCGTGCTCCGCATCTATGAGGATCCTCGCGATCATCAGGACATACAGTAATATGACCACGGCGCATCCCACGAAGCCCCATTCCTCCCCGACAGTACAGAATATGAAATCCGTACTCTGCTCCGGGACAAATCCATATGTAGTCTGCGTCCCGTTGAGGAATCCTTTCCCGAACACACCGCCCGAGCCTATGGCTATCATCGACTGGTTGACGTTGTAGCCCACTCCCGCCGGATCCTCCTTCATCCCGAGCAGCACCTCGATCCTCTTGCGCTGGTGGTCCTGGAGCACGTTGTTGAATATGAAGTCCGTAGAGAAGACCAGGATTACCCCGGCGATGAAACTCAGTGTAGCAAGCCCAAGGAAATTGTCCTTTCGGCGGAACGACCTTACCAGCAGGAACGGACATGCCAGCAGGCCGGCGCCGATCAGGATCCAGTAAGGCTTGATGTCAGACAGAAGTATCTGAAGGTCAGACGGAACGGACTTGAAGACCAGCGGCAGGGACGGCAGGACCCCCGGAGTCTCGAATGCGGCCGAAGCCGCGGCCTCCACCTCGGAAAGATTGAATGCATTGCCGCAGACCAGGCTCCATATCTTCGGGAAAAAGGCCAGCACCACAAGCGCCGGGACCCATGTCAGGAACCATCGCAGCAGTTTCCCGTGATTCAGCGAGACGCATAGGGTCAGTACCCCGATCAGCGTCAGGATCGAGGCATATGTCGAGGCCGTCAGCGTCAGGATAAACAGCAGCACCACCATCCCGATCAGGACGAATATCCACCCCGAAAAGCCTTCCCGGTAGAGCACGAACAGGAATCCGGCGTAAACCAGGGCGGAACCCGTCTCACTTTCAGCCAGGATGATCAGCATCGGAAGCCCGATGACTACGGCGACCTTCAGCAGGTCCTTGAACTTCGAGATCTTGAAATTCGTGCCGCTCATGATATATGCCAGCAGCAACGAGGTCGAGATCTTCGAAACCTCCGCCGGCTGGAACCTCACAGGCCCGAACTCGAACCAGGAGCGGGAGCCCTTCACCTCCACGCCCAGGAATATGACCGCCACCAGCAGGAACAGCACAATTACATATATCGGCACCGACAATCGCTCCCATATGCCAGGATTCAGGACGAAGAGGATCAACGCGGCAAGCGCCAGCGAGGTAAGTATCCATATGAATTGCTTCCCGCTCCTGACTTCCCAGTCGAAGATAGAGGATGGCTCGGACGAATGGATTGAAGCATAGATATTTACCCATCCGATAATGACAAGTGCCAGGAAACTGAGAATCAGCTTCCAGTCGATAGAAGACCTGAGGTCTCTCTGATGGGTGTTGGTCTCTATCATCCTTGTCAGTCAGTTTTAACACGCGACATCAGGTCGCCTTGCAGGACCCTCTGTTCAAGCGCCTTGCGGGTTGGATTGTCAGAGATTTCCCCTCTGAGATATTTCTCTACCATCAGGGACGCGATAGGCGCGGCCCAGGTAGCTCCGAATCCGGCATTTTCCACATATGCCGCGACCGCGATCTTCGGATTGTCCCGCGGCGCGAAGCATATGAATACGGAGTTGTCCGCTCCGCGCGGGTTCTGCGCCGTACCCGTCTTTCCGCATATGTCCAGGCCCGGGACAGCCGCGATGCTGGCCGTACCTCCGGAGCCGAATCCGCTGTTCACGGCCCTCCACATCCCGTTTATCACCTTGTAGAACTCCAGCGTATCCACCATGGTATACTGCTTCTCATAGTACTTCGGATCGATGGTGACCCCGGGCGAAGCCTTGATGATGTGGGGGATGATGTAGTGCCCCCTGTTGGCCACGGTAGCACTCAGGTTCGCGATCTGCAGCGGGGTGACACCGATCTCGCCCTGCCCGATGGAAAGGGATATGATCGTGGTGAATTTCCAGCCGCCCTTGCCGTATATGCGGTTGTAGTATTTCGAGGTCGGAATGTTCCCGCCGAGTTCGGAGGGGAAATCGCTTCCCAGGGGCTGTCCGAAGCCGAAGCTCAGCACGTAGTCCCTCCATTTGTCGAAGGCGTTCTCGATGGACAGGCCATATGCCTTGTTCTCCAGGACATCCTTGAGCACGTAGCAGAAATACCCGTTGCAGGACATCATGATGGCCTCCTCGAGCATGAGCGGGGAGCGGTGTCCGTGGCATCCAAGCTTGCGGTTTCCGAAATGGTAGCCGTGGCTGCACGGGTAGGCATCCGTGGGCTTCAGGACTCCCTCGTCCAGGCCGATCAGGCCGTTCACCAGCTTGAACACCGAGCCTGGAGGGTAGGAGGCCTGCACCGTCCGGTTGAACATGGGCTTGTAGGGATCGCTGATGATCTCGTTGTAATGCTTGCCGATGTCCGAAAGTTGGTCGACGTCGATTCCGGGGCTCGAAACCATGGCCAGGATCTCCCCGGTGGCCGGTTCTATGGCGATAACGGAGCCTACCTTGCTTTTCATCAGCTCCTGCCCGTACTGCTGGAGGTCCGCGTCGATCGTGGTTACTATGTCATGGCCGGGGACGGCCTCCTTGTCCATCTCCCCGTCCTTGTAGGCCGTCTCGATCTGGTTATGGGAGTTGCGCAGGTAGATATGGTAACCCTTTTCTCCTCTCAGGTCTTCCTCTTTGGCGGCCTCTATTCCCGTCTTGCCGGCGTAGTCTCCGCTCTTGTATTCGTCAGGATGCTTCTTCAGGTAGTTCTGGTCGACCTCGGAAACGTAGCCCAGCAGGTTGCCTCCGGCGTTGATCGGATAGTCCCGGATGGAGCGCACCTGTCCGCGGAAGCCCTTGAACTTGTACTGGACTTCTGCGAAGCGGATATAGGTCTCCGAGGGGAGCTGCTTCAGCAGGGTCATCGACTGATATCCGATCTTGTGCCTGTTCCGCCTGTACTCCGCCATTTTCTCCCGGATGAAATCCGGCTCCACCCCCAGCACATCGGCCAGCAGAAGAGTGTCGAAAGGCTGCACCTCGCGCGGAGTCACGAGGATGTCATATGCCACCTTGTTCCCGACGAGGATCTTTCCGTTACGGTCATATATGACTCCTCTCGTGGGGTATATGATGTCATATACCATCGAGTTGTTGGCGGCGTTTATCTTGTACTTGTCGTTGATTATCTGGATGTAGAAAAGCTTGCCCAGGAGCACCGCGGCGACCACCGCGAGCCCCAGCAGGAGTTTCTTTTCCCTGATGTCGAACTTGCTTTCCAAGTAAAGGAATTATTACAGCTTCTAAAGATTTCTGTTGTCAGGTGACAAAATGTCAACAATCAACAAAGATAATAAATATCCGGCAAGAAGCGAAGCTCCGAAACGTGAGATATTGAACCAGAAAGGACGGGTTCCGGCACCGTCGGCGAGGATGTACAGGATCAGGAAAAGAGCCAGTACCAGGATTATCGCGAAAGACACCTTCAGGATGCCGTTCCTGCGGAGGGAAAAGCCTCCGCTCTCGAAAACATCCTCTCCGAAAACGAAGCGTATTACCGGGAGCCTCAGCATCGCGACGGGCAGGAGAGCCATGGCATTCAGCCCCGGCACCCCGTCAGCGAGGAAATCCACTGCCAGTCCGGTAGCGAACGCGATCAACAGGGAAACTGTCGGGCCGCATTTCGGGGGAAGGCACAGGATCATTGCCGGGAGTATGGAAAGCATCACGTAGTGGGATACGTGGAAATAATTGCATATGAGTATCTGGGCCGCTACGAGGATCAGGTAGGCGAGGGTGAAATTGCGTCTCATTCCGTCAGGCCCTCCCCGCCGCGTTCCAGTTCCTTGATCTCCGCCAGGCCGTCGTTGCTGACTATGGTGACATAGCGTAGGGCGGTGAAATCCTGGAAGAGGGAAACATTGATATTGTTGGTGGAACCGTTGATTATCTTGGATTCGCCTACCGTCCCCAGGGGAACGTCCGGCGGGAAGAATGCAGACCAGCCGCTGGTCCACACCGTGTCGCCCGGGGAGAACTTGTACTGGAGCGGAACCTCCTTCAGGATGGCGCCGTTGGTGGAGCGTCCGTCCCAGGAAAGGGGGGCTACGGCCCCTTCCATGCCCAGCCTGGCGCTTACCGTCACATCGGCATTCCGGAACGAGAGGCCGTAGGAGTAATGCCTGTCCACCGCATCGATGATCCCAATTGCCCCGCAACTGGTCATTATGCCTGAGTTGGGCCTCACTCCGTCTTCGCTTCCTTTGTTGATTATCAGGTAGTTATGCTGGCTGTTGCTGCTTATCTTGACAATTTCCGCAGGGATGTAGGTGTAGCCTGCCACAGTCTTCATCCCAGCCTTCATGGAGTCCAGGAGCCATGCCCTCTCCTCGGCCTTTACATGCTGAAGGGCCTTCTGGAGGTCAAGGTTTTCCATCGCCAGCTGGCGGTTTTCCTTCCCCAGCTGGAAATAGTGGGCTATGCTCTGGGAGGTACCCCATGTGAGCGCCATGAAACCGTGGCTTGCCTTGGTTATCCACAGGCGCTGCAGATCCTTCCGGTTGGACATCATGTGCAGGGACACGATTTCCAGGAGGATGAATATGGCGATACTCAGCAGTACCGGGATGACTTTCCTGTCGCGGGGCATATGGCCTAGCGCATCAGGAAGGAGTAGTTCTCAGTGTTCTTGAGGGCGATACAGGTGCCTCTGGCCACGGCGCGGAGAGGATCTTCGGCAACGTGGAACGGGATGTTCATCTTTTCGGAGAACCTGGTGTCGAGGCCCCTGAGGAGGGCGCCGCCTCCGGAGAGGAAAATGCCGTTCTCCACTATGTCGGAATAGAGCTCGGGGGGAGTCTGCTCCAGGACGTGCTGGATTGAGCTCTCTATCTTGGCAACCGACTTGTCCAGGCAGTGGGCTATCTCCTGATAGGTGATGGCTGCCTCGACCGGGTGGGCGGTCATTACGTTCGGGCCTCTTACGATGAAGGGCTCGGGTTCGTCTTCCAGCTCGGTGATGACGGATCCAACGGCGATCTTTATCTTCTCGGCGGTGATTTCACCGACCTTGATGTTGTGCTGCTGCCTGAGATAGTACTGGATGTCGCTGGTGAAGACGTCACCTGCGGTACGGATACTCTCCTGTACGACTATGCCTCCAAGGGAGATGACAGCGATCTCTGCGGTACCGCCTCCGATGTCAACCACCATGTTCCCTTTCGGAGCCTCCACGTCCAGTCCGATTCCCAGTGCGGCCGCCATGGGTTCGTAGATCAGGTACACATCCCTTCCACCTGCGTGCTCGGAAGAGTCACGCACAGCCCTGATCTCGACTTCGGTCGAGCCGGAGGGGATACCTACCACTATCTTGATGTTGGGAGTGAAGAGGGGATGGCGCTTGTTGTTGACCTGGCGGATGAATCCGCGGATCATCATCTCTGCGGCGTTGAAATCGGCGATGACACCGTCGCGAAGCGGGCGGACGGTCCTCATGCCGGGGTTGGTCTTTTCCTGCATCAGCTTGGCTTTCTGGCCGATAGCGATGCATTTCTTTGTGTTATTGTCGATTGCGACTATGCTCGGTTCATCGAGGACGATCTTGTCATCCTGGAAAATGACGGTGTTGGCCGTCCCGAGGTCCATTGCGAGCTCTTGTGTCAGGAAGTTGAAAGCCATGTTAAATTCCGATTAAACTTATAAGTGTGTAAAATTACTAATTTTCTCTTAGATTTGTATAATTTATGTTTCGCATGTGCGAAACAACCTATTTCCGAGCCCTTTCGGGCGAGCAAGTCCCTTCCCCGAGGGAAGGGGTTTGGGGATGGGGTAACGTAATCAAATAAGTGCGCGGGCCTTAATATAGACCGAATAGAAAGATTAACTCATTATCAGGCAGTAAGTTAGAAAATTGCAAAACTTGTATTTGTATAAGTTTTGGCGATATGGAGAGAAAAACATATGTCATAATCACAGCCTCCGGCCAGAAGTCCTTCATCGACATCGACGGCAAGCCGATTCTCCGCAGGACCATGGAAATCTTCACCGGGGCGGTGCCCGGAATCAGGGTTGTGACGGTCCTTCCCAGGGATTACATCCGCGGGTGGAAGGACTATTGTCTCTCCTCCGGTTTCGACGTTCCTCAGGAAATCTCCGAGGGGGGGATAACCCGCTTCCACTCAGTCCGCGCGGCTCTGTCCAAGGTGCCGGACGGGGCAATAGTGGCCATCCATGACGGGCTCCGTCCACTTGTAAGCAAGGAGCTGGTTTCCAGAATGTTCTCCCTTATGGGTGACGGCCGGCGGGCAGTGATTCCGGTTGTCGGGTCCGACGACAGTTTCAAGTCTCTGCGTCTCGTGAAGTTCGAGGACGGAAGCGAAAGATTCGAAGAAGATTCACAGCCACTACCGGACAGGTCCCGCATATGGACCGCACAGACTCCCCAGCTTTTCATCGCCGAAGACATCAGGGAGGCATATGCCCAGGCATATGATACCGCATTCACTGATGATGCCTCTGTAGCGGCCAGGAAAGGAATACCTCTCACCTGGACTAGAGGCGAGAGGTATAATCTGCGGATAACTGCGCCGGAGGACGTTGCCCTCGCGCGTCTTGTTATCTCGTCTCCTTTGCGTTAGCAGTCGAGTCGGCGAAGCTTGTGCTCTTGAAATTCTTAACCCAGACCTGACGTTCGATAGCCTGGTCGAGGGATATCATCGTATCGGTCGACTGGATGTAGGGAATCTTCTGGATAGTGTTCAGGAGGATCTCCATCAGGTGGTCGTTATCCAGGCAATAGGTCTTCAAGAGGAGGTTCGCATGTCCTGTAATGAAGTGGCATTCCACGATTTCGGGGATATGCTTGAGAGCCTCTACGACTTCGGGATATTTGTTGGCCTCTGAAAGGGAGATGCTGATGAATGCGCAGACGTTCAGACCGAGGGCCTGGGGCTTGACAAGAAGCCTGGAGCCTGTAATGACTCCGTTGGCCTCAAGCCTCTTCACCCTCTGGTGGATCGCCGCACCGGAAACTCCGCACTGCCTTGCAATCTCAAGGAAAGGCATCCTGGCATCCTTCACGAGGAAAGAGAGGATTTTCTGGTCTATCTGGTCGATGTGATAACTAGGCGCCATACTTTCAAAATATTACTTTTATGGCACAAAATTATCAAATATTTTTCTATTTCTTAGCCTTTTTTGTGAATTTTTTCACAGAATGCCCTGTCGGGCTCCCTTCCGAAATAATCTTTTTGCAGTCTTCTTCGGTAAGGGAAGAGGCATCGGTGCCTTTCGGAATCTTGTAGTTGGATCCGTCGAATTTGATATAGGGCCCGTAGCGGCCGTTGATTACCTGGATGTCCCCGAATGTGGCGATCGCCTCCCCGGCCGCCTTTTTCTCAGGGGTCTCCCGGAGAATACTTACGCATTCCTCGAGAGTAACCGTGAGCGGGTCTTTTCCGCGGGGGAGTGAAACGTTGGCTCCGTCATATTTGATATATGGACCGAACCGCCCCTTGGCGACAACTATGTCTTTCCCGTCCAGCTGCCCTACGGTGCGCGGCAGGCGGAGCAGGTTGAGGGCGTCTTCCAGGGTAAGGGTCTCGATGAGCTGTCCCTTTCCGAGGTTAGCGTATTTCTTGTTCTCTCCCTCTCCTTTCTGGATGTAGGGTCCCCATTGTCCGAATTTGGCTATGACCCTCTCTCCGTCTGGTGCGACTCCGAGATCCCTTTCCACGCGGTTGTAGTTCCTGTCCTGGAGGACATCCTCTACACGGTTGTGGAAGGGGGCGTAGAAGGACTCGATTACCGAATTCCACTTCTTGTCCCCGTCGGCTATCTGGTCGAAATCCTTCTCTACATTGGCTGTGAAGTCGTAATCCATGATCTCGGTGAAATTGGCCAGAAGCCAGTCGCTGACTATCATCCCGATTTCTTCAGGAAGAAGCTTTCCGCGCTCTGCGCCAACTGTTTCCGTATGGGTCGATTCCGTAATGGCCTTGTTCTTCAGGGTGAGGTTCCTCACTTCCACGTTGCGGCCCGGCTTGTCTCCCTTGCTTATGTAGCCGCGGCCGGTGGTGAGGGTTGAAATCGTCGGGGCATATGTCGAAGGACGTCCTATGCCGAGCTCTTCAAGTTTTTTCACCAGGGTGGCCTCGGAATAACGCGGAGGAGCCTGGGTGAACTTGCAAGTGGCCTTGATGCCTTTTTCCAGCATCCTGTCCCCTTCGTGGAGATCAGGTATGGTGACTTGCTCGCTGTCAGAGACGGCGTCCTCGTCATCATGTCCCTCCATGTAAACCTTCAGGAATCCGTCGAAAAGGATCTGGGTACCCTGTATCGTGAAACGCTCGCTCCTTGCATCGGTGGCGATCTTCACGCTTGTGTTCATTACCCTGGCCTCGGACATCTGCGAAGCTACGGTACGCTTCCATATGAGTTCGTAGAGCTTCTTCTCCTGTGCGGTGCCTTCTATCGCGGTGTTCTGGATGAAGGTGGGACGTATGGCCTCATGAGCCTCCTGGGCACCCTTCGAGTGGGTGTGGAACTGGCGCTGGTGAGTGTAGGCGTCGCCATAGTTTTCCTGTATGAAATTCTTTGCCGTGCCTAGGGCCATCGCTGACAGGTTGGTCGAATCGGTCCTCATATATGTAATGAGTCCGCGCTCGTAGAGGGATTGTGCGATCCTCATGGTAAGGCTGACGGGGAAATGCAGTTTGCGGGCCGCTTCCTGCTGGAGCGTCGAGGTGGTGAAAGGAGGTGCCGGGAACCTGGTCGCTTCTTTCTTGTCCACGGAAGCCACCTTCCACTCGGCCCCTATGCAGTCCTCGAGGAAGCTGCGGGCCTCCTCAATGTTCTTGAAGCGGGTGTCAAGCAGGGCGGGAAGCTTGCTGCGCTCGCCTTCCTGTGAGAAAGAGGCGTCAACCCTGTAGTAAGGCTCATTGACGAAAGCCATTATCTCTTTCTCCCTGTCGGTGACAAGTCTCAGGGCCACAGACTGTACCCTTCCTGCCGAAAGCTTAGGCTGGATCTTCCTCCAGAGAACCGGAGACAGCTCGAATCCTACCAGACGGTCCAGGACCCTGCGGGCCTGCTGGGCGTCCACCAGGTTCATGTCGATGGTCCTGGGATTGAGGACGGCGTTCTGTATTGCGTTCTTGGTGATTTCATGGAACACGATCCTCTTGACATCTTTCCCCTCAAGTCCGAGGGTCTCATATAAATGCCATGATATCGCTTCTCCTTCACGGTCTTCATCGGATGCGAGCCAGACCGAATCCGCCTTCTGTGAGAGCTTTTTCAGCTCCGCCACTACCTTCTTCTTGTCTTCCGGAATTACATATTGAGGTTGGAAACCGTTCCCTACATCAACACTAAGCTTGTTGTCCTGGAGATCCCTGATGTGTCCGAAGCTCGGCTTGACCACATAGCCTTCCCCCAAAAATCTCTGTATCGTCCTTGCCTTTGCCGGAGACTCTACGATTACCAAGTTGTTACCCATAGTCTTTTCAGTTTTCAACTGCAAAGTAAATGAGAATCCGTGAGAATTTCCAAATTTTTATGCCTATATTTGTTATTTGCATAACAGGAACATCTGAAGAATGAAAGATTCGACACGCCATAAATTGAACAAATGGTTCTGGGGAGTGATCCTCGTACCTATAGTATTAGTGCTGTTTTTGTTGCTTCTGGTCTGGGTGTTTGCAGACATCCCGTCATTCGAGGAACTCGAGAATCCGGACAGCAAGCTGGCCACCGAGCTGATCTCGGAAGAAGGCGAAGTACTTAACACCTACCACATCGAGAACCGCACATATGTCCATTATTCACAGCTTTCACCGAATATAATAAATGCCGCCGTCGCGACCGAGGACGTACGCTTCTACAAACATTCAGGCATAGATTTCCAGGGCCTCGCCCGTGTCCTTTTCAAGACCTTGCTCATGGGCAGGGCCGACCAGGGAGGCGGATCCACCATCACCCAGCAGCTCGCAAAGAGCCTCTATCCCAGGGCGGACATCAGCAGCAAGGTCCCCGGATGGTCTAAGGTGAGGATGGTCTGGATCAAATTGAAAGAGTGGATCACCGCGGTCAAGTTGGAAAGGGATTACACGAAGGAAGAGATCGTTAGCATGTACCTCAATTCCATCTTCTTCGGAAGCAGTGCATATGGTATCCGCGCGGCCTCGGAGACATTCTTCTCAAAGGACCCGCGGGACCTTACCGTCGAGGAGAGCGCACTGCTCATAGGAATGATCAACAAACCTACCCGCTACAATCCCGTCCTGAATCCTGACAAGTCCCTTGCCCGCCGCAATTTCGTCATCGGCCAGATGAGCAAGGCCGGCTACATCACCAAGGCCCAGCGTGATTCCATCCAGCAGATCCCCGTCACCCTTAATTATCAGGTGCAGGACCACAATGCCGGACTCGCTCCCTATTTCAGGGACATGCTCCGCAAGTATATGAATGCCGAGAAGCCCCGCCGTTCCAACTATCAGTATCCTGAGGACTTCTCCGTTGACTCCCTCCTGTGGAGCAGCGACGACCTGTACGGCTGGCTGAACAAGAACAAGAGGCCCGACGGAAGCCGCTATGACCTTGACAAGGATGGACTCCGCATCTACACCACATTGAACTACAAGATGCAGAAATATGCCGAAGAAGCTGTGGCAGAGCATCTTGGAAATACTCTTCAGAACACCTTCTACCGCGATCTCCGCTACAAGAAGAACCGTCCGTTCTCCAATGACGTGGATTCCACTACCCGTGCGACTGTGATGTCCCAGGCCCGCAAGTGGAGCGACCGCTGGCGCATGCAGAAGAAGGCCGGAGTGTCCGAGCGCGAAATCCTAAAGCAGTTCTCGGTCCCGGTAGAAATGAGGGTCTTTGCATGGAACAAGAAGGGCTACATCGACACCACGATGACCCCGGACGACTCGATAAAGTACTACAAGTCCATCCTCAGGGCGTCGTTCATGGCCATAGAGCCGGCCACGGGGCACATCAAGGCCTGGGTCGGAGGTCCGAATTACAGGTGGTTCAAATACGACAACGTACTTCAGGGAAAGCGCCAGGTGGGTTCAACCATCAAGCCTTTCCTCTATACCCTGGCCATGCAGGAGGGAATGACCCCCTGCGACAAGGTAGTCAACGTACCCCAGACCTTCCTCGAGCCGGACGGCTCCACCTGGACCCCCCGAAGCACAGACAAGGCGGCTGACATAGGCAAGACAGTTACTCTTAAATGGGGCCTGACCCATTCCTCAAACAACATTTCGGCCTATCTGATGAAGCAGTTCGGGCCTCACGCCATGGTGGAGATGATGCACAGGATGGGAATCAGGAGCCATGTCGACGAAGTGGATGCCCTCTGCGCGGGGCCTGCCGACCTGTCCCTCTTCGAGATGGTCGCCGCCTACAACACCTTCCCCTCAATGGGAGTTTACACCAATCCGATATTCGTCACCAGGATAGAAGACCGCGACGGGAACACCCTCTCGGAGTTCACCACCCGCAGGCGTGAAGCCATCAGTGCCAACAATGCCTACCTGATGGCCGACCTCATGCAGGGAGTAGTCAACAACGGTACCGCCGGAAGGCTCAGGGGCACATACAAGCTCCGCGGACAGATTGCCGGGAAGACAGGAACCACCAACGAGAACGCCGACGGATGGTTCATAGGTTACACTCCCACCATAACGGCCGGTGTCTGGGTCGGTGCCGAGGACAGGCAGGTCCACTTCCAGTCGCTTGCGCTCGGATCCGGTTCGAACATGGCACTTCCCATATGGGGCATATGGATGAACAAGGTCCTCGCGGACGGTTCGCTCGGAATCTCTGAGAGCGACAGGTTCATCACTCCCGCCGGAGTGACGGTGAACCTGAACTGCAGCGGCGGAGTCGAAGACGAAGCCACAAAGCAGGAAGATGCAGAAGGTTATTATTTTGACTAAAGCATATGTCTAAGTACAACACAATAGCGGTCATTTACGGCAGCGACAGTTCCGAATGGGAGGTGTCTTGCAGGAGCGGCGAGTTCACCGCATCGAGGATCGATCAGGAATTCGATGTATATGAGATATTTGCGCGTTTCGGCAAATGGGAGCTTGTGGCATACCGCAGGCGCAATGCCATGCGTGTCCCTCTGCCCGAAGGATCCCGTCCGGAGATAGACAAGACCGATTTCTCGGTAAGCGTCCTCGGAGAGAAGATCCGTTTCGACTACGTGTTCGTAATGCAGCACGGTGCCCCGGGAGAGACCGGCCAGCTCCAGGGTTACCTGGAGATGCTCCGCATCCCGTACAGCACCTGCTCCTCTTTCGTGTCGGCCATATGCTTCGACAAATATGCCTGCAAGAGTTATGTCCGCGGCGCCAACAAGGTGAAGACGGCTCCGGATGCCCTCATCCACAGGGGGGATGATGTCGCTTCATTCGCTTCCGAGGCCGTTTCCTCTCTAGGCCTTCCTCTTTTCGTGAAGCCCACGATAGGCGGCTCATCCTTCGGTGTCACCAAGGTCAAAGACGCTTCCAGGCTGGCTGATGCCATCAACTTCGCCTTCTCTGAAGGTCCTACCGTCCTTGTTGAAAAAGGCCTGGTCGGCCGCGAGTTCACCTGTGCCGCCTGGTTTGACGGCCAGAAAGTGTCGGCCCTTCCCGTGATAGAGATAGTGACCTCGAACGAGTATTTCGATTACGACGCCAAGTACAACGGCAACAGCGAAGAAATCTGTCCTGCCCAGATTCCGGACGAGCTCGCCCGCAAGATCCAGGACACCACGGCGGCGATATATTCATATATGGGTTGCAAGGGTGTAGTCCGCATGGACTACATCAACACGGATGACGGTCTCTATTTCCTGGAGATCAACACTATACCCGGAATGACAAGCGCCTCCCTGGTGCCCAAGATGGTGCGTGCCGCCGGGATGGACATGACTCTGTTCCTTACGAAGGTCATCGAGAACACCTGATGTTGCTGACCGAATTCCTGAAGGAAGGCATATCCTCCCTGGAAAGCCTGTACCCTGCCGCTGAAGCCCGCTCTATCCTCACTATCCTGTGTGAGGACCGTCTCGGGACAAAGAATTATACCCATATAGTAAATCCTTCGTATGCCATACCCGACAGGAAACTGCCGGGCTTGCGTTCGGATCTCCAGAGGCTCTGCAAGGGTGAGCCTGTACAGTATATCATCGGCAAGGCCTGGTTCTGCGGTTACAGTTTCAAGGTGACCCCCGCGGTACTCATACCCCGTCCGGAGACGGAAATGCTTGTCAAAGAAGCCATTACCGTAGCATCCAGGATGCAGAGAGTGAGACTTCCTTATGGGAAGGCTGCATCCGAGGTGCGTGTCCTGGATCTCGGTACAGGTTCCGGGTGCATAGCATGGACCGTCGCCCTCGGCGTCCCCGGAGTCAGGGTGGTCGGAGTGGACATATCCGAAGAGGCTCTCATGGTCGCCACGTCGCAAGACATATCTCCGTCTGACCGCAAGGTCATTCCGCCCGAATTCATATGGGGAGACATAATGGATCCGGGGAAGTGTAACCTGGAAGGAGAGTTCGACATCATCCTGAGCAACCCTCCATATATTATGGAAAAGGAGAAGGAGGATATGCGCGTGAACGTAGTCGGTTATGAGCCTCATGGGGCGCTCTTCGTCCCCGACGGGGATCCTCTCGTTTTCTACAGGGGGATCGCGGCGTGGTCCGGACGTTTCCTCAAGAAGGGGGGATGCGGCATATGTGAAATCAACGAGATGATGGGAGAGGAGACTGCGGCCCTGTTCAAGGATGCGGGATACTCCCGGGTGGAACTGGTAAAGGATTTCAACGACCGCAACCGTTTCGTCATTTTTTCAAAATAATTTTTGGCCCGGGCCCGGAAAACGGCTTTTTTCCGAGCCTGCTGACTCTGAGTGACATAGAAGGCGCAGCGCTTCCGCGTTGCGCCATTTTTCATTTTCCGGACATATGAAAAACGGCCTCTGAAAGGGCTGTGGGACCGATTTTAAAATTTATCCGTGTTAATTTCACTACACGGATAATAATCTCTCTCTTTGCAAAAAAAGAAAGGAGAGAATATGAAAAGAACTTTTTTCTTCCTCATCGCAGCGGCCGCAATCATGGCCGCATGCGAGAGGCTGGATGACAATCACGGGGTGCCTGAGGAGACAGAGTCTCCGGTAAGGCCGGAGCAGTTAGCGATGATTCTTTCCGAGATAGACCTGGGGAAGGAGCAGCTCTGGGAGGTGCATGATGCAGTGACCTCTTCTTCCGGGAACGGATATGACGAGGAGTACACTATGAGCGACCTTTTCGCTTCTCCCGGTGCCGGAGTCGGTGATGCTGAAGGGACCAAGGCCGGGAAGACATATGCCCGTCCCCTGCGCGAGCTGATCCAAGAGTATCTGCTGGAGGCCGAAAGGACCGGAGGGACGAAGGCGGCCGGGGAGGTCCTGAGCGCTGCTGATTATGTCAAGGCCCTGACTTCTTCTGACGTACAGATTTACTGGCCGTATTCAAATGATTGGGATGGCCGGACCGCTCCGGTGATAACATATGCTCCGGAAGGTGATGCGGTCACCAACACGGGTTATGTGGTGAGGGAGGATGCGCAGGGTAACAAGAGCGTCGAGGAGGTCGTTGTGGATGAGGAGATGGCCCTCAAGCGTCCTGTATGGGTAGTCAACCGCAACACTGACGGCGGTTATGTTTCGCTGGAAATGCTTCGCCGTCAGGATCCTTCTTTCGGTGAGGGAGGTACCATCCTTGTGGGCGGGGGCTCGAATGCCCCGTTGAGGCCTGGCAGCCTGTCCACTCCAGGACCCATAGCCACCCTCGGCAGTGTAAGAGGGAGGGGCCCGGTCCGTGGACCGGGAGGGGTCGCGGAGCGACGGTCCTGGAGTGGACAGGCTGCCAGGCCGTCGGAACCGGAAAGCACTAAGGCCGAAAACAATGAGAGCGTGCTCAGGACTCTGGTAGTCAAGACCTTGAAGGCCAACCGGAATTACGACACGTGGTTCGCCGGAGCCTCGGAGTTCTTCTTCAGGTGCGGCTCCGTGGAGAGCTTCCACGCCAAATCGGAAGAAGAAATGAGACGCTACTCTCCGTCGGTTACCGAATTCATGGTAGTGGTGAGGCGGAGCGAGATAGGGAAGAAACTGCCTTTCAATGCGGTGCTGGTCTCCGACTGGGGCGAGCAGCTGGACAACGTCGCCTTCCTCATAACAGAGGATGACGGAGGCTCCATGACCACATGGAAGTGCACGGCAGACGTGAAAGTCAAGAGCAAGACATATGGGTTCAACATAGAGATTCCCCTGAATAGCAGGGACGACATCGTATGGAGAGGCTCGCTGGCCAGGACCTGGCTCGAGAAATACAGTGATGACACGGGCCGGTTCGGAGATATGGAACTGACTTTTGAAATTCTGGGGAAATGATTTTCGGGAAACAATTCGGTGCAGCGGCGTTGCTGCTTGCAATCATATCCTTCTCCTGCTCCAGGGAGGATGCCGTGCCTTCGCCGGAAGCAGCGCGTGCCCGTATCAGGGTGGCCCTTTCCTGCGCAACGCGCTCCGATGCCGCATATGACGAGAATTCGGGAGGAATCCGCTATCTGGACATATGCATATTCCGTCCTGACGGGAGCCTGGATGCCCGTAAAAGGATAGGAGACACAGACCCCTCTGACGGGCTTGACGGCTGGATCTCTCCGTCGAGGAGCTTTGAAATCGCCTGCACAGCAGGGGAAAGGAGGGTCTATGTCTTCGCGAACTGCGATGCCTTCCCGGAGGATGCCGCTAATCTAGAGGAGTCCGCTCTAGGGAAAGAGGTGACCCTGGATGAAGTGGAAGCTTACAAGGCGGTTCCCATGTCCGGTGCGGCCAGGACGGTAGTCCGGGGAGACATATCCCTTAACGTCACTCTGGTAAGATGGTCATCAAAGGTCCTTGTGGACCAGGTCCTTCTTTCGGAGGACAGCACCCTGGACCCTTCGGCGGTCCGCCTGGATGCTGTGTACATCATGAACGCCAGGAATTCAGCGGTCCCTTCATGGACCGGAGCCCTGCAGGTCCCCGTAGAGTATGGGACTTCCAGCTTCAACAGCTGGTCCGAGACATCCGGGGGAGTGCCATCCCTGTCCGGCAACGGAACGGTGACCTCATATGTGGATCCGGGGACCCTGTCCAAAACCTCCGGCCTGGGACCATGGCACTTCTATCCTTTCCCAAACGATTCTCCCTGGAACACCGGTTCCGAGACCATACATCTTCCCACGGCCAGGGAAAAGGCCGGAGTATCATGCCTGGTATTCAGGTTCCTGGATTCTTCAGACGGAAGTCACTCCTACCAGCATGTAGTCCTGCCTGCGCTCAAGCCCAATTACCTGTATGAATTCTCTTCCATCCTGATAAGGACGAAGGGAGGGGCGGACGAATGGACGGGAGCGATAAGTTGCAGCTTGTCCTACACCTGGCCTCAATGGGAGTTCGGAGGGAGCATGGTCTTCGATAACGGGGAAGGGATGACAGTGAATGTGACCATAAAGCCGGACTGGATCCCGGGGGCTTCGCAGGAACTTTCCAATTCAGGGCACCAGGGCGGCGCGGTCATCCCCTCCGCCGCCGTTGACGGAGGCTCTTCAGCCCCGGTGTTCTGAGATGTAAACATATGCATATAAACGCTTTATCATAACCTTTAATTTCTGTTAAAATGAGACATTCAATCATTGATTTCGCAGCTGGCGCACTGATGGTTGGCGCTGCTGTCCTCTCCTCCTGTGCCAAGCAGGAAGACTCACGGTTTGTCCCTGTCGAGGGACAGAAAGTGGAACTGTCGGTTTCCCTGACTTCTCCCGGAGGAGCATCGAAGGCCGGGACCAAAACTACTGTCGCCTGGGATGAAAACACAGGCGGGATAAAATCCGCAGACATATGGGTTTACCGCTCCGACGGCTCCATCGATGCCCATAAGAGGATTTCCGGGACATCTACTACTATCACCTGTACCGCCGGTGAAAGATTCGTATATGTAGTTGCCAACCTGCCCGAGGGGAGTGTCCCTTCTGCATCAGTGCTCTCAGGGTTGAGGGGTTCGTTCAAGCTGTCTGAGGCCAGTGCGGCAAACGGAATACCCATGACCGGTTACGGTACAGTGACAGTGGCGAAGGATGCATCTATTTCCGTCGAACTGGTCAGGGCGATGGCTAAGATACAGGTGGACGGGATCAAGTACGATGCTTCAAACTATCTGCCGGAGAAGACCACGATCACCTCGATCTTCCTTGCCAATGCGCCTGCGGTGATGGATTACACTGCGAGTGCAGGGGCCGCGGATTCAGGAAATGCGGTTTACAACAAATGGCTTTCCGGAACACCTTCATCCTGGTACAACAGCATTTCCAGCGGGAACCTGGTGCCTTCCTCATCCCGTTATACCGCCAGTGAAGTAGTCACCAGCGCCAATCTCGGAGTTGAGGTTTCAGGCAGCAGGCCCTACTCCACGAAGCATATGTTCTACTGTCTTCCGAATCCTCAGGCTTTCGTGGACGACGGAACCGGGACCTGGCCTTCGGGTACCGCCTCTAAGACCACGAGCCTTGTGATAGAAACTCTGCAGGACGCCGATGGGGACGGGACCGCAGAAACCAGGTACTATTGCATTCCGATATCCAATCCCAAGGCTAACTATCTCTACCAGTTCAAATCCATCAGTCTTGTCCACTCCGGAACGGACAGCATAACTCCGTATTCCTCAGAAGACCTCTCGGTTACTCTCACTGTACAGGAGTGGCAGGACGGAAATGCTCTTGACGGCATAGGAGAGGTAACCGTTCTGGGTGTTGACAGGAAGTAATTTAAAGTAAAGATGTTCCAGATGATTTCAGGAAGGGCTGCCGGATTGCTGGCCGCCTCCGTGGCTGCCCTGCTTTTGTCCCTTGCTTCCTCTTGTTCGATGACGGCCGTTGACGATCGGGCTTCGGAAGAGGAGGGAGAGTTGGTGGAAGTTCCCATGGAAGTGGCGATAGGTGGAGGCAGGGATGCTTCTGTGAAAGGGAGGTTCTCCGGGAGCGAGACAGGTATAGGGAATTGTTTCGTGGCGGCCTTCCGCACCTCGGACGGCGTGCTTATGGACAGCGGCTACTCGGAGTCCGGGCAAGTGGTACTCAAGTTGTTGAAGGGCACCAGCTATGACTTCTATGCCGTGGCCAATTGCGGAGACATTTCCTCCGGCTTCCCTTCCGGAATCACTGAAACTTCAGTCACAGGGCTCCGGATCCAATTCCCTGATCCGGTGTCCTATGCCTATGGCCTGCCTGCGGCCGGGAAGCTCCAGAGTGTCAGTGTTGAAGGAAGCGGATCCCTTTATATCCAGGTGGTGAGACTTGTCTCCAAGTGGACTGTAGCATTTGAAGATCCTGACAATGAGTACGAAGTGGCTTCCGTCAGGATAGTCCAGGCCGCATCGGACTGTACCCCCTTTTCTCCTGCGACGTCGAAGGCAGTCGCCGCAGGAGATGGGGATTCGGCTTCGGAAAGCGACCTGGCCGTGCTGAATGAGGGAACCGGAGGCAGTGTGGATCTTTACGTTCCGGTGAATATGAGGGGGAATGTACTTCAGAATGTGTATGACAGCCGTTTGAAGAGCCTGGAGGATGTTTCCCCTGAGGAGAGGCTCCTGTGTACCTATCTGGAAGTGGTAGCTACTTCTCCCGGCGGGGACGTGACCTACCGGAACCTCCTCGGGAACGATTCGGGAGGGACCTTCTGCAATTGCGACATAAGAGCCAATGAGAATTGCCATATGAATGTTGTCGCCAGGAGGAATGACATCATTGACAGCGGGATGCGCTGGACCCAGGGAGGGGCATTCGACGGAGTGATAGTGAAGATCGCCGCAGGCGGTACTGTCTCAGTGCGGTTCAATGACGACAATTCCCAGATAGTCAGCAAGACGAATACTACGGACTCCGACCGTTGGTTCAGGATCATGTCGCCCCAGCCGGTAAGTTGCCTCAGAGGTGCTTTTGCCGCGAACCGCGCCGGGTGTGAATCCAACAAGACCGACCTTCTGGCTGTCGCCTATATTCCAACCACTCCCTATAAAGACTGGCTCAAGGGGATGGATTACAGTTACGGTCTTTTCCGCAACTGTGCCGCTTTGAAGACTGTCAGCTGCGCGAACTGGCACACTGAAAGCGTGAAGGCTTTCATGAACATGTTCTATGGCTGCAATTCGCTTCAGACTCCTGATGTCTCGAAGTGGGATACTTCATCCCTGACCAGCATGAACGGGATGTTCTACGACTGCAGGTCGATGGTTGAGGGACCGGACCTGTCTGCCTGGGATGACTCTCTCCTGAGAGACATGTACACCACGTTCATGCTTTGCCTTTCGATGGAGACCCCTCCGGATTTCACGGGATGGGACACTCCGGCACTCACGAATCTTTACCACGCTTTCCATTCATGCCGGGCAATGAAAACGGCTCCTGACGTTTCGAACTGGAATACTTCCGCCGTTACCGACATGAGGTTCATGTTCGACGACTGCCGCTCAATGGTCACGGTCCCGGACGTGTCCGGGTGGAACACAGGAGCGGTAACCAACATGGACAGCCTATTCGGGGACTGCTGGCAGATGCCTTTGGCTCCTGACGTGTCCGGCTGGAACACTTCCCGTGTCAGTGTCATGGCCCGTTGCTTCTCACAATGCCGCGCCATGAGCGATGTTCCCGATGTCTCCCGGTGGGATACTTCCGCTGCGGTCAACATGGAAGGGATGTTTGACGGATGCTGGCTTATGCCGTCCGCCCCGGATGTGTCCAGGTGGAATACCTCCTCCTGCACCAGTTTCATGAAGATGTTCGGGGAATGCCGTTCCATGGCAACGACTCCGGATGTCTCAGCCTGGGGAAGGTCGCCTTCTTCTACCTCCGCTGTGCGTAACCTTGCACAGATGTTCGTTAACTGCTGGGCGATGCCGGAAGTTCCTGACTTCTCGTCATGGAGCATATCGGGGGTGAGTTCCCTTACCAGGATGTTCCTGAATTGCGAGAACATGGAAGGAGTCTTGGATTTTTCCGGATGGGACACATCCGCGGCAGGGGACTGGGCTTATTTCCTGTATCACTGCAGGAAGGTCCACAGTGTCAAGGGCGTCATGGATATGTCCGGGGCTACGGCTGCAACCGAGGCTTTCGCTTTCGGGACAAGGATTTCGCTCGGGGACAACCTGGTAAACGATGTCCAGATCATCGGTTTCGGGAAACAGCCTACAATAACCGGAACGGTTCCCGGGCATGCCGGTAATATAAGCGGTCCATTCTCCAATTGCGCCTGGGGGGTTGCCTCCCCATATGCGGATGCGGCGCGTTCCAAGGCTATTCTCGGAGCTTTCATGGATTCGCTTTTCGACAGGAGTGCAGCAGGTTATGCTACTATCGAGTTGAGGCTTGTCTCCGTAGCATATGCCTCCCTGACGTCCGCGCAGATATCCGCTGCGGAGGCCAAAGGTTATCAGGTGATCAGTATTTGACAGAATATGTTTCGGATGAAAATGAATAATTCAAGATATGCGTTTCTCGCAATCCTTGCGGGTGGTATGCTCGGACTTTTCGGTTCGTGCCGCGCACTGGATGACCAGGCCGGCATGGGCGGACCTGGCGGAGAGAGTGTGACTGTGAAGGTTACTTTTTCTCCCGGGGAAGGGAGTCCGTGGGTCCGGGGTGCAGCTACTGAGCCTGAAATGCAGGTGCATTCTGCTACGGTGCTGTGCTATGACCGGTCGGGGAGGAAGGTAGGATATGCCGCTACGGAGAACGGAGGAAGCGTATCTTTCGTGCTTAGCGCGGGAAGGATCTACTCTTTCAGGGCCCTGCTGAATTTCGGGGCGGTGGCTGAAAATGAGGCCATGTCAAGTCTGGAAACACTTCAGGGCCTGAGGGTAAGGTTTAATGAGACCGCCTCGTTCGAAGGCGGTCTCCCCGCCGTGGCCGCTCTCGATTCATATGCCGTTCCGCCGGGTCGGACCGAAGATGCGGAAGTTGTCCTTGAGGCGTCCTGGCTGGTGTCCAGATGGTCGTTTTCCTGCAGTGACCCTGAAGCCCTGTACTCCCTTGAGAGCATCTCGGTAAAGCAGGCGGCAGGGGACTGTACCCCGTTCAGTGCTTCTTCGTCTAAATCCACCATGGCTTCGTCCGGCCGGACCCTTTCACCTCAGGAGGTGGCTGCCCTGGAGTCCGGAGGGACTACAGTGTTCTATCTCCCGGTGAATATGCGCGGGAAACTCCTTTCAGGGGCGGGCGGTCTGTCAGACAAGATTATTGGGAACCTTCCTGCCTCGGAGGCCGCTCTGGTTACATATGTAGAAGTCCGGGCAAGGTCCGGCGATGGCGTAAGCCTGATGTACAGGATCTGCCCCGGCACGTCTCAGGACGGCTCGGGGAATGACCCGGACAGTTTCGACATACCCGCGGGACGGGACTGCTCCCTCATGCTTTCGATGAACCCCCAGGACCGATATGACAGCCGTCTCACTGCTCCGGCAAAAGGGACTCCGGTAAGGGTTTCGTGGATGCCCGGGAACCTCCGCGGCGCGCAGGATGAGCCCGGCCAGGCACAGGGCGCCGGATCCGGACTTACGACCAGGTCCTCATATGGAGGAAGCGACAGCGGAGATGCCTCCGACATCGCCGGGGCATATCTCGCGGCCTATATGGAAGACGGCGGGATGCTGATGGGCGAAGCATATGATCCTGCGGGCAATTCGGTGGAGATGACTCTCCTGAGCGGATACAGGTACCGTTTCCTTACCCTGGTGAACTGCGGGAAGCCTCAGATGCCGGATAATCTGAAGGATGCCCTTGCAATGCGGATTCCACTGCCGGGACCGGTCTCGTCTGACCCGTTTCCAGGGGGACTGCCCATGGCCGGCAGCGAGTCCCGGATGATAGATTTCGGAGGAGACCTGGGTGCCATTTCCGTGACTAGGATGGTCTCCAGGTGGAATGTCAGCTTTTCCAATCCTGACCGACTCCATTACAGCATTAAGTCTGTCCGGATGCGGAACGGCGCCGGGAATTTCACTCCATGGACTGAAGGGTCTGCAGCCACGGTAGCATATGACGGGGACCGGGCGACGCCCGAAGACCTGGCCAGGCTCAACTCGCATATGGACGGGAGCGTTTCAATCCCGCTTTATGTGGTTGAGAACATGCGCGGGAGCTATCCTGCCTGCAGTACTCCGGCTTCCAGGAGCGCAGAAACCATCGCGGCACAGGCCGACACCTCGCTGTTCACCTATTGCGAAGTGGTGCTGGAATTCGACGGGGCTTCGGGTGAATATGTCCCGGTCTCCGGGACCGGACCAGGGCGCGATGTAGTCTACAGACACTATCTTGGAAGCGGAAGCTATTCTCTTACAAGTGATTTCAATGTGCCCCGCGGGAGAGTCTTCTCCCTGTCATTCACAGGTACCAGGGCGGGGATAGAAAATGCCTTGTCAGGAGGGAGTTCCTGGCGTCTTGAGGCCAATGTCCGACGCCGCTGAGACCGTCATCTCGCACTGGGTGCAGTCGAATGAGAGCCTGAGCCTGCGGCCGTTGTTTACCAGGAACAGCGGTTTGGCATCTTCCCTCGGTTTCTTTCCCGGACAGAGTCCCAGCTGGGAGCGGACGCAGTATTTGCTCCGCATGAGTTCCGCGCCGTCCCGGTGGCTGATTTCGTAGGCTTTTTCAGAAATTTCCGCTCCTCTCTCCTTAAGGATCTCTGCAGCAATCGTGTTGGCCACGTTGTCCTTGTAAGTGAGGGGGGAGCTTATTTTTTCTGCCGAGACAGTCCCGGAGGCCAGCGGCCTGGAGTTGCACGGAAGGGAATCCAGTTCGGCGGCGAGTCCGCGGCGGACCGAATTGATGAAAGAGACTGGAAGAAGGGGGAGCTGGCCGGCCTTTATGCCCTCAAGGGTGAAAGCCCATATGCCTGAAGATTTCCCTATCTGGGTCTTAAGGAGAGAGAGCATCCGTTCTTGGTTCTCTGCCGCTCCGGATTGGAAGGGCGATTCTACGGACACTTTCCGACCGTCCTCGCTTTCGGCTGTTGCCAGGAGGGAAGTGTCTGTAAAAGAGAGTTTTACTGATGCGTGTAGCTGGCGCTTGCAGGGGCTTGCCTCCAGCTTTTTCTCGAATGAGGAATCGATGTTCCGGTAGAGAGTCATGCCGGCGGAGATCCCGTCCACACTTCTGGCCAGGATCATGTTCCCCTGGCAGACGCTTCCCCTGAAGCCCTTCAGGGATCCGCCCGGACTGATGAAGGCAAAACCGTCCCCATTGTGAAGTGGAGGGATTCCGTCAGTCCCTGAAGCGCCCAGCCTGACAGTCATTTCCCCTCCGGAGCGGCTGACCGATATGACCTTCCCGACTTCTTCCCCGAGATGTCCGGCGGAGTCGAGGGATGACCATTTTGAGCGTTTGCCGTCGATGTACAGGGAAGTGAAGTCCCGGTTGAAGGTCTTCGATGTGTCTGGGGTGAATCCTCCGCTTACGGAACCGAAAGAAGTCCTCGGGGCCTGGATTCCGTCTAGTGCCAGGGAATACTCCCTTACGGCGTTTGTGACATATGAACGGCTCTTAAGCCTCCCTTCTATCTTGAACGAGCATATGCCTGCGTCGGAGAGTTCCGCGAGTCTGGTTTTCAGGCTCAGGTCTTTTAGGGACAGATAAGCCTTGTTCCGGCCGATGCGGCGGAACTTGCCCGGGGCAGTCTCTTCTTCGAGGTCGTAGAGGGAGCGGCAGGCTTGTATGCATTGGCCGCGGTTGGCGCTCCTTCCGCTAAGGTATTCCGACAGGTAGCAGTTCCCGCTGTAAGATACGCACAGGGCTCCGTGGACGAAGGATTCCAGTTCACATGAGGTGGCCTGGCGAATGGCGCGTATGGTTTCCAGTGACAGCTGACGTTCCAGTACGAGGCGCGAGAAGCCCAGGCTCTCCATCATTCGTGCCTTCTCCGGGGTGCGAATAGCGCATTGTGTAGAGGCGTGGAGGGGAACTTTCAGTCCGAACCGCAGCACTGCCAGGTCTTGGACTATGAATGCGTCGACTCCTGCATCTTCAGCCTCATGGGCCATCTTCCTGGCTGTTTCCAGCTCATCGTCGTAGATCAGGGTATTGAGGGTCAGGAAAATCCTTACTCCGAACCTGTGGGCATAGCGGCACAGCTTCTCGATGTCTTCAATGGGATTCCCGGCCGCCTGCCTGGCCCCGAAAACGGGGCCCGCCAAGTAAACGGCATCGGCACCGCAGTCAATGGCCGCGATGCCGATATCCAGATTCCTCGCCGGAGCAAGAAGCTCAAGTTCCTGCATGGTCGGAGGAGAGATTCATCTATTTGCTGAGAGCGTCGATCTGCTGTTTTGCAGAAGCGCCGAACTTCGGGTCGCTGACGACCTTCTGGTAGTACTCCTTGGCTTTGGCCTTGTTGCCAGCCTGCTGATAGAGGGCGGCTACGGTGAAGGAGATGGCGTTGGCGTTGCTTGCGGTAGGAGCTGCCTCAAGGTATTTCTCGAAGTTCTTGATAGCCTGTGCACCCTTGTTGAGCTTCTGGGAAGCCTGGCCGGCTACGAGGAAGGCCTGGGCGTTCTCGGTGTACTCGTTTACCTGCTCTGCGAACTCTACGGCGTCAGCAAGCTTGTTGGCCTTGAGGGCGGCAGCTGCTTTCTTGAGGTAGGTGGTTCCGATGACCTTGGCTGCGTTCTCGCCCTGGCCGTTGTTCTTGGCAAGGGGAAGGATCTTCTTGGCGGCATCGAGGTCATCGAGGTTGGCCAGGCACTGGATCAGGCGCAGGGAAGCGGCTGAATTGGTGGAGTCGGCTGCGATGACTTTCTTGTATCCCTCAGCTGCGGCTGCCATGTCCTTGGCGGCGAATGCGTCGTTTGCGGCATCCATGTCCTTGGTGATGGCAATCTGGGGAATCAGGTCAGCGGCTTCCTTTGCTGCATCTTCGATCCCGTACTCCTGGGCGACCTTGGCGGCCTCCTGGATCTTTGCCAGGGCGTCATCGAAATTCTTGTTGTTGTAGGACTCCTTGCCGATTGACAGCATGACAGCGGGGATGGCGGCCTTGCATTTTTCAAGCAGGTCTGCTCCGTCTGCTCCGAGGGCCTCAGCCATCTTGAGGGCTGACTGGAAGTTTGTCAGGGCTGCGGCCTTGTCACCGCTGCTGAGTGCTGCGGCTCCATTATTGTAGGTGTCTGTTGCAGACTGAAGATCCTGTGCAGAAAGCATTGATACGGAAAGTACGAGTGCCGTCAACGCGAGAATAATTCTTTTCATAATTCAAGATCCGTTTAATTAATAATTGTTGTTAAGTTGTGCGTTTGCAAAAATAGAAAAAAAATATTTATAATTTTGTCTTGATGCCTATTTAAAACAAATGATGTCTGTAAAAAATATTGTTTTCAGTTTAATCGCGATTGCATCGTTTTCAATAATGATGCCAGCGCAGAATCTACCTGGACTCGGACAGGCATCGGAAATCAAGAAAGGTGCCCTGGACTGCGGTGTACAGTATTATATGGTCACTAATCCTTCTTACAAGGGAAGGGCCGACGTAGCCGTCATCCAGCCACATTCAGGCATTGTAGACGTTGCCCGTCTCTCTCTTTCATCGCTTTCCCACTCATCCGGTTCCAGGTCTCCGTACCGCTTCTTCGCCAGCAAGGGAATCAGTTTCAGGGAAGGGGGATATGTCTCCTATCCGGGTCCCGAGCGCTTCTATGCGACGACCATGGACAGCGATGCATATGGTAAGAAACGCAATCCGACTCTCTTCCTGTTCGAGAACGTCCCTGTCACCGACGTCGCGATGGACACCACCCTCCTCCTGATATTCGACATAGTCAATACAAACCCATATGCCCAGGCCATCGTAGTTTCGGGAGATATCTCCGCGGACAAGATCCTCACCAAGATGAAGCTCTTCTCCATGATGGTGGCCAAGCGCACTCCGGCGCCGTCTTTCCCGGCATATAAATGGACCCCCTCGGACACTGTCCGCATCGTGCGGAAGGCCTCTCCTGACGGAGGCACACTTGCCAGGGTCACTGCGACATATGCCTCCCCCAGGACTCCAAAGGATGCTTTGGGGACGATCCAGCCGCTTGTGTCAGAGATGTTTGCGCAGGAGCTGGGGAGCATAGTGTCCAGCCGGGTGAAGCATGTCCTTTCCGAGACCTCCGCCCCTTTGGGAGACTTCAGTTTCCGCTATCGCGACAGTGGCGCGTCCGAGGGCGACGAGACCTATTCATTCAGCGTACTGACTGATTCGACTTCGGCCCGCGCCGCCATCCAGGCCCTTGCCCGCGTGCTTGCCGAGATGGACACTCATGGCGCCACACTCAAGGAATATGCATATGCAAAGGGTGTCCTCAAGCAGGGCTCCCGCGGTCCGGGAGACCAGGAACTGAACAGGGAGTATGTGGACAAATGCCTTTCCTCCTATCTCTACGGCACCTCCCTTGCGTCACCTTCAGCCTTCCGGGATTTCCTGGCCAAGAGGGAAGTCGCAAGTGAACAGGAACTCCGCCTTTTCAACAAGTTCGTCTCGGCTCTCCTGGATCCCCAGCGCTGCCTGACCCTCTCATTGGAAGGCGCGGGGTCGCTCTCCGATCCGGCAGGGACATATGTCCAGACATGGAAGCGCCATTCATCCCTGGCGGAGCCTTCCTACCCGCTCAGGGATGAGAACATCCCTTATCCTGCCGCTAAGGACAAGATAAAGAAGACAGAGCCCGAGCCTGTGAGCGGAGGTGAAATCTGGACCTTTACAAACGGCATCCGGGTGGCCTACAAGCAGGTTTCCGGGAAAGATGATTTCGCATATGCCCTGCAGATACGCGGGGGCAGTGCATCCATGAAGGAACTTCTTCCCCAGGAGAGCGGCTTCCTCGGAGACATGCTGTGGCTCTACCGCATAGGCGGGAGCTCCGGAAGTGATTTCAGAAAGATGCTTGCCAAGAACGGCATCAAGATGGACGCAGAGGTCTCCCTCTCCGATCTCAAGATATCAGGCGTGGCTCCGGTGAGCCAGTTCTCCCTGGTGATGCGTGCCCTCCTCAGCGTTGCGAACGAGCGCAAGCTCGACCTTCAGGCATATGAAAAATACCGCCGCGGGGAAGCACTCCGCCTTAAACTCATCAGCGCTGACGGAGAAGACTTTTCGAAAGCCGGGCTGTGGGAAATGGCTGCTCCCAAGTGTGCCAATCCGTCATTCAAGTCGGCAGCCGGACTTACCGATGACCTTCCCTACAGGGCAGACAAATACTACCAGGCCCAGTTCGGCAACGTAAATGACGGAATAATCGTCCTGACTGGCGGGCTCGACATCGAGCAGGTCAAGAAGATAATGGCCCGGATTGTCGGGGCTTTCCGCACCGGCAGGCGTTCTTCTGTCCGTCCGGTAGTGGATTTCCCGCTTCTCGCAGGCACAAAGGTCACGACGGTCAAAGGAAAGGAGGGAATGGATATGCAGCTGACCACCCTTCTGTCCCTGACTGCGGACAATTACATGTCGGCTGCTATTGCGCAGATGATTCTCCGGGACCGTCTTGTCGCCCCCCTGGCCGACTGCGGGATGAGTCTGGAGACCGACTGGGGATTCTCAACTCTTCCGAAAGAGCATATGTCCGTCTGGATCCACTCCCGTCCTTCCGATCCGGATGCCATGCCGTACTTCGGTGTCGGCGGACAGGCCTCCCAGGCGGCGCAGGCAGTCTGCAAGGTACTCGACGGAGCAGCCGCTAAAGCCCCGTCAGCTGCGGAAGTGAATGCTTGCAAGGACAGGCTCCAGTACATGCTGCAGGGAGTCGATTCCGACCCTGAAGCCATATGCGGCAAGATCCTGATGCGTTACGCCGACGGGAAGAACCTCTTCTCCAATTATAAGGACGCAGTGAAAAAGGTCACTCCCGCAAGTGTCCAGGCGGTGCTTAAGTCTCTGTGCAGTGAAGGTGCCAGGGTTGCTCTGGCCGGGGACTGAGAAACTGTTTTGCAAAACAGCTTCTAGCCGTTGATGTGCTTTGCCGCCGAATCAAGGGCGGAATAAAACTCTTCTCCAAACAGCTGTGTCAGCGGTTCCCTGAGGAACTGATAGACCCGCGTTCCTTCTCTCCTCCCTTTTTCGAAGGCGTCACGGCACATGGCCTGCCGGTCAAGGTTGAAAAGGCGTCCTCCGGAGCGGCTTTTCTTTATCCTGATGGGGTAGAGCCAGCAAGAGGCCGGTTTGCGGAAAGAGCATTTCTTCTCGAACCACCTCCTTTCAATGGAGCAGAACACGTTCTCTCCTTCGAAGAGGCAGTAGGCACACGGCTCCCTCCTCGGAGGACCGGGGGAGGTGGTGGTAACCAGGTCTCCTTCCACGTCAACGCAGAAGAATCCCTTGTCGTCCACCGCTTTTCGCCCTTCCGGGGACATCAGGTCGCAGAATTCTTCATAATGTCTTTCCAGCTGTTCTGTCTCGGATTCTTCAAGGGGAGCTCCGCTGTCCCCAAGGACACAGCATATGCCTTTGCATCTGGGGTAGTCGCAGGCAAAATACTCAGTGACAACCTCTTCGGATATGAGGTCGTCACCTATCTGGATAATGGTTCCGAACCTGCCTTCAGACATCGTCGTCTTCGGAAGGCCAGTTCTCCGCTTCACGTTCCAGGGCCTCTTCGGCGGCCTTCCTGTCCTCTTCGACCAGTTTCATCGCAGCTTCATAATCAGCCGCGTTGACCTTTACTTCGATGGGATTGACGTAATTGAGGGCGTTCAGGGAGGAATTGCTTCCGAACACTGCGGCCGCGATGCCGTTTTCATTCAGCATCCCGGCAAGGATCTGTGCGCTCACCTCTTCGGTGAACCAGGCTACGGTTTTGAATTCTCCGTCTCGCATGGCAATATCTGTTTATCAGTCAGTTGTTCTTTTGTAAAAGCGGTGCTTAAGAGTGCCTCCGATGCGCACGACATCCCTTGTCAGGCCTTCTATCACCCATGTCTGGGTGGAAGGTATTCCTTCTGCAGCCGGAGTGTCTCCGAGGTGGAAGAAGGATATCCTGTCCTCAAACGAATGTGTGAGGCGGGAGAACTTGTTGCGCAGGCGGAATGAAATATCATCGTCCGAATCTTTTTCCTGGACATATCCCATGCTCTCCATAAGTGAGCATATGCTTTCTTTGATGTCGGTGTCAGGGATTTCCTGGAGAGTCAGCTCTTCCTTGCGGTAACCCCAAAGAGGGTAAAAGGCCGAGGCAAGGCCGAAAATGGCGGCTACGGTCATCACAGAGGTCCATCCTCCCCGGAAAATCTGGTTGATATCCGGAGGGACCAGCTTCAACAGGACGAAGATCCCCAGGATAAGGACAACCATAGCTGACAGGTAGAGGAAATATTTGAATGCACGGATAATATACTTCATGATTGTAGGCATGATTATATGCAAATATAAGTATAATGGCCGATTTTTTGCTATTTTTGCCGGTGCAAACCATTAACGTGAATTATTATGGCTGATAATATGGTAGAAGAAGACCCCATCAAGGCCCGCCTTGACCGGGAAGAGAAGAACAATTCCCTTAAGACAATCATGTGGGCGCTCGCAGTCGTAGCAGTCGCCCTGGCTCTTGCCCTGGCTTACATATGGTCCTCCAAATCGAAGCTCGTGAACGAACTCGATGCTGAGAAACAGGACCTTACGGAGCAGTTGGGAGCCTTGCAGAACGACTACGCCAGCCTGTCTTCAGACTATGAGGCGATCAATTCCCAGCTGGATTCATCCCGCGAGGAGGTTGCCCAGCTCATCGAAAGGGTTAAGAAGACTCAGGCTACCGACCGCGCACAGATCCGCAAGTATGAGAAAGAGCTCGGTACTCTCCGCTCCATCATGCGCAATTACATAGTCCAGATCGACTCCCTGAACACCCTGAACCACAAGCTTACCGCTGACGCCGCAGCGGCCCGCCGCGAGGCTGAGACCAGCCGCAGGGCCAATGAGGAGCTTACCCAGCAGGTACAGAGCCTCACCGGACAGGTGGCTGCCGGTTCCGTAATCAAAGCCCGCGGCCTCTCCATAGCTGCCTACAGCGCCGGAGACAAGGTTACCGACCGCAGCAGCAGGGTCATCAGGATGCTGACAACCCTCTCGCTTGTTGAGAACGACCTCGCTCCCAAGGGCCCTGTCCGCGTGTACATACGCGTGAAGGATCCGCAGGGAATCCTCCTTACGAATTCGACCCAGACCACTTTCACATATGGCGGAGAAGCCATGGTGGCGTCTGCGTCCCGCGAGGTGGATTACGAGGGTAAAGAGGTGGAACTCAGCATTTATCTCAACGACATAGGCACCTACACAAAGGGCACCTACACCGTTGAGGCCTACACTGAGCAGTCCTTCCTCGGAACGGCCGAGACCTACCTGAGGTAATGGTCTATCTCCACGTCCCTTTCTGCAGGAGTTTCTGCACCTACTGTGACTTTTATTCCGAGCTTTGCGGAGGGGACGCTTCCTTCAGGACATATGCCGACGCAGTCTGCGAGGAAATAGCCGGGAGGGAAGAGGAAATAAGGACATCACGTGAAGTCGATACGCTTTATGTCGGAGGCGGCACCCCATCGGTGCTGCCTCTTGACGTACTTACCCGGATAGTCGGAGAGATAATCCGCGCCCGTGGAGGCGTGAGGGACTTCAGGGAATTCACCGTAGAAGTGAATCCCGAGGATATCTTCGAAAAAGGGGAAGCATATGTTTCGGCCCTGAGGCATATGGGTGCAGACCGCATAAGCATGGGGATTCAGAGCTTCGACGATCCGCTGCTGCGATGGATGAACCGCCGTCACGATTCCGCCCGCGCCCTCGAAGCTTTCAGGACGCTTCGCCGCGCCGGGGTAGGGAACATCAGCATCGACCTTATCTTCGGCATGCCTCAGCTTACTGATGAAATATGGAGGCGGACACTGGAAACGGCCCTGGATCTTTCTCCGGAGCATATTTCCGCCTATCAGCTCTCAGTGGAGCCAGGAAGCGCCCTCGCCCGGATGGAATCCCTCGGGACCTGGACTGCAGCCTCCGAGACCCAGTGCATGCAGCAGTACGGAATGCTTTGCGAGGCCCTCTCCGAAGCGGGGTACCATCACTATGAGGTCTCAAATTTCGCCCGCCCCGGCTTCGAGGCCGTCCACAACTCCGCATATTGGAGGCGTGTGCCATATGTAGGCCTGGGCCCGGGTGCCCACTCCCTCAGCGGAAATGTCCGGAGGTGGAACTCACCGCATATGCCTTCTTACTCATATGAATCCGAGACCCTTTCTCCGGAACAGGTCCGCCTCGAGACAATAATGCTGTCGCTCCGTACTGACACCGGCATTTCAGAGGACTTCCTCCGCGAGTGGACTGACAATCAGTCAGTGGACCGTCTTCTCGGCGAAGGGGCGCTTGTTCGTGCAGAAGGGTGCCTGCGCATCCCCGAGGACCGTTTTTTCGTTTCTGACGAGATTATCCGGGAACTGGTCTGACAGGGCTCTGCACGTTTTTTGCATGAATTATCGTAAAAATTTGAACATATGAAAACTGAATCTTTTTTCGCAATGGTAGCAGGGACCGCTTTCGGCGTTGCCCTCGGACTGCTCTTCGCTCCTGACAAAGGATCTGAGACCCGTCGTAAAGTACGTGAGACCGCCACTGGCCTGTATGCTGATGCAACGGATTCTTTTGACGAACTCAAGGACAGTGCCCTTAAGAGCACATCGAGGCTGCGTGCCCGCGCCAGGATTGCAGGACGCGAACTCCGTGGCCTGATGGATACCCTTGCAGAGCAGGGTGAAAACCTCAAGGATGAAGCCCGCCAGAAGATCCTGGCCAAGTTGGAAAAACTGGAAGCCGCCCTGGAGCAGGTTGACATGGATATGGATGAGGCGGAAGACCAGGAAGAAGCCGCAGAAGTGTAATGAACAGGCTGAGCCGTGCGGTGGAGGATTTCTCGAAAAACTCCACCGAATATGTGGACCTGAAGATCGCCGAAGTCAAGCTCAAGACAGTCAAGGGCTTGTCTTTGACTCTCAGTAAGCTGCTCTGGATGATCCTGTTCGGACTTATCCTTTCGATCGTCCTGATGTCGTTGGGAGTAGCCCTTGTCTTCACATTCGGAGAACTGATGGGAGGGAAGTATGCGTTGGGTGCATTGTTTGTAGCCCTCATCTTCATCGCGGTACTGGTCGTAATCTATCTGGTACGGGATTCCCTATTCAAGAATTCTTTCGTGCCGCTTTTTGTCAAGATTTTCTTTGGAGACGACAATGGGAAAGATTAGCGCAAAGACTTTCAGACGCATCAAGACCATAGAGGATCTTGATACTGCCGCTGCACGTGTCCGTTTGGAACTTGGCAGGCGCACAGAAGCGGTGTCTGAGGATGTAGAAGGGATCAAGTCCTTCTTCAAGCCGGTGAACTTGTTCGCGGAGGGGCTGAATCTGGTTTCCCGAAGGACTCCGGTGGCACAGATGCTCCTGAGCGGAGTTAAACAGATGAAATCTAAACTCAGTAAAAATGAAGACCAGGCTTAGACAGGCCTGGTCTTTTCTTTAAGCCATTCGGCTATTTCTTTGGGCAGCCTTGGAGACAGCTCGTCGTAAACCCTGGCGTTGTAGGCATTCAGCCATTCGATCTCGTCCTTCTCCATCAGGGAAGTCACCAGTATAGAGGTGTCGAAATGGCAGAGCGTAAGGGGCTCGAATTCGAGCCACTGCCCGAAATCATTCTTCCCGGCATTCTTGCACAGAAGGAGATTCTCATGCCGGACCCCCCATTTCCCTTCACGGTATATGCCAGGTTCATCCGAGGTTATCATCCCCGGCAGGAGAGGCTGGCGGTTGAAGTTCTGGCGGATGTCCTGCGGCCCTTCGTGGACGTTGAGGTAGCATCCCACCCCATGGCCTGTACCGTGTCCGAAACTGCGCTTGGATTTCCAGAGCGGTTCCCTGGCAAGGGCGTCGATCTGGCAGCCGGCGGTCCCCTGCGGGAAGATGGCCATCGCCAGCTGTATATGCCCCCTCAGGACGAGGGTGTAGTCCTCACATTCAAGTGGTTCGCATGGCCCGAGAGGCACTGTCCTGGTGATGTCGGTGGTGCCGAAGAGGTACTGTCCGCCGGAGTCCACCAGGTAGAGTCCCCGGGGCTTGAGTTCAGGTGAATCTTCCTCGGGGGTTACGTAATGGGGCAGGGCTGCTCCGGGGCCGTAGGCTGAGATTGTCTCGAAACTCTCTCCGCGGAATCCGGGTATCCTTGAGCGGAGCTCATGGAGTTTCGCGGCTGCTCTTGCCTCGGTGAGGGGGACGGCCTCTGTGTCCTCGTACATCATCGAGTCGTAGATGTTGCGTCTTGCCCTGGATTCTTCATCCCATTCTCCAAGGGATTTCTCCAGCCAGTAGAGGAACTCTTCCATGGCAAGCCCGTCTTCCAGATGTGCCTCGCGCATCCCCCTGATTTCCAGTTCGTTCTTTACCGCTTTCCGAAGTGCTATAGGCGATTTCCCGGGAATGATCCCACGAGCACCGTTGCCGTCATCCTGCATTCCGGCGCCGAGGCGGCTGTTCTTGAGGATGTAATAGAGGCTGTAGTTGAGAGAGGAGGGGTCGATGTAAAGCTTCCCTATGTTCTCATCGTCCGCGATGTCGGACAGCCCGATCTCGATGTCGGCATATGGGCATATCTTCACGCCGTCGGCGCGGAGTTCGTAGAAACTGTCTTTTGTCTCGTCGTCGAGGCGGACATCGTCCTTTGTCACGTACCAGCTGACATCATCGGGGGTGATCAGCAGGTAGGACATTACTACCGGATTGTAGCTTATGTCCGAGCCCCTGATATTCAGCATCCACGCGATTTCATCCAGGGCGGAGACCAGCATGGCGTCCATGCCTCTTTCCGAGAGCCATCGCCTGAGCCATCCGATCTTCATGCTCCTGGACCAGCCGGTCTGCTCTTCCCCGAGGGTCATTATAGGAGAAGAGGGGACAGGCGGCCTGTCATCCCTTATCTCATCCAGGAGGTCGGGGATATTAGCGATCCTGGCATCTTTACATGCCTTGAGGATGTCGCTGACCGTAGTGACGTCGGTGCAGAAACCGTCCACAGCGATAACCGGGGAGTCATCCTTGAATTTCTCCGCGAGCCACTGGGGAACAAGCACCTGCTCCGGCACCCGGGTCTTGTGTAATTCGAACCCGGTGCCGGGCAGCTGCTGGCCTGCAAGTATGAAGTATCTGGAGTCGGTCCATATTCCCGCATGGTCGGCGGTGACTACCGCGCAGCCTTCTCCGGTAAATCCGGAGAGCCATTCGACTTGTTTCCACCGTGGAGCGACATATTCGCTCGCATGCGGGTCGGATCCGGAGACCAGGACGGCGTCCCAGCCCTTTCGAGCCATCAAATCCCTGAGAGCTGAGAGCTTTCCGTCAGTCATATGCTTGGAAAAAGAATTTTTCCAAAGATAGTAAAAAAGCTGATATCTGATTACTTGTTCAGTGCATCCGCATCTGCGATGTACTTCTGGATCTCAGCTTCAGAGGGGACATAGTCGGTGATGTCTCCGTTGAGGTACTGTCCATATGCTCCCATGTCGATGAAGCCGTGTCCGGAAAGGTTGAAGAGGATGGTCTTCTTCTCGCCGGAGATCTTGCACTTCTCAGCCTCGCGGATAGTGGCTGCGATAGCGTGGCAGGACTCTGGTGCCGGGATGATTCCCTCTGTGCGGGCGAACAGGACTCCGGCCTTGAAGGACTCGGTCTGTGCTACGTCCATGGCTTCCATCAGGCCGTCTTTCATCAGCTGGGCCACGAGGGTACCTGAACCGTGGTAGCGGAGGCCGCCTGCGTGGATGTTTGCGGGATGGAATTTATGGCCGAGGGTGTACATGGCCAGAAGCGGAGTGTATCCTGCGACATCACCGAAGTCATATTCGAACTTGCCCCTGGTGAGTTTCGGGCAAGACTCTGGTTCGGCGGCGATGAACCTGGTCTTGCTTCCGTTCAGGATCTTGTCCCTCATGAAGGGGAAGGCGAGACCGCTGAAGTTGGAACCGCCACCGAAGCAGGCGATTACCATGTCGGGCTCTTCACCTGCCATCTCCATCTGCTTCTTGGCTTCCTGACCGATGACTGTCTGGTGGAGGCATACATGGTTAAGCACGGAACCGAGGGTGTACTTGCAGTTCGGGGTGTTGAGAGCGAGCTCGATGGCCTCGGAGATAGCTGTTCCGAGCGATCCGGGATCAGACGGATTGGCGGTGATGATGTCCTTTCCTGCCCTGGTGGACATGGACGGGGATGCTATCGGGGTAGAACCGAATACGCCCATTATGGTACGCCTGTAGGGCTTCTGCTCATAGCTGACCTTTACCATATATACGGCACAGTCAAGGCCGAACATGCGGGCGGCATATGAGAGCGCACCACCCCACTGGCCGGCACCGGTCTCTGTGGTTATATTAGTGATTCCCTGCTGTTTGCAGTAATATGCCTGGGCAAGGGCGGAATTGAGCTTGTGGCTTCCTGCCGGGCTGACGCTCTCGTTCTTGAAGTAGATGTGGGCGGGAGTGTCGAGAGCCTTCTCCAGGGCATATGCCCTCACGAGCGGGGTGCAGCGGTAGTAGGCGTACTTCTCGCGGACCTCTTCAGGAATTGGGATGTACTCATGTACGGTGTCGAGTTCCTGGCGGGCGCATTCCTCACAGAAGACTCCGAAGAGGTCTTCAGCTTTCATCGGCTGGCGGGTGCCGGGATGAAGGATGGGCTCAGGCTTGTTGGGTAAGATCGCCTGGATGTTGAAGAAATCGGTAGGGATTTCAGACTCGGGGAGCAAAAATTTTTTTGTTTTCATTTTTTTGTGTGTTGTTAAAGTTTTAAGAAAGAATGTGTATTGTTTTTAGGATTGTTTTATAAAAAGAAGGCTGGCCTGGTTTGCAGGTCAGCCTTTTAAGTTTTTTGGTTCCTTCGGATCAGATTACGCCGTTAGCGTGCAAGAATGCATTTACGGCGACTGTGACGAAACCAAGCATAATAACTGTGCTGACCACAACTGCTATCACCTGTAGTCTCTTGATCCATATCTGATTGTTCCAACCTACTGACTGGAACATGCTCCAGAAGCCGTGATTGAGATGGAACCATATGGCGACGAACCAGATGATGTATATCACCAGGAGCCACCATCGTCCGAAGGTGTTCTCGAGCAATATGTACGGATTCTCAGCCTCTTTCCCGATGAACTCCTGAAGCTGCATATGCTGCCAGAAGTGTGTCAGGTGGATGGCGAGGAGACCCAGGATGATGATTCCCAGTACGAACATGTTCTGTGCGCTCCAAGAGTCAGCCTTTGCGCGGCTGGCAACCTCATAGCGCTTCACTCCTCCGCGTGCCTTGAAATTGAGGACGGTGAGGTAGATTCCGTAAACGATGTGTACTACGAATCCGAGGGCCAGGATGGGGACCATTATGTCTATGAACGGGGTCGACATGAAGTCGCAGCCCATCTGGAACAGTCCGTCTCCTGCGGAGAAAAGCTTGTCATCCGCTGCAACGACCCCCCACTTCCCGGTAAAAGAATCGATCACCGAGAAGAAGTTGATAACCATATGCACGCAGAGGAAGATGATCAGGAATGCGCCACTGACCGCCTGAACCAGCTTCTTTCCGATAGAGTAACTGAAAATTGACATAAAGTTCCGCCGTTCTGTTGTTATGCTTATGCAAATATATGTTCTTTCTTGGAAGTTTCATAATTTTATGCGAATTTTGTTTTAAGACAGGCAAAAAATCTGCAAAAAAGTGAACATGTACAAGAGGGTATTATTGAAATTGAGCGGAGAAGCTCTCGGCGGAGAGCAGGGGAAAGGACTTGACACCCCGACCCTGAAATCATTTGCGGCCCAGATAGCCGCTGTCGCCCGTGCGGGCGTACAGGTGGCCATAGTCAACGGCGGGGGTAACATCTTCCGCGGACTTCAGGGCACCGGCGCCGGCTTCGACAGGGTGGACGGAGACAAGATGGGGATGCTCGCCACTGTGATCAATTCCCTGGCCCTGTCCATGTTCATCAAAGCCGAAGGCGTTGAGGCCAAAGTGTTTACGGCAACTCCCATGGAGCCTCTAGCAAATTATTACATGAGGGATAAGGCAGTTGAGGTCCTGGAGCGCGGCGGTGTAGCCCTGATTGCCGGAGGCACAGGGAATCCGTTCTTCACCACTGATTCCGGAGCAGCTCTCCGCGCTCTTGAGATAGGTGCTGACGCCCTTCTCAAAGGGACACATGTCGACGGAGTATATGACAGCGATCCGGCGAAGAATCCGGATGCCGTGAAATACGACACCCTCACCTTCGATGAGGCCCTGGAGAAGCACCTGCGCGTTATGGACCAGACCGCATATGCCCTGTGCCTGGACGGCAGGATGCCTGTGGTAGTATTCGATATGAATGAACCCGGCAATTTGGAACGCCTTTTGCTTCACGGCGGAAAAACCGGAACGCTGGTTACACCTTAAAGTATAATAATATAATAAGATAGACATATGTTACCGAGAGCTAAAGAAATTGTAGATTTGGCCGACCTCAAGATGCAGGAGACTGTGGATTTCCTCGTAGAAGACCTCAAGACCTACCGTCTCGGCCGTGCGACCCCGAACATCTTCGACGCTGTTTCGGTGGATTATTACGGTTCTCCCACACCGCTCAGCCAGTGTGCTACCATAAGTGCCCCTGATGCCCGCACCCTGCTTATCCAGCCGTGGGACCGTTCTCTTCTCAAGAAAGTTGAGAAGGCTATCATCGATGCCAATGTGGGACTCACCCCTACAGACAACGGTGAAGTCATCCGCTGCGTCGTCCCGGCCCTTACCGAGGAGAGGCGCAAGGAGCTTATCAAGAAGGCCAAGGCTGCAGGCGAGAGCGCCAAGGTGGCTATCCGCAATGCCCGCCGTGAAGCTGTAGACCTCCTGAAGAAGGCACAGAAGAACGAGGGGCTTTCCGAGGACGGAGAGAAGGAGGGAGAAGATGAAGCCCAGAAGGTTACGGACAAGAACATCAAGAAGATAGACGAACTGATCTCCGCGAAGGAGAAGGATATCATGACTGTATGACGCCTCTTGTCGCGATACAGGGATATTCGGGCTGTTTCCATGAGGAAGCGGCCCGAAGATTCTATTGTACCCATGGGGGCGGGATTCCCGAAATCGTCGAGTGCCCGACGTTCGAGTCTTTGTACACTGCCATCTCTGAGGGGCGTGCGAGGTCGGCGGTAATGGCCATCGAGAATACTATCTCCGGCGGACTCCTCCTTAATTTCGACTTGCTGCGCAAGCACAGCCAGAAAATCAAGGGAGAGGTCTATCTTCCTATCCACCAGAACCTGATGGCACTTCCGGGACAGAAGCTGGAAGACATCAAAGAGGTGAGGACCCACTATATGGCTATCCACCAGACCCGCCGATTCTTCAGGAAACAGTGCCCGTGGATCAATCTCGTCGAGTCTGAAGACACAGCCAAGAGTGCCATAGACATAGCCAGGGACCACCTGATGGGAGTCGGGGCCGTTGCTTCCAAGCTTGCAGCGGAGCAGAACGGCCTGGAAATCCTGGCTGAAGGGATAGAGACCTACAAGGACAATTTCACCAGGTTCCTGGTGCTTGACGATTCCCTTGAAATTCCCAGGGAGGAAATCAACAAGGCATCCCTGTGTTTCACCCTCCCGCATGCCCCGGGCTCGCTGGCCCATATACTCGCGATCCTGTCTTTCTACGAGATGAATCTCACCAGGATCCAGTCGCTGCCGATTCCCGGGCAGAGTTGGCAGTATTTTTTCTATGCTGACCTGAAATTCGAAACCTATAAACGTTATCAGCAGGCAATCTCGGCCATCAGGCCGCTTCTGGAAGACCTGAATGTGCTGGGAGAGTACCGCGCAGAACTTTAAACCTATGATAATCAAACCTGCAGACAGGACACGGAGTGTAAAGGAGTACTATTTCTCCGTAAAGAACAAGGAAATAGCCGGACTTAATGCCGAAAGGAAGGCTTCCGGATTGTATCCTGTTATCAACCTGGGCATCGGTTCCCCTGACGGGATGCCGCCTGAATCAGTCATTGAAACCCTTCGGGAGGTCTCTCTCCAGAAGGGAGCCCACCGTTACCAGAGCTACACAGGCACTCCGGAACTCCGCGGGGCCTTTGCCAAATGGTATGAGAGATGGTACGGGGTCAGCCTGGATCCCTCATGCGAGATCCAGCCGCTCATGGGCTCCAAGGAGGGCATCCTGATCATCACCCTGGCATTCGTCAATGAGTGGGACAAGGTGCTCATCCCCGATCCCGGCTATCCTACCTACACTACGGCCGCATCCCTTGCCGGGGCCAGGATAGTCAAGTACGACCTAAGGCATGACAACGGCTGGTATCCTGACTTCGAGGCACTTGAGAAAGAGGACCTCAGCGGGGTCAAGATAATGTGGACCAATTATCCGAACATGCCCACAGGAGCCCCTGCCAGCGCTGAACTTTACCAGAAGATAGCCGATTTCGCGGCCCGGCACAAGATACTCGTAATCAACGACAACCCCTACAGCTTCATCCAGAATGACAAGCCGTTGTCGCTTCTCGCGGCCAAGGGAGCACGCGAATGCTGCCTGGAGATGAACTCCCTTAGCAAGGCGCACAACATGTCCGGCTGGCGGGTAGGTATGGTAGGTGGAAATGCCGACTACATCCGGGAGATCCTGAAGGTCAAGAGCCAGATGGATTCCGGAATGTTCCGCCCGCTCCAGCTGGCTGCTGCTACTGCCCTCGGGGAGGGACCGGATTGGTTCTCGGACCTGAATTCGGAATATGCCCGGCGCAAGGCCGCAGCCTCGGAGATTTTCGACGCCATCGGAGTTTCATATGATTCCGGTTCGCAAGGTCTCTTCCTCTGGGGGAGGGTCGAAGAGGACAACCCCGTATATGTAAAAGCCGCCTCCAAAGGATATGCTGTGGAAGGCAAGACCCGCGGTGAGGTCGTTTCCGACTATATCCTCTACAATGCATTCGTCTTCATTACTCCGGGCTTCGTGTTCGGGCACAACGGCGAGAATTACATACGCGCCTCCCTATGCGCGGATGTGCCTACCCTTAAGCGCGCATGCGGCCTGATAAAGAATATATTATAAACGGAAAGATATGATAATCAGTATAGTGGGACTCGGCCTCATCGGAGGCTCCATGGCGATAGACCTCAAGCGCCGCGGCTTTGCCGAAAGGGTGCTTGGGGTAGAGACTGACCTCGTGGGTGCGGCTGCTGCCCTTAAGATGGGACTCGCGGACGAAGTGACAAGCCTGGAAGACGCCGTTGACCGCGGGGACATTATTGTACTTGCAGTGCCGGTTGACACCGCGACCAGGATGCTTTCACAGGTACTTGACAGGATAAGCGGGGACAAGATAGTGATCGACACCTGCTCCACCAAGGGCGCGATAGTACGCGCCGTCAAATACCATCCGAAGCGCCGCCATTACGTTGCGACCCACCCGATGGCAGGTACCGAGTACTCCGGTCCGTGGGCGGCCGAGCCGAACCTCTTCGCGGGCCGCGCCTGCATATTCGCCAACGTGGAAGAGTCCGATCCGAAGGCCCTCGCCACGATTGAGCATATGTACGACGTACTTAACATGCGCCCCATCTACATGGACGCGGACAGCCATGACGTGCACGTGGCATATGTCTCGCACATCTCGCATGTGACGTCATTTGCGCTTGCGCTTACTGTGCTCGACAAGGAGCGCGATGAAAAGCATATATTCGACCTGGCTTCCGGAGGTTTCTCGTCCACTGTCCGTCTTGCGAAATCCAATGCGGACATGTGGGTCCCGATCCTTACCCAGAACAGGGACAACGTGCTGAGGGTCATAGACACCTACCTCGAAAAGATGACTGCGTTCCGCAAGGCAATAGATGATTTCGATGCGGACAAAGTGCGTGAACTGATCGGGGAAGCCAACAGAATCAAGAAAATACTTAGATGAGATGGAACGGAAACTTGAACTTACACCTGTGAATGAATGGGGGTTCTTCACCCTCCCGAAACCAATGATAATAGCCGGTCCGTGCAGCGCCGAGACCGAAGAGCAGGTTATGGAGACCGCAAAGGGCCTCAGTGACCTGGGAATACATGTTTTCCGCGCGGGCATATGGAAGCCGCGTACCCATCCCGGAAGCTTCGAGGGAGTGGGAGTGCCGGGCCTGAAGTGGATGCAGAAGGTAAAGCGCGAACTCGGGATGAAGATATGTACCGAGGTGGCCTGCGAGAGGCATGTCTTCGAATGCATCAAGCATAATGTAGACATGGTCTGGATAGGGGCCCGTACGAGCGCCAATCCTTTCCTCATGCAGGAAATAGCTGATGCCCTGCAGGATACGGACATCCCGGTCCTTGTAAAGAACCCGGTCAACCCGGACATCGACCTGTGGATCGGTGCCCTGGAGAGGCTCAACCGTGCCGGCGTGCACAAGCTTGGAGTCATCCACAGGGGATTTTCTTCTAATGAGAAACTGAAATACCGTAACGCCCCCGGCTGGAACATAGCCGTGGAATTCCGCACCCGCTATCCAGAGCTTCCGTTCTTCGCGGATCCGAGCCATATGGGCGGATCGCGGGATTATATCCTTGAGCTCTCCCAGAGGGCCCTTGACCTTGGACTGGATGGTCTCATGATCGAATCACACTGCAATCCGTCCTGCGCTCTCTCCGATGCGGCCCAGCAGCTGACTCCAGCGGCCGTGAAGGATATGCTGGGCAAGATAGTAGTGCGCGAGACCTATTCCGAGAGCAGTGATTTCAAGGAGAGGCTCGCCCAGCTCCGCGCGCAGATCGATGTCCTGGACGAGAACATTCTCTACACCCTTAAGCAGAGGATGGATGTGAGCCGGGCCATAGGCCAGTGCAAGAGGGAGAACAATGTGGCCATAGTCCAGGCCTCCCGTTGGGACAAGGTCCTGGAATCAGTAATCAGCCGTGGCGGGGAGTACGGTCTCAGCGAAGACTTCGTCAAGGCGGTTTTCAACGCCATCCACGACGCCTCTGTAGCCGCCCAGAAGTAGCTTTCAGGCAGCTCTCCTCCTGAAACCCGTGGTCGCCCGTGACCTCGTGAACGGGGGGACCGCGCCGTTATGGCGTGGTGGGATGAGCGAAGCGAAGGTTTCAGGAGGAGAGCTGCCTGAAAGCTGCCTATTCTACGATAGCGTCTTTGAGAGCTTCAGCGAGTTCAGAGAGGGACTCCACGTCGGAGAAGCGAGGCTTGATCTTCTTGAACAAATCCTTGACTGCGTTTTTGTCCAGACTGGGAGAGTTCAGAAGTTCATTCCTTGTGGCGCGGAAAAGGAACCCGTTAACTTGCAGGTAGAGTTCTTCCGCGATGGGAAGTTCACGCCCGTCGTATTTATCCTTTGACTGGATGTTCTTGTTGAGAGTGTAGGGCGGCAGGTCTCCTCCACTGATAGAGACAGCGCCGACGCTCTGTGTCGAGGCCAGGGAAGATTCTCCGTATCCAACCTGGACCTTGTCCCTTTCAGCCTGGTTGATCCCTATGGAACAGAGGACTTTCGAATGTTCCCCTGCTTTCAGCAGGCGCATCATCTTGCCGCGGATGTTGTAGTAGGTGTCATTTCCTATGGTCAGGGCGTCCACGTTTATCGGGTCGGCGGCCATTATGACCCCGTTCTTCACGAAGTGGATCCTGCCGTCATGGACACAGACGTTCAGAAGTTCCAGATGGGTGACATCACCTTTGAAGTTGGTGAATTCCCCGGGGGAGAAGAATTCATAGACATATGGCCATGTCTCGAGGGGTATGAATTCCTTGTCTTGGGCAGAGACGCTGCCCAGACCGGCCAGAAGCATTATTCCGGCAATTAATGTGGGGAGGTGTTTCATTTTATTCAACGTTAATAACCTGGATCACCTCTTCGGTGGATCCGTCGGAATAAGTCGCGATTGCCTTGATGGTGTGCTTGCCTGACGTCAGCTTCACCGTGCTTCCGCTCTGGCGGCTGTCATCCAGGTACCATGCGGTGGAGACAGGAACCCCTCCGGCTGTCTCGGAGACGAACTGGAAGGTGAAGGTGTCACCTGCTTTCCATGTTTCCTTCGGCATGGCTATGGTCTTGAAAGGCACTCCGGTCAGGTCGCCTTTAACCTTGAGGTCGAGGGTAACCTCGCCGTCGGCATATTCAATGTTTGTCAGGTTGCAGGTGCTGAAACTCCCGTCCCAGAATTTGTTGGAAGGATTGGAAGTGTCAGTGAAGGAAGTGACGCCGTATTTTCCCGGGAAAGGAATCGCATCATAGTAATAGTCGTAGTCGCTGTAGGAGGGCAAAACATAGAAGCACTGGTGGTCGGCGAAGCAGTTGATGCTGTTAGTATGCTCCCAGAGGTATCTGGCCGAGTAGTTTCTATACACGATGTTATCGGACATGTCCACATGATAGACAATCAGTCCTGTAGCGGTCGGTCCCACGGGAGCACCATTGGAGTAGCTCATGTAAATGTGGGCATCCCAGCCTTTCCCGTCCCTTACCTCGAGGAGGAAGAATTCACCCTCGTTTTCTGATGGGGCGATGTAGGACACATTGTTTGCGATGGACCTGAGGGTCTTGTGGCCGGAAACGGTAAGGTATTCGATCTCATCCATCCAGCCCAGCATATTGCGCTCGATGGCGTTCATGTTCGGCGGAGTGTTGCTGTTATTGTTGTAGCAGCCGCTGTCCATGAGGGAGAATGCCAGCAGGCCATCCCCTTCGCCATTATCCCCATAGTCTGTGTCGTAGAAATCAGGCAGGCCCAGTACATGGCCGAATTCATGGCAGAAAGTGCCGATGCCGTCCATTGCCGAACCGGAGTTGCCCTTGAGCTCGGATCCGCAAGCATATGAACCGATGTTGACACCGTCATATTCCGTGTCGGAATTCACCCAGGAAGAATGGGGCCATATGGTGTTTGCGCCGCCGCCGCTGGCTTCGCTGTAGCCGGCGTAGAACACGTAGATGTTGTCCACGTAGCCGTCCGAATCATTGTCGTAGTCGGAGAATTTTACGAGTCCCTTTTTGTAGATGGAATCGACTGCTTCCTTAACCATCTGTCCGGGATTTGCGTCATGGGAGTTTCCCTGCGACTTGCCGTAAAATTGCATGTCCCGGCTGACATCTATAGGGCCGATGACGTCAAAGGTAGGATTGAATTTGCCGGAAGACTGGTCCTTGTAATAGTCCGCGACTGATCCGGTGCCGCCGTAAGCGCTGTAACCGGCCTGATTCATCAGTTTGTTGAAGTCCTCATTGGCCTTATTGAACTTCAAGTCACTGAAATTCACCAGGATTACCAGGAATTTCTTGTTCCCGGTGGAGATTTCATGGGCATTCTTGCGGATGGATGTCCTTGCTGAGCGCTGTGATTTGGCGCGGGTCCTTTCCTCCTTGATCCTGGAAGGGGAGACAGTCCTGTAGAAACCGTCTTCTCCTGCCATCATAGTCTTTCCGTCAGGGGTGGTTCCCCAGCTGCAGAATTCGTCTCCGTGGAGCCTGAGGGATATCATTGTGCCGTCCGGCTGCCTGACTTTGGTAATACGCGGATTCGCGGGAATGGCCGCGGCCGTAAGGGCCGCAGCTGTGAGTATGCATAAGCTCAGAATTATCTTTTTCATAGCCGCTTCCCCTATTTTTTGATTACATAACCCCTTCCTTCGCTGTCGATTATCCAGGCGAAGTTCCCGTCGGTCTTGAGGACGAGGGCGTCAAGTTCGTATTCTTCCTCGAGCTGGTCGAGCCAGTACTGGCTGACTTGGAGCTTTATCGAGTCCGCCGGAGTGACCGGGGTCTTGACTCCTGAGATTGAGAAATACCTGCTGCGGGCAGGCCAGACCAGGTTGAAGGATTCGCTGTCGCTTTTCTTGATCAGGCTGGTCTGGTGAAGGAGTTCATCGTACGTGAGGTTCGTCCCGTTGCCGTCATAGTTATAGACTCCGAAGACAGTCGAAGCGAAATCTCCGGTGACTACGGGATCCTGGAGGACATTTATGTCCGCGTTGGCCTGGGGCATGCGTACTGTGCAGGCTGCGCTGCGCTGGGTGTCGGATTCGTTCAGCTTCTTGGCCTTGAATGTCAGGGTAGTCTCTGTGTTCGCCTTCCCTGAAAGAGGGCTTACCGTAAACCACGAATTGCTTGGGGCTGAAATGGTCCAGTCAGTCTGGAGAGTCATCTTGACTTCATATGGCCGGAGGTAGGTCAGGGTAATTTCCCTCTCGGAAATATTCGGATTGAAATTCCTCTGGGCGAGTCTTACGAGCAAGGTTTTGCTGCCTGCGGTGAGGGTCAGGGTCTCCTTTCGTGATGAACCTTCATCGTTGGTCCCCATGGAGAGCTTGAGGATGGTGACATTCTTTTCGCCTTTTGTGGAGCTTGCGATTTTGACCCAGCTCTCTGCCCCGAGGGACAGCTCGGTTTTGAATGGCTTGTCGCAAGTCACCTTTATTTCCATGTCATGTGCATATCCATCTTCTGCCATCGAGGCAGCCGGGCTCACGGTGAAAACGGAGGGCTCCGGATTTTCTTTCTGGCAACCTCCGGTAACCAGTACTGCTAAG
>JAEEGL013580481.1_pt1 | contig 56997 bp, 78 predicted proteins | sample 9134231 | NCBI WGS metagenome assembly JAEEGL01 (sample SAMN16246548, study PRJNA631951) | gut metagenome | biome: gut microbiome; feature: rumen; material: fiber-attached | host: Bos | place: Iran: Karaj | collected 2018-10
GGCAATCCGCTGGTTTTTTAACTCAACTTCTCGGTTCTCGTCACGGATAATCTCGCCATTCTCGTAACGAAATTCCTCGAAGTGTTCTGCGAACCAATCCTCATCTTTCGGATCTGCAACCTCGATGCTGTTCAGCATATGACCGATAATCGCATAACAGGCGATATACCCATTCTCATCAAGAACAATCTGCATTGTGCCCTCCTTATATCAGCCCAATTACGCCATAAACTCGGTTAATGAAACCGCTCGTCAATGTAGTGCCACCTGTTTTTTTATTCTCTTTCCACGTCATCGTTATTGTGCTTCCAGAGTATTTCAGGTTGACTGACAACCATGTTTCGTCATCAGAAATCAGAAACGCTGTATTGCTCGTTCCAATACAAACCTTTGGAACAACCACGCTTTCTCGCGCGCCTCCACCGGAAGACCCATAAATGATGTAAAAATCATAGTTTCTGCTGAATGTGGCCGCCGCGGAACCAGACTTAAACGTTCCAGAATAAAGTTGTTGAATGCCTGTCTGACTAGTCCAAAGTACATACTTCTGTGTGGTCCAGGTAACGCCACCATCAGTGGAAGTGTCAAGCCGCAGATTTCCCGCATTAGTAAACATAAAGCGATATGCGGTAGAACCATCAGAATCGACGATAAATGAATTTGAACCGGCAGTTGTCGTGTTCGGAAAAACATTTAATATGCTTCTGGCTTGCGCCAAAGTAGTATATCCAAACTTCCCCCAGTTGTAAGTGAGTGTCACAAAATGAGTAGCCGAGGTTCCAACATCTTCCTGTGTTAATGATTTTGCAAAAGCAAGACGAGCGGCAGAATCGATTATGCCATTAAAATACGCATTTGAATCATCACCATAAAGCATCCACTTACTTAGGGTTGCCGAATACACTCCATGATTATGGCCGGCAGTACCGACGGCAAGTGAAACATCGGCTCCCGTATCCGTTCTTCTCGCTCTAAACGACGGGGCCCCCGCTGAAGCAAAAGCCTTGTAATTATTTTCGGCAAGCGTATCAGATAAAGAATTGGGAGACGCATACGACGTATATCCTTCAGTCAACCACATACGTTGATTCCATAATTCGCCGCCGTTAAAAAGTATATTGCCTTCAGTATCGACAAAAAACACTTCGGCCCATTCAAGTTCGGGGCCAGCTCCTTCTCCTTGCGATGCATCATGCCAGATCTGTTTTTCTGCCAGTATAATTGGAGAAATATTAACTGGAACGTCAGGCGGCCACGCTTCAGGAGGGTATATTCTCACGCGTACGCAATATGTATCCGGGCAAGTCCAATCAGGATACCACTGTCTCCATTTGCGTTCTTCTTCTGATTTTTCATAAGCAGTGTATAAACGCTCGGCTTCGGACAATAAATAATTGTCAATGATTTGCCATTTTCCAATATAACCTTCGGCAGCGTACATCTTTCCGTTCGAATCAATAGCAAAATGTTCCGCCTCAAATTCCTTTTCGCCAAAGTCCAAACCCATTCCGGCCTGAGAATATGGCGGATCAGCACCCTGAGCAGCAGGAATATAATCGCTCGAATGAAGTGCTCCGGTTACAGTGACGTCATTCGAAAGCAATTCGTCAATGATCGCAGAATTTGCCGTTATCGACTTAACAAGAGCCGCTCCGTCAGAAGCACTCGCACTAACGATCGTCCATGGATCCGACGTGGTGTTGCGATTAAGGACATAAAGCCCGTTAGAGTTTAGAAGCATGGCGAACGTGCTGCCGTCGTATGTCGAGTTATTGTGCAGAGCATAGACGTTTGCCCCGGGGTTAATCGGGTCAGAAATCTCTGATCTGTACATGCCGTATGCATTCGCCATTAAATTCGTAAATTCCTGGACAGCCGAATCGTAAGCAGATATCTTATTATCCACTCCAGTCGTAGCCGCTTCTATTGCGGTCGCAGCTTTCTCTTCCGCCACGGCGGCTGCCTTTTGTGCGACAGCAGCTTCAATCTTTGCAAGACCGGCCTCTGTGGCGGCTTCAATAGCTTTAGCGTCTCCGGTAGGCGGAACAGTGCTATTCCCAACCACCCAGGCCTTACGCCCAGACACTCTTACCTTTACGTTATCGCCCGGCTTTACAGAAATGGTCTGCTCCACGGGCGTTTCAATGCTGCTGTTTTCAAACTGAATAAAAGCGACTCCATCTTCAATACGGGTAACTGTTCCGGTAACGTCATAGCTTTTGTCCGCATTTGCTTTCGCAACTTTGGACACATAGTCATAAATATAATCAGATAAATAAGATCCTACATCGCTCATTCTATAAGCACCCCGCTTTCGCTAACTTCAATAGAATGCCCGAGCGTTAATGTCTGATTGGTTACTCTGAACACTCCGTTAAAACCTGCCTGTGGATACGAAATATCAACCAAATCCCCCGGGAAAATTTCGGGGTAAAATCTTCGTGTGTAGTCAAAGGTGTGGACAATTTTCTGTGTTTCAGCCAACCGTCGTCGGGCGTACTGTTCTAGTGACTCGTTTTCGCCGAGAGATGGAGCACTCTCTTCCATCCAAATTTCACGACCTCTGGATACAGTGGACAGAATGCTGTTCTCGTCGTCGTCCACAACAACGATGCTGCGGTCTCCAGAAATAACTCTAATGACATTTGGGCAGTCAAACCAATCAAGGGTGTCTGTTCCAGTCAAGCCGATTACATCATTTTCAAGATTATCAAAGCGCGCAGAAATATCCCCCGGAATAGGCCCGATATGGATATGACCATTTCCCTCAATTCGGATTTCCCAGTTAACAAGACTCAATAAATACTGAGCCATGCTCAACTTACTTTCCCCATCTTCGGCCAAAATATAAGACGACAATGCTGGCGACCCCTCTTCGTAGTCCACCGGGGCCGGAGTCGATGAAAGTAGATCACTAACGATTTCGGCAACAACTCCGCCTTTAGGGGCATACCAACCTCTATCAAGAAGCACGTCATTTGCCGGCTTTAGAACAGAATAGCAACTTAACGGATAAGTACTTCTATACCCCTCCATGTTTCTGGAAGAAACGGACGCGAGGCCCGTGAATAAAGCAACTGTCAAATTGCTTTCATTCTCCTGCCTCGCGTCCAAATAAACTCTTACCCAGGACTCGTAACCATCCAGCATCCGTGTTACTTCCAAATCGGCGCTTTGCATAAGACCGTCAGTAGATCGGGTAATGCTTCCGCTGGTAAAGTCTAATTTTTCAATGTCGCCCCAGGTTACCGGATCGACTTTTGTAAGGCGATACCGAGCCGAGAAGCCTTTACTCCAATTCAACTATTTTCTCCTTTCTTATGCAAGCGGGCCGTGTTCCTGCTCCCATTCTTCCAAAGTAACACCATCGAGGCTTTGTCCATCGACCTTCTTGATTTCAAGATTATAGTCGTAGACCAAGCCGTCGAAAGTAATGCTTTCAGTAAGCTGCACGTCAGCCGAGAAACTGTTTCCCTGAGGCGTTCTAACATGACAAACACCGGGATACTCGGCAAGCCTGTGCGCAAGCTCTATGGCATCTTCGTCCTGATCCGGAATCAACACGGTTGAAACCGAAATATCTTTTGTTACCTGAGGATTCCAATCGCCAACGACAGCTCCTCCCAAATATTCCGTTCTGGTAAAATCTTTTGTCCACGTATTATCGAACGTCAAATTATACGGCAGAATTGCCCTCTGAGCGGCAAAGTCAATGACCAGTCGGTAATACTTGATGAACGGATCGTACACGTCGGTCCATGCAAAAGTGTTTGCCGAAGTAATATAATCCCCGGAAGCAGTTTTGCTAACAACACGATAGCCCGAACCAGCGTTGAATGCTGGATAAGGATCAACATACGTCGTTCCGTACTCCCCATTTTGAATTATTAATTCGGGTCTATCTGAAGACAATCTGTAAACATCAAACGTATCTCCGGGAAGATAGCCCTGTGGGGTAGAGACAAGTATTGTGGATGCCATCGAAGTTGTATAGCAATTGACCGTCACTTCCGGAACAACGGGCTGATGACTCCATCCGACGTCAAAAGTCAAAGAAGTCTCAGCAGTTTGCCCATAGATGTCGCTGACAACGGCTTTAAGAACATACGATGCCCCATCATCAAGGGTACCGTACAGATCCTCAAGGTTAAACACCATCTCTGCTTCGCCAATCTGCGTCCGATAAGCAATTACCTCGCCCTCATACCCATCGAAGTCGGTTTCATCAGGCCGATCAACGTGATAGTCGGCCGCCCTTAAAATGTACACGGATGTTACTCCGCCTTCTCCGGCGCCCGTAACGGTTACGCTTAAAGGCATTTCGTCAAGGGTTAAATAGGTATTACTTTCGACCGTGGTTTCGACAAGTGATGTATCAGAAATCTCGATCGTCATCGGGTAAACGCAGGTTAAAGAAACAATATTGCTCCAATCGCTCCATCGTTCGGCCATCAAATCTTTTGTTTGCGGTTTTACTCTAACCGCAAGATTAATGGTTGTTCCGGGAGGCATATTAAGGAAATAATTCTGCCATATTGTCTTGGATGTCGTACTATACGGAGCCATGGCATAAGGAACCGCAGTGTCTATATTTCCATCAGAATCCAATGTAACAATTGCGATTTGGAAACCTCCCTGCGGAAGCCCGTCCTCTGAGCTATACGTCCAATTTGCCTCCACCGTTCCGTTAACAAATATTAGATTGCTCGACAGACTAAGTACGGGAGGATCAGGTATTGACGAAGGCACAAACTCAATGGGGTCACTCCATTCGCTAATCGAATCCAGAGTTTCATTAAAGAACCTCGCCCTGAAATAATATGTCTTCGCAATGTCGAGCCCTGTGACATACAAAACCGACGAATCGATTCGTTTAACATCATGAGTTTCTGGCGAATCTATAGACTCCCACGCGTGCGGATCATCAGACCAACTAATTGTAATTCCTTCAGCAAGGTTCCAAGTCCACCCCCAATGAACAAACGCCACATTTTCAACGTCCGAGTTTTCGACATTGATGGTTGGAACTTTTGGAATAGCACCGCCCTCTCTCACGACGGAACTAACCATTGCAGTGTTTAGAGTATAATATGTTACACCGCCGTCAGTTCTTTCAACCGAGTACTTCCCCTGGCACGCTCTAATCGAAAAATATGGATTAGCCGCATCAGGATTGTACGGAAAAGGAAGCGAAGAAATCGAACTCTGACCGGAAGGAATAATACCGATCACGCGTGCTTTATTAAGACTATCCGTGTAATATATCGCCAGGAACGAATCGGGAACGGAGGAATTGTTTGTGGCACTAATATCGGCAATTGACGACTCGGTATTAACAACGATGTTGTTAATTGTGGGAGGCGTAAGGTTTCCCTTTTTAAACAATATAATGTTTCCGTATGTGGCCTGTCGATCATATTTGCTGCATATTCTTACATACAAACACTGATCCAGTCGCATAACTTCATTAACATTAAACTGAACCGTCTGTCGCGGATCCGCCGTATCACGAACCGTGGTGGCCGTGGTCCAAGTACCGGAGTCCGGAAACGCCAAATTTCTGGCAGGGGTTACAAACGAGTAATCGATGTCTACGCTGTTTACCGGCTTTTCGCCGTTACTCTGATACACATTGAACTGAACTGTAATGTTCGTCGACTGATTTCGTGTATCCGTAATTGCGTCTCCACCTGTATAATACGGCTTATTTGGTATTGCCCAAACGTGCTTTGCAACTCTCCAATCAGAATCTCCTCTCGGCCCCTGTGATCTGATCCGAAACCATCTCGTGTATGTCTGGTTCATGGTCGGGGAATAAGTCTCTATAATTGTCTTCAAACCCTCGCTGTTATAGCTGAATCCAGTATCAAAGTGCAGATCCCGCGAACTCCATTTTGGCTCAGCAGTTCCCTTAACAAGAGCTGTCTGCCACTGAACCCTTCTAAATATCTGGCGTGCATTTGTATCGGCATTGACTTTCCAAGAAAACGAACCGACATTCGCCAATTCGGAATCCTGGGTGAAGGCAACATCATAGGGCTTGTTTGGAACAGCAATATCAAGTTGCTTCTCAGTCCAGTTGCTCCACCCGGGATCCACCGTTGAATTGTTCTGTGTGTATGCCGCTCGGTTGCCGCGAACTCTAAACTTCACGTAATTCATTCGCCGATTTGTGTCAGGATAATAGTTGGAAGGGGTGAACCAAGCGGTTTTGGACGTATCTTGCGGTCCTACTCCCTGCTTGGCCCACTTGCCGTTCATTTCAGGCGAGAAGTAATAGTTATATTCCTGGCCATTATTGTAATCACTATCCGAAATCTTCCAGCTAAACTTAAACGTATTGCCTTCTCTGGCTATCGTCAAGCCAGAAGGGGCTTTTGTTGTGGCCATGCATTAACCTCCCATCCTTACTTTTCTTTGTAATCCCTTCGCAAAGCTCAATGCCCACGCTTCAGGGTTCGTATTTTCGGCAACATTGTTCGTAATGTTGAATACGTTAGTTGTGTTACGATTAAGGTCGCCATTTTGAATTCCGTAAGCACCGAATCCACCGGCTACACCATAGGCTTTAGACGTAGACATCATCGCATTAACGGCATCTGCGCCCTTTCTAACATTGGACAAATCAACGACCGGGGTAATAACCGGAGTAAGATCAAAGCCACTGTCAATGATGTCGCTCATCAATTTCATTCGATTCAGCGAGGAACTAAATCCGTCAACTGCGGAATTGGCCGCATCACGACCGGCAGCTTCAGTCGCGCCGATGTTGTCCCTAAATGCATTAATAAAACCGAGAACGCCAAACACACCGGTCCGGTAAAGGACTCTTGACGGCGAATTAACATCAAGACCTCGCTTGCTTCGAGTCCCCCTGTCAAGAGCCGAGCCGAGTTCCCGACCAACCTGTTCGACTTGGGCGAGCTTTTCACGAGCGCCTTCGATCATTCCCTGACCGCTGCTACGACCAACGTTCTTGCCTCGGTCTTCGGCAATTTTCATGTGCTCGGGGGTGCCAATTGTCGTGTCAATGAGATTACCGAAACGGTCTCTAATAAACCCAGTAACATGACCAACGCCTTCGTTAATACCTTCGGGAATGCTGTTAACGGCATCTGTACCATACTCTTCCGCGTTATTGACAAAATCCTGGGCACCGGCGTCAAATGCGGGATTAACCGTCGCCCAAAAGTTAACGGCCGCGCTCCGAGCCTCCGGGCCTTCCTCTTCTATTGTGTCAGAAATACTATCAACGCTCGTGTTGACCTCGTCGGCCACTTCGGCTACCCCGCCCCCTTCATCTCCTTCAATAGACGACACGGAATTAACGAAGTCGACAATGGCCGAAGCTATAGAACGAAGCCTATCAGGCTCTATCTCTTCGGTATTCGTAAAGAAGCCTCCAAGATTTACGCCAAACGTCGAAAGCCTGGATCCGAAAGACTCTAACGTAGCGCCGGCATTTCCATTCATGGACAGCTGAGTGCCAACGCCGGCAAGAATGTTTACAGAATCCGCAGCAGTGGAAAGTCTATTAGTGTTTACTCCCTGAATCGAGTCGGAGAACGTCTTGAGGCCATCGCCAATATCTCCGAACGAACCGGCAAGCATGGAGTAGTCCTGGTTTCCAAGAATACCGCCAAGCAGACCTTCGGAGTTTGGCGCTTTAGACATGGCTTTAAACAAGTTCGTAAGAGCTCCAGAAGACTCGTCAACCGCGCCCCAATCCGGGTTAGCTTCGTTTATGGCGTTCGAATACTCTTTTAATCCAAGACCAATCTTTTTCATGCCAACCGCAAGACCGGGAAAATCCTCGTCTCCGATAAGCAAGCCGAGTAATCCGCCAGATTCAGGAGCGTCTTTCAACGCGATAAAAATGTTCTTCAACGGCTCAACGGAAGCATTGATGGAGTCCCACGAAGATATCTCGGATATTGAGGTGTTGTATGCAACTAAAGCCGAGCCGAGCTTATCCATCCCGCTCGACAAGTTGCCAAACGACACCGTTCCAAAAATGGCATTCAATAATCCGCCCTCGGTCGGGGCGTTCTCTAAGGCTCCAAAAATGTTGCGTAAAGCGAAAGACGCCTGCTTGGCCGGCTCCCAATCGGGAACTTGAGACACCGTTTTAGAAAACTTAACTATAGCATTTCCAAGATCACTAAGCGCGTCAAGCGTCTGATCCATACTTGTGCGACCGAAGGCCAATTCGAGCAATCCGCCTTCGGTGGGGGCCATTCTCAACGCACGCATAAGCGTGGCGATACTATTTGCAGCAGTTTCAACCGGACCCCAATCACTTATTGACGAAATCTTCTTTGCGAAGTCGACAATAGCATCACCAAAAGCATTAAACTGCGCCGCATAATCACCGACGCTTCCGCCGAATATGCTTGCAATGACATTTACTATTTGCGCTCCTGCAAGGATGACCATCGCCCGACAAAGCGTATCAACACCCGTAACGACCTCTTCGTCAATGCCCTTCATTACCTGTAAGAAAGGCATAATTGACAACGCAAACAACGAGAGGTTCATTCCGATTTCGGGAAGATGCGAAGACAACGCCGACGCCAAACCGCCAACAAAGTTGCCAATCATGGCGCCCATGTTTGTCGCAAGTTCCTGCATGATTGCCATGCCGGATCTAAGCGTTTCAAGTTCGCTTCCGTTGACCAAATGACCAAACAGCTCTGCCATTCCGACAAATGCCAGGATCGCTATGGATATAGCCGCAACCGCCGCAACAGCAAACGGTGCCAACAACCCAACGACCGACAATATCGAAAAGCATACTGTGAACGCAAACATAAGTTCCGACAACGCCGTAGCAACATTTAATGCCTCTCTGACGTTCTGCATCTCGGTAAGCCGCCACAAAATAAGGGCAAGAACCGCTACGACACCGAGCATAATGCCTAAAGATAACGCAGCAGCAGCCATAACAACCGGCGCAAATACGCCTGTTGTAAGGATCTTTAGGGTAATTGCGAACGTTGTCAACAAGATCGACAAAGCAACCGAAGCTGCTATAGCACTTGTTGGATCGGTAACCTGCGAAATTCCAGCAACAAGAAGTCCAAGAGTGCCAACCACAAACAACATTATGACGAGATTGCCCATCATGTTGACCATGTTTTGGGTGTACTTGGACATCTCCATAAGAGCTATGGAAAACGCAATAAATGCCCCCATGATTAACGATAGGGCCGCCGTAGCAACCAATGCTTTATCCGCATCGATAAAGGTAAGCGCAACCACCATGCCAACCAAAAGCGTTATGCACATTGTAAACACTATAATGGACGCGACAGCCGCTTTTCCACCGAAGTGTGACATCGCAATTGCAAAGCCCATTACGATCATTAACGCCGAAATACATGCTATAGGCTGAGCTAAGCTAACCCCATTAAGCAACGAAAGCAAATAAATTGCCCCTACAAGAATAATTATGGACGCCGACATGGCAATTAACATTACACCAGCCCTCATTGCAAATGGCCCAGCGAATGCGGTTAAAGCCATGATGGCCGTAAATATGGCAAGAAACGCCGTAATTACTACAAAACCTCTAGCAAGATCTTCATTGCTTATTTCGGCTAGCTTCTTTATGGCGATCGTCAAGACAACAATTGCCGACGTCATCATGAGGATTGCTATGCCAGCCCCAGCAGCATATTTACCGGCAGCGGCAGTTGCAATTGTTATAAGCATGAACATAAATAAGATCGACATTACTATGGTTAGCGATACCAAAGTTTGTCTTAAATCTAATTTATTGAGCATTTTTAGTGCTATGGCAATCACAACTAGGCTAAGCGACATCGACAACAAAGGATTTAATCCTTTTTGCCCTTTCTCCAGGGTTTTCATTATTCTGCTGATTACGACCATAACAAGAATAACGGAAAGTAAAAACCCAGCATTAATTGCAGCATTTTGCAAGGACATCTTGGATATAATCAGCAACGCCAAAGATACGGTCATTAGTGATAGAGCAAGCTGCGCAACGGCTTGGGCGCCATGTAGCGCGCGTGTACCACTTTTACCAAAACGTCCAAGAAGGCCGGCGATCAACGCCAAACCGCCAATTGCGCCAAGCATTATAAGCAAACTCTTTCCAAGAGAACCAAGAGGAATCTTAGAAAGACGACTTAAGGCAAGCGCAATAAGAACCAGGGATGCCGCAAGCATCAGCACCTGACTGGCGGTATTTTTAGAAGTAAGAGTAAATTTACCAATAGCCGCGGTGTTGCCTTTATCAAAGGAATTCATCGCGAACATTAAGCCAATCAGAGCGCCAAATATAATTCCAACCGCGGCAACGGCCCCGGCTACTTTTTTAGGCTCGGCATTTATTTTAGTAAGCACATAAATAGACGCCGCAATTATACCAACGGCAATTGCGAGCTCTAGTATGCCTCTCGCCCGCTGCCTAAATGCTTGAGCTCTAAGGTAGCTGGCAAAACTATCCATTACGCCAGCAAAACTTTTAAGAACTTGTCCAACGCCCTCCATTATTCCGGTAACAGACCGAAGCGCTTTTCCGATGTTGTGCAGCATAATAAGCACACTCGCGCGAAATACTCCGGCTGCAATGTGCGTCGCATGGTCCTTTACAAACTGCACAAAAGCGGCAATGGTTTCTCTAAATCCGGCAAGTCCGTTGGCAGCTCGCTCAATAACATTCCCAATATTTTCTCTGAAATTACGCATGTATTCGAGGAAATTGCCAACACCTTCGCTAACCCGGCCGAACACATTGGTCTTGGCCCAGTTCCAAATGATTCCAAAAAGATCCCGCAAATTGGAAAAACGAAGATTTGCTATTCCGCCAATAGACTCCAGGAACGGTCTAAGGCCCTCATCGCGAAGAACTCTAAAACTCTCGGCCGCATCAGTGGCAAACTGTGAGAATGCATTTCTGGCTCTATTAACCATCGACTGAACAAATGGCGATTCCCAAATGCTCCGCAAAAGGGCTCCGATTCCCTGGAATATAGCTTTAATAACATGCCATACCGCTCTGATACCCCTTCCAAGTCGATCGTTTTCTTTTAACCAGTCTCTGAAACGAACAATGGCGTCTCCAATATTGGCAGTCACCCCAAGTATTCCGCCCTCAACGCCCTCGAAAATGGGGCCAAAGACTCTTGTAAGAACCCTGGTGCCAACGCGGAATATACCACCAACAATAATCTTAAATGTTGTCCAAAGAATATCTATTACGGCAAATATGCCTTTGAATGTTCTTCGTATCTTGTCGAGCGTTTCTTCCGTAGGAACCAGCAGCCTGGATAAATCCCGAATAACTTCAAGCGTCCTATATGCCCCGTCGGTATTATCCGCAGGAAATATCTCGGCCCACGCAGTCGCAATAGCCTTAAGAATTTTAAGAAGACTCCCAAACACATTACTGAGAGTTTCAATTATTAAAGTGCGGCCGCCTACTCTATCCATATGGGCCATGAGGTCGCCGAGTTCCGAATCGGTGTCATACAATTGAAACGCCAACGCTTCAAACGCTTCGGCTTGCTCATCGGACATGCCTACGGATATCAGCTGCTCTCTCGATAAATGCGATACATTTCCCGTAAACTCTAGAACAGTTCCATTCGCTTCGGCCATCTCTCGAAGTATAGACCGTAATGCGCGATTTACTAAAGCAGGACGGATCCAATTGGCAGATAAGCTGTCTTCAAACGACTCAAAGTCGTCCATATTAACGCCCATCCGCCACGACAAATCAGCAAGGTGCTCCTCAAGAGAATCGACGTTTATTCCCGCATTGGCAAACATGGTTGAAAACTGTTTCCAGTTGCTCTGAAGTAGTCTGCCAAGAAACGTGTTTCTTCTATCAGAAAACGCCCCGATTACGCCACCCAAGGCGTCAGAAACGTGCGTAAATAATTCTCTCGCCTCTTCAAAGTCGCCAATAATATATTCCCAGGACTGGGTCCAACCAGACTGCGCGGCTTCCTTCAACGTGTCAAACAACTGCGTTAAAGTTTTGACCAACGTAGCAGCTCTTTCGGCATCCGTGGAGTTCTTTAACAGATGGAAGATCTCCTCTTCTGTTAAGTCTGAAGTTTCGGCAAGCTGCGCCGCCAAGTCATGATAAGCCTGCTCGAGATTATTTGATTCCTTTGCGGTCTCTCTAAGCGCCAAAATCTCACCGCCGAGATAATTACGATCGGCATCAACCAGCCTTGTATGTTCGGCAATGTATTCATTTGCACCGGTCTCGGTAAGATTTCGTAACGTGTTAAGCAACACGTCAGAGCTCATCCACATCGTCTGCAACGAATTTCGGAAACCGCCTTCGGCATCCATTAAGCTCTGGATTGATCCGTAGCCATTAGTTTTGTCGTTTTCGCGCCAATACTGCTGGTAAGCTTCGTCAAACCTTAACATCTGATCGGCAGTTTCTTGGAGTGCATTTTTAAAATATGCGCCACCCATACCAGCGTTAACTACAGAACGCCAGTCCATCAGCATAACGTAGCCCTGAGAAAGAGCCTGAGAAAGCTGATACATCGCCGTGGAAGCCTGCTGCGAAGTCGAACCGGACACAGCGGCAAGGTTTGCAATACCCTGAATTGCCTCGACCGAATCCTGCAGACCAACACCAGCCGCGGTAAAGGTACCAATATTACGGGTCATTTCCGTAAAATTGTAAATGGTCTTATCTGCGTACGTGTTTAATGTGTCAAGAGCGGCCGTTACATCAGACATTGTTGTGCCAGCATCAGCGGTGTTGGATAAAATAGTCTGAATGGCGTTAATCTGGGTCTCATATTCCTGAAAGCCAGTTAAAATGGGATCTATTGTAAATGCGCGAGCCATCGAGGTCGCCATTCCCATTAGTTTGGTAGTTATGTTACTAATTACCGTGTACGCGGCAACCTGCATAGCCGAAAAGCTGGCCTGAACCTTTTCGCTTCCTTTTGTGATTCCGTCAAAGCTAACGTTATTAGCCGCTCTCGTAAGTGCGTCAAAATTGTTAGATGAGAAGTTTAATTTGCTCTTTAACTTATCAAGAGCAGACATGACCGACGATACGCCCTGTTCGAACTTGTCATGATCAAACTTCATTGACACAGTTCTTTCATCAATAGTTCTGCTCATAAACTCGTAATATCCCTCCAGGCATCATCAGCCAGTGAATCAAAGACGGGCTGAAGGGCAGGATTAATATAATCCCGTCCCTCTACCCATCCGCCATTTCCAGTTGCGTGCCCATACTGCAAAATAATTGCGATGGGAACACCGTTATTAATGTTTGTGTTAGTAAATATAATTGATGCGGATCGCGAAGTACGCTCGATTTTGTACTCCCACGATGACGCTGTAAGACCGGTATCTACAGGGGTTGCATTGGAAAGGGCCTCAACACCCTTCCTGCCATACGAATCAAGGACGTCGAGACGGAGCGCTTCCAATAGCTTTTTAAAATATCTTTTACTGTTTCTGAAGTCTCCTTTTGTTTCCCATCCAATCATGGCTATCCTTTCGTATTCCAAGCCTTTCTTCGTGCGGCATTCAACGATGCATACTTGTTTACTAACGCGCTTTTAGGCATTTTGTTGCTCTTACCGTACTGTTCCTCGTTCTTAATTTCACAAATACGAATAAGTGTCATCAGCCTATTAAAATGCCACTTTTGACACTCCATGGGGATGTTGAAAGCAATCATCCAATAGTAAACCAGCTCAGACGTGATTTTTTCTGAAGACGATTTACGCCGACGATTCTCGTTTTCAACAAACCATGTTGCGGTCATAGTGTCGTTAATATAATCATTAATTTGCTTAAAATTGTCCTCAGTAAGGAACGAATATACGGACGGATCAACGTTTTGTGTCAAGGTCATGCACCGAACATAATCGATAACTTCCTCAACCGTTTTGTTCGTCGAGTCCAAAAATGGTTTATGCCATCTTGCCTCCCATTTTGCAACCGAAACAAGAGAATGCTCCAAGCTCAGAGTTTTTCCAGCAAAATTCACAAACTCTTCTTTTTCTTCGTTCCATCCGTCAGATGGTGGGATAACTATCTTAAGCATAGTACTTTCTTATTCCGCAGTAGGAAGGCCGATGATTTCCCCGTTCTGCTGTCTCTTATCAAGCTCGTCGATCAGATCCTTAGGCATAATATCCCTAATAAACTCGCTCGCATAACCCTCTTCGGTGGAAAGTTTCATCCACAGATCAGAATATGCCATAGTCTCCGAGAACGCCTTAGACAGCTCGGGACTTTTTACAAAACGCTTTCCGTCTTCGCTCTTTTCGCCGTACGATGCAAGTAAGATTTCCTTGAACGTCGTGGAGATCTTGCTGGCGTCCGGAGAGTCAACAATTTTCTGAAGCTTATCTCTCATTCCGCCGCCCGGGGTCCCGAGTTCCATCTCCATAAGCTCGGCCTTATTGAAACCAAAATAAAAATCTTCAGTTCTGGTAACGCCATTGTAATCTTCGTAAGTGATTGTCTCTTTTCGCATGTGTTTTCTCCTTTCATAAAATATAAGAAGGGCACTCCAGAAATGGAAATGCCCTTCTTATAAAAATATAAATTTTTCTATGTATCAGGCGCCGGTCACAGTGACGGGGATGGAGGCATGATAGGTAACACCATCAATAGTGGCTGCCGCAATAACGGTGGTCGTACCGGCCGCAACGCCAGTAACAGCCCCGGACGAAACCGTAGCAATAGAGGTGTTAGCGCTGGTCCAAGTAATGGTGGGAGCAGGCGACTGAGTAGGAGTAATAGTAATCGTTACGGCATCGCTGGTAGAACCGGAAGCGACACTAACCGCCGAAGGCGACGCCGTCATGCTCACGTTAAGGATCGACATGATCTCATCCGGGAGCGGCAGACGCGCCGTAGTCCCCGGGCTTCCGTCAGAACCATACAGAATTGCCTCAATTGCTTCCAGCTTATCGGCATCCGTCTTAGTGGAATCGATGACCAGAGTCGCGGTGGGCTTGTAGCCAGTAACAGCAACCGGCGTGGTGGTCAGCTCATAAGACAGCGACATCGCTTCGGGCGAGTCATTTACCGTCGAGTACGACTTCTCACTGGGGCTAGCCTTTGCACCATAAATAATGTGAATCTTATAGCCCAGATCCTCGTTAACATCGTTACCAATCTTGGTTCTGTAGGACAGACCAAAAGTGCCCCTCGACTGCTGGCCGATGGTGACACCGGTCGCCAGAGTCGCTTCGCCGTTCATCGCCTTGAACTCGTCCGGATAGGTATAGCACTCAATCGTAGCGCCAAACTCCTCCGCGGAGTACAGGTTCAGGTACTTAATGTTGTCCGCCCAAACAGCAGTCGCCTCAGCGCCGGAGGGGGACTCATTCACGGACGACAGACCGTTCCAAACGACACCGGTATCGTAAGTAGAATTGGCCGAGTTGAGCGGATAAAGAACACCGTGGTCAACACCGGTCTCATAAAAACGCTCACCAACGTTATCCCATACAAGTTTTGCCATAATTCTTTTCCTTTCAATAAAAGTTAATAGTACAAATCGAACACGTCATGCGACAGGTTGTCTGCCGTATAAAAGCGATCGTGTGAACATCTTGGAAAATGCTCCAACATGGTATGCGCCATATTGAGGTTGTTGTCAGGATCTCGACTAATATAAGTAACCATATAGCGATCGTGCTTAACGTAAGACAAATTGTCTGCTCTAACCGATTCAACTCTCGAACGATTGTATACGAAGCAGGGATAGCTCATCTTAATGGTTGCCGGAGGTTGAAAATATACGTTGCGAGAACCAAGAATAGCCTCAAGTTCTGCCTGAAGCTCACGCTGTCTCACCATTGTAAATACCTCCTAAAGTTAAAATTAGTCTAGGATACTCGACCTCAACCGAGGACACATTCCATAAAGCATTCATCCATTTAACGTAGCGAATTGCGAAGAAGTGGTTGAAGCCGTATGGATCCGACACAATAGAAATTCTATTATGGATCTCGATGTTGTCGTTAGCCCCGGTTCCGGTTTCGTTTCGCTTGGCGTTTCTAAGAACGTCGCCCTTATACAAAACTTCCGTAACCGAATGCTTCCATATACCACTTCCCGCAGGATTCTCTACGTCTTCTACAAAACCAACTTCTCCGCAAAATCTCGCCATTTTGAATTTTCCTCCAGAGTGGATTACTTTCCGCCACCAGCACCAGAGTCGCCACCGGAGTCATCGCCAGAATCATCACCAGGATCATCGCCGGGATCATCGCCGGGATCCACCGCAACGCGCCAAAGATCCGTTCCGTCAACAAAACTCGTCGTGTACAGTGGAGAATCATTTTCAAACCGGCACGCAATGGGGCGAAGCTGGCTGTTAATGGCACTGACAAAAATAACAAGACAATTATTAAGATACGCGCGATACACTTCCTCAGCATCCAAATACTTGGAAAAAGCCGAATCTTCAAACAGCTCGTTAACAACTCCCTCAGTTTCAGAAGGGCGGCCATACACGATAAAAGCGGCTACATGCTCTTCGTCAGCTTTCTTATAAATTTTTTCCATCTGCAAATCCTCCTACTCGGATTACGCCTCCGGATCGACTGCGACAACCCAAGTAGCAAAAGCCAGCGAATTTTCTTCGGCGACGACGATCGTAAAAGTATACCCGGTATTATTATCCCGATTACACGTAACGGGCCTATACCACGCCTCTTCTTCGGCATCCAAAATAAGAAGCTGGCTGTTTACCTGTGCGCGAAAAACATCTAACGGGTCCAGATATTTAGTAAATTCTGCATCAGCATAAAGCTTATGGTTAGAGTTATTGCCGTACACGACAAAAGCCGCCACATGTTCCTCATCAGCGTTCTTATAATATTTTTCCATTTTTACAATCCCTCCTTAAACAAACTTAGTGCATTTCGCCATAAAGAACGATCGCGGAATAAGGCTTGATCAGAGCGCCCGAGCAACGGGTCTCAATCAGGTACTTCTGCTGGTTGTAGTCAATGTCGAAATCGTCAAACATGTTGACAGCACCGCCCTTATCGGCACCAAAGTTATAGTCCACAGGATTTACAATAATACCGAGAAGCTGATATTCATTTCCATTGACGGTAATCGTAGCTCCTTCCATGACCTCAACGGTCTGGATCTCCTTAACACGCAGCTTCGTGGCCAGCTTGGCTTCAGATTCATACAGGTCGCGGCCCATCTCGTCGGTCAGGAGCAGCATCTCAGTAAGGTTCTCTTCCGTAGTCCACAGCGTAGGCGTGCCGCTTCCCTTATAATCCTTGCGAGCACGAATCGCGCTGGTAATAAAGTTCTTCATGGAGGCAGCCATGTCAGCCGGATTAATAGTAACGGCCTTCTTAATGGCATAGAAGTCTTCATCGGTCGCGATCGGGCGGATGTGATCTTCGGAAATCTTGTCTTCGTCAGCCGGCGAACGACCGTCACCAATCAGAGCCGCACGAGCAATCTCCTCGTCAAGCATGCCGCGCATCTCGCCCTTCAGCCACGCCACGACGTCAAAGTCGGTAATGTCCAGAACGTCATCGCGATGCAGCTTCTGCTTTTTGTAAACAGTCTGAGGATCGGTCGTTCTCTTCAGCAGGGTGAAGACCTCTTCCTTCTTATAGTTGCCCTTGATGTAGCCACGGGCACGAGCCTCATCAGCGGTGATGTTAGCAAACATGCTCTTAACGCGGCTAAAAGGCGTGTGATGGCTGGCGTTCATAAACTTGCTGACCCAGCTGGTGTCACGCTTGACGAGCTCCGGAGGAACATTCAGGTTCTTGGCGTCCGGGAACAGCCAATCGATGTTCTCAATGCCATACTCAGCGGCATGGGCCAGGAAAGACTCCTTAAGGCTGCCATGTCTCTTGGCATCGGCGATGATGGTTTTCTCCTCGTCCTCGGTCATGCCGTGAACAAGAACTTCGGAATCGTCGGTATCAAAAACGTTGTGCTTCATATCATCCTCATCTTTCGTATCATTCTTAGCCTCTTCAAGGGCCATTCCAATAAGACCGTACATAACTTTTTTCTGAATATCGGTCATGCTGTCGATAACATCCTGTACAGTGGGCTCGCCTTTGGCATCGTCCGCGTGAATCATAGTGTCTTTTTCGTTCATGGAAATATCTTCTCCTTCCTGAGAACTGTCGGTTTCTTCGTCGGAGTGTGTAATCTCCGGCTCTTCTGTAGTTGCTTCGCCAATCGAAACGTCGTATCCCGTATAGATGGTTGCTTCGCAATCTTCGGAATTATCGTCGCTATGAACCATTACGGATTCAATGTATGCTCCGGGATTAGCGCCGGAAAGCACAAGCGACACCTCTCTAATTACTCCGTGAAGAACGTCTCCGCCATGCTGTTTAAGGCCATTCGCCCAAATACTGAGCATCTTGATGTCGCCATTTTTAACAAGCTCTTTGGCGGTCCTGCCATTCTCGGTGTCATTTAGAAATCCGTATGCGTAAACACCATCTTTACGGTTTTCAAGAAGTGCATGCCCGATGACGTTTTCCGGTTCGTTATGCCGATGCATCCAAACCAGCGGCACAGTCATGCCGTCGTTTCCAGCAAAAGCATTTTCACGAATGGTTCTTCCATCGGAGCACTTAAGATTGTTTCGAGTAGCCCAGCCGCTGAAATCACATTTGATTTTCAATACTTTGCTCCTCCTCTATTACCTTAGTTGGCCCTTTTTCTAATTCTTCTTTTGGCTGACTAAGGTTCTTGTTTCTAAGCTCATCGGCCTTCGGATCGGTCGACGGCAACATGCCGATAACCTGTCTGATTTCGTTACTCGTCATAATTTCATTACGAGTAAACTTATCTGCAATCTCGGCAATGTTAGAAACAGGAACCAGTTTAAACGGATCTTTAAAGAAATAAATTGTCTGCCTCTGTGAAATAGCGGTCTGTGTAAGAAACTTTCGTTTCATAGAATCCGTAATCGCAGAAAGGATTGGTTCAATTGTCCGGGCGTTGTACGAAGTCATTGCCTCTTCCGACGCAGTTCCGTTCATGATGTCCTCGGTGATTCCCAACTGGCTGTAAAGCATTCTCGTTAGATACTCAATTTGGCTCATGAGCTGATTGTCGACGGATCGGTTAAGCTGCGTAATATGCTCGGTTGCTCCAATATAGGCAATTCCGTAAGTGGAATTTTCAAGCTGTTCAACTATTTCATTTCGGCGCGTCTCGGCCTGCTGCTTTCGAACATTTGAACGGGTGTCGTAAGGAAGCTGAATAATTAGATCCAGTTTTCCAGAACCGTTCTGCTCGTCGATTGCATCCAAAAGGCTGAGCTTTCTAATAAGTCTTTTTGCGGTAGAATTTGGTTCGTTCATTACCGCGTAAAAAGGATTTTCAACAATTGCAACCTGCCTTTTTGGAAGAATAATATCTTCTTTTTTACCGGTCGCTTCGTTGTAGACTTTGACCTTTACATGCTGCGGATACCACTCCAAAACCTTTCCGGTTCTAAGCGACAAAATATCATAAGAGTTGGAAAACTTTGGATTGGCGGTAGTGTCTGTCGGAACAATGGCTACGCACCCTTCATCGAACATTGACATTGCAACATCCTGAATGAATTCTCTTCCGGACTGGTCAAGATTGGCTTCCAGCGTCAGACAGCGATTCAGCTTGGAATCAATGAGCTCCTTAAATCGGCCATTCTCATCGAAACGAACGTGCTCGATCGTCACCGCGGCAACGTCAACCGCTAATCGGTTGTACACTGCAGTAACAATAGTGCGTTCGTTTCCTCGACTAAACCGCGGTCGATCCGGCCTATAGCCATATGACAGACCAATATCACTGTACTGCATTGGCTGGTCGGTAGGATCCCTGCCCATGAAAGCGTTCCAGGCGTGTTGCAGCCTATTAATAAATGTTGGCATTGTGGCCTCCTTTAGTCCCTAAATATTATTTCTCTTGCGTTTACTTCGTTGGCCGGTTTACTTCTCCTATAGTAGCTGGAAAACAAGCTGTCGGTCGCATTCGAATAAGCACGGATAAGCTCGCTTGCGTTCCTGGTTACTCTGGCACGAACCCACGTTTCTGCATCGGAATTAAAATTTTGCGAATGCCCAATAAGGTAGTCTGCATATTGCATGCCGACGGAATGAAGGTCTAAACGTTGCTGGTGATATTCGCGACGAGACGTTTTACCCTGAATATAATCGGCTTCTATGTCCACTGCTCGCGTAAGTTCTCCTAAATATTCTTCGCGACGATTCCTATTATTGCTATTTTTTGTGAGGCCAACTTCAAACGAATTCAACCGCGAATCGGCATCTCTTCTTTTTTGCAGTAATTTGGAATATCGTTTAATTCCAGCAGGCGTCAGCGAACCGTCTTCATTCTGATACCGTCTTACGCCCCACTTCTGGCCTTTGACTCCGTGGTGGTAAAGTTCACTCATACAAAACCACCTCAATTCTGATATCGTCGACCAGCTTCGCCAACAAACTCCATAGCATCTCGAGCTCCAACGGCATTGGTTAAAGCTGTAGCTCCAGCAGACATTGCGGCGGAAGTGATGGCGCCGGCAGGGCCAAACATAACATAACCCAACGCACCTGAAGTCGCGGCGGCGATTCCGGCATTAACCAAAATCCTCCCGGCACGAGACATGTTCGGCGAAGCGTTTGCAATTGCTTGCGCAGCAGCTCCTGAGGTAGCTCCAGCAACGCCGCCGATAGCACCCAATACAGGGCCGCCAATCATTGCGTTTGCAACACCACTTACTATGCCAGAAGCGGCGGCATTACTAGCGACTCGAATTCTATTTTCCCGCCTCTTTTTTCCAGCTGCAGTAAGCCGTCCATTCCTGTCCTGATACCGTCTTACCCCCCACTTCTGGCCTTTTACTCCGTGGTGATATAACTCGTTTTCGTACTCTATCAAGCTTGCCTCCTTTTACTTATGGTAAAATCGGAATCAGTCACGTTCGTTGAGCAGCTCGTTGTTAATCTCGGAAAGCGACATGTTCCTATAGTCGGAAGCAAATTCTTCTCCTCTCCGAGATCTCACATTATGCACTGCAATCGCTCCCGCGGAAATTCCAGCAACGGACCCTAAAGTGGCAGCAAATAACGGGTATCCAGGGCCGAAAGCAACACTTAACGCTGCGGCGGTGCCAGCTGCTGGAAGCGCACTGCTTAGGCCAACGGTTTCTCTTTCCCTCGCGGCTGCAGACGTCGGCATATTTCTAAGAGCATGCAGCTGTCTGTTTGCTTTGTTAGCAGCGTCGAGATTTCGCCTGTTGACGGCTCTAGCACGTTCGCGTCTGTATTTATTAGTCTCGGATTTTTTCCAAGCTTCTGCCCTTTTAATTCTTCTCTTTCCTGCAGAAGTCAAAGTCCCATCAGCGTTTTGATACCTTCTTACACCCCACTTCTGGCCTTTGACTCCGTGGTGGTAAAGTTCATTTTCGTAATACATAGTTATCTCCTCTCGAGAACGTCGCTTCTATACGCGACTCGTCCGTTGTTCCAAACCCCGTTTCGAACTGAATTCATATCAAAGCCTTCATCTGCAAGAGCCATGTGAACTCCGAGCTCTCCTCTTTTGGCAACAAACTGCAAGATTCGTCCCGACGGGCTTCTGATGTCTCCGACGTTACGATTCATCACCTGTGCCATCTCTCGATTAAAGGCATTAATATAAGAACGCCCTCGGGGCTGATTAGCGAACCGAGGGTTTAGCGTGTTTTCGATATAATCGTTTAATTCCTGGTTGGAACGTCTATAAGTTTCTCTATAAATCCGACCACTGTTTTTCTTTACCCACTTCTGATCGGCTCGTTCTAGACGTCTTCGGCCTGCTGGGGTAAGCGTTCCATCCTCATTTTGAAATCTGCGAACGCCCCACTTCTGGCCTTTAATGCCGTGGTGGTAAAGTTCATCACTATGCATAGCTATCTCCTTACGTAATTAACCCATCGGCCATCGTCAGAATAACTTGAAGGATCCAACTCAAACCCGAGCGATTCGGCGATTCTGATGGATGCGTCGTTGTCTATTCGAACGCCCCACACAGCCGGTTTGTTATCAAGACGTCCTTTATTGTTCTCATACCAACTCATACCTCGACGGGCGGCTTCTGTGGCGTACCCTCTACGCCTGTACTCTTCACCGGAACGAGTTCCAACTGCCAGATTGTAATGATCGCCGTCGTCAAAGACGTCAAAAAACGAAACAGGCGTGTCGCCGTTTTTAAGAACCACACGCTTAACGACCGAAGCACCATCTTCACGAGTTAGGTAATCACCACTTTCATGAAGCCCGAGTTTAGCTTTTTCTTCCTTTGACATTGACGAGATGATTTCGTCGACCATCGGTTTTGTTTTAAAAGCCGATGAAGCTCTGTTTCGCTCGGCAGCCCTTACTCTTCCTTCGGGCGTCAATTTTCCGCTTTTGTCTTGGTATCTTCGAACGCCCCACTTCTGGCCTTTAATGCCATGGTGGTAAAGTTCGTTGCTATGCGTAACTATCTCATCTCTTTCGTTCACAAATGAGTCCATATTTGCGCCATCGCTGCTCAACCTGAACACAGAAACCGGTTTGCCATCGCGCATTAATCGAGCTGCATTATTTCTAGTTGCTCCAGCTCCGCCGTTGTCCAACACAACAGTTAATCCTTCTGTCGCTTCGTTTGACATGGCCACATCTTTCGCGGCGAGCCACTCACTAGAGCCTCGGGGGGCGTTCGAAGAAATAAGCCTTACTCTCCAATTTGGATTGGCAACGTATCTTGCCCCAGAATCGACGCCAAATACAATAACATTGCTATAGTTTCGACTATTTAAATAATCTTGAACTTGCCGATCCACTCCAGGCGCTTCCCCCACAATAATTTGCTTTTTATCACGAATGTATTCGTCTATTCGATCCGTAACCTGACGAGGAAGCCGAGATCTTTGATAGGGACTTCCGGCTTCAGAAGTTCGCCACGAGCCGGAAATAAACACCGTACCGTTTCGATTTAGCGGATAAGGAGGCCCGTTTCTTACGCCCCATTTTTGGCCTTTAATACCTTGGTGATAACACTCATTCTGATACGTAAAATAGGACACCGGACCACCTCCCTTCTGTTTTACTGATCATCAAAGTCCTCGAAGTGCGCTTTCCACGCCACAAACGCATCCATCAACGCCGCCACAGCATCGATCTTCTCTTCGTGACGTTTCTTAAATAGCTTTCTGTTTCCGTTAGTGTCTTCCTGGACGACACAGTTCCCCATCGTAAAGGTCATAAGAGACTGGTCAAAAATAAGAAGCCGCTCTTCAGCCAGCTTCTTTAATTCTCCAAGAGGAACGGTTTCAGTTTTTCGACCCTGAATTACTTTCTCAACTCCATACGGGCCGTTTTCGGTAACCCAACGAGTAATGAATTCTGTCGCATTATACGGATCGTATCCGAGACAACGAACGTCATAACCGCAACGCTGTATGTGCTCATCAACGTCGTCATAAACGTCGTTAAGATTCAGAACAATCCCAGGAAGAACGATCAGCGAGCCCTCTTCAATGAACTCTTCATACTTCATCCTCATTGCCTCATGGAGCTTGGAGAAAGTATGCTCGGTAATGTATGCCAAAGTCTTGACACCGAACTTTCCGTTTGACATCGGAAACAAAAACGTAAACGAACAGAAGTCATCTCCCTGTGACAGGTCAATACCGAGGGAACAGCCGTGGTTATAGAATTCGCATTTTCTGTGCGGAAGTGTTTCCTCGTAAGTAAAGTAATATGTATAACCTTCAAGAGGAATTCCAAATCTTTTAGCAAGTATCTCGTTTCGCGAGGATGGAACTTTTTCTGCTCTCTCCACCTCAAGCTGATAAGCTTCATACGACGTAGTCTTTCCAAGATTTGGATTTGCTTTAACCCACATGTCAGGGTTTGCGACTTCATCAACGCTATCGAGTTTGTAATACCAAATGGATACGTGCGGGTTAATGTACTCGCCTTTAAGAATGGACTCGAGCTCGAGTTTCATCGTATCGCCAATGCCATTTCGGACCGTACCTTCAGAACTCGTTGCAATAATGATGTAGTCGTCGACTTTTGACGCACCCTGCTCAATTGCCAGAATAGGATCCTCCCGGATTTCTCCAGAAAGCCATTCATCAACTGTGGCGCATTTGACTCTCAATCCCTGGAGCTTAGAAATGCTCATCGGGCGGACTTCAAGAAACGATCCGGTAAGAAAGTTCTGAATTCCAACTTTTGTGGAAGCAAGCTTCACACGATTGGCTTTTGAACCGGTGGTGTTCTGAAGGGATCCCTCAGTAAGGAACTTGAACAAAGGCCCGCGACTTCGAATAATGGAAGTTCGGATAGCGGACATTACTTCGTCTGCTTGCTTCATTGTCGGGGCTGTCGTGATTTGATGTGTGGTCGACGTGTCAACGTTTAAAATATAGTTCTGAATGCATGAGTCATAAAGGGACTTTGCAGCACCTCTTCCAACTATCAAATATTGTCTATGAGTAAGACGCTGCTTTATTACCTTCTTTACATACCTTCCTCTAGCTCCGTTCTTTCCGGGAACAAAGACACTTCGTTCGATGAAATAAAACCAGGAAAACACCTGTTCGCCCCAAAGTTTAAATGTTTCCAGAAGCTGCAGGTCGGAGCCGTCTGTAAGAGTTAATTCGTTTTCGCAAAACTTAATCCATCCGTTAATCGCTTCGTCGTCATAGTAGATTCCCGGATTTGCAATAAGCTCATCAATCCGGTTCATTTCCATCGAAATTTCTTTACATACAGGAATGTCGCCGTTGATCACGGCTTCTCTAAATGCGCCATAATACTTTGGAACTGCCGTGTTGGACAGACTCATTTATCGGTGGCCTTAATCCTTATCCTTAGCCCGAGCAGCATTGGCGGCATCATGAACGTTCCGAGCAAAATCGCCCTGAAGGTCTGCTGTTGCGGTGCCAAGCTGTCGGACAAGAGCATCAACAGCGATTCCGGTAGCCTTAGTGGCAACCGTAACGGCGGCGTTCCTTCCAATTTGGCGCAACGTGTCTCTTACGTAAACCTGACCGGAATGTCTTCTTTCCATCGCCTGTATGTAATTATTCTCTAAATTAAGTCTATCGGTTCTTTCTCTAAGCTGTTCGTCGGACATTCGTTCAAGTTTTCCCCGCATTGCCGCAGTTCGCCTGCGCGTAGCCCTCTCTTCCGATCTGACATTTCTTTGTTCCGCACGCTTCTCAGCTCTAATTGTTCTTCTCTCGGCACGGCGCTCCGCTCTTATGGTTCGTCTCTCTTCTCGACGCTCTGCTCTTACGGTTCGTCTTTCGGCGTCCCTAGCAGCTCTTCTTTCCGCCCGATACTCGGCCCGCCTTCGCTGAAGGCCAAGCGGAGTATATGTTCCATCGGGATACTGGTATTGTCTTTCGCCCCAATGCATGCCCTTCTGGCCGTCGTGTTCAAGATAATTGTATTCCCACATTTCTATTCCTCGCTAGCATACCCTGAGGCATCGTAGCTGACCTGAGTGCCAGCACGCCAAAATGCCTCTTTTTCAAGTTCTTTAAACGACTCCAATACAAAAGAAGAACTCGGGGGATCGAAGGATAACCGAGTTCTGTAATATACATATGCTTTTGCTGTCTCTAAATTAACGACGTTCTCGCCAAGGAAGTCTGTCCACGTTTCATCCGAGCCGCTTATGACGAAACCATTTGCCGGGCCAACCCCATTCTGGCATAAAGCTGATAAAGCGGCATTAATAAAAATGCAAAGTTCTGTGTCAAAACTTCCGCTCTCAGCAGCCCCTCCAAGCATGGTTTTAATTGATTCTAAAATGCTTTCCTCCAAAAAATCACTCCTTCCATAAGCAAGTATCATTTGGCCTGCGCTCAATCGGCGCTTCATGCGCGCTCAGCAGTCGGGCATCGCCATAGTGTATTGCCTGATGCGTCGAATAACTTACGCAAACCAAAAACTCAGGATCCAACAACGCCGACAAATTCTGATTAATAAGATCTTCGCGAGTTATGGGATTAAGGTGATGGATGTAAATATGTCCATAAATCTCATAGCCATCAAAAGCCATGTCGCATCCGAGATCCCGGGCAATAATATCGCGCTTCGTCCGTTTCCAAACCTTGTCGTGATAAAATCTTTGATTTAACCATCGATCGAAGCCAAATGTACTCTCGCCAATCCGTCCCGGGACACGAAGATACTCGTACCTACCGATGTATGTCGGAATCTTTATTAATTCGGAATATCGCTTCCTTTCATCACTCATCATCTTCACCTTTTTGCCCGCTGTACTCTCGCATTGCGGTAAGAGCATTGGCATAAAGCTCCTCGACTCTTTTCTGGGACTGCAACGCCTCCGTTTTTGCAGTTATGAGTTCCTTCTGCTTTGCCAATATCTCTTTCTCAATACGATCCTTCGATGATCCGAGCTTTAAGTAATGCGTGATTACCTGCGCGGACGCCGTTCCGTCTCTAAGTTGCTGTTCTGCTAAGTCGACGGCCAAAGAAATCAGTTGAGATTCACGGACTTCCGGATCTAACGCCGGCTTTGGTCGAGTTGTTGAAACCTTCTTGGAAGGTTCCTTTGCCTTTCGTCCCATCTTTTACTCCTTTCAAATAACTTTCTATATAGATTCGATGACATTTGTTAGGCGTACGGATGAAATGGAAACAACAAGTTGTTGGGCTTTTCATCAAATCACCAGAAAGGAGAAAAAGAATGACTGTTTAGGAGGCTGTGTCATCCGTACGCCTAACAAATATCAACCAAAAATTGTCCCCCGGAGAAATTTTGAAGAGTCGGGCGATGTATGGGGAGGGGGGAATTTTAAAGACCCCCCTCCATATGTTTTAGTCAGTGGCATCCGTGCTATTACCGTTTGTGTATAAGTTAAACTTTTCTTTTACTTCTTTTTTAATAATTCCATTCGAATCATAATCGCTTTCTCTAACTTTTCTATAAATGTTTCTAAAATCGTTAAGAATAATGTCATCAACAGCTGCATCGATATTCACATAATTCTCTTCGTCTGTTAAAGAAACAGAAATTGGACAAATTCTTGCCAAATATTCGCAAGTGTTGTATCCCGCATCCTTATCGTACGTGAGCCATTTAATCCAATTCGTAAAAGGCGAGAAAGGATTGTCGATTGTTGTGAGTAGACAAACATTTTTTTCGTCATTCACTTCGAATCACCTCTTCTTTTAAATAATTTCGCACCGTTGAGACCGAAACGCCCAGTGCCTCTGCAATTTGCGACACACTCATGTTCGAATTGTACAAAGATCTAATTCTGGCTTGCTGACTTGAGTTAAGAGAAACTCTGCTCCTTGGAGTAGCATAATTTCTAATAGTACCAAGATCAGTATGAGAAAGAATTCTGGTAAGAACAGAATCAGATATGGCTCCAGCCTGAATTGCTTCCCAATCAGAGGGTGTAACATTGATTTGATGCCGACGAGAACCGGTCTCTTCCCGAGCGATTGCCATCTGCTGAGCCCGTATCTTACCTACCTCTGAATCGTCAAGTCCGGGGTTGTCTGCTAGTATAGCGGCCACCCGGCTACTAGCTATACGACTAGCCTGACGCTCACGGGGCCTATTTCTATCAGCTAGGTTCAGCTCCGCCATAAGATGACTTACATTAGAGGCGTATGTTCTCGCAGCAGAGGGGGAGTACTCCAAACGACCGGCATTAGCGGCCTCAACTCGTGCGGTATTGGCCAATCCTTTAAGTCTGTTGGCATAGGCGGCATAAATTTCCTCTTCTGGTGTTGCCATAAGGGATATTAATGAACGGGCGTCATCTGTTTCAGCCATACGGGTGGACTTCTGCGTTCGACGCTTATTCGTTTGTGTATAAGTGCCGTCTTCATTTCGACGGTATCTCATACGGCCAGAAGGTGTATACACCAATGCTCCTTCAGGTCTTGTCGGATCATAATGTGAACTGCCTCTAAGATTTACGTGCGCTTCTCCCTGACGTTCGTCAACATCTATCGGCGCACCTGCTCTAGAAATTAGAGTTGCAGCTCCGCCGAATCGTCCATTTTCTCTAGGCTGATACTCCCTCTGAAGCTCTCTAATTCCGTTATCGATGTAGCTAGCACGATAATCGTAGCCATGCTTGACCGCATCAATGACAACCATGGAGTGCCTAACAGCGCGGGCTATCTCGTCCGGGGTCGCTCCCTGAAGGGTCATATCAGTAATGAGGTTTGATACAACGCCCATCTGCGTCTGCTGGTACCGCTTGGTCATTCGTCTACTTGTGGCAGTCCCCGGATACTCAAGACCGGGGTCAAAATCTACAAGACCCCTCAACTGGGGTGTGCTAATAATGTTAATTCCCGTTGATCCACCAGTAGGAATAGCCATTACGGTATCACCATCAAAGTCTGCTCCTGACAATCGGGAAGCGACATTTGCATTAATACCAATTGCATCGATTGAGGTGTTTCCGACAACAGCCGCCGCAGTGCGTCGACGATTGTTTACTGTAACGATCGGAATTTCGAATGTTCCACCGTGAGGGTATCTAACAAGAGCAAGCTGGGTTCCGTTCTCATACTGAGGGGCATATACTTCGTTGTCCGGTAAAGACGGTACTGGAAGAATTACATGCCACTTCTGACTAGGCAAAGCGGCAGCGTATAGATGAACAGCAGCCGAGTCACAGTCGCTGGCGAAAGTATTTAACAGTTGCCTTCTAATAGTGGGGTTTGTAAGCCTTTCGATATCCCTTAGCTCTTCTTCACGCTCTCTGATGGCAAGATTTGTCTGTCTACGAATCAAAGTGGTGCTCTGCTTTGCAAGAAACTGCGCAGGTACTCGGTCTGCCCAGTCACTCCAGTCACCTTCGTTTGCTCTTACGTTAATTAAAGACAGGTGATCTTGGCCATCGCTACCCCTATACGTTGACTGTGAACTAATCAAAGATCCAAACGGATTTGTAGGATCCGAAGTGCTGATCGGTTTTAAAACGCATCCTTTTCCCGGAGTACCGTCATCGTTCATTGCCAGCATTGGAGTGCCCGAAGGTTTGTTAGTGTTGAAACGAACATCAATCCCATCTGGAAGATCATCGGCATACACAGCCATCCCTTTAAGGTAATGGGTCCCATTAACAAGAATTCTAACCTGAGCATAATGGGCATCCCCAAGGCTCAGATCATTTACTCCTCGTCTGATTTCAATGAGGCCGTCTTTTTCCTTACCTCCCTGGTCGCCGTAACAAATGGTGAGTCTGCTTGGGCTCATACTCTCGGGGTATTGCATTCTAAATGCCCTCCCCGTGGTATAAGTTTCGCCGGCATCGGTTGTTCTTGCCAAAGGGTCAACACTATGCACATTAGAATACACATAAATTTCTTTTTCGGCAGTGCCCGGAGGGCAGAGAACAGTCTGCGTAGTCTTGTGCCTAGGATTTGGATTCGTCGGCTGCGGCACTCTTCCCGAATAAACCTGATATCCATCCTGTCTAAGAATGTAAAGGGCCTCATTAAGCCTTTCCCTAGACACGCCCAAGTCCAATTCAACGCCCGGACCAACATCAATCATGCCTTTTGACTCGACCTGATTTCTAAGATAATCGGCAGTGTCTCGGGCAACCATCAATCGGGCTTCGGTGTGCTCATTATTAAGCCACGAACGAATGGTTCCTTCAGAGATATCCAGCTCTCTTCCAATCGCGGTGGGGCTCATTCCGTCTTCGGCCATGCTTTTGGCCCTTCTAATCATGTACAGCTTCTGCGAATTGTTTTCGTATCTGTAGATGTCTCTTAATTCCTGGGTCGATCTAAGATTGAGCGCCTCTACAATTTGAGTTTCAGACATTCCTTGTTCTCGCATTTGCTGGACACGAGAAACGATGCTATTAGGATTATGCTGATATCCATTTTTTCCGGATCCCCATGGGTATCTACCGGAGTGGCCGCCTCTGTCGTGACCAACACCTACATGCTCGATATATTGATCAAACTCGCCCATCTTTACACACCCTCCTGTTTAATGTTGTTTATAATGGAATCAAAAATTTCAATTTTATTCATAATTTCATTGATTGTTTCATTAGCATTGTCGTTAAACGAAATTTCATCATTCTGATAGATCCTCAACTGAATATCAACCGAAAACGGATCGACATTATACTCCAAACAAAAAAGAGCAGCGTAGATAAAAAGCTGCTCCATGTGTGCCGGCGTTGATCCGGTCTTCAAATCGCTAATTCTAAGAGTTGTGCCATCAAATCCTATGGCGTCTGCGGTTCCAAAACAATTGTCGGAATACCAAAGTATTTGCTCAGATCGCATATCAAATTCTATGCAATCATTAACAAACATATTTAGAGTCTTTTTTCGTTTCGGAAGCCTTTGTCGTAAATACAAACACCTAGACGCAAAATCGTGCAATATCAATCCACGTTCTTTTGCTAAGCTGAGTTTATACCAATTGACTAACTTTTCCTCACTGTAGTTAATCCAGTGAAACTTGCTTGCGCCAAGTAACGCATGCTTACCGGATAAGTCCGAATGCCTTACCCATCTCATCAAGAACCTCCTCCTTGTTTTCAGGAGTAACAAATCTTGAAAACGACATTCCGTTTAAAATATCAACGTAATATTTCTGGTTTGGTCTGACGCTAGCTTTGTTACTGCGTTTACATTCCAGTGCAGCCCAATGATCTTTATAGAGAACGGTAAGATCAGGCATTCCCTGAGGCGAATTCGTTCCGTCATTCTTAAGAACGACGCTTCCCTCAAACCTTTTCTTAATTTCTTTGATCAATTCGGACTGAAAATCTCTTTCATTCATTGAGCTACTTCTCCTTCTGAAAATATCAACCAAAAAACAAGAGGAAAAGGAACAGACATTTAAGCTATTCCTTCTCCTCCCATAACAGGGGATGATATTTTCACGTTTCAGAATATCAACGAAGATCTGTCACCAGTCGCCGTTACAAATGTCATATAACGACTGGTCGGACTCATAGTATCTTTTTCTGTCGAGATCCCATTCATCAGCAATTGAATCGTTCTCGTCCCCTAAAACATTGTATGCTTCGATCTCGTCAATATCCAGGCCGCAATCTTCGCATACATACTGCCCATCAATCATTTTTGTTGGTCCTCCTTCAAAGTTCATATATTGCCCGCATTTTGGGCATCTCATAAAAATGTGGTCTTCGTTCGAATTTTTGGGATTTATTTTTAGTATTTCTTTTTCAGTGAGTGGAAATGATTTACCTTTATAAATACCAAAGCCATACATTTCTTTATCCTCCCTCTTGGCCATTCAATATCAATACCAGAATAATAGTATGAGGCAGGATTGAGTTCAATCACCAAATGTAAAAATATCACCCAAAAATTAGCTTCGGGACAAAAGGACAAAATTTTTGCCTTATTTATATATTTTTTAATTTTTTAATTCACAATTATATAGTAAAATTTTTGTCCTTTTGTCCCGAAAACGCGAAATCCCTTGAAAAATAAGGGAATTTTGCGGGACAAAACCGGGACAAAACCGGGACAAAAGGACAAAACGGGACAAAAATTTGTGAACACAATGTATCTAAATTGTATCCACAATATCAATGGGACAAAAAGTTTTGTCCCGAAAAGCGATTTTGTCCCGTTTTTGTCCCGAAAATTTAACCGTTTTTATTGCCTTTTTCGGGGCTCGTTTTTCCAGCCACTTCGACAATAAATTTGGTTAATTCTAAAGATTCCTCTCTCGAAAAACCCTTTTCCAAAAACGATGAAAATATCACCCAACTATATGAAGCAATGGTGTCCGAGATAACTTTTAGCCTACCCAACTCTGCAATATTTTCTCCAAAAAGACTGTCAAAAATACTCATACTCAGGCGCTCCTTTTCTTTGAATTTTTTCTTATCGACGGTTTCTTGAGCTTAAGATACGATCTGGGAATTTTTGCGCAAAGGGTGTGTTTGTCCTTTCCGATGATCTCAACGTCCTTATCCGTTTTGCTCATAGTGACAATATCTTTTATGAGATCCGGGTCGGATAAGCTGACTATCATGCTGGACTGCCCCCTAAGCCATTCGATAGCGTTTTCGCCATAAAAGTAATTAGCCATAGCACCCCTTTCATTGTTTGTTGAATATCAATCTTTGTGCAAAAGTGTTTTCATTAAATCTTTTCTTACCAAGTATTGCTCTATTAATAGCCATATCAATTTTAGAATGCGACTTTAGATGGTAATAATATAAATCGCGATACGGCGAGTTAAGTCTGTCGATTCTTCCAGACGCTTGGACCATCACGCGGTACGAGTAGTTTTGAGAAAAGAATATAATAGTGTCCGTCTGGGTACAGTTCCATCCTTCGTTTCCGGCCGTATATTGAACCAAATAGACCCATCTTTCACTTTTGGGAATAGGATCATGGCGATGACCATTCCATTCAGAAATATCAACCATAAATCCGTACGAAAGATTTTTGAGGATCTCCAGCTCGTAGTCAAAATTGTAGAAGATAATCACTTTTGGATGGTCTTCAACAATCTCCAAGAGCTTTTGAATTCTGCTCGGGTCTGAATTGACGACTCTTCGTAAGCAATAGCAAAGTTCTGAGGCACTTTCCAGAGGTTTATCCTCATAAACATTCCATAGATCCCTCATAACTCGTTTGTACGTAAGAATATCATACTCGCAATACACGTCCTCGTGATGCTGCTCGTTTTTGTTGTGATAGTCCATTGTCACAAGAATCAAATCCCGGTATTCCTTAAGTTTGCGCTCACCAAAATATCCTTTTATCTTTGGATACTTCTTCACGTGATAGTCAAAGATTACATGACTCTCAAGGAACTCCGTTCGATTGCGATAGAAGCCATTTGCTACGAACACGGGAATATAATCTGTCCAGACGTCCGCGGGGGTAGCCGACAGCAATATCCATTCGTTGGCTTTCACAATCTTATAGAAAGACTTAACCCAAGTTCCGTTTCCAATCAGGCGCTGCTCGTCAAATATAAAGAACGAATCTTTAACATCCACATACTTCTTTATATTGTTCCAACTGTCGATCACTACTTTATTATTGTATTGACTGGATTCTGGATCCGGAGACAGCAGAAACGGCGCTAATTCTCCTTCCCATTCCATAGTGTCACGTTTTCTCGCAGTTGTGATAATATAAAGGTCTTGGCAGGAATCTCTCATACGGCCATAAATATCACCCAAAATTCCTCCATTATTTGTGAAGTAATAGGCTATGGCCGTACGAGATTTTCCAGATCCAACGCTGCCGCAAAGTATGCACCCGTTCTTCATACGTTTTAGAGCGTCCTGTTGGTAGTCATAGAGATTAACGCCCATCATGCTTCTCGCTCATGATGCTCTCGTAGTCTCTTTTGATGCAACTACAAATATAATCTACAATTGAGGTATCACGACAAATCGTAATTGCATCGAGCATGGCTTTTTCGTCACGACTGAGCGAAATGTTAAAAGAGCAATACTTAGTTTTTCTTTGCCGCTCGTCATCGCGAGCTCTTATGAGCTGCATGATACGATCGACCCATTCATTCTTCTCGGCCAAAATATCACCCAAACTTTCATCATTCGAACGGCATCTCTTCAGTATCGTCGGGCTCCTTATAGGCATATCTGCTGTTGAAATAGTCCTCCTCGCAGATGAAATATCCATCCCTAAGATAAGCACTGGCTTTCCCGGTCTGATCAAACATCTGGAAATTGGTATTAGCAGAGAGTTTGACGTCTGCGGACAGAATATCAGCCTCATCCAGGTTTGCCACAGACCGCTCGCTGAGACGAACCATCTCGTTGTTTCTATCCGCGGATACACGGTACATCGCAGGCGCCTTGGAGACAGGATTTCCCTCACGGTTTCTGAACGCGAACTTCACCGACATGAAATAAAACGCTTCGTCCTCGTCATCTCTTGGAGTATGAATACGAACGTTCCATCCCTCATCCGCAAGATACTTAGGGACATCATCCCCAGAGAATTCTACCTTACGATTGTCGTCATCGGTTACGCGAAGCGTCGTCTTCTCTGTGAAACGGATGTTAAACGAACCTTTACCAGGATCCAGACGTCCATATCCCTTATCGGCTCCACTAAAGTTCCGATATCTTCCTCTAAGAATATCAACATTGTAAATCTCAACCGGCTTAATGTACTTCGTAGTAGTGTTATTCATAAATATCTATTCTCCTTTTTATTCATAATCATCTTCGTCGTCGCTATCGCAAGGATTAATCCAAACGCTAAAACCTCCATTGCACGGATATATAGACACGCTGCAGGTTCCAAGCATCATAGCTTTTTCAACGATTTCCAAAATATCTTTCTTTGTCAATTTTTCAGTTTTTTCTTTTTCGCTCATTTCATTTAAGCATCTCCTTTCTGATGAATATCAATTCCACGGTAATTCGGCAGGATAGTCCGGTCTTGCTCCAAGTTCATCTGGAACAAAATTTGGGATAACATAAGGATCGTCTGATAAGAACCATTCACAGTCGCCATAAACGATGAGATCCTTTCGGGCATCATCTACGAGTTTTTCGTAATAGGAAATATCAATGTCGTCTTCTTTGCCAAGATTTTTCACCATCTCAGACTCCATCCATCGATATCCCTTTGTTCCGGTGACAGCATAGTACTTATCATTTTGTGTCCTGAGAAGTTCGCCTCCTCCACAGCCAGGCTTGATAGGGCAGAACTGTCCTACTCTTCCGACAAAGTGATACGCATGCTCGCCTTCTGGCAACCCTTCATTCATGTCCAAATATAAAGAGGACTTTACGGATTTTGTTTCGCACAGATCCTCAAACTCAATTGGCTCCTTACTGAACAATTTCTTGAAAATATAAGGAACCTGAAACTCCGCTCCGGTAGCATCCCACTTTCCTCCGCTCTTAAGGTTCTTGCCTGGAATATAACCATACAGATCCATGCAGCCTTCACGGTCCTTGTACTTGGCAATATAAACGGCGTCATTAACTAAGCACATGCGATCATAAGTCGCTTCGTGCTCGAAAGAATATCCGTACTCTTTGCCATATTCCATTACGAACTGGATGATTTCGGGAGTTGCATCCGGAATTTTAATAGAGTCTGTTTTGATGTGCGCGACAACGAATCCCCTCTTCTGTACCTCGTGCTTGAGGTTGATCATGAACAAGGCGCCTCGTTTTGCAACAATATTGTCTTTGTTTTGAGGGTCTCTGAACGGATTTGAAAAGCTTGCCGAGGTCAGACCGTAGACACTGTTGATGGCAATCTTCAGGGCGTTGGCGAGATCACCAGCTTTGCTTTCGTCTTCGAGGAACGGTGCAAGTTTTCCATCCAGCATGGACCGAGCCTTATCAAAGTCCTTGTGCTTGATGGCAATACGAGCCTCGCGAATATCAGCAAAAGTTTTAGTGTTGGAACCGAAGACCATCTCCGTAATTGCACTGGTAGGATGCATGCTGGCAATATCAAGAAGCGCCACGTTTCCATACATTCCCGGTTCTGCATAAACATAGCCACCTTCTCCAACGCCTTCTTCGCGATATGTCGACCATTCACTCTTCTTCCCGATCATGTTGAAAGAATATCCAGGGAAGAACGGCAAAATACTCCACCCGTCCGGAAGATTAAGTTCTCCTTTATAGGTTTCGTATGTCGGGTTGCCTTCGCCATCAAACACTCTGAAAATATAATTGGGGCCAAATCGTTCCCTATAATATTCGTACATGTCGGAGCCAACCGGGAGCGCCAGGTTTCGATAGTTAAAACCGTCCGCTGGTCCCTTGTTGTTTCCAAATATAATACGTGTGGTCAGAGTGTTTGTAGTGTCATTAACAGTCATGCCCGCTAAAGCTGCCAGAATTTCTCTCGCCAGAAAATCTCCGTAACGAGCTTCAAAGACTTTTTCTGTTGCAATAACATCGTTGGCACAATAATCTGCAACCATGTCCCAAGCTGACTCATCAACCGGCTGATCCCAAGGAATTCCCATTTCCATGTGATGGATGCCGAGTTCGATCTCAAATTTCTTCAGAGACTGTTTTTTCGAACTGAAGTCATAAATATCCGTGTAGCTTAAGTTGTAAGCATTGCCGAACATCACGTCTTTTCTGTCCGAGTTAATGATTGCCTGGGACAAGTTGTACAGATCTTCGGTAGAATATCCAATCCTTCCGGTGGTCGGAGACGGTACGTACGCTCTCGCATAAAGAATATGATTGTCGTACTTCCGGCAATTGAAACCAACAAGCCCATAATTGTTGTCCTGACAAATCGCCAAGAACGTTGAAATATCATTTGGCGACGGATTAATCATTCTTATTACAGGCTTGTCTTCGCCACGCATTTTGTGACAAAGTATGAAAAGATTTGGATAAATCTCCACATCGAAGAATATAATTTTTACATCCTTTTCGCCCTGATCGCCTCCCTGCATGGGCGGAAACGGAGTTTCAAAATCCTTTGACTTGAACTTCATGGACGGAACAAGATCGAGACAATATTCGGCCTGATGAGTACTATGCGCGGCAAATGTGGTCACAGCTTTTTTCAGATCGCTTACGTCGTAACTAATATCACTGTTGTATGCGTCGTCGAGGATCTTATTGATGAAATCAATACTGGACCTGGTGTCGCCATGGACCTCTTTATTCAGGTTCTTTAATATCATTCTCCTTATTCCGTTTTCGCTTTTTATCGCTCCTCTATTGACCACTTTCTCTCCTTTCACTGGTAATCCGGAGCTGATCGTCGAAATATCAAGCTCATTGCATTTGGTCAATTGTCTGCGAAGAGACGAGTTTTTGTCTTCCGGAAACACTTTAATTTCGACATCTTCGGAATATAAACTGTCGAGAGCGTTCACATCTCCTTCATAAAAATAATGAAGATGAATTCCCGCTCCCGACTTGCTTAATTCTGCGTATGTCTTAGGCCACTTTTCAGCCTCTTTTAAATTTTTCTTGAAGTCCTTTTCTCCTTTCTTGTTCTTCAAGTCAAAATCAATAACTATCAAGTTTCCAGGCGGCTTTACGTAATGCAGTTTATTTGTTGAAATATCTTTTAGCGTCGTTTTAACGTAAGCCCATCTTTTTCCAGGAGTGCCGGCTTCGTTGGCGTATTGTGCAGGACAGTCTTTGCACACTTCGTCCAGCTTTGACGGCGTTTCTGAAAATATCAACCAAGATTTTTCCTTGGTGTCGACCTTCTTTTTCTTTTCGAAACGGTCGGTCCTGAAACCTGAATAATAGTTTCGAACTCGTTTTCCGTCGACAGTGGCCCGTTCTTCATAATTGTAAAAATAATTTTTCAGTTCTTCTTTGAACGCTCTTCTGGTCAGAGGATATCCAACCTTTGCTTCTGTACAATATTCATCGTACTTTTTCCACGCGTCGGTCAGAAGTATTGAATCGCTGGTCACCAGGTCAAAATATAAATCGCCAATGAAATTGTAAAAGTCGTTGGAAGCGTCAAGCATTGCCGTTGGAATATAATCGTCATACGCTCTCGGATCTTCCTCATAGACTTCTTTGCAATGCCATGCGATTGCTCCAAGCTCGAAATCAATCTCCTTCATTAATCGATTGTATTCGCGAACTGGAATTTTATTCCCGGTTGGAGAAACATCAATGAGTCGTCTTAACAGTCCGGATTTTGCATCGGTAATCTTGACCGGTTTATTGGTGCCTATAAACAAAAAGCATTTGAAGCGGTTTGTGTAGGTCGCCTTGAATTTTTCATTTACTGTCATTTCCTCATGCGACACCAAACTGTTAAGACGAGTATTGTCTTCGATTCTGCTTAAATCTCCGTCATGCTGAATACCAACAAGAGGGTTTGATCGGAAAGATTCCAACGCAAACACACCGCTGCTGGACCCTAGAGCTTTGGCGTCAAACACTGAATAATATCCATCAAATAGTTTCTGGACGATGTTAAGAACGGTAGACTTACCCGTTCCCGCAGCTCCGTACATGACAAGAAATTTTTGAAGCTTTCTCGAATCTCCGTTCACAATGGCCCCAATCGCCCACTCGAGTTTCTTTCGTTCTTCCGGAGAATATAAAACTGACATAAGCTTGTCGTAAGCACTATAATCGCCCTCGACGAGCGGATAGCTCAATTTCTTTGACGCATAATCCTTACGGGTCGTCTTCTGATTTGAGAATATCAACGTCTCGTCAAGCATCTTAAACGAATCTCTGAGCTGCTTTTGACAATACTTATGCCAGTTGTCAATCATCCCGGATTCCGAATCCCACATGTGAAGAACTCGAACGTTTCCGTCAAACTTTTCTTTGTTCTTCTCATAATATAAATCGAGTTCGCGATCGATCAGACTGATTGCGTCATCCTCTTGAGTGCTCCACAGACCCAACTCTTCGACCCAGATAGCATAAAAGTCTCTTCCGCGTATCATCAGATCCTTACTTCTGTTTCCGACGATAAACTTGGGATAAATCTCAATATACCCGCCTTTTTTGGACCGGGTAGAGACCATCATGAAATCCAGCATCCGTTTTATTCTCCTGTTTCTGTGCGCTCCTTCTTAGACATGTCTTTTTCAAAAATATCCGTGCCCATCATATAATTCCTCTCTTTCTGCAAATATAATTCAAATACCAACACATCTGAGTCCAGATCTCAACGCTTCTCATATCTCCTGGCGCGTCTCTCACCGTGAATAAACCGCCGCTCCCATCCGGTTCATAATTCCGATAGAGACAAATATCAACCAATTCATCCACCTCGTCCTCGTCAAAATTGTCGTCATCGTAGGCATCAAGCCCAATGCTTTCGATCATTTCCCAGAACCAAGTGGCGGTTTGGTTGCCGTAGTTATCGGGGTCGCTCATAATGTTTTCACATCGGAAACTTAGACCGACCATCATTTCGAGCATGCTGCAATCTGCGTCGTCCAAATATGATGCGACCATTGCCTGGTTCAACTCTCGGTACGAGGCGAACACATATCTCATGTTGATGCCGTCTTCATATCGGTTAGCGTCTCGATCCAGAATATAATTGAACGGCTTCTTGAACAGGTAACGCATAAGCTGCTCGTACGAATATCCGTCGTTGTAACAGTCGGCGTCAACCAGTTCACAGAGCCACTCAAAATATAAATCGCTTATTCTTTGTTTTGTCATTCTATCTCCACTGGACGCGGCTTAGACTTGGCGTACTCAGAATAATCACGCTCGATCCGCACAATTTCGTAATACGCTTCGTGAACATCATTTCTTACGTACACCGTGTTATCTTCATATTCCCCGAAATGATTTAACGCATCGTCGCCGAGGAGCATTGCCGCGTCTTCCGTACTCAATGGATCTCCCCCGTCATCGACAAGAACGCCGTCCCTAAAATATGTGAATGTCATCGCATCATAATCATCGATCAGACCATATTCATCGGGAGGGATGATTTCTGGAATATCATTGTGCTCTTCTTCCTTTTTGGCTTCTTCCTCGCTCAACCGATTTTCGAATTGCTCAACGACCTCGTTATTCGCAAAGAACTTCGTATAATCCACCTTGGTGCTGTTGGCAGATTCGCTTTTTGTCAAAGTTACCGGGGTTTCTTTCGCAGCTTTTTTACTGCTTTGTTTTGGCTCCTCGTCCATTTCTTCGAGTTCTTCAGCGCGCTTTCCGACCATAAACAAATATGTTCCGGCAACGCCCATCCCGAATCCAAGCGCGAAGCCTAATATCAATCCTTTCATAACCGTTCTCCTTTCTTATCGATAAAAGTGGTGATCGCCATAAGAGAATATGTACTCCGCCCAGGAACTAAAATCTAAATAGTACATACAAAAATATTCGGCGCCATAAGATTCGTCCCATCCGTTCCGGATCCATTCCAATGCTTCGTAACATTCCGCGCTTGGCGTGCAACTTTGAATCGCTCCGGGCCAGGTAGAATATTGACCGGGTTGAGTGATCACGCCTTCGATTGTCGACGGCCAACCGGGATCTTCTACTCTGTTCAAACAGACTCTCATTACCAAGGCGATACCGTAGGTTCCTTGATCACCCGCTTCAGCCATGCCCATTCTGAGAAGCAAATCCTCTTCATAATCCGTGAAATAATACGCATATTCTGGTTCCGGAGGATCGGTCTCCTCAATAACGGGTACGTATTCCGGCGTATTTACGCCATCGCGAATATAACAAAAACTGCTGTTTCTTGCTTCGGCGGGCACGGCTCCAACAATTAATGACGCTAAAATGGCCACAATAAATATAATTGGACTTACTTTTCTCATAGGCTTGTCCTTTCTGGCGCATAAAAAATACCCGCAGCTGCTTTATTAGCAACCGCGGGCATCCTAATGCATATGACTTAAGCTAAAATATCAATAACTTGCCGCCAAACGTTTGTAAATGTTTCCGTCGACATTAAAACTGATCGAATATGCCGGAGAAGTCGTTATGCCATCATCGTTAATAATGTTTACGCGCTTGACTTTGAGCTCCACTTTGTTGTCGCCTTCCTCATTGTCTTCATCGTTAATCCATCCGACAACCATTCCGGCGGCGTTCTCCTCGAGCATAAACATTTTGCAAACCTCGTTTAAGGTGATGAAACCTTTTGCTCGCAAAATATCATTCGCCAAATTCTGCTGCGCGTTGAGAACATTGCGCATGTAGTCAATATTCTCATCGAAGCACGGATTTGACGTTGTAATCAAGCGAGTGTAAATATCATTGATGACCGCTTCTGGATCAACGACATCCACGGTTTCCTTAAACTTTTTCTCCTTTCCGTTTTCGTCAATGCGAGTTCCTTCGATCTTCACGGTTCTAACGCCATGGAAAATATCATCTTCCGTTTCCTCGCCATACCGCTCTTTGACTCGTTCACGATAATCTCCAAACGCCTTTTCCACAGACGTGAGCGCGGCGGCGGTGGCCACATACCTGGCACTCATAATGCCAAACGATTTGAGGAGCATAAACACTGCCATCGCACCGAGTCCGGCAACGGGCGCATACAACTTCGCCATGTCAATGATGAAATTGCGATAGACAATAATGGAATCGCTCTTGGCATCATCTTCGGTATAAACCTGCATCGCGGGAACACCGGGCTCAACTTCGGTGTCTTCTTCATAGTATTCCTTGCCAACCGTCTCTTTGATGGCAGAAATATCATTCTTCATTTTGTCGATCTTCGTTGAGGCTTTGAGCGTCTGCCTAACAGTGACAACGATACAAGCGCCTCCAGCAATAAGACCGGAAACCAGGAAAATCTTTGGTGAGTTTTCCCGCAAAGCAAATATCGCTTTATTAATCTTTCTGGATACAATAATGTTTTTCATGTTCTCTCCTTTTAATCGTTATCAAGATACATTGGCTTCGATAGCTTAATCGAATATCCGTCTTTTACGGGAACTATTCTTGCGCTGGACAAGTCAATCCAACCATACCTGTTGTACGTGTATTTGTCGGTTCGAACTCCGGCGGAAGAATATAAATCCATTACGGTTACGACTCCTTCGTCCTGGAACTTGTCCAGCAAAATATCAAGCGCTTCTTTTGCATCTTCTCTGCTCGGGAAAAGAATATCATCATAGTCGAACGATGATCGTGACCGAGACACCGTTGTTTCTCGTTTGGGCTCTCTTCTCCGTCCCTGCTTTCGCTCATAATATTCCCCGTACGAAGTACGAGAATATCGTTCGCGACTTTCTCTAGTTGGCTTTCCGTTTACAATAGTGCTTAGACCATCATCAATCGTGTCATGAACGCCATCGAGAATGGATCTGGAAATATCCATAAACGTCTTTTTGGCAGCAGGTTTGATAACACCCTCAAAGATCTCGGTCATGAAATATGATTTCAGACCATAAGCATCCTTTTCGATTATTTCAGCCTTGACGTTTTTTGCGTCGTTTTCAGAGCTGAGAACAACAGGCTTTGGTTTTTCCTCGTCATTGCGCTTTGACTTATTTGAATTAGAAGGATAATCTTCCATGAACCCTCCTTTCAAAAGGCAAGAGCCCCTGATTCTATTACGAACCAGAGGCTCTTTTGGCTTAAAGTTTAAAGGTTACTCTTCCGCGGATTCCTGGGTTTCTTCCTCTTCCGATTCTTCCCAAAAATCATCATCGTCATCATCAACGCTGATGCGCTCTGCGATTTTGTTCTTAACGAACATGGTTCCTGCGCACGCAAGGACACCACCTAAAAACCACAAAGCGTTTCCTGCAATCGACTTATTAATATTAAGTCCTTCTTTTTCTCCACCAACCTTAATTCTACTCATAGTATTTCTCCTTTCAAAATATAAAATTGGCACTATTGCCATTAAAGGGCTTGAAATTTTCGCGTTACCTAAATTTGTCAAACCCGTACTTTGGGGCCGGGCTGAACGAGATAGTGAGACACGGTTTTCCCTTCACAAGAACCGAGCTATAAACAAAGTCAACGAGGCCGTCTCTGTCTCTATTCCAGCCGAGAGCCTCGCCAATATCATTTGTCGCAATGCCCATTAGGTAATAACAGTCGTTCAAACTCGCACAATCTTCTCTGTTGAGCAAATCGTTGAACTCGTTTCGTGCGCTTCTGATTCGCTCGATATCTGACTTAAATTCCTGACCGCTCAAAAGATCTTTGCAAAGAGTTTCTCCATCGCCGGTTATGATAATCTGGTTTTCCGGAACGGGGCGCTCGTCGCATAAATCCTGAGCAGTTTTGTCATAAATATCACGCTCCTTCTTTTCGCCAATTGCTTCGATGACGTTGTCTCTGTATCTTTTTAATGCCGCTTCGCTAATCGCGTAGGCGCTCGACAACGCTGCGTTGGTTTTAATAAGATTCTTTTGACCGCCAAATATAAAAGAAACACCGGCAACCTCCATGATTGCTACCGGTATTGCAGAAGGCAAAACTTCTTTTGCAATATCAATTACTGCCTGCTTTTTAGAATCTTCGTCCGGGTTCTCCTTATAGTTTTCGATGATGGCGTCAATCTTTGGTTTCTTTTTTGCTGTTACAATTACAGCAGAGACGGTTCCTCCAAGCATTAAAATCACTCCGACCGTCGTATACACTTTTGCCTTGTTCATTCCTCTGTCCTTTCCACAAGATCTAAAAGTTTATCGTAGTCGAGATCGTCTATAGAAACAGCCTTATTACAAAAAGGACATTCTTCCCGCACGTCTTTGTCTCCAAATATAAAATCTTTCAAAGACAACTTGTGAAAGCAGTACGGGCATTCAATTCCGTAGACTCCGCCCACATTTACAATTTTCCAGGGTTCATTCATTGTTTTTTCCTTTCCAAACACTTCTTCGAGCATTAAAAATATACCGACCGTCGTGCATATTGATTCACTCATCGTTTTTTCCTTTCCAATCGTTTAACTCGTAATATGTTAATAGTTGATCGTAAATAAACATCGCTGTATCATACGCCACTGAAAACATCCAGCTGCATTCGGAGCGATCATGGCGCAAACAATACTTGTTCATTTTGTCAGCAAACATGTCGACCGCATCTAAAACATCCATTTCAGGATACCGCTCAATATAATGAAGGCACTCATTTGCCGCCCATTCGCTATAGGAGCATTGCGCAAATTCTGCCTCGGTCATGACCGTATAAAGCTGACGTGTTGCTCGGCTAAACTGAATGCAATTTTTAATGAATCGTATAGCGTCTTTTCTTTTAATCGTCGTCATCCTCGTCTTCCTCTTCGAGAGCGTCGAAGCGTTCCGCGATAGACTGATCAATATAATCTTCCATCTGCCTTTTACTGACCCAGCCGGACACCATTGACGCAACCAATCCAAGTGCCGAAGCGCCCCATCCAATAAGGGTGATCTTGTTGATAACAGAAGTGTTAAGTCTTGCCATAGTTACATTTCTCCTTTCGTTTGCAAATATAAATGAACAGAAAACAAAAGAGCATTTGCAAAATGCAAACACTCTTTAGAAACAACGTTTCCACTACAGCCTCTGAATTTTTCACGAAACCCGAGGCAGATAATCCTTAATGTCTGGAAATATCATACTCATAATGCGGGTCGTGAAATATGACACATCTTCGTCGTTGTCCACTCCTGCCGCACTAAGGATGTTTGGAAGAATCGTGGGGCCTACTTCCATAATATAATCGTTGTATTCGTTAATGATTTCCGAATTGCTTTTCGGGCTTAGGATAAGTGGCTGGATGACCATATCTTCGATAGATCGCTTGGCCTCATCCACCACTTCTTTAATGTGCGGGCGGCTGAGTATAAATTCAAACTTTTTCTCTGGAGAAAGGTGCTTGAATCTAATTTTGCGGATCATTAGGATGACAGTCATCGAAGTCTGAAACGCACCATACGCAGCAAAAATACTAACTAACACTCTGAACGGCTTCTTATTGAACATATTGATCTCCTTTCTTAAATCAAAATATCAATCCAAATAATCTTCCGTCGGTTCAAACGGATACTGAATTTCGTAATACTCCACCGCGTTTTCGGGATCGTCCGGATCATTGAAGACCCTTAACTCATGCGCAAAATCAATCCATTCGTATCCGTAAGTAGCAAAACCGACCTCCATCGACCATCCGATTCCTTCGCTTCCTTCCGGCGTTTCCAAATCGAGAATATCCAGGAAGTCCTTTAACGATACATAGCCTCTTAAAACAAAAAGGCGATTTAACGCATATTCGGCGTCAATTATCGCCTCCGGACTTTTTTTAAAGAACTGGTTACTGTACGGCTCATAATAAGTCATTTCGTAATTTCCAGCGTTTGACAGAATATCCTTTTCTTCTTCAATTCGCGCCTGTTCGATGGCCTCCAAATCAGCGTCTTCCCCACAACGTTCTCGAACGGCTCTACGATACCGATCATACATTGCTCCAAGAGAAATATAAGCACTGGACAGGAGCTTCTGATAATCCTTATGTGTTTTGTTCAGCATCACGAGCGAGAAAATTGTTCCTCCAACAGCCGCGCCGGTTGGAATATAATAGAGCGCGCCAGCTTTGATGTATTCCTTTGGATCAATCTTTTCGTCAACCTCGTAACCCATTTTTCTGAGGGTTTTGATTGCAGCGATGGACGAAAGCACCGCGGTTCCGACAACGCCGGCCGCTCCGCCAAATATAAATAGTTTTGTTTTAATCTGTCTCGGAATCTTCATGATCATGCTCCCCCAATATGTCAATAATGTTCACACAAGGACTAAAGCGAATAAGTATGCATGCCAGTTCGTTATCGGCGTAAATAGGTTCGTAATCTATGTCAATTTCTTCAGTTTCACCATAAACCCATCCCATACAACACTTTAACGGATCTTCATATAGCCGAAACATACGACATGCTTCATTCAAGGTAACAAATCCCCTGGCCTGAAAAATATCATTCAGATAACGTTTGTATGCCGCAATTAGACTTTCCATATATTCGTAACCAGTGTCGAATATCGGATCATCTTTTGTGATGGTGAATTCGTAAACCGTCCGCGATTCTCTTTTCTGGTTAGTCGTGCAATGTGCAATTCCTTCAAAATCGCCAGCCGATCCTCCATCCCGAAATTCTTTCAAAATATAAAGAATCTGAGTCAGATTTGAATTAATTTCCAGCATTCGTTTGTTCTGTTCGCGAATGGCATGTGTGAGATCTCTCAAGTTCCTGTTAATAGCCGTAAAATCGTTATTCATGGTCGCCTCCCAAAATATAATTACTTACATTGCTTCCCGGTATGTCTGAAGTATTCTGTTAATTTCCGCGACGGAGTCTGCCTCTTTGATTCGAGAAATACACTCGCTGCCATAATATAAATCGTGGGCTATTTTAATGGCTCGCTTTCGTTCCAAGGCAATCGAGGAAACGCCGCTGTCAATAATATCTAGCCTCTTCGATCCGTAATATGCCTTGTCCTGTTCGTTCATTAAGTACTCCTTTCTAAAAAATATCCAAAGTATTGCATTTATTCCGCCATAAATGACTGCTATCATTAATGCAATAAGTAAAAACATCGTTATGATCTTTGCAATATTTAACAGCATGGTTCCGGTTACCTCCGTATCAGGGTTGTTCCTTTTTACGCGATAGCTTATATCCAGCATCTTTAAAGCCACAACAAGTACACCAATACTCCCGATGTTCGCCCACGCATTCGTTGTCAATGTAAATATCGTCAACTCGCAAAACACCCGGCGCCCCGCATTTCGGGCAAGCAATTTCATAAGTTCGCATGACTTCTCCTTTCGAAAAACAAAGAGCCCCAGAATATAATTCTGAGACTCCCGTAAATCACAAAGTATCCAGGTTCATAAAGACACCAAAGTAGTACATAGAGTCCGCCATCTTTTCCAATTCCTTGAACAGCTTCTTGTACTGGAGCTTATTTGCCGTAAACGTGATGTATGCCACATTATCATCAACGTTGAGCTGGCAATAATTGCCGCCAACAACGCTGGAAATAATGTAGTAACAAGTGTCTACAACATGCTTGCTTCCATTTCCAATTCTGAGTTCATAAAATTTCACAAGACCGTTTCTAATGTTCCACATATTGTTTTTCTCCTTTCATGGTGAACGTGGTCTTCTTTGTTACCATTAAAGGGGCTGAAAATTTCACGAAAACGAAGAGCCCCAGAATATAATTCTGAGACTCCCCATCATTAGAAACGATCAATGTCAATGACAACACCAACCGGAAGGGTCTTCGCATACTTAATAAGACTCTTCTTAACATTAATAAACTCAATAAGGTCTCCCTTGAAGGTCATACTAACGCCATCGTCGATGACGCACTCATCCGGATCGTTTCCGGTGTGGCATCTGACGATACGTCTGATTCTCTCCAGCATTCCCTCAGTTGCTCTACTAATCTTAAGTTCGTAAACAGTTTTAAACATAACGTTTCTCCTTTCGTTTTTTCCTGTAATTAGAACTTGATCGTTTCCATTACAGGAACTGTTTTTTTCACGAAAAAGAAAGAGCCCCAGAATATAATTCTGAGACTCCGTCCTGGAATACGTTTTCTTGTTTACGAGTGAATTCTTGTTCCTCTTCTTCTAATATCTTTCTTTGCAATGGTCTTTTCCATCAATCCTCCAAAACAACCTCCGTTCGTTTCGTGATCGATCACCATCTTCTTCGCTCCAAAATCGACAGCCATACCGCTAGCGTCCAATCCGGCCTGTCCGATAATCGAGGCGATCTTCGTCTTGGTATCATCCAATTTATTAGCCGCCTCAGATAACGTTTTGATCCGCTCTGTACGCTCCTTGTACTCTTCCGACTCCGGAGAATATAATGACAGTTCTTCGGTCAGTTTAACGATTTCTTCCTTAATCATTTTGGAAGGACTCTTAAAAAGCACCTTCTTTCCTTCCTTCTTAGCTCCGAGTTTCATAGTTTCTCTCCTTTCTGAATATAGAGTATTCCATTAAAGGAATTGAATTTTTCACGACATCCATGGGTGTTCAATCCAATGTCCGGCCCAAGGGTATTCGCTAACGTCCTTTGGAATATACATGCGTTCAAAATTTTCAAGAACTCCTGGGCCAACAACTTTTTCGATGGTTTTGTGCACTTCCGAAATATCGACCCAGCTATCAGGAAATTCTGTCCAAGACACGCAATCCTCTTCTCCAAAATACACATCAATATCCATAGAAGTGGTGTTAGCCGGAACTGGAATTAAAATCATTTTCATCTTCATAATGTTTCTCCTAATTTTTAATCACTCTAAGTATTACATAATCGTTATTCTTTAATGTTTCTTCCACGTTTGGGTCCGAAAAAGCAACCGCAGCGTACTTGTCGTTCTCTTCTCCTTCAATAACTCGTATAGTTCCAAAAGCTTTTCCCTTAAGTTTCATAGACATTGAATAGAGGCTTCCGAATACGAAGCCTCCAACAAACGCAACTGCCATAAATATAATTGCTACAAGAATACTCATCTAATTCCTTTCCCTGCTCAGTATCCAGAAGAATTTTCGATATAAGTTGTAATATACATCTTTGCAGCAAGGAACGTCGTACATTGCCCGAACCGCATCATATGACTTCTCTTCGAGGATGCCTCTCAAAATATAATTGCCTATCACCGGATCGGTTTCTTCTGCCGCTCGCACCAGCATATCAATACGTGCTGCGTAGTAAGCTTTGATTTCGGCGCATCGGGCAGTAGGATCACTGACGTTATTTGACTGAGCAAATATCATTTTGCCCATCGGATTTTTCTCGAATCCGTCCGCTGCGTTGTATCGTTTCTCCCAGGTCGGATACTGAAGACAGAAGTGCTTTAATTCATAAAAACGATGCTTCTCGATGTACCAATCGCGTTTCTCGGAGATCTCTGGTCTTATCACGGTGCTCATTAGTTAGCCTCCTTCCACATAAAACCCGTTTGCTCGTATAGACGCTTTGGTGAAATATAAAAGGTTATGCGTCCTTTTCGTGTTCCAACATCATCGAGATTCGTTATTTGTTTCCCGTTTCGTGTTGCGATTCCGATCGGCAGCCACCCCAAAATGATTCCGGAACGAACCCATGCAGGATTTTTTCCGTAAACTTTTGCGGCGACTGCCACCGGAACCGAATACTTTTTTGCCATTGCTTAGCCTCCTTTCTGTAGCAATGGCAAAATATCATTAAACATTGTAACCCGAGTAATGGCGTTAGGTAGCGTTCACTTTTTCCATGTGTTTCTTTATTGCTTTAGAAACATGCTCGCTGGCACGCGACAAAATATCACACAGCTGCCTTAAGTCATCACCTGATAAATCTTCGTATTTGGTTATCTGATTTCTAAGGAAATCTTCTACACAATCAACGGCTTCATTGCTGGCGCTTAATTCTCTTTCTGTTGACAGCATGCTTTCTACCCCCTTATTAATCTGACAATCCCGGCAATAATTAAAATGAATACCAAAATATCAATTCCAATAAAAAGAAAAGGCCAAATGCACGTAAGTACAACTAGCCCAATAAACAGCAGAAACACCATTAATAGCGTAAACAATATCATAGCGCGCCTCCTTCTGTATTAAACTTTTCTTTCGGGAAGACCAATCATGTCGCAAAGAACATTGTGGCCTGTCGGAAAAGACTTCAACCACGGCGAGGGACCACGATACTTACGTCCTTCAAACGACTCATACTCATCTTTTAAGACCTTCTTATAGCTGCCATCTACGTAAATATAATAATTACACTCCATGGACTTAATCCTTTCTATACGGTTCCGGAAGTGGCATCCAGGCGAGTATGCATCTGGTTTCATCCATCCAAACATGCTCCCATTCGTCAAAATAGACCCATCCTGAAGTCGTGTCCGTATCTTTTACCATATCTACAAATGCTGGTCCCAAAGCCGGTCTCAAACCGCCGTTTACAACGGAACTAAAGCCGTAAGGTAAATACAAACTAATGTATACTTCTGAACCTGAAGATACAATGTAGTCCCCTCTCTCCTCTGGCAGTCTATCCGTCACGGGAATCCAGCCAGTCGAAATATCAATCGTCGGCATCCTTGCAATGGTGTCAAGGACGTCTTCAAGATTTACGTAGGCTGGCGAACCGGTCTTCCATTCTGAAAGTTTTCCCTCTTCGTCGACGCCATATCTTTTCCACTTAGGAATGGCTCTAATAGCTTCGTCTCCATCAATCGGTCTCATTTTCTGCCTCCGTGTTAAATGTAAATATCATTTCCACTCGAAACGACGTTGTTGTCATCTTCCGCAATTGGATGCTTTCTAGTGTTGAGAAGCTCATTAATTTAAGAAGCGTCTCCAGATCGTAACTCTGTTCCATCACATATCCTCCATCTTCGCGCCACAATTCGGGCAATATCGAGTTGCTTCTTCATTTTCAAAACCGCACTGATCACAAATATGCATTGTCCAAGTTTTTCTGTGCTTCCAGTGCCCCTCCTTTTCATCCGGCTCTTCTACAAGAGGGCAATCCGGTTTTCGTCCAGCGCTTCTAGCAATATAACTAGCATCACATCTCTCGCACTGAGCTACGAACCGGATCATACTTTCAATGCACTGATTACAATTCTTCGGAAGTTCGAGGTTCTTAATTAATACGCCCATTTAAATATCCTCCTTACTATTAAGAGCGGTCGAACGAACAGCATCCACAATTGTGCCAAATATCACGTCGATCGCGTCATGACTTGTCTGTACAACAGCGCAAAGCACTTCATAGGATGTTTCAATAACCCCCGGATTTCCGCTCAAACGAATGAGTTTTCCGCCGCCCTCGAGGTCTTCAAAATCGATCCAAATATATTTTAAGTTAACCCCCTCATCGAGGAAACGTTTCACCATCTTGTAATAATATCCGTCATTCTTGAATCTGATTTCCAAGGAATCGTTTCTAACAGATTCACAGACAAATTTAAAATTTACGGATCCATACATAGTAGTCATTCGTTTTTCTCCTTTTCTGTAAAATATAATTAAACAAGATCGATGAATACATTTGCGACGTCGGCAATGTTTGTGCCCTTTTTCCAAAGCTTGTAGTCAACAGTCTGGAAAATATGAGGATAGTTTTTCTTAACGTATTCAAGATCAGTGTCGTCCGCGTCCTTAGCTACTTCTTCTTTTGCGGCTTCTTCCTTCGCAACTTCAATTTTCGCCAACATTTCCGACTTAGAAAGCTTGGGCGCCTCAAGACGAACGACCTCGTTTACAAACATCGGTTTTGAGTTTTCGCCGGTAAGACCGAGCAGCCAATCCAGTGACACTCCGGTCGCTCTGGAAATATCAACCAAAGATTTTCCGCTTACGCCAATACTATTATCGGTAATGCGGCCGGTCTCAATCTTTGAAACTGCAGTCTGGCTCGTCCCGACTTTTTCGGCAAACTCTCTCTGGGACATTTTCAGAACACATCTGAGGTTGTAGAGACGGATCTTAATAACTTTGCTAACATCAACATCCATGGTCATCATTTTAGTGGTCCTCCTTAATTAAATCGTGATAGTACTCGTAATATTCTGTTTCACTCACAAACGGCAAATATAATTTTTGTATCGGGTCATAGCCCATGTAACAGAAGCCGGTCCAATATCCTTTCATCGGTCTACCATCCATTCTGTCAATTTTTTGGCACACTCGTTGCACAACGCATAAAGTTTCGTGTCGCGTTTTGTCCGCATTACCTCCACGATGCTCCCCGATTTGTCGAACTCTTTTTGGTCCATTTGCCGTCCGCATTTATCACAAATTGCCACAAGTTTCATCATTGCCCGACCCTCCTTTCAACCAAAAAAAGAAAGAGCCTCAGAATATAATTCCGAGACTCCTCTATAGGAAAGAGACGTTTCAAATCAGTTTCCTTTTATCATTTGTATGAGCATCACTATTCCTTTCCCTATAAACAAAACTCCCGTTAAAAGCGCAATAATAATGGCAATAATTCCTAAAGCAATAATCATAGTCATCATTTTCCTTTCCTATTTTCAATTACCGTGACAATTGTGTACAGAATTAAAGTTAATAAACATGCTCCTAAAACAACAATCAATAAAAACCTCCTTTCCAACAATTCTTTCCATTAAAGAGGCTGTTTTTTTCACGATAAAAAGGAAGAGCCCCAGAATATAATTCTGAGACTCCTCTATAGGAAAGAGAAACTTGCTCCAGTTATTCTTCGTCGTATCGTTCCCTACGCCGCAAACAAATAGCTTCCTTAATCGTATTAACGGTCGTGTATACCAACCAAAAACAGCTCAACATATAAATACCGATCGTAAAACAAGATACAAATTTTCTCATTTTCTTTCTCCTTTTCAGTTAAAGTGTTTGATGATCATATAGATACCAAATACAATAATTAACATACCCATTAACAGCATATAAACAATCTCCTTTCATCTAATGAAGTTTCTCTCCATTAAAGAGACTGTTTTTTTCACGAAAAAACAAAGAGCGTTCGTAAAAATATAACAAACGCTCTTAAGCATTATTCGGATTTAACCTTTTCAATAATCGTTAAAACCAGATCTCCGACCTTAATTAATCCGTACGCTGCAAAGCCCATGAGGCCCAAAAACGCAAAGAATATAATTCCGGTAGACATATGTTTAACCTCCTTAAATAAATGTTTTCTCCGTTCCACTAAAGGAGGTGAAAAATTCACGAAAAACAAAGAGCCCCAGAATATAATTCTGAGACTCCCTTATTTGGTTACCGCAATACGCACACCTGTATTTTGTCAACATCGATTTTCCGATTTATTGAGTTTAAAATTCTAACAAAATTCCTTTCGTCCGCCAGCGCAAATCTAGCGATAATAACTTCGTCATCAATTTCATTAACCTTAGGATTTAAAATACTCCCAAGATCACGAAACGTCTGATTAACTATAATTCTCGCAATCTGCGACACACGGTTCTTTGATTCAGTTTTAATAATAAGCTCGTATCTCTTCATCGTTTTTCTCCTTTCTTTAATAAAACGATGTGCGTTCGTTTCCATTAAAGGGGCTGAAAAATTCGCGAAAAAAAAGAGCGTTTAACAAATATAACGCTCCTTCTTATTTTCATGGATACGGTCATTAACATAATTAATGAATACTGACGCCGCGTACCATGCAACAACAGCAACGAGCGTGAATATGCAAACAAAACACGCAAATGATGCAAGTGTCAACAACGTACTCATGGTAAACCTCCTTTAATAGTGTTCGTTTCCGTTCCATTAAAGGGGCTGAAAATTTCACGAAAACAAAGAGCCCCAGAATATAATTCTGAGACTCTTTTTCTCATGAGTTGTAAGCGACATGAAAAGCTATCCAAATGTTGCATTCCTCATCCGAAAAACGGTAGTCCGGATACACATCGTGCTTCGCCATATCCATAAGCTTAAATATCGCCTGAGCAGTATAGACGCTATTTCCGTCTTCATCGCTCATGTTGTTAAGCGTGGGATTGTTGCTACGATAGTCCAGATAGCTTTCTTTCAGATAATCCTGCATAAGTTTTCTCTTCTCGCTATTCATTTCGTTTACCTCCTTTCCGCTAAAGGGGCTGAAAATTTCACGAAAACAAAGAGCCCCAGAATATAATTCTGAGACCCCCTTCGAAGAACTAAAACCTATTCTTTTTGTGTCGTGGTTATTCCATTGAATAAAGCAACGATCGCCGTTACTAAAGCTCCAAACAGCATAAAAACTCCCAATTTTTTGTTTTTAATTGCTATGTGGATAATTCCAAATATAGCGTCAAAAATTGCTCCAATAGTTAATAAACCCAGCATATCACTACCCCCTTTGAATATAATTTTATTTCCATCAAAGGAGCTGTTTTTTACACGAAAAGCAAAGAGCCCCAGAATATAATTCTGAGACTCTGTGCTTGGTCATTTAACTAAAAATTCTAATCTAATCACATACCCTTCAGCAGTTTCGATGTCTCCAAAATACACAGTAACACGAGCGACGACCCCATCGCCTTTATTAGGGTAATCTACCTTAATATAATCGCCGTCATCCATGCAAAATGCTTCCAGCTTACTAATAGCACTAATGATAGCATCGCTTTTATTTCGGTAAACCCCACAAAAGCAATCAAATCCGTCAGTCAGCACATATACTTTGTCCATACAACTGTCTCTCCTTTCAAATAGTGAAGTTAAATGTCTCCATCATAGCCCCTGTTTTTTACACGAATTGCCTCGTAAAATATGTTTCCCAAGGTTCCCTTTTTAGTGGTTTCATTCGCAGTGCCCACATTAATTTTCGCAAAGTTACCACCGGGAAGTATCCGTCTGAATCAATTTCAGAAGAATTGGTCCGAAAGTACTCGTAAAACCCTTTGGTAACGTAGAGAATATCGACCAAAGATCCGTCAATTGCGGTCCAGTACGTCGTCTTAGTCCCCGGATCAAACCGTTGCTGAATCACGCCAAGTCCTTTTCCGCCTTCAAAATATAAAGTACACGAGCGATAGATAGGATGGCCCGGGTCGTAGATTTTCCCATACATGTGACCGTAAATTTCGGGCTTTTCAAAGTGGTATCTCATGAAATATAATTACAGCCCAAAACCGTATCCTGGATACTGCTTTCTAACGTACGATAGCTAAAAAGGAGGAATATCATGCTAATTCAATGCCCCGAATGCCTGAATGAAGTGTCGGATAAAGCTGCGTTCTGTCCGAAATGCGGCCTTCCGTTTGCCAAGAAGAAATATCACCCAAGAACTAAACAAAAGCGCCTCCCAAATGGCTTTGGACAGATAAGCGAGATCCGCCAGAACCTAAGAAAACCGTTCAGAGCCATGGTTACCGTTGGGACAAATATAAATGGACGGCCCATATGTAAGATACTCGGGTACTACAAGACGTACAACGAAGCATACATGGCTTTGGCAGAATACAACAAGGACCCGTATAACCTGGACGGAATGACTGTGGAAGAATTGTATAAAAGATGGAGAAATTCGAGGGAAGTCGGCGAATCCAGCGCGAGATGCTACAGCGCTTCGTGGAAATATCTTACCGATCTGTATGGTATGCCGGTTAAATCGGTACGAACGAGAACCCTAAAACTGTGCATGGAACAAGGATCCGCAGCGAACGCGCCGGCGTCTATGAAAATTAGCATAAAGAACATTCTCAATCTCATGATGGATTACGCGGTAGAATATGAATTGACCGACAGAAACTACGCCAGACAGTTTTCTTACAAGAACCCTGAAAAGCAGAAGCATCACATATGCTACTCGAACGAGGAAATGGAAGCAATCTGGGGCATTAAAGACGACCCAAATGTACAGATGCTGCTGGTCCAGTGTTACACCGGGCTTCGTCCAAAAGAACTCTGCAACATTTACAAAGAAAACGTTCATCTCGAAGAAAACTATTTCATAGCCGGAATGAAGACTGAAGCCGGAACCAACCGAATCGTGCCAATCCACAGCTTCATCAAACCGTTCATCGAACGCGCCATGCAGAACGGCTCAAACAGAGTGTTTCCATGCACGTACGATGCCTTTCGTTTACGGCTTGAGAATATAAAGACGCAGCTCGATCTTAATCCGGATCACAAGCCGCACGATGGACGAAAGCAATTCGTTACGATGGCCAAAGCAGCAGACGTTGACCAGTATGCAATTAAGAGAATCGTCGGTCACAAAATAACAGACCTAACGGAGCAGGTATACACCGAAAGGCCTGTCGAATGGTTGATTCAGGAAATCGAAAAAATAAAAGGACCTGTAGGAATTGTGTAGGAACGACGCCGGTTTACCTGGTGTTTTCAGGCACTCTCGAGCATCGAAACCTCCTTATTTTACGTTATTTCAGTAGTCAAACGGTTAAGAGATATTTAACCAGAAACGTTGCAATACATGGGGTTTCGAGAAAATAATGTAGGAATAATATAGGAATAGGCCAGTGCTCCCCGGGTTGAATTTGTGAAAACTCTCCCCGGGGATTTTTGTAGGTTTCGTTCAAATGCATATAAAGGAGGTGCAGCTATGGGTTCTGTTCGGTGCACTGGCCATTTTGAATTTTTACAGCGTCAAGCTTTCTTCTTGAGATAGCGAGCGCTCATAAAACCATACTTATTACCCTTATCGCCGACGATCTTGACGTAATACCAGGATCCGCCCGTCTTCCCGTAGTTGACGTGAGTAGAATCGCAGAAATAGATCTTCTCAGGACCGCCTTTCTTAAGAACAGGGTAAGACTTAAGAGGTGCGTAAGCAGTTCCAGGGCCCGTTCTCGCATACAGATTTCCGGTAAGCTCCAGTTCATACTTGACCTTCTTGTTAAGCTTCGGGGCTTCCGAAGTCTCCGGCTTGATTCGGGGTTCGCCAGAAACGATGATTCCGGTATGGCCCTTAGTCTGAGTTACAAGAACATCGCCGTTACACAGAAGCGAATTGGATCTGACCGGGAAGGGGGTTTCAAACAGTCCCGTCTTATTAAGCACGGCGACCTCAGACGCAGTGCTAAATCCGCCCGGATCGCCCATACCGGCAGCCATGATAACCGACCTTACGTAAGTACCACAGTCACCGTTTGTGGGGACCTTAATGTCTTTCATGTGCTTGTACTCGGAGATCGCGTACACAATTCCCATCCGGCTTTCATACTTCTTGTTTCCATACTGAGCATAACCGAGATTAGGGTTGTTGCACGCGTCAGTCATCTCCTTTGCCATCAGCTCGGCCTTCTTAGGATCCTTAGGACGCAGGCAATACCAGCCCTGGGGATGCATGTAGAAATTTTCGATTGCAACTTCTCTCCCGGTCTGGTCGCCGGGCTTTCCGCCACTGATGCCGCCGTGCTCGTCGATTCGTGCCGATCCAAATTTATACGTCATGATTTTCCTCACTTTCTTCTAGTCCACGAGCATATCTCACGGACGAGATTTTAAGGCAAACGCCTAATAGAGTTACCAGAGCCGCACAAGTTGCTGTGACCTGTTCGCCATAGGGAAGTCCCCAAATGTTTGCCACAGCAAAATAAAACGCCCCGATTGCCGGGACGATTATCTGAACGATTCGGAGAATGTCATATGCTTTATTACTCACGTTGGTTCCTCCTTGATCGGAAGCCGATCCACTTCATTCATCAGCCTCTCGCATACCCCATTTCCTCCCATGTCACGATATGGCTGGTAAAAATACTTTTTTAAGTCAGCGTATTCGTCGGCCGATATGCTTCCCCGATGAATATACATCAAGCACAGGTCACAGATGTTATGGTATGCAATGCCCATAAGAAGTCTGGCTTTCGCACTCTTCTTGTCGGTCATTTTAGTTATGAACGACCAGAATCCTGCGCTTGCAAATATGGCGAGGACGGCCACAATTATAGTCTTGTCCATTCGTCCTCCTTATATCCAGGGGAGAAGATCCGGCGGATTAAGCGTTTCCGTCACATCAAGCCAAGCCTTATACCAAACCTTCAGTTCTTTTTTCTGTTCGTCAGTCAACAGTGAGTACCACATCTCGCCACGATTGATAACAGGGAAGCATTCTTTCTCCCGTCTGGCGCGA
>JAEEGL011505502.1_pt1 | contig 56987 bp, 50 predicted proteins | sample 9134231 | NCBI WGS metagenome assembly JAEEGL01 (sample SAMN16246548, study PRJNA631951) | gut metagenome | biome: gut microbiome; feature: rumen; material: fiber-attached | host: Bos | place: Iran: Karaj | collected 2018-10
GCACCCGCGTCCTCCGCGGTACAGACCGGCGACGGCAGCGTGAACGTCATAGTTCTCGCGATCATCGCTCTCGTTGCGGTAGTCGGCTGCGCCGTAGTGATCAAGACTCGCAGATAAATTAACCGCATAAAAAGAAAAGCTCGCTTCGGCGGGCTTTTCTTTTATCCCCAAAAATGCAAGCATTTTCGGGGACCCCCATATAACCCCAAAAGCGTAAACGCTTTCGGGGGCCCCGGGATAGCGCGCATTCCATCGCCGTCGAAAACGCTGCGCGTTTCCTCCTCCCCTCGATGCGCGGACTCGCGCAGCTCGTCTTAGGGAGTTTTTTCCGCGGGGGACCCACGGAAAAAACGGATTTTGATTTATATTTATATATTATCGGAAGAAAACGCCAAAGGCGTTTTCAACCATAACTATTCACTATTCACTTTTCACTTTTCACTCTTCACTCAACGCAAGAAAACCGCCGCGGGCTTCCACTTAGGGGCAAAAATCGCCCACTTGGACAAAAGTACTTTACAAACGCGGAACAATGTTTTATAATTAACGCGAAGAACGGAGGCGACGGTATGAAGCTGAAAATCGAGATCGACCCCGAACGGCCGGAGGAGGTCGTGATCTACGCGCGCAAGATAGACGAAAACGTGCGTCGGCTTCAGGTCGCAATCGGCGCGGCGCTTTCCGCCTCCGGGGAGCTGGCGCTGAAAAACGGCGATTCGGAACTGTACCTTCCCTACGGCGAGGTGCTGTTCTTCGAGACCGCCGACAACCGCGTGTGGGCGCACACCGTAAAGGATTGCTTTTCCTGCCAGCTTCACCTGAACGAGCTGGAGGAGCTGCTGCCGCGCACCTTCACACGCGCCTCCAAATGCTGCGTGGTGAACACGGCGAAGATAAGGTCGCTTAAACGTTCGCCGACGGGGATCGCCGAAGCGGCGTTCTATGAAACCGGAAAAAGAATATACATATCGCGGATGTACTACAAGGTGGTCCGCACAATAATCGAAGAAACGAGGTTAAATCAACAATGAAAAACAGCAACGTCAAAACAAGGTTCCGCCCGATATTCTGGGGCGTGGTGTTCATCTGTGCCGCGGCGCTTATAATACTCGACGCGGTCGGCGTGAACCTGGGCGAGGGGATAACCCCCTGGCGCATCATTCTGGGAGTCCTGCTTCTCGGCTGGATCGTTTACGAGATAGTTCAGTTGAAGTTCGCTTCCATATTCTTCCCGCTCGCGTTCCTGTTCCTGGTGTTCGAAGCTCCGCTCGGCATATGGCTCGGCAAGGGCGAAGACCTTATCTCCACCTGGCTGGTACTGCTTGTGGCTCTGCTTCTCACGCTCGGCGTGGGAATGCTGCTCCCCAACCGCACCGTTCTCAACAGCACGAAGAGAATGGGCAGGACGGGCGTTTATCTCGACGCGGGCAAGGACCTTGCTTCCGCGCTCATACACGATAATCTCGGCAACGTGCAGGTCTACATCACCAACCGCGACGCATACCCCGGCAACGGCGTTATTACCGTTTCGGACAACCTCGGGACCGTAACGCTGCGCATCCCCGGCACCTGGATGGTCGCCACTCAGATCAGCAACAACGTCGGCAAAGTGGACGTTCCCCCGCAGGATTACCCCTGCTCGCAGAGCATCACTTTGGTTATTCACGACAACGTCGGCACCGTTTCGGTGGTGTTCGAATAAGCAAATGCAAGCAAAAAACCGCCTCCCTTGACCGGAGGCGGTTTTCTGTTGTTCGCAAACTATTTTTTATCGAACGGATTCCTTGCGTTCACGACGGCGGTGTAGTATTTTTCGTAGGTCACGAACCCGGGCGCGCTGCCGTTCGGCTTTTTAAGGCAGCGGACGCGCGTATAGTCCACGCCGACGTTATCGCTGCCGCGCTTTTCGCTGTAATAGGCGGCGAGCATGGCGGATTCGGTGTAATCGCGGTCTGTCGGCTCGGTATCGCCGACGGTGAGCACCACGTGCGAGCCGTGGAAGCCCTTTATATGGAACCACAGGTCGTTGCGCGAAGCGGAAGCCGTCAACGCGTCGTTCTGCCGGTTGTTGCGCCCGACGCGCACGGTGAGCCCGTCCGTGGTGGTGAACGAAAGCGGATTTGCGGCGTGGCTTTTCTTTTTTGCGCCCGGTTCGCGCTTTTCGGAAATGAATCCGCCCTCCGCGAGCTCCTGCCTTATCTCCGCCAGCTCCGCCGGGGAGGCGGCGCGTTCGATGAAGCCGAGCACGCCCTCCAGATAATCGCAGCGTGCCTCGGTCTTTTGTATCTGCTCCGCGAGCGAAACGGAGGCGCGCTTTAATTTGGCGTATTTTTTATAGTATTTCTGCGCGTTTTTAGCGGGGGCAAGGTTCTTTTCGAGCGCGACTGTCATCTCCGCGCCGCTTTCGTAATCGAACGCCGTAAGCGTTTCGTCGCCCTGCTTCATACGGTAGATATTGGCGGTTATCACGTCGCCCTTTACGCGGTATTCCTCCATTGCGGCGCATTCCGAAAGCTCGGTTTTAAGCAGCGAAAGCTTTTTGCGCGCCCGGGCGAGGTCGGTGTTGACGGTTTGCGTGAGCAGATGCGAATAGCGGCTGATATTCACCGCCTCCTCGCGCCTGCCGAAGTAATCCTGCTGCATCGCCGAAAGCGTTTCGTAGCGTTTTTGCACCAGCGGCGCGGAATACTGCCGCAGTTCCGTAAACGAATACTCGATTCCGTCGCCCTTTTCGTCAAACACGGCGGAGGGAGCGTGATCGCCCCGTTCTATCGCGTTTGTGAATTCGCGGAAGACCGGGTAAAGCGCCTTTTCGCTTGCCTCGTCCAGCGGCGCATCCACGTCCCCCGCGGCGCGGAAGGCAAGCTCACGCGCGGTGAGCGGCGAGAACGCCAGGAAAGTCCGCAGCAGGAAATCGCTTATCCTCGCGCCGCGCTTTTCCGCGCAGAGCGAATAAAACTCCGGCTCGCTTATCCCCGGCGCGGAGATCTTGTCCTGCTTCGGCGGCTGTTCGTATTTCAGCCCGACCATTATCTGCCGCACCGAGCCGGTTATATCCGAAAGCGAGGCGGCGGAAAGGATGCGCAGGTCGCCGTCCGTGAGTATTATATTGCTGTATTTGCCCATCATCTCCGCGAATATATACTTGCGCCGGATATAGCCCATCTCGTCCGCGGAATCGAACGCGAAGCGGACGATACGCTCGTTTTCCACCCATTCGGCGGCGGCAAGTCGGGCATTCTGCAGATGCTTGCGGTAGAGCATACACTGCGGCGTGGGAGTTTCCGGCCGCGCGACAGAGCCCGCGGTAACCGCCAGCATCGGGCGGGAAGCGGAAGCGGAGATCACCAGATTGACGTGCTCGCCGTCTTTGTAAAGCGCGAAGAAAAAGCAGGTCTGCGAGCTTTGGAAGATCTTTTCCACCCTTGCGCCGGACCATCGGTTCAGCTCACGCGCGGCGGCGGCGCAGAAGAAGCCGTCAAACGCCATATTCGTTTACTCTGTCGAAATCGAATATCTCGGTTTCGATCCTATCGCGCGAGGCTTCCCGCACGAACCGCGCCAATGCGGGGAGCACTACGCGTTCGGTGGCGTGGTGTGTGAGGCAAAGCATATTCATACCGTACTCCGCCGCCTCGATAAGCGCGGCGTGGTCGGCTTCCCCGGTAACGTAAACGTCCGCGCCCGCAAGGAACGCGTCGCGCACGAAATGCTTGCCCCCGCCGGAAACGACGGCGGCTTTTTTTATACTTTCGCGCTTTTTTACGCAGGCGAAAGCCGTTTCGCCCAGCGCCTGCTCGCACATGGCGCGGAATTCCCCGAAGCCGTATTCCCGCGCGGTATCGCCCACTCTGCCGAACGGCAGGAAGGCGCGCGTGTTTTTAAGCCCCAGCGCTTCGGCGAGCCGGTCGTTCACGCCGCCTTCCGCGGAATCGAGCCGCGTGTGGTAGGAAAGCACGGAAACGCCGTTCCGCACGCAGAAGATAACGCGTTTGCCCGCAGCGTCGTCTTCGCAGAGCCGTTTAAGCGGGTCGAACACCAGCGGATGGTGCGTGATCACCGCGTCCGCGCCGGCCTTCACCGCGTATTCAAGCGCGGGCGAAGTGGCGTCCAGCGCGATAAGCGCTTTTTTTATTTCTTTTTTTCCGTCCGGCGCGACCATAAGCCCGTCGGTATCCCATTCCTCGCGCAGGGAAAGCGGGATGCGTTCGTCAAGCGCGGCGGAAAGCTCGTATACGTTCATTTTTATTCCCCTGTAGTCACGGTATAAATTACGGGCGGCAGAAGCCGCCCGTTTTGCGTTTTTACTTATTTGCCGAGCAGTTCGAGCGCGCGTGCGACTATCCCGGCGGCGGTCAGCCCGTAGTGCTCCAGAAGCACCGCGGCGGACGCGCTGGTGCCGAATTTGTCGTTCACGCCGACTTTTGCGACTTTCGCTCCGCCGTTCTGCGCGATGAGCGAACAGATCGCGTCGCCCAGACCGCCTATAACGGTGTGTTCCTCGGCGGCGACTATCCTGCCCGTCTTCGCGGCGTAGTGCAGGATAAGCGCTTCGTCAAGCGGTTTTACGGTGTGGATATCCAGCACCGCGGCGTCGATCCCCTTTTCGGCGAGCAGAGCGCGCGCCTCGATGGCGGCGGAGACCATTATGCCGTTTGCGGCAAGCGTGATATCGCGCCCGTCGGCGACGACAAGCCCCTTGCCTATTTCAAACTTATGCTCGCCCCTCGTATAGACCTGCGGGACGGCGAACCTGCCGAGCCGCATATAGGCGGGGCCCTGCAAAGTCATAAGCTGTTCGAGTATGGCTTCGGTCGAAGCCGAATCCGCCGGCGCGAGCACCGTCATATTCGGGAGCGCGCGCATAACGGCGATATCCTCGCAGAACTGGTGAGTCGCGCCGTCCTCGCCCACGGTAACGCCGGCGTGCGAAGCGCAGATGCGCACCGGAAGCGCGGGATAGGCGACGGAGTTGCGTATCTGCTCGAACGCGCGTCCGCAGGCGAACATCGCGAAAGAGGAGGCGAACGCCGGAACTCCGGTGGCGGCTATGCCCGCGGCGACGGAGATCATATTCTCTTCCGCTATGCCGCAGTTGAAGAACCTTTGCGGGTATTTCTTTGCGAATACCGCGGTTTGTGTGGAGCCGGAAAGGTCGGCGTCCAGAACGTAGAAATCGTATTTTTCACCGAGCTCGGCGAGCTTTCTGCCGTACGCGGCGCGGGTCGCTTCTTTATCTGCCATTTTTCGAATCCTCCGCAGCTTTTTCATATGCCTCGCGCAGTTCCTTTTCGGCTATCGCGTATTCCTCGTCCTTCGGCGCTTTGCCGTGCCAGGTATAGTTGTTTTCCATAAAGGAAACGCCTTTGCCCTTTACGGTGTTGCAGATTATCGCGGCGGGCCTGCCGCAGGATCCCGCTTCGGAAACCGCTTTTTCTATCGCCTCTAAATCGTGGCCGTCGATAACGCTGACGTGCCAGCCGAAGGCGCGGAATTTTTCGTCAATCGGCGTTGGGTCCATAACTTCGGTAACGGCGCCGTCGATCTGATATCCGTTGAAATCGACGAAAGCCGTGATGTTGTCGAGCTTATACATGTTGGCGAACATCGCCGCCTCCCATACCTGCCCTTCTTCGATCTCGCCGTCGCCCAGAATAGTGTAAACGCGCCATTTCATCCCTTCGCGCTTGGCGCGCGCCGCCATTCCGCACGCCGCGGAAAAGCCCTGCCCGAGCGAGCCGGTGGACATATCTATGCCGGGTATGGACTTCATATCCGGGTGTCCCTGGAGCATCGCGCCTAACTTGCGGAGCTTTTTCAGCTCGGCTTCATCGAAAAATCCGCGCATCGCGAGAGCCGCGTAAAGCGCCGGGCAGCAGTGCCCTTTGGAGAGAACGAACCTGTCCCTTTCGGGGTCCCGGGGGTTCTTCGGATCAACCTTCATCTTGTCGAAATAGAGGTAGGCGATGATCTCGGCGATAGAGAGCGATCCGCCCGGATGCCCGCTTTTCGCGCCGTAGATCGCTTCGACGGAGAGCATGCGTATCCTCGCAGCCCTTTCGCGAAGCATAAGCAAAGTGTTTCTTTCCATAAAATAATTTCCTTTATATTATGTACTTAAGAGTTCGAAAGTCATTCTATCCCGGCGCGGCGCAGCGCTTCTTTGAAATATTCCGGCAGCGGCGCTTCGAAGGAAAGCGTTTCGCGGGTGACCGGGTGGGTAAACGAAATATACTTCGCGAACAGGCACTGCCCTTCCATCCCGAGTTTGTACTTTTCGCTTCCGTAGACCGGATCGCCCGCAACGGGGTGCCCGATATACGCCATATGCACCCTTATCTGGTGGGTGCGCCCGGTTTCCAGCGTGCATTCCACGCGGGTGTATTTTTCGCTTTCGGAGATCACGCGCCAGTGCGTAACGGCGGGCTTGGAGTTGGTTTCGGTGACCGCCATTTTCTTTCTGTCGGTCCTGTGCCTGCCGATAGGCGCGTCGACTGTGCCGCTTTGTTCCTTAAAACGCCCGCCGACTATCGCTTCGTACCTTCGCGTAAAGGTGTGCTTCGCGATCTGCTCCGCAAGCCCCTTGTGCGCTTCGTCGGTCTTGGCGACGATAAGCAGCCCGGAGGTGTCTTTATCTATGCGGTGGACTATTCCGGGGCGGATAACGCCGTTTATGGAGGAAAGCCGCCCGCGGCAATGGAACAGCAGCGCGTTCACCAAAGTTCCGTCCGGGTTTCCGGCGGCGGGATGCACCACCATTCCGCGCGGTTTGTCGACAACAAGCAGGTCGTCGTCCTCGTAAACTATATCCACCAGGATATCCTGCGGGACCGCCTCCGGCTCGCGCGATTCGGGTATGTCGGCGGTTATCCTGTCCCCCGGCAGCACGCGGAACTTTTTTTCGCGCACGGCGCCGTTCAGTTTTATATTTCCTTCCGCCAGAAGCTCCTGCGCGCGGGCGCGGCTTATGCCGAACAGCTCCGAAGCGGCGACGTCCAGCCGCGCCGCAAGCCCGTCCTCGGGCAGGAATACGCGTTCGTCAATCATTTTTCGGCTGTTCTTCCGCTTCGGCGGGAGCGGGCGCCGCTTCGGGCGCCGGGGTATCCTCCGCGGGCGGCGCTTCTTCCGCGGCGGACGTTTTTGCTTCCGTTTGGGACGCGGCTTCCGCCTTTTGCGCCGCGAGCCGTTTTTCCACCTTCGGTTCGAAGAACAGGATATAAACGCCAAGCAGAACGGCGCCGACGGTTATGCAGGAATCGGCGATATTGAATACCGCGAAATCGACGAAATCGAACCGCAGGAAATCGGTGACGTAGCCGAGCCGTATGCGGTCGATCATATTCCCTATCCCGCCGCCGAGTATCAGCGCCAGCGCGACGGTGAGCAGGGCGTGGCGTTTGCCGTGCTTTACAAGAAACCAGCTTATGGCGGCGATCATTACAGCCGAAAGCACCATAAACACCCATTGTTTATCGCTTAGCATCGAAAACGCGGCGCCGGTGTTGCGGGTGTGGTAAAAGCTTATTACGCCGGGGATGAACCCCGCTTCGGAGTAAAGTTCCATATTCGCGGAGACTATCGCTTTGCCGACCTGGTCGGCTATAACGACCGCCAGCGCGACGATTATCGCTAACATACCGCTTTGCGGCAGCGGGCGCAGAGCTGCTGCCCGTCCTCGTCCGGAGCGCAATCGTCCTTCTGCATCCAGCAGCGCACGCATTTTTCGCCGCCGGCGGGGACGACCTTAACGGCGACGCCTTCCTCGCCGTCGGCAAACGCGCCCTCCGGCGCCTTACCGGAAGAAAGTTCGACCTTGCTCACGATGAACACGGTGGGCAGTATGGGTTCGAACTCGCGGAAGAGCTTCATCGCCTCACTGTTTTCGTCGGCGTACACGGTTATATCCGCCTCCAGCGATTTGCCGATTATCTTTTCGGCGCGCGCAAGCTCGAGCGCTTTCATAACGCCGTCGCGGTGGCAGAACAGGCGCTCGTATTTTTCCTCCTCTTGTGCGAAATCGTATTCCGCACGGAAGCCGGGCAGATCGTTAAGGAACACGCTGCGCGGATCGTCGCCTTCGACGTGGCTCATAAAGCCCCAGGTCTCCTCCGTGGTGAAGGATAGCACCGGAGCGAGCATCCTTGTGAGCGCATTGACTATGATATACATCGCGGTCTGCGCGCTGCGGCGGGATCTGTCGTCGCGGCGTTCGCAATACAGCCGGTCCTTGGTGATGTCGATATAAAGCTTCGACATATCTATCGAGCAGAAATTGTGGATATCGTGATAAACTATGTGGAACTGATAGCCGTCGTACGCTTCGCGCACGCGCTTGGCGAGCCCGTTCAGGCGGGAGACCGCCCATTTGTCCAGGGGCTCCAGCCCGCTTACCGGGACCGAATCGCGGTTCGGGTCGAAATCGGTTTCCGGCGAGCCGAGGTTGGCGAGCAGGATGCGCAGGGTGTTCCTTATTTTGCGGTAGCTTTCGGAAAGCTGCTTGAAGATCGCGTCGGAAGCGCGGACGTCCACGCGGTAGTCGCTGGAAGCGACCCACAGACGCAGTATGTCGGCGCCGTATTTGTTAATGACTTCCTCCGGCGCGACGGCGTTGCCCAGAGATTTGTGCATCGCCTTTCCTTCGCCGTCGACAGTCCAGCCGTGGGTGAGCACCGCCTTGTATGGCGCTTCCTCCAGACCGGAGCCGACGCAGGTGAGCAGCGAGGACTGGAACCAGCCGCGGTACTGGTCCGCGCCTTCCAAATAAAGGTCCGCGGGCCTGCCCAGGCCGTTTTCGCCGTCCAGCACGTTGAAGTGCGTCGAGCCGGAATCGAACCAGCCGTCAAGCGTATCGGTCTCCTTGGTGAAGTGTACGCCGCCGCAGTGCGGGCATACGAAAGCTTCGGGCAGCAGGTCCGCAGCATCGAGGTCGTACCAGGCGTTGGAGCCCTTTTCGCCGAATATCCTTGCGACGGAATCGATCGTTTCGTCGGTGCAGACGGGCTTGCCGCAGTCGGCGCAGTAGAACACCGGGATGGGAAGCCCCCAGTTGCGCTGGCGCGAAATGCACCAATCGGCGCGCTCGTTGATCATCGAGACCATTCTGTCGCCGCCCCAGGCGGGCATCCATTCGACGTTTTCGCACGCCTTCACGGCTTTGTCGCGGAACGCCTCCACCGAGCAGAACCACTGCGGGGTGGCGCGGAAGATTATGGGGTTCTTGCAGCGCCAGCAGTGCGGATAGGGGTGGATTATCTCCTCGCTGGCAAGCAGGGCGCCGCTTTCTTTAAGGTCTGCCAGGATCGCTTCGTTGGATTTGTCGTAGCGCATACCGGCGTATTTGCCCGCTTCTTCGGTCTGGAAGCCCCTGTCGTCGACCGGGACCACGATCTTTATGCCGTAGCGCATACCGGTGATATAGTCGTCGACGCCGAAGCCCGGCGCGGTGTGGACGCATCCGGTACCGCTGTCCATGGTAACGTATTCCGCGTTCACTATAACGCTTTCCCTTTCCAGGAAGGGATGCTGCGCGGTGAGATATTCGAGCTCGCGCCCCTTGAACGACGCAAGAACTTTGTATTCTTCTATACCGGCGTTTTTGAGCGAGGGCTCTATAAGCGCCGTCGCCATAATATAGCATTCGCCGTTCGGGACCGAAAACAGCGAGTATTCCTCACGCGGGTGGAGCGCGATAGCCATATTCCCCGGGAGAGTCCAGGGCGTGGTGGTCCAGATGACGAAATAGGTCTTTTTAAGATCGGCGTAGGGCGAAAGCAGGCCTTTGTCGTCCTTCACCGCGAATTTTACGTAGATAGAGGTACAGGGCGCGTCGTTATATTCTATCTCCGCCTCGGCGAGCGCCGTTTCGTCGTGCGCGCACCAGTAGACGGGCTTTAAGCCCTTGTAGATATATCCGCGCTTGAACATTTCGCCGAACACGCGCACCTCGCGCGATTCGAACTTCGGGTCCATTGTGAGATAGGGATGCTCCCAATCGCCGGCGACGCCGAGTCTGCGGAACGACGCGCGCTGCAGGTCGACGAACTTCGCGGCGAATTCGCGGCAGGCGCTGCGGAATTCCGAAACCGACATTTTGCGCCTGTCGAGCTTGTTCTGCTTGATTATCGCGCTCTCGATGGGCATACCGTGGTTGTCCCAGCCGGGGATATAGGGGGCGAAGAAGCCCTCCATCGACTTGGATTTAACGATAAAGTCCTTTAATATCTTGTTCAGCGCGGTGCCTATGTGGATGTTCCCGTTGGAAAAGGGAGGCCCGTCGTGAAGCACGAACGGCTTGCGCCCCTCGTTGCGGCGGAGCATATTCTCGTACAGCCCCTCCGAGTTCCATTTTTCAAGCGTTTCGGGCTCTTTCTGCGGAAGGTTCGCGCGCATGGGGAAATCGGTGGCGGGCAGATTAAGCGTTTCCTTGTAGTCTTTCATAAAAACGATACGGCAGCGCGTGCTTTATTCCTTTGTGCCGTCCTCCATCATAAATTTAAGGTATTCGTCCTCCGCGTTCTTCGCCTTCTGCGAAAGCTCCGGGACCTCCTCCGCGGCGGGAGCTTCGGGGGCCGCCTCCTGCGCGGGAGCTTCCTCCGGCTCCTCCTCGGTATAAGGCGGGGCTTCGGTCTTTAATCTGCTCTCCTCCGCACGGCGGCGGGCGTTTTCCTCCTCGATACGGACGCGGACGTCGTTGAAGATGTTGGTGACTATCGCGTCGTCGTCGGGGAGCACTATGTCTTCTATTTCGTTCACCGAAAGGTCCTTAAGCTCCTCAATGTGCTTTCCGTAAAGCTCGTAGACCTCTTTCTTGAAATCGATTATGCGGGTGCGCATTACCCACGCCTTTTCCTTTTCCGCCTGAAGCTGCTGCCGGAATTCGGCGATAACGCCGTCGCAGCGGTCTTTTATTGCGCCGGTGATGATATCCGCGCGGTCGTTCGCGTCGGCGATTATCTTTTCCGCCATCTTCTGCGCCGAAATAAGGGTGCTGCGGATGGATTCCTCCTCGTCCTTTATTTCGTCGAGGTTGGTAACGACTATGCGGAGCTTGCGCTCCAGCTCGTTGTTTTCGCGGTACGCCTCGGTGTATTTTTCGAGCACGAATTCGATATATTCGTCGACTTCCTGGGGGTTGTAGCCCTTGAACGTCTTCTGGAACTGTTTGTTTTTAAGTTCGTGCGGTGCTAACATTGTTTGCTTCCTTTCCGCGGCGACGGCGCGGCGCGCCGTTCCGCCCTGAATTATTTATTTATACGCCGCAAAACGCTTCCGTCCCGCGGTAAAGATTTTCGTATTAAAAGCCAAACGGCCCCCGGCGCCCTTACGGACGCCGAGAAGCACTGCCTCGCGCGCGGGGATCTTTGCTTCACGCGAGCTGCAGTGCGGATTCCACGAGTATTATGATGAACGCCGTGGCAAGATAAGAAAAATCCATCGGCGAATCCTGCAGCGCCGGGATCCGGTCGAGCAGCCTGCGGGTAGGCGCGACGACCGGCTCCGTAACGGCACAGCAAAAGATATAGATCCGGGCAAGCGGCGATTCTTCGCCGTCCGCCATAAGCGAGAGCAGCACTCTCGCCAGAAGCAGGAACAGCAAGCCGTTGAGTATAAGCGAAACCGTGCCGGATACTATATAAAAGAATGCGTTCAAAACCTGTTATCCCGCTTTAACGGAAAAGTTCGCGCGGCTGCTGTTTTGCTTCCGCGGGCGCGGCTTCCGCCGGGGCGGCTTCGGGCTGATCGCCGGAAACGTCGACGTTCTTCGGAGTGACGACGTAGGTGGCGTTGGCGACCTTTTTGACCTGGCCGTCGATAGCGAACACGACGCCGCAGAGGAAGTCGATGATGCGCTTGGTGGTTTCCTTGTTGGTGTCCTCGAGATTGAGGACCACGGTGCGTCTGGCAAGCAGATGCTCGCCGATCTGGCGTACTTCGTCGAAGCGTTCCGGCTTAACGACTTTCATCTCGAGCGCGGCGGAAGAAATACCGCCGGCGGCGCGGGTGACGGGGGCGGCCTTTACCGCCGCGGGAGCGTTCTGTACGACGGGCTGTTCTTCCGCCTCTTCGTATTCTTCAAACTCCTCGTTTTCCTCGTAATCCTCATCGCTCTTGAAGATCTCGCCCAAACGGTTCATAAGTCCCATGATGTACCTCCTGAATATGTTTTTCTTTATTTATTTTTTTATTTTTGCGTGTAATCTCTCGCGCCGAAGATCGCGCTGCCGATACGTACCATCGTGCTGCCGTTTTCGACCGCCGCGAGGTAGTCGCCGCTCATTCCGAGCGAAAGCGTGTCCACATTGCTATTATCTAATTTTTTTTGCTTAATGTCAATAAATATCTTACGCATTTTGCAAAAATATTTAATATTTTCGGCGGGATCGTCGCATTTCGGCGGAACGCACATCAATCCGCGCAGCCGAAGATGCGGAAAACGCGTTATTTCCTCGCAGAACGCTTCGGTATCCTCCGGCGCGATCCCCGATTTCGCCGCCTCCCCCGCGATATTCACCTCGACAAGCACGTCCATCGTCCTGCCGAGCGCGGCGCAGCGGCGCTCGATCTCCTCCGCCAGCGGCAGCCGGTCGACCGAATGGATCATCTCCACTTTATCGGCTATGTATTTTACCTTGTTTGTCTGCAGCGCGCCGATGAAATGCACGCGCAGCCGCGTTTTGTCCAGCGCCGCGTATTTTTCCAGCAGCTCGTTCACGCGGTTTTCACCGATAAGCGTGATCCCGCAGTCCGCGGCGAAGTTTATAATCTCCGGGGGTATCGTTTTCGTCGCCGCGAGCAGCTCCGCCCTGCCGTTCAGCTCCCGCTTTATCCTTTCGATATTCGCGGCAATTTCCGGTTTGGTGAGCATGGCTACGTCAACCTCATTCCGTCGTAGATGCCGCTGCCCTCGGTTATCACCGTATCGTGCAGCGAAAGCTCGGTGCGGGAATTATAGGCGATATCGTCTTGATTGGGGTAATCCGGGTTGAGCGGGACTTTGCAGATGCAGTATCCGGCGTAGGAATAGATCACTTCCGCCTTTTTGAACGCCACGCGGTTGCCGAGCACCACGAAAACGCCGGTCTCGCCGTTGCTGACGCGTATCGCCGAGGCGCTTATGCGCAGCCCTGCATATTCGGCTTTGGTAAGCTCCACCGTCTGACAGCGGGAATAATCGAAGCCCTCCGGCATGACCTTGGTGGAAAACACGACGATGGTATCGTCGGTATCGGTGCGCGAAACGCGGCGGTGTACCCGCATATTCAGCACGGCGCCGTTGGAATACTGGAAGGTTATGGGATATTCTCGCCCGACGCGGAACTGCTCCGCGGAGCGCTTGTCCAGCGAAACCGCGATATACCAGGTGGAATTATCCACTATTTTGCCCGCGGAACCGGCAATAAGCGCGCGGTCGGGGACCGATTCCGAAAGCGTTTCGAACGTCTCCGCCGTGAGCGTTTCCATCGCTTCGGAGGTAAAGACGTTTTCATAGCCGTCTACCGTGGAATAGAAATAGCCAGATTCCGGCGACTTGGTAACGTAGCTTTCGCCGTGCATTGCGGCGACGAGCTCGGTGCGCTCGTTATACAGCTTGCTGAGCTCCGCGGTGTAGCTTACCGAATGCACCAGCGAATGGCGGCGGTTGAGCAGGACCATAAGCTCCTCCCTGTCGCGCAGGGCTTTGTCCAGAGCGTTGCCGTCGACGTCGCGTATCATCGCAAGCGTGACTCCGGCGATGCTTTCGTCGATAAGCGAAACGTTCGTGGTGGAGGCGCCGTCGCTGACCGAGCTTTTATTAAGCACCTCTATGCGGGCGTCGATCTCGTTTATCCGAAGCTGGCGCGCGGCGTCGTCGTCTTCGGTATAGATGACCGCGATATCCGCGCCTTTCATTACCTTTTCGCCGTCGGACACAAGATAGCAGGCGGTGCCGCTTTCGCCGGCGGGGATAACGTGTTCGTCGCGGAACAGATAGGCGGTGAGCTCGGCTTTCTGGCTGATCGTGGCGTAGGAGGCGCTTTCGACCTCCACCATCGTGCCGACGTTGAGCATCAACTGAAGGAAAACGTAGCCGACTATCGACGCCGAGAGCAGCGCGGTGCCGAACTGCGCGAAGAACCTTTTCGCATAGAGCGCGAGTTTTTCGCGGCGGTTGAGCTTTTTCTTTTTTATGTATCTCGCCGGGCGGAGCTCACGCTCCGGAGCCGCGGCGACTTCGTTTCGTTCCGCTTCCGGTCTTTCTGACACCGTTTTCCCTCCTTCCTCTGTTTTCCGCCGTTAAGCGCGGTTCAGACCTCCGTTATTTCGTCCTTGCGCATCCGCGCGAACCAGATGAGCTGCCGTTTTGCGTATCTGCGCGTGTTGCGTTTTACGGTTTCGACCGCTTCCTCCAAAGAGATCTCTCCGTCGAAATACGGATAGAATTCTTTATATCCGATCGCCTGCGACGCGGTAGGCGTTTCGCGCAGGCCCTTTTCGCAAAGCGATTCCACCTCGGAAAGCAGGCCCGCCTCCATCATTTCGTCGACGCGCGCGTCTATGCGGGCATAAAGCCCGGAGCGCTCCGCGGGCATAAGCATTACCGTGTGGGTATCGAACGCCGGAGCGCCGTTCGCGCCGAGCGCCTCGTAGCGGGATTTGCTCATTCCGGTTTCGCGGTTTATCTCCAGCGCGCGGACGACGCGTTTTATATTGTTCGGGTGGATCGAAGCCGCGGCTTCCGGATCGGACGCGGCGAGCAGGGCGTGCAGCGCCGCGGCGCCGTTCTTTTCGGCGTATTCGTAAAGCCCGCGGCGGTATTCGCCGTCGGTCTCGGTTTCGGGGAGCACGGTGCCGGAGACGAGCATGTCTATATACATCCCCGTGCCGCCGACGATTATCGGCGTCTTCCCGCGGGAGGCGATATCCTCCGCCGCTTCGCGCGCCAGCGCGACGTAGCGCGCCGCGGAGAACGGCTCCGTGATGTCCGCGATATCTATTAAATGGTGCGGGACCGCCTTTTGCTGTTCGGCGGTGGGCTTCGCGGTGCCGATATCCATTCCGCGGTAGATCTGCATCGAATCGCCGCTTATTATCTCTCCGTCCAGCTCCTTCGCAAGCGAAAGCGCGTATCTGCTTTTGCCCGAGGCGGTCGGGCCGATCACGACGAATACCTTCATTCCGGATCGCGCGGGGCGCGCTTGCGGCGGTGAAGGACGCGCAGGTAATAGACAAGCGTGCCGAGCCCGCAAACGATCACCAGCGTGTAAAAGCTGACCGTGCGCGAGAACAGCATCGCAGGGACCGCGAGCTCCGCGCCGTAGAGCCCGACGTAAAGCTCCCGCGTGATAAGCTCCGAGGCGCCGGCGGCACCGGGAAGCGGTATGGCGTTGACGGTGAATATAACGATGAACTGTATGAACAGCACGTCGAACAGACTCGCTTCCGAGAACCCGAGCGCGCGGTAGATGCAGTAGGACACGGCGCAGACGCTTACGCGCTGAGCGATGTTCCACAAAAACGTTTTTATCTGCGCCCAGGGCGCGTGGATTATCGAAGTCTGGCACTGCCTGTATTCGCGCAGGGATTCTTCGAACGAAGCCAGCTTCGAATCGAGGTCCTTTATTATGCGCATTTTCGCGAGGAGCCGGAACAGCGGCACGCCGAGCGCTTTTATAAGCCCCGGGGCGAAAATGAACAACAGGCAGGAGAGCATTCCGAGCACGTTCGCGATGAATCCGAGTATGAAAAGTATTTTGAACGTCCCGTTCGCCGCCGATTCGCGGGCGATGAAATCATAACGGAAAGCGAGAGTAAGTATGCCCAAAGTTAAAAGCGAAGTCGTGCTGTGCAGGGTGTTCGTGAGCAGTATCACCGACGATTTGGAGACCTTTATGCCGTCTTTATACATAAAGTAGGCGACAGCGGGCTGTCCGCCCGAAGCGGAGGGCGTTACCGCGGCGAAGAACAGCTCCGACACCGCGTAAAGCGTGGAGCGCACGCGGCCGATCTTTATGCCGATGCCGCTTGCCGCCGCCGCCATCGCCCTGCCCTCGCAGTATATGTGCGACAAAAGGCAAAGGAACCCCAGCGCGATGAACAGGGGCGACGAGCGCCTGAACATAGGCGCCAGCACCGCCAGATCGAGCTCGGAACCCTTTTGCAGGAACGCAACGGTGGCGACCACGAGCACCACCAGAAGCGCCATCCCCGCCAAAGCGTACTTCCAGTTGAGTCTTCCGGGCGCTTTTTCCTCCGGCAGTTCGGGAGCGAAAGACGTTTCGGCGGCGCCGGGCGTTATATTCTCTGTATTATTGTCCTGCGGCCTGTTATCCATAAACACTCTTCCGGTCCCGGGCGCGAAGCTTCGCCCCGCACGCGCACACGCGCGCGTAAAAATACTTAATCAATGTATTTTAACACAATATGCGCGCTTTGTCAATCGTTTGAACGCAAAAGCGCGCGCTTTTATTCGATGAACATCGCGTCGAAGGACTCTGCGGAAGACGGGCGCCGCATTCATCGAAAGAATTTTTCGTCAGACGAGGCGCACCGGGCGAGCGGCGGCGAAAGCGTACTTCCGTACGTTGAGCCGTCCGAGCCGAGGAGCAACGAAGTATCACGGAAAATTATTCGATGAACATCGCGTCGCCGAAGGAGAAGAACCGATATTTCTCTTTAACCGCCTCACGGTAGGCGCGCATGGTGTTTTCGTACCCGGCGAAGGCGCACACCAGCATTATCAGCGTGCTTTCCGGCAGGTGGAAGTTGGTTATGAGCGCGTCGACGCAGCGGAAGGGAACGCCGGGGTGTATGAAGATCGAGGTCTCGCCCTCGTAGGGGCGCACCAGCCCGTCTTCGCCGCAAACCGTTTCCAGCGTGCGGACGCAGGTGGTGCCGACCGCTATTACCCTGCCGCCGTTTGCGTGGGTTTCGTTAATAAGGTCCGCCGCCTCGGGCGTTACCTTTATATGCTCCGAATGCATTATATGCGCCGAAAGATCGTCCTCCTTCACCGGGCGGAAGGTCCCCAGCCCGACGTGCAGCAGCACCCTTGCGATCCGCACGCCCTTTGCTTCCAGTTCGGCAAGCAGCTCGTTTGTGAAATGCAGCCCCGCGGTGGGCGCGGCGGCGCTGCCGTCGGTGCGGGCGTAGACCGTCTGATAGCGGTCCTTATCCTCTAATTTGCGCTTTATATAAGGCGGAAGCGGCATAACTCCGACGCGGTCGAGTATTTCGGTGAACACGCCGGAATATTCGAACTTTATCACGCGGACGCCGTCCTCCAGCACGTCGGTAACGGTGCCGGAAAGCTCGTCGGAATAAACTATCCTCGCGCCGGGTTTGGTTTTTTTGCCGGGGCGGGTAAGGCACTTCCAACTGTCGCCGCCTTCCTCCGTGCGGGAAAGAAGCACCGTTTCTATCTCGCCCTCGTGCCCGTCCGCTTTGCCGAACAGCCGCGCGGGGATCACCTTCGTGTCGTTTATAACAAGGCAGTCGCCGGGGCGAAGCATATCCGCTATATCGTGAAACACCGCGTGGCGTATGCTCCCGTCCCCGCGGGAAAGGCAGAGCAGACGCGAAGAATCGCGCTTTTCGGCGGGAGTCTGCGCGATAAGCTCCTGCGGAAGATCGTAATAATAGCTCGAACGTTTCATAAGGTCCATAATATCACCGTTTACCGAAAAAAGAATATACTTTGAATGTGTATTACATTATACAACAACACGGACGATTTTTCAATAAGGAGCGAGAATAATTGACGCAAAAACCGATATTCTCCGGCGCGGCGACGGCGCTGGCGACGCCTTTTGACGAAAAAGGGATAGATTACAGGTCGTTCGGCGGACTTCTGGACTTTCAGCTTGAAAACGGCATAGACGCGCTGGTGGTTTGCGGCACCACCGGAGAAGCGCCGACGCTTACCCGCGCCGAACGGAAAAAGCTGGTCGCGTTCGCGGCGGAGCGGATAGACGGCAGAGTCCCGCTTATCGCGGGGGCGGGGTGCAACGACACGGAGAAAGCGAAAAAGTTCGCCGCGGACGCGCGCGCGGCTGGGGCGGACGCGCTTCTGATCGTTACGCCATATTACAACAAATGCACGCCGGACGGGCTGGTGAAATACTTTGCGGAGGTCTCGGAAGCCGGCGGGCTGCCGTTCATCGCCTACAGCGTGCCTTCGCGCACGGGGGTGAACGTCGCGCCGGAAACGGCGAAAAAGATCGCCTCGCTGCCGCTTGCCGCGGGGATAAAGGACTGCGGCGATATAACCGGAACGGCGCGTACGATCGCGGAATGCGGCGCCGGGTTCCCGGTGTATTGCGGGAACGATCAGCTTATACTCCCGGTGCTTTCGCTGGGCGGCGCGGGCGCCATATCCGTGCTGGCGAACATCCGCCCGGCGCAGGTGCGCGCGCTTTGCCGCCTGTTCGCGCAGGGGGACGTAAAAGCCGCCGCCGCGCTGCAGACAAAGCTTTTGCCGCTTGCCGACGCGCTTTTTTCGGAGGTGAACCCCATCCCGGTAAAAGCCGCGCTGTGCGGGATGGGGCTTTGCAAAAACCTGCTCCGCGCGCCGCTCACCCCGCTTTCGAAGCAATACGAAAAGCCGCTTTTCGAGCTGCTCTGACGCGCGCCGAATAAAAACGGAAGAGGCGTTTCCCTCTTCCGTTTTTGATCTGTGCCGTTTTTATTCCAGAATGTTCGAGGTGATGAACTGCACGCCCCAGGAGATGAGTTTTTCCGCGAGCTCAGGGTTATCGACGGTCCAGACGTTCACTTCGATGCCGAGCTCCAGCATACGGCGGACCTGAGCTTCCTCCGTAAGCGCGCCGGACCAGATATCTATGCCCATTTTATGCTCGACGAGCTTTTGAAGTATCTCCTCCTTATACTCGCCTGTGAGAAACTGGCAGTGCGCCTCCGGGCAAACGGAACGCAGGGTAACGAGGTTTTCGAAGGCGAAGGAGATGAAGATCATATTTTCCGGGCTGTATTCCGCCTTTATGATCTCCACGATCTCTTTCATCTGCTCCTCGGTATACATACCCTTGAACTCCAGCACGCCGACCTTGCCGTATTTTTCGCAGATGCGGATGTAATCGACCATTTCGGGAACGCGCAGATCGACTCTGCCGCGTTTTTCGTCCTTGTCCTTGAGCACGACGGACTGTATGGTCTGCAGCGTACACTGCGAAGGCGTCAAAACGTCGATGCCGCAGCGCTCCGTCGTATCGTCGTGCAGAAGGACGTATTTGCCGTCCTTTGTGGCGCGGACGTCGGTCTCGATGCCGAAATAGCTGCGGTTGCCCGCCGCCACGAACGCAGAGCAGGTGTTTTCGCGCTCGATGCCCGAAAGCCCGCGGTGTGCGACTATTTTTGCGTTGCCTTTGTTGATCTTAACGGTGTCTTTCATGATGTTTCTCCTTTATTTTACTACTACGTTAAAGAGCCTGTCTTTGACGTAGATCTTCTTTATGACCGTCTTGCCCTCCAGGAACGGCGCGAACTCCGGCTTGGAAGCTATCATTTCCCAAACGGCGTCCTCTTCGCTTCCGGCGGGGATGAGCAGGGTGCCGCGCAGTCTGCCGCAGACCTGAACGGCTATTTCCTTTTCGTCGTCGACGGTAAGCGCTTCGTCATATTCCGGCCACGGCGCGACGGAGCAGAGCCCCTTGCCGCCGATGCGCTCCCACATCTCCTCGCAGATATGCGGGGCGAAGGGGCAGAGCGCGCGTGTGAGCGCGGAAAGCGAATCCTTATCTATCGAGCCGGCGTCGTAGACCTCGTTGATAAAGCTCATCATCGCGGCGATGGCGGTGTTGAACTTCATGCTTTCGATATCCTCGGTGACCTTTTTCACCGTCTTGTGCAGCGAGCGGACGAGCTTGTCCTGCGGTTTGCCGATCATCCCGTCGAGCGCGGCGAAGCGTTCGATGAAGCGGGAGCAGCCGCGGACGCTGCTTTGCGACCAGGGCGCGGCGGAGCCGTAATCGCCCATAAACAGCACGTAGGTGCGCAGCACGTCGGCGCCGAATTCGTTCACCACGTCCAGCGGGTCGACCACGTTCCCGCGCGATTTGCTCATTTTTTCGCCGTCGGGGCCCAAAATAAGCCCCTGCGCGGTGCGCTTCGCATAGGGTTCGTCGGTGGGGACGGCGCCGATGTCATAAAGGAACTTATGCCAGAAGCGGGAATAGATCATATGCCGCGTAACGTGCTCCATACCGCCGTTGTACCAGTCGACGGGGAGCCAGTATTTTAACTTCTCCGGGTCGGCAAGGCATTCGTCGTTGTGCGGGTCGGTATAGCGCAGGAAGTACCACGAGCTGCCCGCCCACTGGGGCATCGTATCCGTTTCGCGCTTGGCTTCGCCGCCGCAGCGCGGGCATTTGCAGTTCACGAACTCCGGCACGCGCGCCAAAGGCGATTCGCCGCCCGTCCCGGGCGCGAACTCCTTCATTTCCGGCAGGCAAAGCGGGAGTTCTTCGTATGGCACGGGGACCATTCCGCAGCGCGGGCAGTGGATTATCGGGATCGGTTCGCCCCAGTAGCGCTGGCGGTTGAACGCCCAGTCCTTCATTTTATACTGCACGCCGCCCTCTCCGGCGCCGAGCTTTTCCAGCTCTTCTATCGCGCGGCGGATCGAATCCTTTTTGTTGGTGAATCCGTTGAGGAAGCCGGAATTGACCATTTCGCCGTCGCCGGCGTAGGCCTCTTTTTCGATATCGCCGCCCTTTATGACTTCGATTATTTCAATGCCGAATTTCTTTGCGAACTCCCAGTCGCGCTGGTCGTGCGCGGGGACCGCCATTATCGCTCCGGTGCCGTAGCCCATCATAACGTAATCGGCGATGTAAACGGGTATTTTCCTGCCCGTAAGCGGGTTTATCGCGGAAAGACCTTCCAGCTTGAGCCCGGTCTTGTCCTTATTCATCTGCGTCCTGTCGAACTCGGTCTTCTTGGCGCATTCGCGGCGGTAATCCTCCACCGCCGCCATATTCGCGATCCTTGCGGAGTATTTGTCGATAAGCGGATGCTCCGGCGCCATTACCATAAAGGTAACGCCGAACAGCGTATCCGGGCGTGTGGTGTAGATGCGCAGTTTTTCTTCGGTATCCTTTAACCCGAAGTTGACGAAAGCGCCCTCCGACCTGCCGATCCAGTTTATCTGCTGTTGTTTTATGTTGCCGGGGTAATCCACCTCGTCCAGCCCTTTAAGCAGCTTATCGGCGTATTCGGTGATGCGCAGATACCACACGTCCTTGGATTTCTGGATTATATCGCTATGGCATACGTCGCACTTGCCGCCCTGCGAATCCTCGTTGGAAAGCACGACCTTGCAGTTGGGGCAGTAGTTGACCAGCGCGGTGTCGCGGAAGACCAGCCCGTGCTCGAACATTTTAAGGAATATCCACTGCGTCCATTTGTAGTAATCGGTCTCGGTGGTGTCGACCACGCGCGACCAGTCGAGCGCGAACCCGACCTGTTTGAGCTGCGAGGTGAACTTTGCGATGTTCTTGTCGGTAACGGCGCGGGGGTGCATCCCCGTCTTTATCGCGTAGTTCTCCGTGGGGAGCCCGAACGCGTCGAAGCCCATCGGGAACAGCACGTTATAGCCCTGCATCCTGCGCTTGCGGGATATCACTTCCAGGCTTGAATACGCCTTTATATGCCCGACGTGCATTCCGGCACCGCTTGGGTAGGGAAACTCCACCAGCGCGTAGAATTTCGGCTTTTCGCTGCCCGGCTCGCCCGGGTCGGCGGCGCGGAAGATCTGTTCCGCTTCCCAGCGGGACTGCCATTTTTTCTCTATCGTTCTGAAATCGTTTTTCATAAAACCGCCTTCTTTATTTCGTATTCTTATCGCGGTTCACACCGCGTCGCCGCCCCAGAGCCGTTCGAGCTTATAAAACTCCCTGCCCTTGGCGGTGAAGATATGCACCACCACGGCGCCGTAGTCGAGCAGCGTCCACACGTTGCCCTCCGCGCCCTCTATGTGATTCGGCTCCGCGCCCTCTTCCTCGCGCAGCTTGAATTCCAGCTCGTCGGCAAGCGCGCGCACGTGCGTGTTCGAGGTCCCGGTGCAAAGCACGAAGTAATCGGCTATAACGGTCTTGTCGCCGACTTCGATCACGGTAACGTCCATTCCCTTTTTGTCGTCGAGTATCCTCGCGGCGACGTTGGCAAGCTCCAGCGCCTGTTCTTTCTGCATTTTGTCTTCCTTCATTTGTTTTCTCCGTTCAGCGCGTTCAGCGCGCGAATATAGTAGTTCCTCGCCGTAACGGTGGGACCGCAGATGGTCTTTCCCGATTCGAGCAGGAATTTTATGGTGGTGTCGAAGGACTTTACCAGCGTTTTGACAAGCGCGGCGTACGGGTCCTTTTCCTTTGCGAGCCGTTTTTCGTAAAACTCGCGCAATCGCACGCACGCGGGGTCTTCGCGGTATTCCTCTATGTAATCGGCAAGATATATCACCGTTTCGAACCCGGTCATCGCGGCGCGCCCGGTGGTGTGCCAGTAGATCGCGCTGCACGCCTCTTTCGAAAGCCCGAACCGTTCGTCGGCTATCGCGGCGGCGGTTTTGGAATGTATAAGCTTGGGCTCCAGGCGTTCGTCCTCCGAAAGCGTTATACCGTAGTATCTGCAAAGCTCGTACTGGCGTTCGATGGAGTATTCCTTTGTAAAATCGTGCATAAGCGCCGCAAGCTCGACTTCTTTTATGTCCAGCGCGGGGAAATGCGTGCGCGCAAGCTTTTTTGCGCACTCGGCGACGCCCAACGTGTGTTTAAGACGCTTTTCGGATACCTCGAGCGCGGAAAGTATGTCGTCGGCGCGTATCATTCGTACAGTCCCCTTTCTTTTATATAATCGCTCACGGCGGGGGGGAGCAGCGAAAAATCGCGCGATTCCCGGAATCCGCCGGACGATATGATTTTTACTTCGTTTTTAAGCAGAAGCGCGCGCTTCCCGGTCTGCCGGTAAAACTCCGCCGCCTCCCGCCCGAGGTCCCTGCCGCTTCGGTTCGCGACTGTGAGCCGCACGTTGTCGAGGATATAACCGTAGTCCTTCCAGCGGGTGAATCCGGCAAGCCAGTCGTCGCCGATAAGGTAATATATGCGGCTGTGCGGATGCACGGCGCGCAGCTCCGCCACGGTGTCGCGCGTGTAGCTCACGCCCTCGCGTTTAAGCTCGATCCGACTGATGATCACCTTCCCGGCGTCCTCAAACGCTAACCGCAGCATATTTATCCTGTCCTCCGGCGGCGCCGTGAGCGCGTTTTTAAGCGGCGAAACGTAAGTCGGCACGACGTACAGCAGGTCCAGACCGACTTCTTCGATAAAGCTCTTCGCCACGGCGACGTGCCCTTTGTGCACCGGGTCGAAGCTGCCGCCGAAAACGCCTATCCTGCCGCGTCTCATTCCTCTTCGTCCCAGTTGTGCCAGACTTCGGTGACGTCGTCGTTGTCCTCCAGCACCTCCAGAAGCTTGTTCATCTTTTCGATATGCTCCTCGTTGTCCAGACGGACGTAATTGGAGGGTATCCTTTCCGGATCGGCGGATTCGACTGTGTATCCGGCGCCTTCAAGCGCTTCGCGCACGGAAGATATCTCGCTTAAGTCGGTGAACACCTCGCCGGTGTCGCCTTCCACGCTGAAGTCCAGCGCGCCGCAATCCAGCGCGGCTTCCATAAACTCGTCCTCGTCCTTCACGCCGGAAACGACGATAACGCCCTTTTCGGCGAACAGATAGGAAACGCATCCGGTGGTGCCGAGGTTGCCCCCGAATTTATCGAAATAGTGCCTAATATCGCCCGCCGTGCGGTTGCGGTTGTCCGTAGCCGCTTCTACGATAACGGCGACTCCGCCGGGGCCGTAGCCCTCGTACTGCACCGATTCGTACTGAACTCCGTCCGCGCCGGACGCTTTTTTGATTATGCGCTCGATATTGTCGTTGGGGACGTTAAGACTCTTCGCCTTGGCGATAAGGTCGCGCAGGCGGGTGTTGGACGTGGGTTCCGGTCCGCCGTCGCGCACCGCCATCGCCATTTCCTTTCCTATTTTGGTAAAGACCTTTGCCCTCTGCGCGTCGGTCTTCTCTTTTTTGTGCATTATATTTTTCCATTTGGAATGTCCGGACATTTTTTCTGCTCCTTAAAAATTATTTTTATTCTTTAACCGTTTGTTCTTTGCTTCCGACCGTTCGCCCGAATGACTTCGGCGAATGCGGTCATATCTCTTCCGTTCTTTCCATACCGAGCAGCTCGAGGCACCTGCCCAGGACCGCCCTCGCCGCCTCCGTCAGCGCGAGCCGGAACGCTTCCGTTTCGCCCCCGGCGCCGAGTATGCGGCAGTTGTGGTAGAACTGGTTGTAAAGCGTGCAGATATTCAGCGCGAGGCGGGAAATATAGCTCGGCTCGTAGTCCTGCGCGGCTTTGACAAGCGTTTCCGGGAATTCGTTGAGCTTGCTAATAAGCGCCGTCTCGTCGGGATTCGGGGAATAGCCGGAATAATCGCCGCGGCCGCCGGAGCGCCTTAAAACGCTTGCGGCGCGGGCATAGGTGTATTGCACGTAGGGCCCGGTGTTCCCCTCGAAGGAAAGCGCCGTTTCCCAGTTGAAGTCCTTGTCCTTTATCCTGCCGTTCGCCAGCGCGTTGAACACCACGGCGCCGACTCCCACAGCTTTCGCCACCGCCTGCCTGTCCGCCACGCCGGATTCCTTTTCGTCCAGTATGGCGCGGCATTTTTCGATGGCTTTTTCAAGCAGGTCGTCCAGCAGGACGACGTTCCCGGTGCGCGACGCGAGCTTTTCGCCGTTTATGCTCATGGTGCCGTAGGGGACGTGGACAAGGTCCTTCGCCCAGCCGTAGCCCATAAGCTCCACGACCTTGAACCACTGCGCGAAGTGCAGACTCTGCCCCGCGCTGGTAACGTAGATGCATTTATCGAAATCGTATTCCTTCTTGCGCCACATCGCCGCGGCTATATCGCGCGTGGGGTACAAGGTGGAGCCGTCGGATTTAAGAATGAGCACCGGCGGCATATTGTATTCCGAAACGTCCACGATCTCGGCTCCGGCGTCCTTTTTCAGAAGCCCTTTTTCGCGCAGCTCCGCGACGACGGCGGGCATTTTGTCCGAGAAGAACGCCTCGCCGTTCCAACTGTCGAACTCCACGCCGAGCAGCTTATAGGTCTTGTCGTACTCGGCGAGCGATATTTCCTTGAAACAGCGCCAGACGGCAAGATATTCCTCGTTGCCCTTCTCCAGCTCGCTGAAAGCGGCGCGGGCGGCGGCAGAAAGCGCCGGGTCCCGCTTTTCCGAATCGCAGAAGCGGACGTAAAGGTCGACAAGCTCGTCGATGCCGCGTTCGCGCACGCGCTGTTCGGAGGACCAGTTTTTATAAGCTACGATAAGCTTTCCGAACTGCGTGCCCCAGTCGCCCAGATGGTTTATCGCAACGGTCTTATATCCGAGCGCGCGGAAGATGTTCCGCAGCGAGTTGCCGATAACGGTGGAGCCGAGATGCCCCAGGTGGAAGCGTTTTGCGATGTTCGGCGACGAGAAATCCAGGCAGACCGTCTTTCCCTCCCCGGTCTTTTCAAGCTCCGGGTATTCGTCCTTCGTAAGGCGCTCCACGTCGGATATATATTTCGCCCCGCCGAAGAAGAAGTTAAGATACCCTCCGACCGGCTCGGCTTTTTCGAACCCCGCGTTTTCGAACAGCGGCGCGAGCGAGGCGGCTATCGCGTTGGGGCTCTGCCGCAGTACGGCGGCAAGCCGGAAGCAGGGCAGCGCAAGGTCGCCGCGCTTTCGGTCCGCGGGAGTTTCCAGCAGCTCCGCTATCCTTTCGGGCGGGAAATCCCCCCCGCGTGAGGTAACGTATTCGCTTACTTTCATGCAAATGCTCGTTCTGATGTCGCTCATGGCAGGTTCCTTTTGGATGATATAGTTAGTTTATTATAACATAATAACACACATCCGCGTGAAAATCAACCGTTTTTTAACTCAAAAAGACATAAAAAAGCCGGCAAAAAAGGAAGCCGCGTATGCGGCTTCCCGGAAATGTGTTAAAATCTATTCTGCATTTATATTCTTAAAAAACGCTCCGTGTGTTTTAAACATTTCGATCGTGCTTTGCATGTCGTACGTATTGACCGGGACCGCGTCGGTAAATTGAGCGTTCCTCGCAAATATCCATCCTTCCTTATTGGTAAAGTTGACTTCGGTAATATATTTGTGATCCGAATTCATCTGAGATTTGATCAGCGGGGTGCCGTTTATTGTAATACTTCTAAGACCTGCGCCAAACGCATAGTTCAGCACTTTAAGAGACGCCGGCAGAACCACATTCTTGATACCGCAGTTCGCAAACGCGCAATACCCGATCGTTTCTACTCCCTCTTCAAACGTAACCTCTTTTAATCCGCTGGAAAAGAATGACGACGTGGCAAGCGTTCTGAGGCTTGCGGGAAAATGAATCGAATCTATTTGCGCGTCTTTGAACGCGAAATCGCGAATGGAAGTCACACCGTTTCCGAGATCCACGCGCTTTAAAGAGCAGCATCCGTCGAAAGCTTCCTCTTCGATGGTTTTGAGCGTATCCGGAAAAGCGATCGTTTCGAGCTTTTCGCAGTGTTCAAACGCATGTCCGTAAATATGGACCGTGCCTTTTGGAATATTGATCCTTTTCAGATTCAGGCACCAGCCGAACGCCCTCGTGTCTATATATGCGAGCCCGCCGTCTTCGAAAAACACCTGCTCGACGGCAGACGAACGAAATGCGCTGCTTTTAATGTATTTAACGCTCGACGGAATATAAATTCTTTTTATCGAATTATTCTTATAGAATGCATTATATTCTATCCCGATTACCGCTTTTCCGTCGCGCTCGCGCGGTATAACCACGTCTTCGTCCGCACATGTCCCGATGCCGCTGACGTAAGCGTCGTGGCCGTCAAACGTATATTCCAGTCCTTCGCTGCCGGGGCTCTTTTGCATATCGAGCAATCCGATGTAATACGTTCCGAGTACATGACGTTTCAGGATCGCATAATCGACGGGATTCACCTTTCCGTCATCATTGGCGTCGCACGCCGTATATTGTTCATCAGTCGGATTATATGTTTTCAGAACAGTGCGTTTCAGCATTGCGTAATCGACCGCATTGACTTTACCGTTGCCGTCTACGTCGCCTCTGACGCGTGCGGCGTCCGAGTGCCGATCGTTATTGCTGCTGTTTGCGTCACCCGGGTCATTTGTACTACTCCAACCGTCCTTCGGCAAAGAGTAATTCGGTTCCGCAGAAAGGACACGCTGTTTTTTGGAAACGATAACCAATGCCGCCAGCGTATCTTCGTCTTCGACTTCAAGAACGCCTACGTCATCATTGTTGAACGGCTGTACGCGCTTGCTCAGCGCGTTGTCGGACTCCTCCGGATAAAGTTCCTTTGCCGCCGAATACAGCGCCGCGTATTTGTCTTCCTCGGACGTGCCGTGTTCGAACGTTGCGAATACCGTGCCTAAAAGCGCGTTCGGTCGTTCGAGTATTCCCCGATAGTATTCGATCAGTTCTTCATAGTCCGGATCGCTTTCCGCGGCGACAAAAACGGGAAGAGCGCTTATAACCATTGCGAACGCCAAAGCGAAAAGCGCAAACCTTTTGATGCCGGCCGACGGCTTTCTTTTTCTTGCAATAATCCTCATGACCGTCTCCTTTCACGATACCGCCCGTTCGGCTGATTTTTGTAAGCAGAACCGTTGCCGTTCTGTAAGAGGGTAATACGGCAGCCGCGTGCGTTTGCCGATTTGCGGCATATTTCCATATTTGTTTTGCCGAAACCCGCCTTCACCATATATATACCATTTTTCGCCGAAAATCGGAACGGAAAAACAAAAATAATTTTGAAAAACGCGATTTTCGTATGAATGCACAATCTCGAGTGCGCAAAAATGTATAAAACAACGATAGACGGCGTATTGATTTGTTATTCTTGCGAACGCTTTACGTATAAGCACCTTCGCAGACGCCGCGGCGTATGCTGTAAACGGCATTATGTTTTACAGAGAGGTGTTTGAATGATAATACACACCGTTTCGGAAGGAGAAACCGTCGTATCGGTCGCGGAGAGATACGGAGTCGAAGCGGATATACTCGCGTTCGACAACGACGTTGCGGGGCTCGGCGTCCTGCCGCCCGGGATGTCGCTCGCGGTGGCAGAGCCGGAAGAAACGCACGTCGTAGGACCGGGGGAAACGCTTTTTTCGATAGCGCGCCGTTACGGCGTGAGCGAAAACGCGCTGTGGCGCGGCAATCTTTTTTTGAACGGCGGAACGGAGATCTACCCCGGGCAGAAGCTTTATATATCGCTGCGGCGGGAGCCGCTGGGCGCGTTCCGCACCGGGGGCTACGCCTACCCGTTCATCGGCGGCGCGCTGCTGGGGCGCACGCTTCCGTTTTTATCGGCGGTGATGCCGTTCACCTACGGATTCACAACGGAGGGGGCGCTTGTCCCGCCCGACGACGGGTTTATGCTGGAGGCGGCGAAGCGTTACGGCTCGAGCCCGGTCATGCATCTTTCCACGCTTACCGAAAACGACGTGTTCTCCACCGAGCGGGCGACGCTGCTGCTTAACGACGCCGACCTGCAGCGGCGGCTGCTGGATTCGGTCGCGGCTGCTATGGCCGCAAAAGGTTACACTGCTCTGGACGTGGATTTTGAGTTTCTGGGCGCGGAGAACGCGCGGAAGTACGCGGATTTTATAAGCTACTGCGTTTCGCGGCTGCATCCGCTGGGCGCGGGGGTGATGACCGCGCTCGCGCCGAAGACCTGCGACGGACAGCCCGGGCTTTTGTACGAGGGGCACGATTACGCGCTGCTGGGCGAGGCGGCGGACGCGGTGCTGCTGATGACCTACGAATGGGGCTATACCTACGGCCCGCCGATGGCGGTATCGCCGATAATGCCGCTTTCCGCCGTGGTGGATTACGCGCTTACGCGCATCCCGGCGGAAAAGATACTTCTGGGCGTTTCGATATACGGCTACGACTTCACCCTGCCCTACGTCGCGGGGGAATCGAAGGCGGTCTCGCTTTCCACCGCGCAGGCGGTGAACCTTGCGGCGGCGCGCGGCGCGCGGATAGAATACGACGTTTCCGCGAACGCGCCTTATTTCGATTATTACGAAAACGGAACAAAACACACCGTTTGGTACGAGGACGCGCGCTCGATCGACGCGAGACTGCGTTTAATGGCGGAAAAAGGGCTTTCCGGCGCGCTTTTGTGGAACCTGAACCGCGAGGGGAACCAGAATCTCGTCGTGCTGAACGGACTTATCGACCCACGAAACTTCGATTTATTCCAAGGGAGTGCAAGCGTTCCCCAAATCACATAAAAACATACAAAAAATACGCTCCCGCTTCGACAAAAACGCATAGCGCCTATGGGATATAATGGCGTTCCAAACAAAAAAGGAATGGAAGTTGAAGAATGGACGCTGCAAAGACAAGATCGTTGAAAAAACTATTCGGACCGGCGCGCCGCGCGGTGAAAGCGCTGCCGCTGAAAGGTCTGCTGTACGCCGCGGCGGGGCTTGCCGCGGGCGCGGGCAGGACGGTGGGCGGGATAAACCCTTTCGGGATCGCGCTTTTGTGCGCCGCGCCGGGTAAATACCTGCCGTTCGTATTCTGCGGGGCGCTTTTATCCTCGCCGTTCGACGGGATCCCGCCGCTGGCGGCGTTCTGCGCCGTTTACGTTTTCTGCGTTATGACGGCGCTTAAAAAGCGCGGGCAGATAAGCACGCGCGCGCGGATACTGCTTGCCTCCTCCGCGGGCGCGCTTAAAGCGACAAGCGTCGCCGCCGCGGGGATATCCGGCAGATCGGACGTTTTCGCGCTGATCTCCGCGCTTATCGCCTATCCGCTGTTCTGCTGGCTTTACCGCGGGTTTTCCGACAAACGCCGCGCCGCGCGGCGCGGGCGTTACGAAGCGGCTCTCATCGCCTTCGCTTTTACCTTGTCGACGGTCTGCGCGCCCTTCAAGCTGTTCGGGATAAGCGTTTGCCTGTTCCCGGCGGCGGTGTGCGCGCTTTGCCTTGCGAAACGCTACGGCTGCGCGGCGGGGACGGCGTGCGGACTGGTGTGCGGGCTGGCGTCCGGCGGGGCGGCGACCGGGGCTTTGGGCGTGCTGGGGATGACCTGCGGGCTGATGATGCGCGAATCGGAACGGCTTGCGCTGCTGCTGGCGTTCCCGCTTTCGGTCTCCGGGTGGTATTACCTCGACGGCGCGCAAACCACCCCCGCCGCGGCGGGATTTCTGCTTGCGGCTGTCGCCGCGTTCCTGCCGCTGTCGCGGTTCATTCGCGCGGCGCCCGGCTATTCCGCCCCCGCCGAAAAGCTCGCCGACGACAAAAAGCTGGCGCGGTGCGCCGCGGCGTTCTCCTCGCTTTCGAACGCGTTTTACAACGTTTCGGATTCTACCCGTCGCGAAGGCGCGGAGGCGCTGAACAGGCGGATCTGCGCCGTTGCGGAAGAGCAGTGCGAGCACTGCGCGGAGCGTGAACGCTGTGTTTCGGGCGCAAGCGGGCTTACAAACTTTTTCACCTCCGAGATGCGCCGCAGCGGCGTTGTGGCGTATTCGCGCATACCGGGGCACCTGACAGCCGCCTGCCCGAACGCGGCGGCGATGGCGCGCGGCGTGAACGGGCTGCGCGCACAGCGGCGCAAAAACGGCGAGGCGGGGCTTAAACGTATGGCGGACGAGTATTCCGCGGTGGCGGAGATACTTGCCGAGGCGGGCAGGAAGAACGAGGATTCGCAGTACGAGGACCGCGCGGCGGCGAAGGCGGTAAAGCGCGAGCTGGAAAGCATGCGCGTGAAGTGCGACGGCGTGCGCGTTACCGGGACGCGACTGCGCGAAGTCACCGTTTACGGCGTTGCGCCGGACCGGATAAGCGCCGCGCCGAAAGAGATAGCCCGCGCGCTGGAAAAGCATACCGGCACGCGTATGTCGGAGCCGAGATTCGTCCTGCACGACGACTACACGCTTATGACCTCCTCCACCCTGCCCCGCGTGCGGCTGGACTGCGCGAAGTTCAGCGAGGCGAAAAGCGGCGAGCCGGTCTGCGGCGACACGATAAGCGTTTTCGAAAGCGACGACAGGAAGTTCTATTGCCTGCTTTCGGACGGGATGGGCAGCGGGCGCGACGCGGCGCTTACCAGCAAGCTGGCGGCGCTGATGCTGGAAAAGCTTATTTCCGTAGGGGCGGAAAAGGAAAGCGCGCTGCGGATAATGAACAAGGCGATAGCCGAAAAGCGGGGCGAGGCGTTCGCCACCGTGGACCTTCTGGAAATAGACCGCGTGCTTTGCACCGCTACGCTTATAAAAGCCGGGGCGGCGCCCACGCTGGTGATACGCGGCGGCAGGGCGGCGACTCTGGAATCCCGCACGCCGCCGGTGGGGATAATGCGCGGCGTGATAGCCGAAAAGAAGAGCTTCCGCGTGGAAAGCGGCGATATGATAGTGATGATGAGCGACGGAGTACAGCAGACCGGAAGCGCCCCGGTACTGCCGGAGACCGGGCTTCCGCCGATGCCCTCCGCGCACGCGCTCGCTTCGGGGATTCTGCGCGAGGCGAGGAACCGCGGCGAGGCGGCGGACGATATGAGCGTGTGCGTGATAAGGGTGGTATAGCTTCGCAGACCTGCGCGGACGCGGCGCCGCCGCGCTTCTAAAACGGGGCGTTGACATTATTCGCAAAAAGTGGTATAATATTTAACAGCCACGCGGGGGCAAGCCGTCGATCCGGCAAATAAACGCCCGCGCGGCGCGGGAAAATGGATCATTTTGATTTCGACAGATACCGCTATTTCGATTACAAACACAATATCGAGGGCTACTCCGGGCAGGATTTCGACGGCGCGCCGAAAACCTGGTATATGCTGTTCGGCGTATTTTCCGTGCCGCTTTTTGCGTTTCTGCTGCGAAAGGTATCCAAAGAACGCATAACGCTGGTGCTTAAATGGCTGTGCCTTTTCCTGGTTTTGTGGGACGTTTCCAAAATAAGCTGGGAATCCTGGTGGGACATAAACACCGGGCGCGGGTTCAACGCCGGGGGCATACTCCCCTTCGACACCTGCTCGCTCTGCACTTTTATACTTCCCGCGGCGATGTTCGGCAAAGGGAAAATAAAAGAATCCGCGCTCGCGTGGGTGACCGTGGTGGGATTTATCGGCGGGTTCGCAAGCTTCGTGCAGTTGAACGCGCTGAAGTGGTACCCGGTTTTGACCTTCGGCGCGAACTATTCGATGCTTTACCACTACATAATGGTCTTCGTTTCGGTGTGGATAGTCTTTTCCGGCTATCTGCGGCTCCGCCCGAAGCACATACTTTACGCGTTCGCCGTGCACGCGGCATGCTCCGCCGTGGTGATAACGCTGGATTACGTTTTCAAATGGGATTATATGCTTTACCGCACCGCGGGCGGCGTTCCGCTGATCGGCGACCTGCACGACAAGCTCGCCGAAAAGGGGCTGGGCTTCCTTACCACCGGCGTGATGCTGCTTATCTACTTCGCGCTCATAGCGCTTATCGCGCTTGCGTTCATGCTTATACAGCGCCTTATGCTTAAAGGCAGGGAAACAAAACCGGCGGCGTAACAAAGCGCCGTACCGCGCCGGGAAACGCGTTTCCGCGGCGGCAATAAAAAAGATCCCCGGAGGGAAGAGCAAATAAAGCTTCCCTCCGGGTTTTGTCTGCGATGATACGGTATTAGGAAAACGGGCTGTTCAAAACTCGCGCTTTGAACAGCCCGTCCGGGTTTATTCTGTTACCGTGTCATTACGGGATCATTTCTCGAAGGTCTCGCGGAGCTCCTGAACGTCGGATTCGAGAACGCCCTGGATCGACTGATAAGCCGAGGTGATGTCGCTGCTGCGGTCTCTTGCAAGGTTGTAGAACGTCTCTTTTATCTTGCCGAAGTTGAAGCATTCGCCCATATCGTAGACGATGTTGCTGAATATGATGTCCAGCATTTCCTCGGATTCGTTATCGCGCGCGTCGCGCTGATAAAGGATAACGTCGTAGTACGCGTGGGTGACGTAGTTCTTCGCCCAGGCGGAGTAAGCGTCGATCATATAAGCCGAGAATTCCGGATCCTTCGCGGAGATCGGGATGGCTATGCCCGCGGTCTCGCCGGTGCCGCTGTAGCTGACGTATTCGGTCTGCGTGTCGTCCATAAGCGGATGCGGCAGGATGCCGAAGGTGATATCCGACTGCTTGCGCAGCTTGGTGGTGGCGGAGAAATAGGACGGTCTGAACAGAGCGTGGCCTTCCGAGAATATCTTAAGGGACAATACCCAGACGTCCGCCGAGAACGCCGGATCCTGCGCGAAGACAAGCCAGTTGTCGCCTTCCTCGAGCGTTTTAAGCACTTTCTGCGCTATACCGAGAGAACGTTCGGTAGAGCCGAATTTGAGCATCGGCATATCGTTTTCGTCCTTATCGACAACCTTTTCGCCGGAGGCGCCGAACATTACCATCGCGTCGCCGTAGCTGGTAAGCATACCGTAGGTGTTCTGGAACGGATCTTCGTTGGTAACGCTGGCGACCTGCTTGCCGAGGTCGATCATCTTATCGAAGGTCCACTTCTTTTCGCGGACGAGATCGTAAAGATTGGGCAGGTGATAATCGTTCTGCATCTCTTTATTAAAGAGTATGGACGGGGCGTTGACCTTGGAAAGTATGGTGAGGTCGCCGGTGGTGAAGTACACCGCGTTGCCTATGGAGAACGCTTCGGTGGCGTTCTTGTCGTACCAGGGGGCGTTCACGTCGAAATCCTTTATCTTGGTAAGGTCGTAAAGGTTTTCTTCGGAAGCGAATCTGGAAAGCGCCGTCATATTGGGCATTATCGCGTCGTAATCGCCGGCGCTCGCGTCGAGGTCCTGCTGGATATCCTCGTTAATGGTGGCGCTCTTAACGACGTTGAGTTCGATCTTGTAGATCTCTTCAACCTTGTTGTTCCTGTCGTTTACCGCGGTGTTGAGTATGTCGCCGTAAAGGGTGCCGTCGGTGGTGAAGTCGTCGGACTGATAGGTGCCGGTGCCGCCTTTGACGATTATCGTAAAGGTCTTGCCGGACATATCCTTGACCGGCTGCTTCGGTACCCAGTTGCCGGCGGAGTCTTTCCACTGGGCGTTGGGATCCGTCTTGCTGGTTTCCGCCTGTGAAACGTCGGACGCCGCCTGGGAGCCCTCGTCCGTCTTGCCGCATGCGGCGAGAACCGAAAGCGCCATTACGAACACGAGCAGAAGCGCAAAAAATTTCTTCATTGTGTAACCTCCGTAAAAATTTGGTTTTCGGGATATATTTTTTATATATTACCACACTTTTTTCAGAATTTCAACCTTTAATTTCAATCGCGGGTGATTTTTTCGAAGGTCAGCGGGCAGGCGAGCGCGAGCGCTTGCGGCGATACTGCGACCTGCCGCCCTATCTTCCCCGCCGAAACGACGATCTTTTCCAGCGCGAGCGCCGAGGAATCGACCACCGTCGGGAACTGCTTTTTCATCCCCACGGGGGAACAGCCGCCGTGAACGTATCCGGTAAGCGGAAGGAGCTGCGCCTGCTTTATCATCGCCACCGTCTTTTCGCCCACGGCGCGCGCCGCCTTTTTCAGGTCCAGCTCGCTGTCCGCGGGGACCACGAAGACGTAGTTTTTCTTCGATCCCGCGACGGTCACCAGGGTTTTGAACACCGAAGCGCGCGGGAACCCGAGTTTTTCGGCTATCTCTATTCCGCTTAAAGCGTCCTTCGCCTCGTAACAGAACGGCTCGTATTCCGCGCCCGCCGCCTCCAGCAGGCGCATCGCGTTGGTGCGTTCGTCACGCTTCACCGTTTCCACCGCCTTTTTTGCGTTTTTTAAGCTTTTTCACCGCGAAGAAAACGCACGCCGCCCCGGCAAGGAGCGCAAGCGCGCCGATCGCGGCGTAAACCGCGGTCCGCAGGCCGCCTCTGTTCGCCCCGGTGATCCCGTTTTCCGGCAGCGCGCGGCTTGCGGGCTCGGAGCTTTCGGAAGAAGCGGCTTCCCCGCCCGCGACAGTCACGGTTATCTCGCGCCGCAGTATTTCTTTTCCTCCGCAGAGCACGGCGTATTCAAAGCCGTCCGTCCCGGCGAACTTTCTGTCGGGGGTATAGGAAAAGGTCTTTTCCGATTCGTTGAACAGAACGTAGCCGTTTGCGGGATTGCGGGTGGTTTTGAAAGTGAAGCTCCAGTCGCCCGAAACGCCCGCGTCGCCGGTTATCCTTTCGCGCGCGGCGGCGGAAAATTCCGTTTGCGTTTCGTGTACGCCGTAGTTTTCCGGGTATTCGAGCGTTCCTTTTATGAACTTATAGGTAAGGTCGTAAAACCTGCGCTTCGCCGCGTCGGAGCTTACGCAGCAATCGTAGAACACGCCCGGTCCCGCGCCGTTGTAATAGGCGTGCACGGTGCCGGTCATCAGTCCGCTTTGCGCGGCGGAAACGAGATATTGCTCGTAGAGCGCGCCCAGTTTTTCCGGTTCCCAGCGCACGCCGTCCGCGATCTCCATTTCCATACCCAGCCCGAACCGCTTCGCCGTTTCGGCGAAATCGAGCATCGCGCCCTCCGGATCGTCCTGCAGCGTTTCGTTGAAAGAGAGGTTCGGCTGCATAAGCGCCGCGTCGAGCCCGAGCTCGCGGTATCTGTCGATCCCCTCTCCGTGCAGGTAGGGTATCATAACGCAGGTCTTGCCGTATGAACGCATTATTTCCGCGGCGTCGGCGGCGTAGCGTTCCTCGTATTCGAAGCGGGAGCAGGTGAGGCCTTCGCTGTTGCAGAAAAAGCCCTTGAACGCGAGGTTTTCGTACCCCGCCCCGTCCCAGCGGCGGATACATTCCTTTATGAACCATTCGGTAACGGCAAGACAGTCGCCGTAACCGTTTATCCCCTCCGGCTGTCCGTCGCCGTCGATATCCCCGAACGCCGGGGTGCCGGTCTTGGGGTAAGGGACGGTGAGATAGACGGATATTTTTCGGTCACCGAGCCCGAGCGCCCGGTTCAGCTCGCCCGCCGCGCGGTCCAGCGCGCCGAGGTTGTATTCCTTTGAAAAACAGCTGTCCAGCAGCGTTTCCCAGTCGGACATAACGGTTTTTCCGCCCGCAATGGTAAGCGAGCCGCCGGAAGGGCATTTGCCCTGCAGGGTAAGGAACATCACCGAATCGAACATCGTGTCGGTTATCTTCCCGCCCTTTTCGCGGTAGCCGATATAGACGAGGAACTGCTCCTCCGTGTTGTTCACAAGCTTTTCGTCCTCCGGCGAATATCCGGCGTGGAACAGCACTATATCGTGGTCGCCTCCCAGCCCTTCGCGCGGGAAGAAGGCGTTTTCGTTCTTTATGATATCGGCGAATTCTGTCGGCGGCGCGGGGATATCCTCCCTGTCGCCGAATATTTCCATCTCGTCGATAAAGGTGTTCACCGTAACGTCGAAATGCAGCGCGACGAAGCGCGCCGCGACCGGCTCGAGCGAAAGCTCGTATACCGCGATCTCGGTCTTATCGCCGCGATCCGGCGCGAAAGGCGGCTCCCCGCCGGAGACCGTCTTCGCGGGGGAAAAATCTTTTCCGTTCTGCGAAACGAAAACGCTTATCCGGCGCGGGCTGGTAACTCCGGCGGCGCGGTTGTGCAGGAAGCGGGCGCGGACGCGCGTCACGCGGGAATTTTCGCCCAGGTCGACGGTGAGCGTGCGCCCCACGGCGCGGTAGAACTTGTTCCACTCCGGCGCGCCGTAATCCGCTTTGCCGTACACGCCGTCGGTGAGCTTTTCCGGCGCGAAGCGGTCGAGCTCGTTATAGCTGCGCCCGTTCGCCGCGTCGCTCGAAACGGAAACGGCCTTTCCGCGCGCAAGGTTGCTTTCCTCCGCCGCGAACGCGCGCGGGGCGGCGAAAGGCAGGAGCAGCAGCGCAGAAACGGCGGCGAGCAGGCGGTTTATTATTCTTTTTGTTCCAAACATCGTTATTCACGCTCCGGGATACTGTGTTCGTTTCAATTATACCCCGCGCGGGGCGCGGTGTCAACGAAGATTTGCAATTTGCTATTGCAAAAACGGCTTTTATGTTGTATAATGATTTTAGCATACTAACACAACAATGTATTAAAAACCGAAAGCGAGTGTGAAAACCGTGAACACTCCCGCCGAAAACCGCGAAAACCTGCTACGCGGTCTTAAACAAACCGTAAAAGTTTACGAAAGCATAGAAGAAAAGCACCGCACCGAATGGTTCAACAGCCCCGAAAGCGCGAGTATGCTGACCGACGGCGTTTACGCCGGAACCGCCGAATGCCATGACCCGGCGTTTTTCCGCTTTACCGGGGGCGAGGCGCGCGCTTTATGCTACGATCTCGGCGAAGTCTGCGCGGCGGCTGGGGTTCGACCTCGGCTGTTATCAGCCGAACTACGCCTTTAACAAGACCGTCCCGGACGCGCGTCTTTTCGAAGCGGCGCGCACCGCGAAGCTTATGGGGATGTGCATAGAGCTTGAAATGGGCGGCGCGGAGGACTGGAACGTCGAAAGAATGAAGAAATACTACGCCGCCGGAGCGATGACCGGGTATATGAAGGACGCGGCGCATATGTATTATCAGGGCAGTATGCCGGGGTATTTCTTTAAGGCGTACGAATCGAAGGAGCCCTATCTGCACTCGGTTTACAACGACACATACAGATTTATAAAAGGAACTTTCGGCGCCGACGAGGTCGTTTTCGGCGGCGAAAACAAGGAGGACGAAAAAAATGCTTGACAAAATAAGGGACGAAAAGACCGATAAGCTGGCGGAAGCCATTGCAAGTCTGCGGAACGTGGAGGAGGCGTACCGTTTTCTGGGCGACATCTGCACGATAAGCGAGATAACCGAAATGAGCAAGCGCCTGCAGGCGGCGGAGATGCTGCGCGACGGCAACACCTACAACGACATCGCGCACAGCACCCGCCTTTCCACCGCCACGATCACCCGCGTGAACCGCGCGCTGCGCTACGGCAACGACGGCTACACCATGGTGCTGGACAGGATAAGCAAATGAGCTTTTCGCTTCCGGCTTCGTTTTACGACGGCGTGAACGGCGGCGCCTACGCGCCTTACGCCGATTATCTGGCGAACGAATGCTTCCCGAAGGCGGCGATCCCGGTGCGCGAGGTGCTCGACCTCGGCTGCGGGACCGGGGCGATCTGCGCTCTGCTTGCGAAGCGCGGATACGATATGACCGGGCTCGACAGCTCTTTGGAAATGCTTTCCGCCGCCTACGAAAGAAACGCCGGGCTGAATACGCTGCTGCTTGCGCAGGATATGCGCGAATTCGAGCTTTACGGCACCGTTCAGGCGGTGTATTCCTCGTTCGACTGCCTTAACTACATCCTTACCGCGCGTGACCTTAAAAAGGTCTTCGCGCTGGTGCGCAACTACCTCGAGCCGGGCGGGATATTCGCCTTCGACGTGAACACGCTTTACCGCTATAAAGAGGTGTTCGACGGCAGGTCTTACGTTTACGAATCGGGCGGCGACCTGCTGATATGGCGCAGCGCGGCTTCGAAAACCGGCTCCGTGTGCGAATTCACGCTGGACTTTTTCACACGCGGGAAGGACGGGAGCTACGAGCGCGGGACCGAAACGCAGAAGCAGCGCTTTCATTCCGAAAAGACCCTGCGCGCCGCCGCGGAAGGGTTCGAGCTTCTGGAAAAGTCCGGCGGCAAGGGATTTGACGGCTGCGCCGCAAACGAAAAGGATTATTACGTATTCAGGAGAATCCGAAAATGAAAATTTCCAAAATACTCGCCGAAAAAGAAATAACCGTTTCCTGCGAACTGTTCCCGCCCAAGGAGGGTTCCGCGCTGGAGCAGAGCCGCGAGATCGCGGCGGCTACGGCGAAGCTGCGCCCGGATTTTATAAGCGTTACCTACGGCGCGGCGGGTTCCACGGCGGGATATACCGCCGAGCTCGCGGAGGAAAGCGAAAGGCACGGCGTCCCCGCGCTGGCGCACCTGACCTGCGTTTCGTCGGACGAAGATTCGCTTAACGGCTACCTTTCGCTTTTGCGAAAATACGGCATAGAAAATCTGCTCGCGCTGCGCGGCGATATGCCGCAGGGCAGGGAGCCGAAGAGAGTTTTCCGCTATGCGAGCGACCTTATAGCCGCAATAAAAGCGCGCGGCGATTTCTGCGTGGGCGGCGCTTGCTACCCGGAATGCCACCCGGAATCGGCTTCCGTCGCGGCGGATATCGAGGCGCTGCGGATAAAAGCCGGAAGCGGCTGCGATTTCTTCACCACGCAGATGTTTTTCGACAACGAGATAATGTATTCCTTCCTTTCGAAGCTGCGCAAGGCGGGGATAAACACCCCGGTGATCGCCGGGATAATGCCCATTACTTCGGTAAAGCAGATCGAACGCACCGTTAAGCTTTCCGGCACGGTGCTGCCGCGCAGGTTTTTGGAAATGGCGAACCGCTTCGGCGGCGACGCGGCGGCGATGAAGCAGGCGGGCATAGCGTTTGCGACGGAGCAGATAATAGACCTTATCGCCAACGGCGTGAACAACATACACATCTACACGATGAATCGCCCGGATATCGCGGGGGAGATAATGGGGAACATTTCGGAGATACGCAAATGAACGTTTTTGAAGTATTCGGCGGCAGAGCCGTGCTGTTCGACGGCGCGATGGGGACCATGCTCCAAAGCGCCGGACTGCAAAGCGGCGAGATGCCGGAAGCGCTTAACTACCGCGCGCCGGAAGCCGTGCGCGGGGTGCACGAGGCGTATATCGCCGCCGGGGCGGATATTTTAACGACCAACAGCTTCGGCGCGAACGGGATAAAAATGCGCGGAAGCGGCATGGACGCCGCGGAAACGGTACGCCGCGCGGTACGCATCGCGCGGGAAGCGGCGCAAAACGCCGGGAGAAAAATACTTGTCGCCGCGGACATAGGCCCCACCGGAAAGCTTATGGCGCCGTTCGGGGATATGAGCTTTGAGGAAGCGTATGAGGCCTACGCCGCGCCTGCGAAAGCCGCGGGCGAGGCGGGCGCCGATCTTGTGCTTATAGAAACGATGAGCGACCTTTACGAATGCAAGGCGGCGGTGCTCGCGGTTAAAGAAAACTGCGCGCTGCCCGTGGCGGTGTCGGTAACCTTTGATTCCGCGAACAGGATGCTTCTGGGCGCCGACGCGGAATGCGCCGCGGTATATCTTAACGGCTTGGGAGCCGACGCCGTGGGCGTGAACTGCGGGCAGGGGCCGGACGGGATGGAGGAAGCCGCGCGGCTGCTGTGCAGGTATTCCGAAGCCCCGGTCTTTGTGAACGCGAACGCCGGGATGCCGATGCTTCTGGGCGGGAAGACCTTTTACAGCGAAACGCCGGAAAAGTTCGCCCGGTTCGCGGAAAAACTTTTGGAAATGGGCGCGAGCGCCTTCGGCGGCTGCTGCGGCACCTCACCGGAGCACATAAAGGCGATGAAAGACGCCGTGCGCGGAAAAACCCCCGCGCGGCGCGAGGTATGCTCCGCCGCGGCGTGCTGCACCGGCACGCGGGTGTTCCGCTTTGAAAAAGGCGTTACGGCGCTTATCGGCGAGCGGCTGAACCCCACCGGAAAGCCCGCGCTGAAAGAAGCGCTGCGCAAGCGCGATTTCGCTTATGCGGTGGCGGAGGCGGCTGACCAGCGCGAAGCCGGCGCGGATATACTCGACGTGAACGCCGGACTGCCGGATATCGACGAAAAAGAAACGCTTTGCGGGCTTGTGAAGTCGATCCAGGCGGAAGTGGATATCCCGCTGCAGATAGATTCCGCGGACCCGGAGGCTTTGGCGGCGGCGGCGCGGATATACAACGGCGTGCCGGTGATAAATTCGGTGAACGGCAAGGAAGAGAATATGGCGGCGGTGTTCCCGACGACGAAAAAATACGGCGCGCCGACGGTGGCTCTGCTGCTTGACGAAAACGGCATTTCCGATTCGCCCGCGGGCAGACTGGAAGTCGCGGATAAAATGATTGCCCGCGCAAAGGAATACGGCATAGAAAAAGAGCGCCTGCTGTTCGACGCGCTGACGATGACCGTGGCGACCGACGAAAAGAGCGGCGACAAAACTCTGGAATGTATAGAAAAGCTCGCGCAAAGGGGGCTTTTGACCGTCTCCGGCGTTTCGAACATATCGTTCGGGATGCCCGGACGCACCGCGATAAACGCCGCGTTCCTCGAATCGGCGCGGTCGCGCGGGCTGTCGGCGGCGATAATCAACCCCGCATCCGAAACCGCAAAGCTTATAATAAAAAAAGAGTACCGTTCACCCGTCCCGTTCGTTTACGACGCGGGCGCGGCGCCGGAGGAGCGCGGGCAAGCAAAGCGCCCGACGCTTTACGAAGCGGTGTTCCGCGGGATATCCGGAGCCGCGCGGGAATGCGCCCGGCGGGAGCTGGAAAGCGGCAAAAAGCCGCTGGAGATAATCGACGGGATAATCGTCCCCGCGCTGAACGAGCTTGGCGCCGGATACGAGCGCAAGGAGCTTTTCCTGCCCCGTCTGCTGGGCGGCGCGGAGGCGGCGAAGGCGGCTTTCGCGGTGCTGAATTCCGCAATGGGCGAAAGCGGCGGCGGCAACGGAGTAAAAGTTGTGATGGCGACGGTGCAGGGCGATATACACGATATAGGGAAGAACATCGTGGTAAGTCTGCTGGCGAACTACGGCTTCACCGTGATCGACCTCGGCAAGGACGTGCCTCCGCAGAAGGTGCTCGAAGCCGCGCGCGCAAACGACGCGCAGATAGTGGGCTTGAGCGCGCTTATGACGACGACCGTCCCCGCTATGGCGGAAACGGTGCGGCTGCTGCACGCCGAACTGCCGGGGATTAAAGTAATGGTCGGCGGCGCGGTGCTCACGCGGGAATACGCCGACGCGATGGGCGCGGATTTCTACGGCGAGGACGCGATGGCATCGGTAAAATACGCCTCCGGCTTCGTAAAGAAATAACCGTATAACATAAATCGTTGCAATAAAAAACGGCTCGGTTGAGCCGTTTTTTTGTTGCGCTACCTGCGCGTGTATTCGAAATCCGGTTTTTTGCCCGACAGCGCGAGGTCGATTATATGCGCGGCGCGTGATTCCGGCTCGTCGGTGAAGAACAGCGTTATAAGCCCCACGCCGGAGGATTTAAGGCGGTCCTTTTTATCCAGCCGCCAGGCGGGAAGCGAATTATAGACCGTGTTCGTATGGTTCGCTCCGGCGAACACCGGGAAGCGCGCCCCCATTCTGTCGGTAAGCGCCGCGGAGCAGACGGGGGACTTTACTTCGCTCCCCTGCCCGCGCGGGCAGGGTTTCAGGTTGGCGATTATGCAGACGCGGGTGTGCATAAGCGGCGTGCGCCCGTAGCCGATATATTCCAGCGCGGCGGGGCAGCCCTTCGGGAAGGCGCCGTCCGTCTCCGGCGAAAGCATTATCGAAGAAAGCGGACAGCCCGCGTAGAACGCCAGACTTTGGCGGTTCGTAACGTTCAAAGTATAGTCCCCGTGCAGGAAAAACCCTTTTTCGGCAAGCGAAAACTGCCACATAGAGGTCACCGTTAACTGTTTAACGCCGTTTCGCTTCGCCGCAGCGAGCTGTTTTTCGGTCTCCTCCGTTTCCGCGCGGAAGACGCTGCGCGGCATTACGGCGCTTATTTTGCCCGCGTACGGCGCAAGCCGTTTGTCCGCGGCGAATCGCAGCGGAACGTCGATGCGGGCGGCGGAGGGAGCGTATTTCGCAAGCAGCCGTTCGGAGGGGAGCGCGCAATCGAAACGCAGGACGAACCCGAACTGCCCCCGCGCGGGGAGCACGAGCTTTTCCTCCCGCACGGGCGGGCGGAAAGGCGGTATCGCGGGCGCGGCGGCGGGCTTGCGCGGCGGATACGCGGCGGCGCGGGCGAACGCGGAAGAACGCGTTGTCTGTTTATCCGATTCGCTGCGGAACCCGAACATCGTTTTATTTATCTTCGAATCGAAATACCCCTGCGTGAACCCCCCGCGTGAGAAGATATTCGCAAGCTTTTCGAGCTCCGCGGGGCCGGCGTTGCGGTTTTCGTCGATAAGGCGGCGATATACCGAGGTGACGGCGTAAACGTAGTCGGGCGACTTCATCCTGCCCTCTAACTTTATCGAGGTGACGCCGCATTCCGCGATATCCGTTATACGCCCCGCGAGGCAGAGGTCCTTTAACGAAAGCGGGTAGCCGTTCCCGCCCTTATAGGGCAGACGGCAGGGCTGGGCGCATTCGCCGCGGTTGCCGCTTCTGCCGCCGATGACCGAGCTCATAAGGCAGCCGCCGCTTTCGCAGACGCAAAGCGCCCCGTGGGCGAATATCTCGGTCTCCGTCCCCATCCCGGAGCATTCTTTTATATCCCGCGCGGGCAGCTCGCGCGCGAGTACGGCGCGGGTAAACCCGAGCTTTTGCAGAAAAGCTATATCCCCGGGGGAATGGACGCGCATCTGCGTGCTGGCGTGCAGGGCGAGCGCGGGGAACTCACGCCTTATCGCGGCGGCAAGCCCGATATCCTGCACTATAAGCGCGTCCGGGCGCACCTCGCGATCCAGGAAGCGCACGTATTCCAGCGCGGAGGCGAATTCCCTGTCGGAAAGCAGCGTGTTCACCGTGATATGCAGGCGCACGTTTTGCGCGCGGCAGAGCGAGCCCGCTTCTTTTAACGCTTCGGGCGTGAAGTTGGCGGCGTTCATACGCGCGTTAAACGCGTGGCCGCCCAAATAGACCTCGTCCGCGCCGGCTTCGAGCGCGGCGCGCAGCGCTTCCGGCGAACCGGCGGGAGATAACAGATAAAGAGCCATTATTTATCCAGACTTTCGAACATATCCGCAAGTCTTCTTGCCGCCTGCGCCATTTTCTTAACGCCGCCCTTTATATCGTCCGGCGAATATTTGCGCAGGTAGCTTGCGGATTCAAGCGTGAAGTACCCGGTGTAGTTTATATCGTGCAGTGCCTTGACCACCGGTTCGAAATCTATGTCCATCGAAAACGGGATCTGGTGCTTGTCGCCGCGGCGGTCGTTATCGTGTATATGCAGCGCTTTAAGCCGTTTTCCGCCAAGAGCGCGCGCCATATCCGCCGCCGAAACGCCGAACCAGTGCATCATCTCCGCGTGGCCGATATCGAGGCAGGCGACAAGATACGGATCGTTCACCGCGTCGATATGCGCCACGAAGCTTTCCGGATCGGAGCAGGCGGCGGGAGCCGTATGCCCCGCGGCGTTGTCCCAGTTATACATATTCTCGCAGGCGATCTTAACGCCGAGCTTTTTCGCGGCGGGCAGGTATTCTTTGAAATATTCCGCGTTTTCACGCGCGTTTTTATTGTTGAACGGGTGTATGACGCATATTTCCCCTCCGGCGGCGGCGGTGCATTCGAGTGCGCGGAAGGCCTTTTGCGCGATCTGCGGAACGAAGACCGGATACGGCGAATGCGACTGATTGCAGACAATGCCGTTCTCCCTTCCGATGCGCCCCAGCTTTTCGGCAAACTCCAGATATCCTTCTCCGTTCAGCGGGTGCTCCGGCGGATCGTATTCGCCGGTGCTCCAGTTATAGCCCGCCATTACGTGCATCGAAAAATCCCAGGCGTCGAAGCCGGCGTCCGCGACTATGCGGACGGCGTCTTCCATCCCTACAAATTGAGAAATGGAGTTTATCTCGGTAGAAATTTTCATAATGACCTCAAAAGGGGGAAGAAAACATCCCTCCCCCGTAAGTTTTATTCAATACTGTCTGCCCCAGACCACCATATGCTTCGCGGGCTTGCCGCAGCAGACGCAGACGTCGCCGATATGCTCCTCCTCGAAGGGGATGCAGCGCGATTTCACGCCGCCGGTATCGTCCTTTATCTTGTCCTCGCAGGCGCTGTCGCCGCACCACATCGCTTTTATGAAGCCGCTTTTTTCTTCGGCTGTTTTAAGGAATTCCTCGTAGTTGTGCGCGACCGACGTGCGGTTTTTAAGGTTTTCCGCAGCGCGGGCGTAAAGCTCGTCGTGGACCTTGGCAAGCGCTTCGGCGACCGCGTTTTCCAGCCCGTCGAGCGAGACGAACGATTTCTCACGCGTGACGCGGGAAACGAGCACGCAGGAATTGTTCTCGATATCTCTCGGGCCGATCTCCAGACGCAGCGGCACGCCCTTCATCTCGTACTGCGAGAATTTCCAGCCGGTGCTGTTCTCGCTGTCGTCCAGCTTTACGCGGAACTTCGCCGAAAGGGCTTCCGCAAGCTCGCGCGCTTTTTCCAGAACGCCCTCCTTGTGCTGGGCGACCGGGATTATCGCAAGCTGTACCGGCGCGACGGCGGGCGGGAGCACCAGGCCGTTGTCGTCGCCGTGAGCCATTATAATGGCGCCGATCATACGGGTGGAAACCCCCCACGAGGTCTGGTGCGGGTGTTTTATGTTGTTCTCGCGGTCGGTAAAGGTTATGTCGAACGCTTTTGCAAAACCGTCGCCGAAATAGTGCGTGGTGCCGCCCTGCAGGGCGAATCCGTTGTGCATCATCGGCTCCACGGTATAGGTCTCCACCGCGCCGGCGAATTTTTCCTTTTCGGTCTTTCTGCCCCGCACGACGGGTATCGCCAGCGTTTTTTCGTAGAAATCAGAATAGACGTCCAGCATACGCAGCGTTTCCGCGCGCGCCTCTTCCTCCGTCTCGTGCATCGTATGCCCCTCCTGCCACAGGAATTCGGAGGTGCGCAGAAACGGGCGCGTGGTCTTTTCCCACCGCACGACGTTGCACCACTGGTTATAAAGCTTCGGCAGATCGCGGTAGGAATGGATTATATTCCTGTAATGCTCGCAGAAAAGAGTTTCGGAAGTCGGGCGGACGCAAAGCTTTTCGCTTAACTGGTTCTGCCCGCCGATGGTCACCCACGCGCATTCGGGGGCGAAGCCCTCCACGTGGTCCTTTTCGCGCTGGAGCAGCGATTCCGGGATGAACATGGGCATATAAACGTTTTCGTGCCCGAGCTTTTTGAACTCCGCGTCGAGTATGCGCTGGATATTTTCCCAGATGGCGTATCCGTAGGGGCGGATGATCATACACCCCTTAACGCCGGAATAATCCACCAGCTCCGCCTTTTTAACGATGTCGGTGTACCACTGGGCGAAATCGACCTCCATGGAGGTGATATCCTCGACAAATTTTTTGTCTGCCACTTTTTTCAGTCCTTTCGGTCAAAAAATTACTTTCTTTTTGCTGTGAGGTGTTGCATTATCATAAAATATCATTATAATATAGATTAGCACCTTGAACGGTAGTATAACAGATTCAAAGCGAATTGTCAATCGCAGAGTCGGTTTTTACGGAGGCAACATGAAACATATTTCCAGAATCAAAACAATTATCGCGGTCCTGCTCGCGCTGATGACGGCGCTCGCCGTGTTCGGCGCCGCCGTTTTTGCCGAAGGCGAGGACGAAAGCTCGCAGCCCGCGGGCGACGAAAGCTCGGCTGCCGTCGAGGATCTCTCCGGAACGGGGGACGACAGCTCCGAAGGCGGCGATACGTCCGAAGATTCGTCGTCGGGCGGAGAAGGATCCGGCGCCGATGATTCCGAGGACGGTTCCTCCGAAGACCCGGTCGACCCGGATTCCTACCGCATAACCTTTGTGGTCAACGGCAACGCCGGGAGCGCGCTGTGCTATTTCGCCGGGTCGGATACCCCCGCGACGGAATACGTCGGCACCGAAGCCACCGTTTCGGTGCGTGTGGTCGCGGCGGAGCATTACGAGCTGGATTCGGTAGTCTGCGTGGTGCCGATGCAGGTGACCGATAAGACCGAAAGCAGCTTTGAGCTGACTCCGAACAAAAAAGACAACATAACCGTTTCCGCCTCTACCACCCGCAAGTCGGAGCCGGTATCTCTTACCATAGATTCCTTCGGCGCCGACTCGGTCACCGTTAGATCCGGCGACGGCGAGGAGGAAACCTATTCCGCGCCGCTTTCGATAATGGCGGGAACGCAGGTAACGGTGAGATTCGACATAGGCGGCACCGAATTCGATCCGGAAAAAGCCGGATTCACGGTGAACGGAGCGAACGTTCCCCTGCTCTCCAACGAATACACCTTCACCATAGAGACGAACACCGGGATAATCTTCTCCTACGATATGGTCCACGTCACCTTTAAGCTCCGCGGCCCCGCGACGGTCACGGCGACCGGGTACAAGAGCATAAAGAACCCCGGCGCGGGCGAATATACCGACGGGATCGACTGCCGTTCGGAATCGACTCTTAAATTCACGGTCAACCCCTCGCTCAACTACAAGCTCGATTCGGTGACAGTCGGCGGCAAGGCGATAACGGCGCAGGGCGGAGTATACAGCGCGGAAATAACCGAAAACGTTACGATAGAGATAAAAGTTTCCGCCGCGGGCACGACGCCCGTCGTGAAAGAAGAATTCAGCGTCCGCGTGAACGTCGGCTCCAACGGCAAGCTCGCGGTGGGCACTCAGACGATCGGCGGCGGCAACGGCACGCTGATAAAAGCCGCGGACGGCGACGAACTCAGCTTTACCGTTACGCCGGACGACGGATACGTTGTCGACTACTTCCGTGTAGGCGGCGAGAACAAAGAGCTTGCGAACAACAAATACAAATTCAAGGTGACCGCCGACACGCAGGTGATAGTGACCTTCAAGCCCGAAAACGACACTCCCGCCGCGGACGGCATTTCGGTCAAGGACATAGACTGGGACGAGGAACAGATAGTCGTCGACGTGTCTGTTCAGCACACCGTTTTGCGCGAGGTGTTCGAAAAGATCGCCTCCGAGACCAAAGGCAAGGCGGTGGAGTTCCGCGGGATACACGGCAGCGTGATAATCCCCACCGGAGTACCCTTCGACGGCGGCGCTTCCTCCGCGAATATGGAGATCACCCGTGTGAACAGCGGCGAGACCTACAACACCGTGGGCGGTCTGCTTAAACTCGGCAAGCCCGACGCGATACCGTTTGCGATGTATTCTTTCGATTTCGGGCTCGGGATGCCGGAGGGCTCCACCGTGTTCTTAAAGACCGGCGCGCTGTTCGCCGGGGAAAGCGTACAGTTAAAGCTTTACGACAGCGCGAACGTGGAACTCTACGACAAAGAAGGCGCGGCGAGCTCCTTTAAGGGCGCGTCGGACGGCACCGTCGGCCCGCTTCCCTACGGGAACGAAGGCGCATACGTGCTTGTTAAAGAGACCGGCGAAGCGCCCGAGATCGCGCTGGATTCCGGAGAAGGCGGCGACCTTATCGCGTCGCCCTACAACAACGTGCAGAAGACCGGGGACGATTACACCTTCTACGTGAACGCCCACGAGGGCTACACCATATCCTCGCTGCGCGTGGACGGCGTGGAGATCGGCGAAGCCGCCGGGAAGACGACTTTCCAGTATTCCTTTAAGGTGACCTCGCAGAAGCACACCGTGAACGCTTCGTTCGCCGCGGCGAAATCCAACGAAAACGACTCCGGCGGAAGCGGAAAGACCGGCCCGGTGCTGGCGATAATATTCGTGGCTCTCGCGGGGGCTGCGGCGCTGTTTATAGTTAAATGGCGCCAGGAGAAATATTGATGAACGGTAAGATCCTCCCCGCCCTGCGCGGATTTGTGTCGCGCCGCAAAAAAGAAATAATATACGCCGTTTCGGCGATAGTTATACTCGGGCTGATACTCGCCGCCGTCGCGGCGGTATCCGGCAGTAAAAAGACTTCGCGCTGGGAAGATTGCCCGCTTACCGAAGGGATCCCCGAATTCCCCGCGGAAGCGCGCTTGTTCACCGAAAGCGGCGGTTCCTGCGCGGCTTATTACGAAGGCGTGACCGGGGAACAGATCGACGGATACGCGGACCTTCTTAAAGAAAAATGCGGTGCGGAATTCACCGCGGGCGCATTCCCGCGGGAAGCGGAGATCGGCGGGCGCATCGTCATACTGTATTATAACGCGACGGAAAAGAATTTTTCGGTAACCATTACCGGGAACGGAGCATATTCGAACGATGAAAATCAGAAACTCGATCAAAGCGGTGATAATTGACAATACAAAGCTGCTCACCGTTAAAATGAAAGGCGAGGACGGCAAGGAATACTATACTCTGCCGGGCGGCAAGCAGAAGCCGGACGAGCTTATGCTGGAGGCGCTCAAACGCGAGGTAGGCGAGGAGACCGGACTTGAAGTGGAGCCGAAGAGCATACTGTTTATCGGCGAATCTTTTAAGGAAGAGACTCACCGCATAGAATTCATGTTCATCTGCACCGTAAAGGGCGAGCTGGACAAAAAAGAACTCCACTACGACGAAGACCAGATCGGCACGCAGTGGCTCTCCATCGACAACATACTTCACGAGGAGCTTTACCCCGTGGCGATGCGCAACATAATAAAGCAATACTTTCTGGGCAAGAACAACGAGATATATCTCGGCAAAATGGATTGACGGAGGAGCCCCTATGGGAGAGCGCGTTTTTGTTAAAAAGGGCTTCAACGCCGACGCGGTGAACGAATTTATCGCGGCGTGCGCGGCGGACGGGATAAATCTGCGCGCGATGCAGATATACAAACACGGCGAACCCGCCGTTAAGGTCTGTATGGCGCCCTACCGCTTCGATATGCCGATGCACCTCTACTCGCTTTCGAAATCCTTCACCTCCGCCGCGGTCGGCGTCTGCTGCGATATGGGGCTGCTTACGCCCGATACCGTCGTCAGCGAGCTTATGCCGGAGCGTATGCCGGAGGAAATGAGCGAAGCCGCGCGCGGGATACGACTGCGCGACCTGCTTTCGATGCAAAGCGGGCACGAAGAATGCAAGCTTTATAAAATGCGCTGGGCGGACGACGCGGTGAAGGCGTTTTTCGAACAGCCGCTTACCTACGGACCGGGAACGAAGTTCGCCTACAATACCGGCGCGACCTGCGTCTGCGCCGCCTGCGTCGAAAAGGCGACGGGGATGAAGCCGGTCGATTTCCTTTACGAAAAGTTGTTTTCCAAGCTCGGCATAAAAAAGCCGCGCTGGCGTGAAACGGGCGACGGAAGCTGTCTCGGCGGCACCGGGCTTTATCTTTCGAGCGATGATATCACGAAGTTCGGGCTTATGCTGGCGAACGGCGGGGTTTGGAACGGCGAAAGGATATTAAGCGAGGAATACATCCGTCTCGCCACATCCAAGCATTCGCAGGACGTGAACAACGGCTCGCCGGACTGGGTGGCGGGCTACGGCTTCCAGTTCTGGCTGAACTCCCGCGGGGGGTTCCGCGGAGACGGCGCTTTCGGTCAGCTCCTGCTCGTATTCCCTGAGCGCGGGACAGTTATGTCATATATGGGCGAGGTCGGCAATATGGCCGCCGAGATGCTGCACATCTATTCCCTGCTGGACAAGCTCGAATCGGGCGACGGCGACGCGGCGGCGCTTGAAAAGACCGCGGAGACGTTTTATCTCCCCGCGAAGAGCGAACCGTTCGGCGGCGACGTTTTATATGAAGTCGGCGAAAACGGCATCGGACTGCAAAAGATACGCCTTTACGGCGAAAACCTGCTGCACTGCGTGCTTTATACCGATTACGGCGTGCACGAGTTCGTCTGCGACGGCGGCGATTACATACTTAATCACCTCGTCCTGCGCAATCTCAACCCGAATATCGGCTTTTTAGACCCGGACACCGGTTCGCTGGAGCGTGTGAGCGTGTTCGCCGCGTACGAAAAGAGCGAAAACGGGTGGCTGATAACTCTGCGCCACGCCGACACCTGCCACGTTCAGCGCTGGTATTTCGGCGGCGGAAAGCTGCGGATAAAAGTTTTTGTCGGCGACCTGCCGGAGCGCGAATTCACGCTTGCCGAAATAAAAGAAGAACAGTAAATAAAAGGGGCTTTCCGGAGCCCCTTTATTAAAGGAGAAAAATATGGAAAACCGAGTTTTCGCAAGAGCGGACGTGAACACACGCGCCGTGGAAGAAATGCTGGATACCTTCAACGCGATAAAGACGGCGCCGCGCGCGTTAAAGATACTTAAAGGCGGCGAACCGGTGCTTTCGCTTTCCTTCGCTCCGTACAGCGCCGCGGAACCGATGTACCTCTATTCCCTCTCGAAACCCTACGCCTCGATCGCCTGCGGCATCTGCATCGACGAAGGACTGCTTTCGCCCGATACGAAGATGTGCGAGCTGTTCGCCGACAAAATGCCACCCACGCTTACCGAAGGGCTTAAAAAGCTTACGCTTGCCGACCTGCTTACAATGCGCTGCGGGCACGGCAGATGCGCTTTGGAGGACGTGCGCTGGGCGGACGACGCGTTGAAGACCTTTTTCGCCTTCCCGATGCAGTTCGAGCCGGGCACGACTTTCGTTTACAGCACGGCGGCGACCTGCGTCGCCGCGGCGGCGGCGGAGCGGGTGACCGGGCGCAAGCTTACAGATCTGCTGGAAGAAAAGCTGTTTTCCGTGCTCGGCGTGAAAACGCCGGAATGGCGCGCCGCGCGGGACGGGACCTGCCTCGGCGGCACCGGGCTGCTGGTGGATATAGAGACCGAGACGCGGTTTTTGCAGATGCTTCTGCAAAAGGGAGTTTACAACGGCAAGCGCGTGGTGAGCGAGGAATATCTGCGCCTTGCGACAAGCCGCATAACCGAAACGTATAAAGACCACCCTTCGAAGGACTGGAGCAGCGGCTACGGCTTCCAGTTCTGGCAGAACGGGCGCGGCGGCTTCCGCGGCGACGGCGCATACGGGCAGATCGGGTTCGTGCTGCCCGAAGAGGACACCGTGCTCGCCTTCTACGGCGAATCGACGGACGCGGTGGCGGAGTTCAACGCGGTGAACAAAATGCTGGACGGATTATATGCCCCCGGCGAACACGACGTTTGCGCGCTGGAGCGCCGCTGCGCGGAGCTTTACGCCCCGGAAAAGCGCGAGCCCGCGCCGGAAGCGGAAGCGGAGTTCGGATTCGAGCCGAACGGGCTGGATATACGCGGCGGCAAGCTGGCAGTGCGCGGCGGACGGGCGTGCGTAACGCTTTACACCGACGTCGGGACGCGCGCGTTCGTATGCGGCGAAGGCGAGTTCATCCGCAGCAGTACGAGTCTGCGCGGGTTCGATTCCACGCAGGTGCCGTCGGATCCCAAACTGAATTCCGAAATGCCTTTCGAGGTCTACGGCGCATATACTTACGAAAACGGCAAATATACGCTCACCCTGCGCAAGGCGGACACCTGCCACACTCAATACTGGACTTTCGACCTCGCCGAAGGCGTGCTGAACGTCGCCACCCGGCTCGGCAATCTCTGCGTAAAGGAATTCCGGTTCAAAAAATAAACGCGAAAAACGAAAAAGAACGGTTTTACAGCCGTTCTTTTTGATTCGTTTTTATGGCGCCTTATTTCGTTTTGCTCTCTACGTACCTGCACACGTCGCCGACGGTATCGAACTTGACGAACTCGGTGAAACGGAAGCCGAAAGAATCCTCGATCTCCATCGCCATCATCATCATCGCGAGCGAATCGAACCCGAGGTCGTCCGCGAGCTTCGTTTTCTCCGTCACGCCGGACATATCCGTATCCGGAAGCACCTTGGCGAGTATTTCTTTTAATTTGTCAAGCATTTTTGTTCTCTCCAATCGTTTTTATATAGCAGCGGCGGCGCTTGTGTTGGCGCGAATCGAAAAACTTCCACTGCGACATAACGGCGGTGTTGCCTTCCAGGTTAAGGTTCGTTTCGCATTTGCGCACGGTCCCCTCCGAAAGCATATCCAGCAGTTTATCCAGAATAACGGCGTTTATGCCCGCGTTCTGATATTCCGGGCGCACGGCGACCAGACCGAGGTCGATCACCTCCGGCGATTTAACGGTTTTAAGCAGCTTTACAAGCGCCGCGGGTGTCAAACGCCCGCCGCTTTTGCGCACCGCCTGGCCGATGCCGGGGAAGCACAGCCCCAAAGCTATGACGCGCTCGTTTTCGTCGCAGACGAAGACGAGATATTTTTTGTTCACGATAAGCATAAAGGAAGAGATCAGCTCGTCCTGCATCTCGCGCGTGAGGGGAACGGTGCCGTAGAGCTTGCCGTAGCATTCCTCGATGCAGTCGAAGAATCCGTCGCGGTATTTTGCGATATACTGCCGTTTGGACATATTGTTGTCGGCGATGTGCAGCTTGTTCAGCTCCAGCGCGCGCTCCGCCACGCGTTTAAGCATTGGGTTGCGCTCCTTGGGGTATTTAAGCTCGAACTCAAGCCAGTCCACGTCCTTGCGGAAGCCGCATTTTTCCATTAACGAAACGTAGTATTCGTAATTGTACTGCTCCTCGAAGGTGGTGTCCTCCTCGAACCCTTCCACCAGCATCCCTTCCCTGTCGAGGTCGGAAAAGCCGAGCGGGCCGCAGATCTCCAGCATTCCCTTGGAAGCGCCCCACCGTTCCGCGGCTTCGAACAGCTTTTTCGCGACCTCTTCGTCGTCTATGCTGTCGAAGCGGGAAAAGCGCATCTGCAGGCAATCGTGCTTCAAGTTGTGCTGATGCTGTATTATCGCGTGGATCCTGCCGGTGGTCTTGCCGTCCTTTTCGGCGATAAAGAACGCCGATTCCGCGCTTTCGGAATTGCCGCCGGACCTTAGAAGTTTCTTTTCATCGCCGTAGAGCGCCGGGATGTACCAGACGCAATCTTTATACAAATGAAGCGGGAATTCGATGAATTCTTTTATATCCTTTGCGCAGGATACTTCGCGGACGGTCACCATATACTTCAGTCCTCCAGCGGTTCGTCCTCCCTGCGGAGGAAGGCGACGCCGTACCCGGCGAGCCACGGACCGTTGTGGCAGCCGCTGACCGGGGACATTATAACGGCTTCGTGGTTGGTCTGTATGCCGTATTTCGGCTCGATCTCCTTAAGCGTTTCGAGCAGCGAGGGGCCGGTGAAAACGTGCCAGAGCAGGTAATCCTTCGGGTCCCTGCCGGCAAGCGCTTCTTTAAGCAGCTCGCAGGTACGGGCAAGCGCCTTCTTCTGCGTGCGCACGCTTTCCAGCGCGACTATCTCGCCCTCCTTGGAAAAATGCACCACCGGGCAGATGTTCAGCATCTGTCCCATAAACGCCTTTCCGCCCTTCAGGCGGCCGTTATAGATAAGGTAATCCAGCTTGCCGTCCACGCCGATGAATATCTGGCGCTTTTTCATCCATTCGATCTCTTTTATTATCTGATCGCCGCTCATTCCGGCGTCGGCGAACTCGCGCGCCTTTATCGCCAAAAATCCCTCGCCGAAGCAGGTCGTCTTGGTATCGACGCAGCGGATCTTTATCCTGTCCTCGTATTCCTTCGCGGTGAGGCAGATGAGGTTATACGTCCCGCCGAGCGCCTGCGACAGCGTAAAAACTATGATCTCGTCGTACCCTTCGTTTATCGCGTTCTCGAAAACGGCTTTTATATCCGCCACGTCGGGAAGCGCGGTGGAGGGCAGGTGGTTTTTCGGATCCTCGATCGTTTCAAGGCGTTTGTAAAACGCGACGGGGTCGAGGTCGAGCCCCTCTTTGTATTCCTTTCCCTCGAAAAGCACGTGTATGCGGATTATATCTATACCCAGCCCGTGGTAACGCTCCGGCGCGTATTCGATACATCCGGTGGAGGTGCAGGCGATCCTGATCTTTGACATTTTCATATTCCCCTTTTATTCAAAAATTATATCTTGTTTTTTTCGGCGTCGAACACCGCTTTGTGAGCCGCCATATTCAGAAGCATTCCGCACACGCTCACAACCGCTTTCGCATCGGCGCTGCCGCGCGCCTTTATAACCGGCTTCGGCGAGCCGAGCACTATGCCGCCGCCCAAAGAGCCGATGTCGTATATTCCCATAAGATGCTCGCCCAGCGCGGCGATATCGCGGCTTTTGGCGCGGCGGGCGTAGACCATTATGTCGGTCATTATGCGCATCGCGGTGCCTTCGGTGACTTTCAAAACCTGGTTGCCCGCGAATCCGTCGCACACAAGCACGTCGCACACGCCGGAAAGCGCGTTGTTTCCTTCGACGTTGCCGATAAAATCAAGCGTTTCGTCCGCGGCGAGCAGCGGATGCGTTTCCTTAACGAGCTTGTTGCCCTTTGTGGGCTCCGCGCCGTTTGAAAGCAGGCCGACGCGCGGCGACGCGATGCCGTACATATCGCGCATGAGCTGTGTGCCGAGCCGCGCGAAGTGGTGCAGCATCTGCGGGTTGCAGTCCACAGTCGCGCCGGTATCCACCAGGCAGGTGAACTTTCCGTTCTGCGCGGGGAGCACCGCCGCCAGCGCGGGCCGCACGCGCGTTTCGCCGGGCAGGTATCTTATCACGCCGGAAAGCAGCACCGCGGTGTTGCCGCAGGTGATCATCCCGAATATATCGCCGCGTTTAGCAAGCGTTTCCATCGAGACCAGCATCGAAGAATCGGTCTTTTTGAAAAGCGCCTGCGCGGGATCGTCGTAATTCGTGATCTCAGTCGCCGCTTCGATTATTTCGAACCGGTCTTCCGGCATACCGTTTTCTTTTGCCGCCGATCCGATAACGCCGCGGTCCCCCGCCAGCGCGAGCTTAAGCTCCGGGAAGCGTTCCAGAGCGAGCGCCGCGCCTTTTACAAGCTCTTCCGCGCCTTTGTCGCCGCCGCGGGTATCCAGAATTATCTTTACTTCCGACATATCTTACTCCAATGCTACGTAATAATCGTATATTTCCTGGCCGCTTTCGTAAACGACCGTTTCCAAATCGGGATAAAGCTCGTTGATCCTTGCGGTAAGCTCCGCGCGCTGTTCCGCGCTCGTATCCGCCCCCGCGAACAGCGTGATTATCTCGCACATATCGGTATCGGCGTTTTCCAGCATCGCAAGCACCGCTTCGTTCGCGGTCTGCGCGGAAGCGGCGATGCCGCCGTCGCCTATCGCTATGTATTCGCCGTTTTTGACCTTCGCGCCGTTTATCTCCGCGTCGCGCACCGCCCTTGTCACCTGATATCCCTCCACGCTCGCGGCGGCGTTGCGCGCGCTTGTTATAAGCGCTTCGATATCGGTTATTCCGGGCGTTAAAACGGAAAGCGCGCCGAAGCCCTGCATAAAGCTGCGGCTTTCGACCACGTGTACGCGCGCCCCTTCGTAGATCTTCGCCGCCTGTTCCGCGGCGAGTATTATGTTCTTGTGGTTGGGCAGCACGATAATATCCTCCGCCGCGCACTGCCCGAAGGCGCGCACGAAATCCTGCGTGGAGGGGTTGGAGGTCTGCCCGCCGGAAACGATGGCGTCGGCGCCCATCTCGCGGAACAGCGCCGCCATTCCTTCGCCGGAAGCGACTGCGACGACGGCGTATTTTTTGCCGTTGTCCGGTTTCTTCGCGGGCTTTATGCGCTCGGAATGCCCCAACGACATATTCTCGATCTTTACGGTGAGGAATTCGCCGTATTTCTGCGCGCATTCCAAGATCTTCCCGGGGGTAAAAGTATGCACGTGGATCTTTATTATATCGCCCGTTTTATAGGCGACTATGCTTTCGCCGCCGAGCGCGGTGAGCTGTTCGGTGACCGTGCCGACCTCGAAAGAATCCGGGTCGGTCTTCGCGGTGGTGAGCCGCAGCATAAACTCGGTGCAGTAGCCGAACTCCAGCACGCTGTCCCGCGTGAAAAGGTCGATATCCACAGCCGCCTGCCGTTTTTCCTGCGAGCCGGGAAGCATGAAATCCGTTTCCTTGCCGCAGAGCGCTTCGAACATACCCTCCGCTATGTAAAGATACCCCGCCGCGCCGGAATCGACCACGCCGGCTTCCGCAAGCACGGGCAGCAGGTCCTTCGTCCGCGCGAGCGAAGCGCGAGCTTCGGCGATATGCGATTCCAGAAACTCTTCCACCGTGGCGCCGTTCGCCGCTTTGGAAGCGGCTGTTTCGGTGCTTTCGCGGAAGACGGTGAGTATAGTCCCCTCCGTGGGGTTCTGCACCGCGGCGTACGCCTTCGAAACGCCGTTCCTGTACGCCTCGGCAAGCTCC
>JAEEGL014195333.1_pt1 | contig 56971 bp, 54 predicted proteins | sample 9134231 | NCBI WGS metagenome assembly JAEEGL01 (sample SAMN16246548, study PRJNA631951) | gut metagenome | biome: gut microbiome; feature: rumen; material: fiber-attached | host: Bos | place: Iran: Karaj | collected 2018-10
CTTCTTTACTCATTATAACCCCATATCCAAAATTATAATTAACTTGTTCATTTTTCATTCAAATCCCCCTCAAATTGCTCTCTATTATAACATAAACCCCTTATAATTGCAAACAAAAACAGGATTGCTCCTGCTATAATGTCTTACTTAATACTTTTTGATTTTTTCTCTGCTCAATTTCATCAAATATTTTTTCTTTATTTCCCAAATGATGAATCAATAACACTATTTTTTTCTCTTAATAATTTTGATATATATTTGACTCCTTTATAAGGTAAACATTCTCCAATAAAATTTAAAAGACTATCCTCATCTATAATACCTTTTTCTTTCACAGAACCAATATATGCTTTCATTAAGAACAAATTAATAAATTCCTTTGCATTATCCAACTCATCTATCTTTAGTTTTTTATCACGAGAATAAATGCATAAAAGATCAGCCAAATTAATGAACTTGTATATTTCATCTTTCGTTACATATTTCTCTAATTCTGATACTAAACTATGTAAATCAGCCCTAAAATACATTGATTGTAATTTCTTCTCACCAATAATTCTCTCAAGTCCCTTTGCAATAATTTGTTCTTCTTTATATGCAATAAGTGATAATGGATTAGAATTATCAAAATATTTATTTGCTAAATATTGAGTATATCCTTCGTTTATACCTAAACCATAACCCTCACTTTTTTTCTTGTCTTTTTTTACAAATAGTTGATAGAATCCACTATATACTGTTTCTTTTTCTTTGTCATAATATGTTGAAGATACATGTAATAACTCATGTGAAATTGTATTTGCCAAATTGGAAAAAGCATTAGATTTCAAATCAACTTTATTCTCTCTAATATAATAACCTCCTCCAATTATACCACCTGTTTTTAGAAAACTAGTAAATTTATTCTTTAATGATATTTTCTTTTCTTTTATACTAGCAAAATTACGATAATAGTTATCTAAATCTTCTTTAGGAACAATTGATTCAATTTTTTTACCAAACATTTCATAATACTTTCGATATACATCATTTTCAAGTAAATCATCATTATAGTCACGATATAATTCATCTGGTAATTCTACAACTTTAACAGTATCTGCATTCGAAAACTTTTTTAAATTCATTTTTAATTTTATTGGTCTAATAGCAAATCTTTTTATACAACTTATTCCTAATTTCAATGCTATAATAGCTAATATGACATTACTCATTACAATCAACCTCCAATAAACTCATAAATGTTTCTACTGCATCTAAATCTTCTTTTTCTTCAATCTTTATAATGCCTTTTTTCTTATCATTAGGATAATAAATAAATGAATAAACATTTAATTTATCATTTGTGAAAGTATTATCTGTACATATTAAATAATTTTTTTTAGTTTTTTCAGATTTAAATGTATACAAAACATCACAATCCTTTTCTACTTCATTAATTAAAATTTTCATTTTACACATCTTTCCCTTCCCTATATTAAATATTATATCACATAAATATTTTAATTTCAAAAAAACAGGATTGCTCCTGTTATATTGCTACTTCCTTATCTATTTTTTGCTTCTTTAATTAAAGATTTTTCTTTTCTTTCATATCTTTCTTGATCTTGTTTTTGTAATTCTTCATACATTTTTATTATTTCTTTTAATTCTTCACTTGCTTCTATTTGTTCTTTTGTATAATACACATATCCTGTTTTATAATCAGTACATATTGGGCATCTAAAATTAGGTTCATAATCTTCATCATAATAATATTCAACAACTGTACCACATTTAGTACATCGTATAATGCTCATACATTTCCAATGTGCATCAAATAAACAATCAAAACTCATTCCATACTTACTTTGATCTATTCCCATAAAATCTCCTTCATACAAATATTTATTATACGCTTAAATCTATATATTTGTAAAGAAAAGCATGGTTACTCCCATCTATTATTATAGTTCCATATCATAATCATCTTTATCAATCTTATCTTCATCATATTCTTTATAATAATCTGGTATATCTGCATAATCAAATAATTCATCTTCTTTTGAAGTTCCTCTAGATATTTCATAGACATCATTACTATCAAATTCATCATTTATGTAATAATCTTTAACCTCATCAACAACTATATTTTTTATAAATTCTGTTCCTTTCTTTAATAACGTTCTAAAGAAATCTTTAATTTTTGAAAATAAATAATTAATTCTATTTCTTAATGTATTATTTTCTTCTTCTAATTTTTCATTTTTTAATTTTAATGATTCTATCTCTTTTTGATATTTTTGGTTATTTTTTTGAAGAGAATTATAACTACTAGTATAATTATTTATTTCTTGTAGTGCACTATTTATTTTAGGTTCTAATTCCATTACTTTTTTAGTTTCTTTAATGACATCATTCATACTATCAAAAGTATCTTTTCTTACTTTAACATAATCTTTATCAATAATAGTATTTTTGGTAGATTTCATTTTCTCATTAAAGTCATTCATCACTTGATCTAGTCTATTATTAGTAATATTAACTTTTTGCTCTAATACTTTATTAATTTTTTTAAATTCTTTAATAGATAAATGTTCTCTATCACTTCCTTTAATACCTCTTTCTAGGTCATATTCTTTTGAAACCAGTCTTGCATGATATTTATCTTGTAATTCTGATAAATGTACCTTATCTTTAATATATTGTTTTTTAGATATGGCATATCTCTCGCAATTAGTTCTTTTATCAAACTTTTTCACTAATGGGACTACTACACAATGAATATGAGGTGTTTTTTCATCCATATGAATAGTAGCATGTAAAATTTGATCTTTGGTATAACCTAAATCATTATAAACAAATTCCATACAAGTATCAGCCCATTTTTTAATATCATCAGTAGTCATATCTTGAAAGAACTTATTTGATGCTGTAAATAATAATTCATCAGCTACTACATTTTTTGATTCATTAACCATTCTACTATAAGTTCTTTTTCTATCTTCTCTCTCTGTTTTCATTCTTTCATCATGTTGTTTTTTATAATCTTTTGTTAAATTATAAAAGCCTTTAACATATTTATCTGTTAAAGGCACTATTTCTATATTATCTTTACTTCTTGTTATATCTATATCAGGATTAGAATTATAAGCTTTCTTTTCTCTCTTATTATGTAATCCTATTTGTGCTAAATCATTTAAGTTATTAATTGGTTCACTTCTAAATATTGCATAATTTAAATTCATAAACATCACTCTCCTTTCTTTTTGCAACAAAAAAACTCTATACACTTAAAGCATAGAGTTTTAGCTTTTAAAGTTTTGCAAATGTACTTGCAAAATTTCTTTTTTTACCATTTTTTGCAAATGATTTTTTAAACAAAAAGATACTTTTTTCAAGTACCTTTCCCTTGTATTTACTATTCTTATAGCCATTTCATTATTTGGGCTAATCTGATTCCTCCATGACCAGCATCTACTACTATTCTGTAATTTCCATTCATAAATTATTTTCACCCATAGTAGTTTATGTGAAGAATATAAATTGTTGAAAACAATATAAGCAAAAAAGTGACAGCATATAATCTATCACTTTTTTAACTCTCTAATATACATCTATTATCAACTGTTAAAGCATAATCACTAGGACATTTATATACAACAGTTAAGTCCAAAGTATTTATATGAACACACATATCTTCTTTTTCCTCAGATTTTTCATCACCAGTATTACAAGTATACGTATAAATTGATGGTGCTTCTTCACCTTTAATACATCTTCCATTTCCCTCATAATACATATCATCATCGCATGAATATTTTGGAACTGTTTCTCTGCATTTTATATTTTCTAAAATATAATTTTTAGGACATTGGTAATATACATATTCGGTTTTATTAATCATTCCATAACAAGTATTTACACCATTACGTACTATTAATGTCTTATTAGAATCGCAATTAATACTTATAGGATCGACATTTATATTATTTAAATCATAACATTTCATATCGCTACTGTTCAAAGAAGAATTATCCGGACAAATAACAGTGGGCTTTGTATAATCTTCTATGTTGTTTGTTTCATAATCACATTTTTCGCCAGGCGGACAATTTCCATTAACCACTACTCGTGTACTATCAACTACTTTGTTAGTTATACATCTTTCACCAGGGAAGCCATTAGCAGCAACACAATTTTCCACTAACAATTTAGCATCTTTAAAAACTGGTCTATTACATTTTCCTTTAAAAATCTCAAATCCATAAGGACAAGATTGTACTGATTTTGCATTATATACTACACTACCAACGCATTTATTATCCTTTTTTTCATACCCAGAGGGACATTCATATGCAATTGTTGGATTTATAATTCGTGGTCTATTGTCAATTTCCTGATTACTATTGTTTACATTAGAATTATCATCAGTTTTTTTCTGATTATTACTATTATTACTTGAGATGTTTGAATTAGTTTTTTCCTGACTGCTTTTACTGCTTGAATTATTTGCATTATTTTTTTTCTGATTGTTACTATTATTGCTTTTCTCATTAGATTCTTTACTTTTATCATTAACTTGATTATTTTCTTTTTGTTCATCAACCGTAGTAACAGGATTTTTATCTATTACTTCATTATCATCAACTATCTGAACTTCTTGATTATCATCAATTTGCAGATTATCAACTTTATCCACATTATTATTGCAGCCAATACAAGCAAGAAAAAACATTATTAAAACTATATACTTAACATTTCTCATATTCTACCTCACTTGTATTATAACATAATGTAGCCTAATAAATATAATTATTATCTAATTATATATCTATTTTAAAAAAAGTGTAAACTTACACTTTTTTCCATTTTTATATAATTAAACTACTATCTAATCTTTTGTTTACCTCTTTGATAAAATTCTTCAATACCAATACTTTTATCATCTCTATTTTCAAAATGAATCATAAAAGATACAAAATCTTCAATATTGATAACAATCTTTTCGCCAGTTTTACAGTTTTCTATTTCAATTATTCCTTCATCTAAACTTTTGCCCATTATAACAAAATAAGGGGTACCGGTTATTTTACAATCCATTATTTTAGAACCTACGGATATACCACTTCGATCATCAAATAATACATTCACGCCATTTTCTAATAATTGTTTATATAATGATAAACATTTAATCATTTTATCAGTATCATCAATCTTTGGAATAATATATAAAGAATATGGTGCTAAATTAAGTGGTAATGATATACCACCAAATCTATTGTTTTTATCTTTTATTATACTATTTTCATAAATATATGCTAAGGTTCTACTAGTACCAATACCATAACATCCCATTATATAATTCTTCTTTTGGGAATTGTTATCGATAAAAAAGCCATTCATACTTCTAGAATATCTATCACCTAATTGAAAAACATGGCCAAGTTCAATTGCCTTTTTACTTTCTAAATTATTTAAACTATCTATTTCAAATCTTTTTAAGTATTCAGGGTTATCTATTAACTCTTTATTGAATACTCGACCACTTTGAGTATCATATAAAATAGTATCTTCACCAATATCAGAGATACACATAAATTCTTCTGATTTTTTTCCACCTATTGTTCCATTATCAGCATTAACCGCTAGAATTTCAATTCCTAATTCTCTAAATATTGAATAATAGGCATCTTTAATAGCTTCATATTCAATCATTAAATCTTCCATATTTCTACCAAAACTATATGCATCCATCATTTCAAAGGCTTTACCTCTTAATAAATATCCACGTGTGCGTATTTCATTACGAAATTTTTGACCTATTTGATAGAAAGTTATTGGTAAATTTTTATGAGATCTAATCCTATTTCTTGCATATACAACCATCGCTTCTTCCGCTGTTGGTGCAAGACAATAATTTCCTTTTTCTGACATAAAACGAAAAATAACATCATCCTCAGTATATCTTGCTAATCTACCAGATTCTACCCATATTCTTTCTGGTTGTAATAATGGTAAAGATACTTCTATACAATTTATTCGATTTAAATTTCTTCGTATTACATCATTTATTCTTTTACTCAATAAAAGGGGAATATGCCCATATGCATATACACCACTTCCAAATTGTTCAATTTGTCCTGTTTTAATTAACATATCTTGTATTGGATATTGTTTATCCAAATTTAAATCTTTTTTTTCAATTAAGCCTAATTTTGATACTTCCATTTTCCCCTACCTCTTTTATTGAAATATACTTTTTATAAGTTTTTTTAGTGATATACTATTTGTATAAAAATCTGTGAATTTGATATTCCCATTTTCCACAACAAATTCAAATGTATAATCTTCTAAATCAATTTTTCTTAAATAATACATTATATCAACAAATAATTTCTTTGAAATAAACTTATCATTATCAATTGCTATAATTCTATCACCAATCATTTCAACATTAGCACGATAACTAACAATCCCATGACTTCTATCATTAAAATCTTTATATAATTCTATGGCAATTATATTCACTCCATTATTATTGTATTTAGAAATAGTTCCAATTAACTCTGGTTTTACTGTTTTATGAATTATAATATTATAATCATTTTGATATTTAAAAATAAAGTCTTTTATTTGTTCCAAACTATGAACATTATGAATTGATTTCAAGAAAACATCTACTCTATCAGTTGCTTCTTTAGAAGATAATCTAACACTAATTCCTTCAGTTAATAAACTAGGATTAGCTTCTAAATCATCTAAACTAAGTAATTCTATTGTAGGAAATTTCCAATCATTTAAAATATTTAATCCCTCTATCTTATTCATTAATTCCTCTACCCATATTACTTATTGCTTTTACAAAACATTTTTTCATTTCATCTTCACTAGAAAAATCAATATCAACCTCGGTATCTCTTCTTCTTAAACAAGGTTTTAATTTATCATCACTTGTTACCCTTAAATACATATAATCTCGACATGCATCACATATTTTATTATCACATAAACTATGCATAACAGTTAAATACCAATCACCAAAAACTAAATACTCAACAGATGCACAATCAGAAACAATAATATCATCTGCTATTTCTTTTAATTCATCAATTAAAATCTTAAATTTTTCTTTTGAATAAGTTATAGGAAATCCTTCAACTATACTTGGTTCAACAAATCTTAATCCTATATTATTATCCCTACATAATTTTAAAATTTGTAGGTAATCCTTACTTGAATAATTTTCATCAAAGACAATACAATTTATTCTTAATTTTCCATTAAATTTCTTTAAAACTCTTTCTAAATTACTCATAACTAATTCATAATTATTTGTTCCACTTAAATAACAATATTTATCCTTATCTAAAGTGTTTAAACTTAAAGTTAATGAAGACACATTATATTTATTAAGCATGGCAATCGTCTCATCAGTTAATAACGAAATATTGGTAGTTAAATCATAATAACCGATTTTTTCTTCTTGTAAAAACATTAATAATTCTTCAATATTTGGATAAAGTAATGGCTCTCCACCAGTTAATTTAATTGAATTAATCCCGAATGTCCTTGCAACACGAATTATTTTTTTTAATTTATCTAGGGATTGAACACGAACTTGCTTATCAACTTCACCCTCATTAAAACAATATACACATTGGAAATTGCAAGCGGTAGTCAAAATAATTCTTAAAGTTCCTGATGGTAAATTCTTCTTAGGATAAAATTTTCCATCTATTACTAATCCATTAGATAATAATGTATTATCAACACTCTTACCATTTTCCATTATTTATTTCTCCTTTGTAAGTAATGTACTACGTGTGTAAAATGAGAAAAATTCTCATCTTGAAATAATTCTTCAATAGGCTTATCAAAAACATTTCCAACATTAATTGAATCTTCTTCAAAAAATCCTTGTGATACAACATCACCACGTGGAGTTAATAGCACACATGAATGCATATATTCACTATAATCATATAATCTTACATTACGATGTTCATCATTTTTTCTTTGCAATATTCTTTCTTTAATTTGTTCTACTTCTTCTGGTGGAACAATTTCTTCTAAATGATCTCTTCCTCGACCTTGAGGGGTAAATATAATAAATAAATGTGAAAATACACCTAATTCTTTTGATAAATCCATTAGATAATCAACATATTGCTTATTACTATTAAAAATAAAACTGTTTAGTCTAATTTTACAACCAGCTTCTTGTAAAAGTTTTATATTTGTAATCATTCTTTTAAATACATTAGCATTTCTTTGATAATTGTGAATAATTTCATTACCATCAATACTTACTTGAACCAAATCGGCCATTTTTAAAATTTCAATATTTTCTTTATTAAGTAATAACGTATTCGTCGTAACTATTGTATTTATATTATTTTTCTTTGCTCTAGCGATTAAAATTCCTAAATCTTTGCGCATTAGGGGTTCTCCACCAGTAAAATCCAGTCTATTTACTCCTATTTTTCCTAATCCATCAATTAATTGTATAGCCTGCTCTGTTGTTAGTCCATATTCACCATTACAATCAGAAGCAGACAAGCAATATAGGCAATTTAAATTACATTTCCTTGTTACCTGCCAACAAACTGAAAGTGGTGCAGAAAGTTTAAATGAATATGTATCACTTTCTGTATCATATAAAATTCTTGCTTCTGTTTCTTTAATCATATTACTCCTCCATTGTCATAAAAAAGTCATCATTATTAATTATTTTTTTTAAAACAGGGATACTATTTTTAGGTATATTAGATAATTCTCTATAAATCATTCGACTACAAACATCTTTTTCCATATTTCTTACTTTTCTTTTATTTAATTTGGCTTTAAAAATGAAATCAATATAATTGTCAGTATCAATTTTTCTATTTATTATTTTGACAAGTTTTAATTCACTTAAACTAAAATTAATACCAACTTCTTCCAATAATTCCCGTCTCATACCTTCAACAACACTTTCACCTATTTCCAGATGACCACCAGGTAATGCATACATATTATCACAATATAATGTGTTACTTCTTTTTAATAATAAAATTCTTTCATTATCATCAAATAATAAACACTGGACACTCGATTTAAATGATGCTCTATTACCCATTTATACCACCATCCTTTTAAAATATTATGTGTTAAAAATTATTAATGCATATCATTACCACTTGTCAACTTATTATAAATACTAGTTAGATATAGTAAATAGATTTTACATTAATTTACAACAAAAGAAAAGATACTCCTAAAAGTACCTTATTAATTAAAAACGTTTTATTCGTTTACTGTTTTTTTATTAATTATTCCAAATAATAGTCCACAAATTATAAAAAATGCTGGTGCCACTTCTATAACGCTTATATTGGTAAAAGCTTGAATACTATAACCAATAAATGCCATAAATAACGCAATATATATTTTATCCTTTATTTTTAAACCCTTGAAAAAAATAATTGATATTAAAACTAAATAAGTAATTAAAGCAAAAACACCATTTGTTACTGCCATCTGTAAATATACATTATGGGCTTTGTCATAATATATACCATTTCTTACTCCATATACAAATCCAAAATTATCAAGACCTGCACCAAAAGCCCAATATTTTTTTACAAGTGGTAAAGTGTCTTTCCAAATTTTAACCCGACCATTACCTAAATTAGATAAATTAAGATTTTTAAGTTCCGATGTTATATTATAATTAGCATCTATTTTATTCTTAAATACATTTGTATGCAAATATTTAACTGAATAATCAGTAGCAAAATACACTGTAGTAAATAAAGTAAATATTATCAATAGTCTTTTCCACTTTATTTTTTTTCGATAATATATTATAAAAAATAATAATACTAGAAGAAAACTAATAAATGGTCCTGTTGATGTTGAAATACAAATTCCCATAAAAAATATTACAGACAATACTACATATTTTTTCTTGTCTTCCAGCATAGATAATGCAAACATAAAAGACGCTAACATAACCATAAGACTACCTAAAAAATTAGGATTACCACTTAAACCAGAAGCCATATATGGTTTTGAAAAGTGAACTATAAACGAAAAATTAGTATAAACTTGAAGAATACCATAGATAACTTGAATTACTCCTAATATTATTAAAGTTTTGATTACTATCTTCTTATATTTTTCATTAGTCATATTTTTAAAATTTAATAAAATAAAATAATATGATAATAGTGATAATAATCCCTCATTTCTTGTATTTGCACCATAAATTGATGTATGTGCATCAACTGCAAATATAGTTGACATAATCCCTAAAATAATTAATAAATATATCAGAATATCAACATAATTAATTTTCTTTTTATTAATAATTAAATCTAATATATATAAAGTAACTAAAAAAGGAACACTCAACCATAATATATGAAATCTTTTTATTGGAATCAATTCATCAAATTCAATAAAAAAAGGTGTATAAATAGAAAAAGTTATTACAGGAATACCTATTAAAATAACCATTATACTGATTAGAATCAATTTTTCTATATTAATTTTCTTTATAATTTCTATCATAAAACACCTATTTTGATTATACAGTAAAACAATTCACAATTCAATTTATTTAAATAATTATGTTTTTAGTATATATTATTAAAAGCAATTATATAATTCATCATTATTTTTGACAAAAAACATATAATATGGTATAATTATCTGCGTGTGGTGCATTATTCTAGTCAAACAAGATATTGGAAGATGGGGCTAAAAATCCATCAATTGTGTATGAGACTTTATATATTTGCTTTTTTCGCCCAGATAAGGGTGAATATATAATTTTAGATTTAAGGATAAAATATAATGGCATATATTCTAATCCTTTTATCACCTCAAGAAGTTACAAGCACATGTCGTGAGTGAAATTTTGGGATATTAAATTGAAAAAGATTTTGCAAAAGCGAATAAAGATATAACTGTTTGCCAGGGAAAACCTCTAGAATGTACCTACTGTAAAGATTGTGGTGCGGACTAAGTGGTGATCGAGTGATTACCAATGGTAATTAAATTCTTTAAACAGAAATGGCCCATGGGTAACCTAAGGTAGAATTTAGAGAAACTCAACTCGACCTAAGCCGTAAAATTAATTTATAGTAGACCATACAATTTTACCCAAATCATAGGAATAACTATGATTTTTTTATTAAATAATGTATAATGAATAAGGAGTGTATATGCAAAATAAATCATGGATTATTAAAGCTTTTCTTTTAACTTTTATAATATGTATGCTAATTAGTGGTGTTTCTAATTTTGTTGCAGCCAATGCTAATATTGTTATTTTATTAATAATAACTGTAATTATAATATTTATTGGTATTATCTTCGATATTATTGGTACGGCGGTATTAACAGCAGATGAAGCTACATTCCATGCTAAAGCAAGTAATAAAATTAATGGTTCTAAAGAAAGTATTAAACTAATAAAAAACGCAAGTAATATTGCCAATTTCTGTAATGATATTATTGGTGATATTTGTGGTATTGTATCTGGTAGTATGGGAGCTATGATTGCTATTACAATATCTAATAGATTTTCATTTAATCCTACTTTAACAGCGTTAATTGTATCATCCGTTATTTCAAGTATTATGGTTGGCGGTAAAGCTATTGGTAAAAATATTGCTGTTAAAGAAAGTGATAAAATAATTTTTCAAGTTGGTAAGTTACTTAATAAAACAAAAAAATGATATGAGAATTAACTCATATCATTTTTTAATTAAATGTTTCAACTATTTCTTCAAGAGTCATTGCTTTAACTTTAGTATATGTTCCTTCAAAATTACTTTTTTCACCTTCAACTACTTTAAATGTAAAGCCACTATCCGTAAAAGTAACTTCATATTTGTCATCAAAATGTTCACAAGTTAAAATATCATTTTGCCCAATTTCATAAACTAAATCACTCATGCCAAGTCCACCATATATGTATAATCGAACTTCTTTTTCATTAGACTGAAACATATAAGCTTTAATATCACCAAACTTGTATTCACCATTATATTTACTATTAACATATTGAGCATCACCATAATTGTCAGTAAAATAATCATTAACAGTATATTCAGATTTCTTAGCATAAGTACCACTTGCTATATCTTCATTATTTGTTGTAAATTCAAGACCATTCTCTGTAATTGTAAATTTATAACTACTGTCAAACATTTCATCAGAAGCACTATTGCCAGATACTTTCGCTGTTGACGAAGTCTCACCACCATCATAACTTATATCGTAAGTTAATGTTTTTTTGTCTTTTAGATACAATTTTATTACTACACTATCTTTTTCGTATACACCGTTAAATGATACATCATTTTTCACAGAATTATTAGTACCATTACTACTATTATTACCATTATTAGTTTGATTACTAGTAGGCTTTTTTTCGCGATCAAATAATCCTTCACTAAATCCTTTGTAAATACCAAACCCAGTCAAACAAATACCTATAATTAAAAGTACCAACCACAAAACCCTTGTTTTATTTCCTTCCATTTTCATCACCTACTATAAACTTATCATAAAAGAGAAAATTATTCAATAAAATTTTCTAAAATTCTATTCTCAGTATACAAATACTTTTCATTAATTTTAACTAAATTACCGTTATCAATAAGATAACCTTTATCAATTAATTCACGTATATTATACATATCAATTAATTCTTGATGATATTTATTACAAAATTCTATTTTATTAATTCCATTAATTAATCGAAAGCCTAATATCAACGCATAACTAATTTGATCTTTCTTATTAACTTTTTCCTTATAAATAACTCTTTTATTACGTAAATATGCATACATACTTCGAGTATTTGTATATCTAATATTATTGATATAACCAGAAGCTCCAAGACCAAATCCATAATAATAATCATTGTGCCAATAAACTAAGTTATGACAAGATTCATATCCTAATTGGCAGAAATTACTTATTTCATAGTGAATGAATCCTTTATTTTTTAAATAATTACAAATATAATCATACATATCACGATCTAATTCTTCTTTAATATTCATTTCTTTTTTTATACCTAATATGGTATTATCATGAATTTCCAATGAATAAGTAGAAAGATGAGTAATACCAAGAGAAAAAATATTATCAAGATCTTTTTTAATATCATTAATTGTCTCACCTGGCAAAGCATAGATTAAATCCACATTAATATTATTAATTCCATATCCTTTTATCATAGCAACTTTTTCTTTTACTATTTTAAAGTCATGACATCTTCCCAAATATTTTAAGAATTTTTTATTTGTACTTTCTATTCCCATACTAATACGATTAACACCATTTTCTTTAAATAGTACTATCTTCTCTAAATCAATATTTTCAGGATTAATTTCAACAGTAAATTCTAAATTCTTATCAATGTTAAAATTTTTAATTATTTGCATTAATTTCTTTAAATTATTAAAACTTAAACTACTTGGAGTTCCACCACCAATATAGATAGTTTTTATTATTTCACCTTGATATTTTTCCTTAATTTCTTTTTCTAAACCGTCTAAATATTTACTTGCTAATTCTTCATAATAAAATCTTTTACAAAAATCACAATATGTACATAAATGTTCACAGAATGGAATATGAATATAAACACTAGTCGTCATTAATTTCCTCATTTGACAAAACCGCTAGAAAGGCTTCTTGTGGAATCTCAACACTACCAAGTGTTTTCATTCTTTTCTTACCTTCTTTTTGCTTTTCAAGAAGTTTCTTTTTTCTTGATACGTCGCCACCATAACATTTGGCAAGTACATCTTTACGAAGAGCTTTAATATCACTTCTTGCAATTATCTTTGAACCAATTGCAGCTTGAACTGGTACTACAAACATTTGTCTTGGAATTAATTTTTTTAAGTTCTCTACAACTACTCTTCCACGCGGATATGCAAAATCTTTATGAACAATCGTACTTAAAGCATCAACAACCTCACCATTTAATAAAATATCCATTTTAACTAAGTCGCTTTCACGATAACCAATTATTTCATAATCAAATGAAGCATATCCCTTAGTACTACTTTTTAATTTATCAAAAAAATCATAGACAATTTCTGATAAGGGAAGTTCATAGTGAATAATAACTCTTTTAGCATCAATATATTCTAAATTCAAATAATTTCCCCTTTTATTTTGACATATTTCCATAATTGAACCAATATAATCACTTGGGGAAAAAATATTTGTTTTAATATATGGTTCAGAAATACTGGCAATATTAACACGATCTGGCATCTTTTGTGGTGAATCGATAGTAATCACTTCCCCATTTGTTAGTTTTACTTCATAAATAACACTAGGACTTGTAGCGATTAAATCAATTTTAAATTCACGTTCTATTCGCTCTTCGATAATATCCATATGTAAAAGGCCTAAAAATCCACAACGAAAGCCAAAACCTAAAGCATGGGATGTTTCAGGTTCAAATGATAAAGATGCATCATTAAGTTTCAATTTCTCTAAGGCATCACGAAGTTCATTATAACGCGAAGTTTCAGTGGGATAGATACCCGCGAAAACTACTTGTTTCATTGGTTTATAACCTGGTAACATCTCGTCTGCTTCATTACCAATAACCGTTACTGTATCACCAACACGAACATCACTAATACTTTTAATACTTCCCCAAAGATAACCAGTTTCACCACAAACAAGTTCATTTTTCTTCTTTATTTCTGGTGTGTATACCCCAACTTCTGTAACATCATACACTGCACCAGTTGACATTAATTTGACTTTATCTCCAACTTTTACTTTACCGTTAAATAAACGCATCATAATTATGGCACCTTTATATGAATCATAAATACTATCAAAGATTAATCCTTGGGTTTTATTATTTACACTGCCACTAGGTGCTGGTATTCTTTCAATTATCGCTTCCACAAGTTCCTTGATTCCAATACCATTTTTAGCACTAGTAAGAATTATTTCATCTTCATTAAAACCAAATGTATCAACAAGTTCTTTGGTTACTTTATCTACATCCGCATTAGGAAGATCAATTTTATTGATAACGGGAATAATTTTTAAATTATTATCAAGGGCAAGAAATAGATTAGCAAGAGTTTGCGCTTCAATTCCTTGGGCTGCATCAACAACTAAAATAGCACCTTCTGTTGCTGCTAAACTTCTTGATACTTCATAAGAAAAATCCACGTGTCCTGGAGTATCAATTAAGTTTAAAATATAATCTTCGTTATTATAACGATAATTAAGTTCAACGGCATTAAGTTTAATTGTAATACCTCTTTCTCTTTCAATATCCATACTATCTAACATTTGATCTTTGGAATCATGAAGACTAACTGCGTTCGTAATTTCAAGAATACGATCGGCTAAAGTACTTTTACCATGATCAATATGCGCAATAATTGAAAAATTACGAATATTTTCTTGTTTAATAGCCATAACATCACTTCCAAAAAGTATTTTATCATAGATTTGATAAAGAAAAAAGGTATTTGATTAATTTCAAACACCTTATTCAACACAATAGGCAGTTCCATCATTAATACTAACACAATCGTAGGAATAACTTTCTTCAATCGATACTTGTTCTTCACTTGAATAAGCTTGCATATTAATGTTATCTCTAATGCCATCACAGTCCATAGAATAATTATCTCCTGATGTACAAATATATCCATCAATATTTCTTGTTTCATTCCATATAAAGACTTCCTCTAAAATTGTTTTATTTGATTCATTTTTTGAACCATCTGATGTTCCCTCTATACAATATGGTACATAATCATAAATTCCACAAACAAAGGCTCTTGTTACTTGATTATCATCATTTAAAGTCACTCCTAAGAAATGGTTCTTTCCACTTGAAGTTACTACATCTCGATAATCATCGCTTAAACCAGATGTTAATACTGTTGGTGTATGATTTAGCGTATTCCATGTTGTGTATATAATATCTGAAGCATCTCCATTATATACGCGATATAAAAATTTACAATTTGGACAACTAGCAATTGTTGGTCCATTTTCAGGAACCCACTTTGCAAATAACATTATATTAGATGTTACTTGATTATTATAATTGTATGGTGAAATTGTTGCAATAAAACCATCTGTACTTGCAAATCCATTTCTCCACTCTTTAAATACATAACCTTCTTTGGTTGGATTAGTTGGCATTGTTACTTGACTACCATTTGGAACTACCTGACTTGCAACAGAACTTCCTCCATTACTATCAAATGTTACTGAATAAGTATGTGGATATAAAGTAACATTATCAGATTTTTCACTAATATAAGTTTCATTATCAACAGTTATATATGATTTAGCATAATATGTTTTTATTGTATTTGCCGGTACAACTATATTTGCTGTTAGTGATGAGAAATTTGTAATAGTTGCAACTGGTGTAGTTGAATTAGAAGAATCATAAATATTAATTCCATCTATGGAATTAGCTCCATTCTTACCTACACTTAAAGTATAGGTAAATTCACCATTGGAATAACTTGTATATTCTTGATTTTCATTGAACGGAACCACTGATAATGTAGGTGATGGTAAATATTCATATGCTGCAACTAAAGTAATATTCTCTGTTACTGGTGTACTAAAGTCGTATGCAATGCCATTTAATTCCCATTCAACAAAAACACGATTAGTTTTTGTTGGATTGGCTGGTTTCGTTGCTACGTCGCCATAATTAACTGTTTGACTTGCAACAGAACTTCCTCCATTACTATCAAATGTTACTGTATACTTGCTTATTTCCCATGATGCAGTTAATGCTATGTTACTATTTACTGGTGAATTAAAATTATACGATGCATTATTTAATTTCCATTCACCAAAAGTATAATGTTCTTTGGTTGGATTGGTTGGACTTATTACTTTACCACCCATTGGAACCACCTGACTTGCAACAGAACTTCCTCCATTACTATCAAATGTTACTGTATATGTACGAGGTCTCAATTCAATAATGTTAGACATTGTACTACTATATTTTTCATTACCAATAATTTTATATGCATAAGCACGATAGATATAATTTTCATTTGCAGGTACTACTACATTTATTGGTTGAATATTTGAAACAGAAATTGTTAAAATAGGGGTTGACCCAGCATTCTCATATATATCAAATCCATCAACGTTTTCTTGTGTGCTTACACTCAATGTATAAGTAAATTGACCATTGGAATAACTAGTATATTCTTGATTTTCATTGAATGGAACTGTCGATAACATTGGTGGGAAAGGTTTTGACTCATAAATTGCATATAAATTAATGTCACTCGTTACTGGAGTACTAAAATCATATGCAACACCATTTAATTGCCATTCAATAAACACATAATTATATTTTACAGGATCTGTTGGTTTTGTTGCGGTAGAACCATAATTGATTGTTTGAGGTTGAATATAATCTCCACCATCACTATTAAAATATACATTATATTTATTTATTTCCCATTCAGCAGTAAGTGTTATATCACTTGTAATAGGAGTATAAAAGCTAAAAGGTGATCCGTTTAATTTCCATCCTACAAAATCATAATGATCTCTCGTTGGATCGTCTGGTTTTGTTGCAGAATAACCATAATCGACTATTTGGCTTTCTACTTCACTTCCACCATTACTTTCAAACGTTATAGTATATTTATCTATATTCCATTCAGCAACTAAATTTATATCACTCATTATTGGGGTACTAAAATCGTATGTCTCACCATTTAATTGCCATTCTACAAAATTATAATGATCCTTTGTGGGATTGGTCGGTTTTGTTGCAACAGAACCAAAATCGACTATTTGACTTTCTACTTCACTTCCACCATTACTATAAAAATTTACTGTATATTTATTCGTATCCCATACTGCTGTAAGTGTTATATCACTTGTTACTGGGGTATTAAAATCATATGTAACACCATTTAATTGCCATTCTTTAAAGGTATATCCAACTCTTTCAAGAACAATTGGACTAGCAGCAAATAATCCATCTTCAACTTGTTGAGGTACTGGTGCCGGAATATTACCAAATTCACCCGCAAATGTTACAGTATATAACATATTTCCTGATGAAATACTTACACCAATAGATTGATCACTATAATATTTCTCTTCATTTATCATTTTATACGATTTAGCATAATAACTTCTATATCCATTTTTTGGAACATTTACTATTGTTGAATTATTATCAGTAACTGGTTCAACAACTGCTAGTGGGATTGAAGAATTAGTAGAGTAAATTTCTGCACCATCAACACTCTCATCAGCACTTACTCTTAATTTATAAGTAAATTCCCCATTTTCATAACTTATATAATCCTGAGTTTCAGATAACGGAACAAGAGACAAAGTAGGAGCATCTGGCAACTTTTCAAATACAGCGACTAAAGTAATAGGTTTAGTTACTGGTAAAGATAAATCATATTGTTCATTATCTAATTTATATCCTGTTAATATATAACCATCTTTATAAACACCTCCATTGAATTTCCATTCCTCATTTTCTTCAAGGCTTGTGTTGGGTAGGGCATAAAAAATTGTTGGATTATCATCTCCAGTTTCTATTTTAACAGCATATAAAGATTCGTCTTTCTCCCAGGTATGTAATATATCTTCTAGTAAAATTGACGATTCTTTTATATAAGTTCCTAAGTAAGGATTATTACCACCCTCAGAGTTAGTAAAGGTAATTCCCTCACTGGACCAGTTAAGTGAAAACATCGTCTCATCTGCACCAAATGTGAAAATATTATTACCAATTCCATAATCAAAAGATGCAGTTATATCATAAATGAAATCATTTTCACCTTTATGCTTCAAAGACATTTTTATTATATTGCTAGCAAGTCTTACTATATACATTTCATAGTTGTTATAAACATATTTACCATTTAATTCGGATGATAAATATGCATAAGATTCGGCGCCTATCCCCATACCACTACTTATACCATAATTTTCGTTATAGTAATCACGAATTGTAAAATTAGCACGCTTTGTTAAATTCTTGCTTGTAATATATTGATCAGTTGTTTCAATACTTAATCCACTCTCGGATAAAGTTATTCTATAATCTATGCCATTAACTTTAAAAGTAACAATGTTATTGTCAATAGATGCCATAACATGAATTTTTTTATTATCATTTTCAATAATTACTAGAGCTTCTTCTTTATTAACTTGAACTAAACCTAACCTTGTTTTTTCATCATCACTAGAATAAACACCATTTGCACTGAAACTTTCTTTCAAATCAGTATAAAATATTTTAAATTCATTTGGTGGTGTTAATTCTTTATCTGTAATAGCATTAATCCATTTACCTCGAGCATTTTTAGCATAGATAATCATATCTTTCTTATCAGTGCTTTCTATTGATTTTGATGCAAGCATGATATCTTCTGTAGTTAATACCCCATCATATTCATCGCTACCTTCTCTTGTGAACAAATAATTTCCAATAACATATGAACTATTAACAATATTATCCTTTGTATATTCAGAAACTAATTTTGTCTTGCCGATTTGATATTTTAATAGTGAAGAATTATTTGAATACTCATATTCTTCATTTACAATAATTCCAATAGCGCTATCAGTTTCAACAATTTCATAAACCCCGTCTTGAGCATTTTTCTTAACACGAAATTTCAATTCAATCAAATCTTGATTTTTTGCAACAGGTATTATATCATTCCAGTTTAAATAAAAGAACAATTCTCCTTCCTTTATTATATGCAACGAAGAATTACTTAAATTATCATTTAATTTTGTATAATACTGCCCATTTGTTTCAACAATTTCAAAGGTTTCTTTATCATATTTAATTGTGCCACTAAAATCTCTAACATTCCAGCCATCAATGTTTTCCGCCAATATTTTTAAAGATATAATGTCACCTCTTTTTATTTCGGTAGGCATCATATTATATAATTCACCAGAATTCTCACTTTTTTGAATTACAATACCTGCTTCCCACCATTCACCTGCTTTAACATTCATTGACAATGTTATTATGAATATCATTATAAATAAAAAACTTATTTTCTTTTTCATTTATTCTTCACCTCTTCCAAATTAACTTTGGCTCTTACTTCTTCCCTATTTAGTAAAATAATTTTTACCTCTTTCTCATTTTCAATATCACCATAATGAACTGCTGTATTATAACCATTACATAGAAGTGTGCCATCTAAATATTCAATTTTTTGAACTTCTATTTTTTTATTTTTATCATCATAAACTTCTAGTATTCGATCTGGTGAATGATCATCAACCATTAAAACTTTAACTGTATAATAAACTTTTTTATTTGATAAAATCAAAAACACAACAACTATAGTAATAACAATAATACATCCCAAAACCAATATTTTCTTTTTCATACTACTCTATTACCGCAGTGACTTCCTTTCCATCACTTAAAACTATAATAAGTGACTTTTCATCCTTTATATCATTATAAGCTACTACCAATTTGGATCCATTACATAAATGAACACCATCCGTATATTTAATTTCACTAACTGTAATTTCTTCATTATTTTTATAGGCTTTTAAAATTCGATCTGGTGAATAATTATCAACTATTGTGACCACTACCTTATATTTATCGGATACCAATATCTTTTCAAATAATGCTGTTAAACTGATATTTCTAGTAACCGGTGTATTAAAATCATATTCATTGCCATCTAATTGCCATTCAATAAAATTATAACCTGATTTAGTTGGATTAGCTGGCTTTGTAACTTTTTCTCCTTCACCAACAATTTGACTTGCTACACCTGAATCAAAAGTTACTGTATATTTAATTGAGTCTTTCGTATAAACTGCATTCAAGGTCATATCTTTTGTTATTTTAGTTTTAAAATCAAATTTCTTACCATCTAATTGCCATTCTTTAAAAGTATAACCACTTTTCGTCGGATTAGCTGGTTGAGTCACTGTAGAATCTTCTTTAACTTTAGAAGTTATATATATATTTCCATCATCATTATTGAAAGTTATTGTATATGTTTCAAGTTCTCGCCAAATGGCTTTTAAAGTAATATTTTTAGTTACTTTATCATTAAAATTATATTTTTTATTATCTAATTGCCATTCAACAAATTTATAATCTTTTTTTGTCGGTACTTTTGGAGTGGTTGCTTTTTCATTTTCTATTACTCTTTGCGATGTAACAGAACTTCCACCGTCACTATCAAATTTAACTTCATATCTTTTAATGCTTGGATCCTCATTCCATTTAGCAGTTAAAGTAATATTCTTGGTAACAGCAGTATCAAAATCATATTTTGTGTTATTTAAATACCATCCATCAAACAAATAACCATATCTTGTTGGATTAGTTGGTTCAACAACTTTTTCACCACTTTTTATTTTTTGATTCTCAACTTTACTTCCACCATTTGAATTAAAAGTTACCGTTAATGTTGTTACCTTAACATATTTACCAGTTAAGATTATATCTTCAGTAAGAGGTGTTTGAAAATCAAATTCTTTACCATCTAATTCCCATATTATTTCCATTCCATTTTTTTCTTCAAATCCTAACATTGATAAGTCAATTTCATCAATTGATGCCACTTCTATTTCTTTTATTTTACCATCAACATTAAATGTTAGTTTATATTTTGGCAATTCTACTTTCCCCCAAATGGCTTTTAATAGAATATTATTTACAACACTACTATCAAAATCATATTCTTTACCATCTAATTCCCATCTTACAAAAACATAGTCATCTTTCAATGGATCAGTCGGTTTAATTACCTTTTCTCCTTTTTTTACTATTTGCATAGGAACAGAACTTCCACCATCCGTATCAAATGTAACTTCATAGGTTTTATTTTCCATCAAAAACATTGCAACAATACCAATTATCACTAATGCAATCCCAATCCCTAAGATAATTTTAACTTTCTTATCCATTATTCTATCCTCCTTTTATCGACAAAATATGCATTAAACATATTATCAACGCTTCATATAATCCTCTCTATTATATAGAATAACATATTTTCACAATAAGTTAAAGATAAAAAGATGAAAAAATCCCTCTTTATAAGGGATTAATCTTTTAATTTTGTTGATTATTATCTTCCATAACTGTTGTATTATTCTTTAAAACAGGTTCTTGTTCAACAGTATTATTAGTATCATTATTAACTTGCACTTGCGTATCATTTGCCATAACAGGTATGCCATTATTATTCTTTTTACTTTGACTTAACAATGATCCTATTATAGCGATAATAATAAGTAATACACCAGCACACATATAAATAACACTCATATTATAGATAGCAAATTTAAATTCAATAGTTTGAACATTACTAGCGCTTAAATTCCAAACTAATTTTCCATCTTCTTTTTTTGTAGCATTGTCACTAATTGATCCATATGGTAGACGAACACTAAAACTTAAATCCATAGTAGAAGTTAGTGAACTTAAATCTAAATTATCTAAAGAACTAGAATCAAACGAGAAATCATCATCTTCTTCATCAGGAAATTCTAATTCTGTATCTCCTAAGTCTAAATCATCATCAGTATTTGCTCCATAACTATTTCTAGTATCAGGATTATTTAAACCACTTTCATTAGCATCAAATTTTAAAACAGCCGTATATGTATTTCTTAAAAAGCCTTTTTCTACTTTAAATAAATACTTACTACCACCATCATCCATCATTCCGGATAGATCATACTCAGTATCACTTTCAGTACTTACTTCATCAATATTTTTAATATTTTTCTTTAAAGTAAATCCCTCATAATTACCTTCTTGATATTTAGTAACATCAAATCCATTTTTCTTTACTTCCTCAAAGGAATCCTCCTTTAATACATCTTCACTTCCAAAAACCGTCTTATCAAGAGCATAAACAATAGAAAAATCCATTGATTTATCCTTCTTAATATCCATGCTAGTATTAAATTTTACACACCCTGTTGAAATTATTGCAAATAAACAAAGTACAATTAAATATTTACCTCTTTTCATAAAATCCTTCCTCAATTTTAATTGTATCATAATCATAATATTAGTCAATATTTTTATAAAAAAAGATGTCATTTTAAATGACATCCATTATAATTGTTAAAACAAAGAATAAAATACCAAGAAGAAGTGTTAAACGACTAATAAATAGTTCACTACCTCTTTCTTTTCTTTTATTAAATAAATCTATGTTTCCACCACTAATAATACCTGTAGCTCCTTCAGCTTTACCACTTTGTAAAAGGACAATAATAATAAGCATAATCGCTACAATTAAGAAAAATATTTTCATAATAACCTCGCTTCCAATAAGATAACATATTTGTTTATAAAAATCAACTATTTTTATCTTCTTCTTGTACTTTCCTTTTCTTCTTCCACATCTTCATATCCAAAACCATTAGGATTTATTAAGAATGGATTATTGATAATTTGCATATTAAATAGTTTAATTTTAATTTCTTTTTCCAATAACATTAGTTTCTTTTCTAAGAATTCTTGTTGTTCTTTTTCTAGAAATTTACGATATTTATTAACTAATTCTTTCTTTAATTTATCGGTTTCATTAAGACAAAGCATTAAGCCTTCTGATGGATCATCATCTGATTCGTCAGTACTAATCATTAATTCATATATTTGTTTAAATTTAGTATCCATCTTCTTTTTTATAACTTTCATGATTAAATCATTATCATAAAATTTAATTAAACCAATACTCTCTTTATCAATTTTTTTATTTACACCAAATGAATTAGAAATACTAATTTCCGTATAATTTTTATAAGTATTCTTTTTAGTTAAACTATACTTTACTCTCATTATTATCCCCCAATAAATCAGGTCTTAACTCTCTTGTTTTTCTAAGTTGTTCATTATATCGATATTCATCTATTTTAGCATGATTCCCCGACAATAGAATTTCGGGAACTTCCATACCATTAAAAACACGAGGTTTAGTATATACTGGATAATCTAATAAACCATTATTAAATGATTCATTTTTACTACTTTCATCATCTATCACGCCAGGTAAGAGTCTTACAATACTATCAACCATTATCATACTAGGAAGCTCTCCCCCAGTTAAAACGTAATCACCAATACTTATTTCCATATCACAAATACTACGTATTCTTTCATCAAAGCCTTCATAGTGACCGCATAATATAATTAAATGTTTTTCTTTACTTAAATCATAAGCGATTTGTTGATTATATACCCTACCACTTGGAGTCATCATAATAATTTTACTATCACTAGTTTTAAGTTTGTTAATGCAATCAAATATTGGTTGGCACATTAACACCATACCACTTCCCCCACCATATGGAGTATCATCAACATTACTATGAGGATCTAATGTATAATCTCGAAAATTATGAATATTAATCTCCACTTTTCCATTTTCTTGAGCTCTTTTTAAAATTGATTCTGAAAAAGGTCCGTTATACATTTCAGGAAATAAAGACAATATATCTATTTTCATAAACCAGAAACCTCCTCTATTAATATCTTTTTATTCTTAAAATCAATTTTTTTAACTAATTCAAAAGGTATATATCCATTATCTATTTTAAACAGTTTCTTATTACCCATTAAATAATTAATATCAAGAACCTTTTTTTCTATCTCACTATTATAAATGATAAAACCAATTAAGTCACTATCTAAATAATCATTATTTTCTAAATAATCTTCTCTATTGATATAAACTAAAGTATTTTTACAAAATGGTATTTTATTTATGTCATCAATATCTTTTAATGTAACCATATCATAATCTTTATGAACACGATAAGAATTAATAACATAACTTTTATTATTAATTATTATCTCATTACCTATTTTAAAAACTCTATCTTTATATTTAAAATTAGATTTAATTCGAATTTCACCTTTTATACCATGGGTATTAACATATTTCCCTAAGATAACCCTACTCATTATTACTCCTATTTAGTTCATACATTAAAATACTTGTAGCAACACCTACATTTAGACTTTCACAATCAGAATTCATTTTTATATAAAGATTCTTATCACACATTATTTTAATACTTTCACTAACACCATGTCCTTCATTCCCCATAATTAAAGCATACTTATTAGTTTTAACATTTCGAACATCTTCACCAGAATTAACATCTGTTCCTAATATCAAATAATTATTATTTTTTAATTTTGGTACTAGACTATTTAAATCAGCATAAATAATATTCATATGAAAAATCATACCTTGTGTACTACGTAAGACTTTGTCATTATAAATATCCACACTATTTGTGGATAAAATTATGGTATCAATATTAAAGGCCTTACTACTACGAATTATTGTTCCAATATTTCCGGGATCTTGAATATCATCTAGGATTAATAAATGTTTCCCTTTAATTTCTGCATCTTTAGGCATTTTACAAATACCAATAACTTTCGAATAATTCGTAAGACTAGATACTTTCTTTAAGATATTCTCCGTTACATAAGTTATTTCAAAACTAGGATTAAAGGGTAATACTTCTCCTTCCAATAATAAAATATCAATAAGAAGATTAGTTTTATATGCTTCTTCAACAAGATGCATTCCTTCAACAATAAACAATCCTTCTTCTTTTCTTTCTTTACTATTTTTCAAAGATGTATATTTTTTTATTTTCTTATTATCAAGACTAGTAATTAACATACTATCACCCACAAATTATTATAACATAATCTAAAACTTTTTAATATCATTATACATAAAAGTTAATTTCTTAACTTTTTTATCCGTATGAAAATGTCCACAATACCAATCTTGATATTCAGTATCATCATCTATTTCATCTAAAAAATATTCCGTTGTATTATCAACATTTTTTATTTCTTGTAGAAACATTTCTCTTGGTAAATACTTATATGGACAAGTATGAGATAAGATTACATCTATTTGATTTTTACGTAATTCTAAAACTCTTTTAACTTTCTCTTTAGTTTCTTCACTTGGTTGCTCACTAGGATACCAATTAAATCCTCGCATTAAACGAAAATATTTATCCACAGAATAAGCACCCCCAATAACAATAGTCTTTCTACCATTAAAGTCATATACTTCTGCGTCCTTAGCGAACAAAATATGGGGATAATCCACTTCATAAGAAACTATTCCCTCATGAAAATATTTCGTTTCATATGAATAAATATTCTCTGGTCTTTCCTCATGATTACCATGTACACAAAAAAAAGTAATCGGGTAGCTCTCCAACTCTTCTTTTAATGTATAATCACGGGCATTTAAAAAATAGTTAATGCCTGCATCCCCTAAAACAATTAAAAGATCATCTTTATTTGTATTATTCTCTTTACAAAATTTATAAACATCGAGAAAATTCCCATGTTTATCGCCAGTTATATAAATCATTCAAAAAAACCTTTCTGATATAATTTTTCTTTAATTTTTCTTTCTAATTCATCACCAGTATATTTTCTTGCTAATTTTATTCTTAATTTTTCTTCTTCTTTATTTCTTAAATCACTTTGATTAGAAAGATACACATGACTTAAACATTCATTAATCATTTCTCTTTCATAACCCAAATTAATTAAATTCATTAACATTTTATTTTTAAAAACATAGATACTTTTTTTATTAATCTTTTGCTGTTTATCAAGATACTTTTTTATTCTATCATACCATATATCATCATTAATATCTAAATATTCATCATAATCACTAATTTCTAATTCATCTAAATGTTTTCTTATTTTTAATGGTCCATCATTTGTTAAATTAATATGCTCATTTATATAACACTTTGCATAATAATCATCATTTAAATATCCTTTATTAACTAATTTATCAATGACATTTTTAACTATATCATTATCATAACCTTTTTTAATTAAATAATTTTCCATTCCTTTAATCGATTCTACATGATGTGATATACGTTTTATAGCAACATCTTCTATTTCAAAATCACTGTTTTTTTTAAGTAGTAAATTAACATCATCAATTTCTTTTTTCCATAATAAATTTTCTTTTAAAATAATGTCTTCATATAACTTTATTTTTTCATTATTATCAAGTTCTAATTCATATTTACCATTTTTTATCTTTTTATATCTGATTATTTTCATTTTCCCTCTTTATATAATTATATTCACATGTTCTAATCAATCTGTTCATTATGGCAAGACCCAATCCTTGCATTTCAACGCTTTGAATAATAATAACATCAGCGTTTTGTTTGTCAGCTTTTCGAAGTAACTTAAAAATATTATGGGCAATATCAACAAGATTATTGCCATAATTCAATAATTTATAGTCTCTTATCTTTTTATTACCAATAATTATGGGATTAGTATATTTACATGCTACTTCATCTATTTTTTCTTCATCACAAAGTATACATTTAGTATTAGGGGCATAATGACGATAAAGCATACCCGGACTTTCTACATTTCCATGAGCTTCTTTTAAGATATACTCCGATACATTGCATTTACCAATAATCATTTCTATATCCTCTTTGGTAATAAATCCAGGTCTTAAAATAGTTGGTACATTATCAATTACTTTACATACTGTACTTTCAAGGCCAATACGAGATTCTCCACCATCAATAATTAAGCTTACTTTTTCATTAAATTCATCATAAATATCGTTAATTCTTGTTCCACTAGGTTTACCTGAAACATTCGCACTAGGAGCTGCAATAGGATAATCAAGAAGATCTAATAAATGATGAGCAACTGGATCAATTGGTATACGAATACCCACCGTATTTAAATTACAAGTTACATTATTAGGAACAATTTCCTTCTTTTGTAAAATAAGTGTAAATGGACCAGGCATAAATGTGTCAACAAGTTTTTGTTCTATTTCATTATTTATAATGGCATATTTACTAATCTCTTCTTTATTTTTTAGATGTACAATTAAAGGATTATTACTTGGACGCCCCTTAGCTTTAAATATCTTATCAACTGCTTTTTCATCTAAAGCATTAGCACCTATTCCGTAAACAGTTTCTGTAGGAAAAATAACTATATTGCCTTTATCAAGTTCAGATTTAGCAAGGGAAAGATCTTCAGAATCAATAATTTTAGTCATTAGTCACCTTGCCCAGTTGTTTTATTATTTAAATAGTCTTTACCTTGATAATAGTTTTTAATAAATTCTTCACGATATTCCATAATACTGCCATCCTTTATACATTCACGCAAATCTTCAGTAAGTCTTGTCAAGAAACGTAAATTATGAATTGATAATAATCTTGATCCAAGCATCTCATTTAAGGTAACCAAGTGACGTATATAAGCCTTGGTAAAATTTTTACATGCATAACAATCACAATCTTCTTCAATAGGCATAAAATCTTCTTTAAACTTAGCGTTTTTTAAATTTATTTTACCATATTTAGTAAATGCATTAGCATGCCTTGCAATACGTGTTGGTAGTACGCAATCAAAAATATCCACACCACGTATTACTCCTTCAATAATATCGATGGGATCCCCAACCCCCATTAAATAGCGCACTTTATCTTCTGGAAGATATTCGGTAGCATAAGAGACCATTTTATACATAACTTCCTTGGTTTCACCAACAGAAGTTCCACCAATACTATAACCATCAAAATCCATTTTTGCAGTTTCTATTGCACTTCTTTTTCGTAAATCAGGATATTCCCCGCCTTGGACAATGCCAAACAAAGATTGTCTAGGATTATTAAAAACATCTTTACCACGCTTTGCCCATCTTAAAGTTCTCTCAATACTTTTTTCCATATATTCATAGGTACTAGGATAGCCTGGACATTCATCAAAACTCATAGCGATATCACTATCTAATTTATTTTGTATTTCAATAGATTTTTCAGGAGTAAGAAATAATTTTGATCCATCAATATGACTTTTAAAATGTACTCCCTCTTCGGTAATATCCTTTGGACGTGCAAGACTAAAAACTTGAAATCCACCAGAATCTGTTAATATTGGCCCATTATAATTCATAAATTTATGAAGTCCACCGGCTTTTTGAATTAAATCTTCTCCTGGTCTTAACCATAAGTGATATGTATTAGCAAGAATAATACCACTTTTAATATCATATATTTCATCAGGCGTTATTCCTTTCACAGTAGCCCTGGTTCCAACTGGCATAAACATAGGAGTATCATATGTACCATAGTTAGTTTCCAGTTTTCCTAATCTTGCCTTGGTATTTTCATCTTTTTTTATTAAATTATATTTTACTTTCATAAGCACCTCAAAAACAAAGTTATTATATCAAAAGAATAGTATTTTTAAAAGACTATTTTCTTTTTATATCGTATTTATACTAACTCATAAGTCGTTATTCTAATTCTATCATCTGATGAATATTCTATTAAGTATTTATCATCCTTTTTACAGACAATAATACCGATGGTTTTATTTTGATTAATATTTTTAACATGTTTATCTATGTAATTCATATAAACTTGAATTTGTCCTAAATGATCTTTTTTAGAATTTGTAACTTTAAGTTCAACAACAACATGACAATTATAATTAGTGTTAAAAAGTAATAAATCAATATAATTAGACCTATTACCTATCATTATTTTATATTCACTTTTTCTAAAATAGAATCCATCACCTAATTGCTCTAAAAAGTTTTCCATATCCCGTAATATAAAAACTTTTAATGTTTTTTCTGCAATATTTTCTTTATCAACATTGTTATTATAAGCATTAATATAAATAGGATTTTTAATATTGTCATAAACATCTAATTTTTCTTTATTTATTAATTTATTTTTTGCATTATCATTTAATCTTTGATATTCCTTATTTTTAATTTTATCATGAAGTTTTCTATAACCAATTTTTTGATTTATGCATATATTTATATAATAATTTATTTCATAAATATCGTTTAATGATAATAATTCTACACAATGCGACCAACTTATTTGGACAGGCAATGCCTGTCTTTTTGAAAAAGCCAAATAAAAACGCCTCATATTTTTTAAATTTTGAATTGAAAATCCCATAGTTCCATCTTGCAATAATCTTTCGGATATTTTCTTAATTAATCCATCACCATATTTTGCCCTTTCTTCACCTCCTTGTGCATCAATTATCATTTTACCAACATTATAGTAATGAGTTAGTTCATTCCTATTAGTAAAATAAGTATCTACTTTTTTATCAATAACGCTTTGAATTAATTCATTTTTAATTTTTATATAAACATTTTCTTCAGTTTCATTCATTTCTCCCTCCTATATATGCAAAAAGAGCGTTCCTCTCTTTGCAAACAAGCAATATACATTGCCAAATAGACAATACATTTTAATAAAGAATTATTTACATCACACTAACTCATAAGTCGTTATTCTAATTCTATCGTCCGATGAATATTCTATTAAGTATTTATCATCCTTTTTACAGACAATAATACCGATGGTTTTATTTTGATTAATATCTTTAACATGTTTATCAATATAATTTTTATAAATCATAATTTGTCCGAAATGATTTTTTTTAATATTAGTTACCTTAAGCTCAACGACTACAAAACAATTATAAAGATAATTAAATAATAAAATATCAATATAATTAACATTATTACCTATTTGAATTTTGTATTCATTAGCAGCATATGTAAATCCATTACCAAGTTGTAATAAAAAATTATCTATATCTCTTAATATAAATGATTTTAATGCTTTTTCTTCAATATTTTCTTTATCAACATTGTTATTATAAGCATTAATATAAATTGGATTTTTAATATTATCATAGACATCTAATTTTTCTTTATTTATTAATTTAGCTTTAGTTTTATCATCTAATCTTTGATATTCTTTATTCTTAATTTTTTCTTGCAAAGCTCTTTTTCCCAAATGATAAATAGTTATTTGGTTAATATAATAATTTATTTCATCATTATTATCAATTGATAATAAAATAGTGTAGTGCGACCAACTTATAGATTGGTCAACCAGTGGTTGGCTTTTTACAAAAAGATAAAATTTACGCATATATTTTAGTGTAGTTATTGAGTATCCTTTCCCCAATTCTATTGTTAATCTCTCTGAATATTTTTTTATTATTTTGTTTCCATAATTTGCTTTTTCTTCCCCTCCTTGTGCATCAATTATCATTTTACAAACATTATAGTAATGAGTTAGTTCATTCCTATTAGTAAAATAAGTATCTACTTTTTTATCAATAACACTTTGTACTAATTCATTTTTAATTTCTATATAAATATTTTCTTCAAATTCATTCATTTTTCCCTCCTATATATGCAAAAAGAGCGTTCCTCTCTTTGCGAACTAATAATGTAATTACATTACCGAGAGGTACGCCCTTATAAATATGCTTTTAAAACATAAGTCTGCGGAATAAGTTTATGAACAAATAATATAACAATATAAAATTATAGTCAATATTTTTTAATAAAAAAAGTTTATTATTTCAATAAACTTCTATCCCATTGTATCAGTGTTGTTAGCAACTAAATTAACAGTATCAATACCAAGATTTTCTTTTAATGTATTAATAAAACTATCATCTTTTTTATTTTTTAATTTAATATCATAGATAAGTTCAATATTACTATCTTTAACATATTTACCTTTACAGAAATAATATTTAACACTTTTATTAATTACTTTTTCTATTTCTTTAATATCAAAGTCAACACCGCGAATAATTAATAAATACTTATCATCACCTGCAACAACCTTTTTAAAGCCAAATAATACTAAACAAATAACCACGCTTCCTGCTAAAACAATAGTATAATTTTGCGTTCCACATGCAAGTCCGGATACAACTCCCCAAAATATAAAGGCGGTATCTCTTGGATCTTTGACTGCAGTTCTAAATCTAATAATAGATAATGCACCTACCATACCAAGTGAAACAGAAATATTACTTCCAATAACTACCATAACAATTGTTGTTACCATAGTAATCATTACAAGTGATACATTAAATCTTGGATTATACATAACTCCTGTATAAGTATTTTTATATGTTAAATAAATTATCATCGCTACAATAAATGCGATTATTAAGACCAAGAAAACTGTTTGAATTGGCATCTTGGCTTGCATTTCCCCTAATGCTTCTAAAACTTTTTTCATTATAAATCATTCCTTCCCATTACATATTTACTTACTGATTGAAATCTCGCTTCATATTTACTTAATATTTTACTAATATATGGTTCTAAAAAGCGATCAAACTTAACTTCTAAAACTATTTCACTAGGACTTGTTAAATCAAAATAATTGATATCATTACTATAAAAATTATCGAAGTCATTACTCTTTTTTATATTATAATCAAAAGTAATTCTTGTTGTCGTTGTTGTGATAAATGCTAATCTATCATATTCAATAATTACTTTAGGTCGATAACCTTCTCCTAAATAGACATATAATCTCTTAGCAAGATCATCATTTTTGGTCATTAAACATTCATAATTACCATTAATAATTTCTATAGCCTCATCTTTACTTAATAAAAGCGATTCTTTTAATTGATGTATATCCATTTTACCCTTTATCTCTAGTTTAGCATAATTATCATTAATATCATAGATACGAAGACGAATTTTCTTTCTTTTTATCTCACCGCCTTGTTTATCATAATAATCAGAATCATCTGGATTATCAAAATAAAGACTGCGAACTTTATAACTAGCACCTCTATCAACGATTAATACACCTTCTAATTCTTTTTTTAAGGATAACATTACTTGATATGGAATAACATATTTATATTCATGACGAAATGTTTTGAGAGTTTCCATTATCATCAATCCTTTCTATTTTTTTAGTATTATTTTCTTTTCCAGGCGTTGGTATATAAAAATAATACCATTTATCATCTACTTTCCCATAGCTCATATTATCTTTTAATTTAACAACAGGTATTTTATCAATAATAGATCCTTTAATTGATAAAAATATTTCCTTATCAGTATCAGATAATTTAAAATTAGCATATATATTATTTTCTATCTCTTTACCACCAGTTAAGTAAATAACTAAAAATTCTTTTTTCTTAATTATTATCTCCGGAAAAATATATTTATTTAAATTATCCTCATTATCTGATAATGATAACCCTTTCAAATTAACATCATTATCACCATAATTATATATTTCAATAAAATCATAACTTGCACCATCATTTGCATAATTAAAACCTTTATTATGAGATAAATATTCATTAATATTAATAGTATACTTGCTTTTATCTTTATCTATTTTTTCTAATTTATTCTCCATACCAGGAGTTGGTATAGTAATAACATATTTATTTTTAATAAAGCTAATTGATTCATCACTATTTAAATTATTGAAATTTACTCTATTAATAATATTACCAGTATCATCTATTAAAGAAATTGTCTCGCCTTCTTTTTTTAATTTAAAATTAAGATGGCAATTATCCTTTTCATGACATTTATTTTTCCCTGATGCATACACAAGCATATATTCATGTGCGGCAATAGTTATCTCTGGGAATGTCCATTTATCACTTTCATACATACTATCTGTTAAATGATAATTCAAAAGATTAATATCATAATCATAATCATTATATATTTCTATATAATCACTATATTCTCCATCCTTATCTTTATGTGTGTAAGAATTACTTGCCACTATCTCACTAATATATAAATTACTAGTTTTAATATAATTATCATCTTTTGCAAATATAAGAACCAACACTATTGCAATAATAAATAATACTATAATTCCTAAAAACTTTTTCATTTTAAATCTCCAAAATATTTTTGATACTCACTGTTTGTCAAATTAAGACTATTTTTTAAATTATTAACGACGTACTTATAGCGATTATTTAAACTGTTTTTTAATGACTTAATATTATTATTCCATGCATTCATGCTTGAAAGAGATGGATATAATCCTTGCCATCTTTTTATATGATTAGGCATTTCTTTTTCTATCTCTGTAGCAAGTTCATCAATTGTTTTATTAATACGCTCTGGTTTAACAATATCTTTTAAAAATTTAGCAAAATTAGTTAAATATAAATCCCTAAATTCACTATTTTTATACAAACTACGAACTATCGAAATACTAGAATATAAATATGTTGCCGCTGGAATATTAGTATTTTTTATTGGATAAGAAAAATCTATTCCAGTATTCCAAAGTGACCAATCAAGATCATATACCATCCAACGCCATTTGCCATCTTTACTTTTCCAATATCTAATATTTCCTAAATCGGTATTACCATAATAACTTTCAACTATCCAATAATTTGCCAGTTCATTAACATCTACTTGAGTTTTTACATACTCATATGCATCTTTATTTGCCATATTATGACTATTAATATAATTATTAATACTATTGTAACTAACTAAATTACCTTTAACAGGTGTACTATATTTAATTAAATCAATATTATCTTTATCAATTCCAAATTTACTTTCAACATAATCTCCATTTAATTTTTCACGTAAATTATATAATCCATAATAACTACCATTTAAATAAAGAACAACAGGACGATATTCTTGAACATCAATATCCATTTGTCCCGGTAAAACTCTAGTTAATGCGGCATCCATAATTCTAACATTTTTAGGATCTTCTCCAGCATTACGCAATAAAAGTGAAGAAAAAGTACTATAAGATAAATTCTCAAAGAAAGGATATGTTACTTTACTTTTACCATATTTTTTTCTCAAATAAACACTTATACTCTTTTGAGGTTCTTTTCTTGAATCCATTCCTGATAATTTAATATCAACTACTTCACTAATTGCAAGACTACCATCTTCCTCATAAAATTCAAAAGTAGCTTTCTTTTCTGCACGACTCGTGTAATTATTTATTATGCCACTATCACCAAATAAACTATTATAATCGCTAGAAATAGATATCACTGCAACAGACTTCATATCATCAACAATAAATGTTTGTGAGGCAATATCAGATTCTAAATAGTTATCTTTATAGGCAATCGCCTTAATAACCATATTTTTATTTATATCAATCGGCTCTATATATTTTTTTGATTTATTAGTTGGAAAAGTACCATCAGTTGTATAATAAATAATACTATTATCATTAGTATTTAAACTAATTTTCTCACCTTTCTTTATATACATGTTAGTTGATGAAAAAACTGGTTTTTCAGTATAACCTAGATAATTAGTTTTACTATTAGCACTACCCAAAGTTATATTTTTATAGAAAATTACTTTGCCATTTTCTTTACCGACACTAATATTTCCTCGTAATTTACTTATTTCAAATGTATCAATTACTTTATCTTCATATTTTAAATATAATACTTCATCAAGAACACCAATACCGAAATTTAAATTATTCAAAACTAAATAATTTTTTTTCTTAATAGTATACTTCGATAAATCATATTTAGTTCCACCTTTATCAGTTAAAGAATAATCTTTTAAATTAATATCATTATCACTAGTATTAACAAGTTCAATCGCTTCTTTTGGATAAATACTAACCTCATTAATTAAAACATTAAATTGTTTTTCCCCATTTAAATAATCATTTTTATTTTCCTTACCAAATGATGGATAAGAATATTTATACCATTTATCTTTATATAAACCATATGACATATTATTATCAAGTTCTTGAATAGTTACTTTATCAACAATACTTTTATTAGGACTAGAAAGGATAATCATACCATCATTACTATTTATTTTAAAATTTGTATGTATTTCGTTTTGTTCAGTTTTGTCTAATCCAGATGCATAAATAATCAAATAATCATTTTTCTTGATTACAATATCTGGAAAAGTATATTTGTTAATATTATCTTCTTTATCAGACAAATAAAAACCTTTCAAATTAATATCTTCATTATCATAGTTATATAATTCAATCATACTATAAAATTTATTATCATAGCTTTTAATTAAATTAACATTATTAACCATATATTCATTAATACGAATTTTATAATCATTACTTATTTCCAAAATGGCATCATCACTATAATCACCAGTATTTTCACTACCAGGTGTTCCATTATAGTAATATACATAATTTTTACCATTATAACCATATGATGTATCTTTATACGTTTCTTTAACATATATCTTACTAATTACTTTAGCACTAGAATCAGATAAAGCGATAGTTTCCCCTTTACCATCTAATTTAAAATTAGTATGTAATTCATCAACAAATTCATTTTTACCTGATGCATAAACAACTAAATAATCATGAGCTTTAATTGTAACATCCGGGAAAGTCCATTTTCTAGTATCTTTCATACTATCTGTTAAATAATATCCATATAAATTAACATCATAATCATTACCATTATATAATTCAATATAATCACTATTATTTCCATATTTATCAATTATTGTACTATTATTAATAAGCATTACTTCATTAATAATTAATTTTCCAACATTAATATCCGTATTAATATTAGGTACAAGAAACACAAAAATAATAAGTATTATAAATAAAATAATAATAGATAATTTCTCTAATCTATTTACTTTCTTCATACCATCAACTCTATAACAATTTTATCATAAATTATATTTTTATAAAAGAAAAAACACAATTTTTGTGTTTAATCATTTTAATATTTTTTATTCTTCAAATTCTATAACTTTTTTATGTTTTTTATCTTTGGGTTCAATAAAGATAAAAATAAAACTAATTAGAAGTATTCCACCACCTATTGATAGTACAATTGTTAAATTATTATTAATAAAAGTTACAAATGCTCCTAAATATCTAATAATAATTTTAGCATTTCTTCCTAATATAACATTTTTATTAATTACTTTTTCATCAATATTAATAGTATTATCATTACGAACAGTAAATTTATCATCATCGATATCATAAACTCTACCACATTTAATTATATCTTTTTCTTTATAAGTAACTATATCCCCTTTTCTAATATTCTTATAATGAGTTTCAGAATAATATACAACACTACTTGGTGCGTATGATGGTGACATAGCATCATCCATTATAATATGAGGGTTATAATTAAATGCTGCAGGCAAAAACACAAGACCATATATACATGCAAAAATAATTACAATTTTAGCAAGAAAACTAAATAAATTTTTTATTACACTTATCATTTTACTCTCCTATTAAAAGGATAACACAAAATAATCATTTTGACAAATAAAAAAAGCTATCGAGCTTCAACAATAAGCTTAATAGCTGTTTTTTCTTCACCTTCAATAGATATATCTGCAAAAGCAGGAATACAAACTAAATTTTTTCCACTAGGAGCCACAAAACCACGAGCAATAGCAATTGCTTTAATAGCCTGATTCAATGCTCCAGCACCAACAGCTTGTATTTCAACATTTCCTTTCTCTCTAAATACATTCGCTAATGCTCCAGCAACACTATTTGGATTAGATTTACTACTTACTTTTAATATTTCCATAATAATTTTCCTTTCAGTTAATTATATTTTAAAAGTAAGAGAATAGAACTATTTTTAATTATTATCTATAAAATCAGTAATCATTTTAATTAAATGATCTGTATTACTTGCATATTTTTTAGGTTTAAATGTTGGTATTTTTTTTATTATTTTAGCAAGGTCATCACCATCATTATATGAAAGAATAAATCCTGCTTCAGAAAATTTCTCTACAATTTGAAGTTGGTGATCATTTAAATGTTCTTTATATTTTAAAAGTCTTGGACAAACAATGATCTTTTTATCATGTTTAAGACCTGTTAATATTGATCCTACTCCACCATGGGTAATGATATAACTAGCTTCACTAACTAACGTTTCAAATTCATCACGATCAATTAAATCAAACATTTCCATGTTTTTGCTATGATATTTACTAAGAGAATATCCTGCTTGCACAACAACCTTTTCTGTAATATTTCCATTTTCTATTTCTTTATCAATGGCTTTTAATAGTCTAACAAAAGGTTTATCCTGTGTTCCTAAAGTTACTAAAATCATTAAAAAATCCACCCCCCATATTTTGCATTAGGGTATAAATCTAACATACTTTCCCATTGCACAATAAACAAATCTGCAAATTTATATACTATACGACCTGTTTTAGTTTTTGTAATACTATTGGCAAATGTTTCAATATAAATTATTTTACTACCAAAAATATGTCCTATTAAACACATTGGCCCTGCAGTATGAGCCCCAGTTGTTACAATATATTTAGGCCTTATCTTAAAATACAAATAAATTGATTTAAATGAATTATATATTAATCGAAATGGGTAAACAATGCTATTTTTAAAAGTAGTATAACTACCATATAATAAGAAACTAACACGATTAGGATACTTTTTACGTAATGACAAATTAGATTTTGTTTTCTCAGTTATAATATGATAATCATATTTTTTAAACATACTTTTCAACTGCATTAATTCATCTAAATGCCCACCCGTGCTAGAAATAAATAACACTTTTTTCATAAGCACCTCATTTCTTTCATACATTAAATAACTATAATTTGATTATAGCAAAAAAAATAGTATTCTTCAATATAAAGCATGTAAAAAGCAACTTCAATTTACATGCTAAATTCCATTTCTATATAATTATATTTGTCAAAACAAAAAAAAGAACATTGTTTTTATTTTGGGATTGCATTATAATTATTTTTGGTGATAATATGAAAAAGTTTTTTATAATAATTTTATTATTGTTAACCATTGGTTGCAGTAAAGAAGAAAAAGTTGAAGAAGTAATTGAAAAACAAGAAGAAGAAAAAATTGAAATAGTTGAAAATAAATATGTTGATGACAATCCTATTAAAGTTGGACTATATGATGGTAAAAAACTAGTTCATAATTATAATGGTTATTTTAGTGATAAAAATGATATTGCGGTTTTCGATGTTTATTTTACTAATGAAGAAGAATTAAAAGATAATAATATTAAAAATAATTGGCGTAAATATTATGATCAATATGAAAATATTGATAATTATAAAATTGGTTTTTTAGTAGAAATGGAAGCTGATGGCAAGAAGCTTGAAAACTTAGTTCTTGATCCAAGTAATCAGCATAAATTACACCCTTATTTATATGTATATTTATATGACGGTGTACATGCAACTGGACGATATAGTCATTTAACAATGGATGATTTAAAAGATGATACAATATTTTCAACTATTAAAATATATTTGCATCATGAAACAAATAAAATATCCTCACCTATAAAATTAACTGTTTTCACTTACAAAGATGAAAATGATTTTGTTGATGGCCATTATCGTGGCAATAGTTTTTATACTGTAGAAATAAATAAAAAATAGTGTTAACACTATTTTTTTATAATTCATCATATTCTTTATCGAAACTCAGTAGAATATTTCCTTTTCCATGACCAAAGCGTTCATTTTTAGGTGGTGGTGTCATATAATCACCATATAATTTTGTTAATATGGCATCAAAATCTTTGGGAACCAAGAATTTTTTATTTTCAAATGGCATCATTTCTTTTACAAAATAATCTTTCTTAAATCCATAATTATGTATAATTCGATATTCATCAAAATCCTTATTATAATTCAAAAGTTTATTCATTTTCTTTATTACAATTTTATTTATCATATTTCTAGATAATAAGTGCAGTACTCCATAAATAAGTTTATTTTTTAATCCAGTTTTTTTTATATCTCGATTAACTAAAAGAGCTGCTAAGCGAAAGCGATACATAAACTTTATCTGATCATATTTTGATTTAGGATATTTAATAAGAGGGAAAATATCAATGTTAATTCCTTTTTTTAATGGTAAATAATTCATATCTTTTTCAACCATAGTTGTGTGATATTTTCGAATTTTAGAAAAAACATATGGACAACACTCGGTATTATATACATTTTGTAAATAATATTTTTCGCTATGTTCATTTTCCATAATTTTTAAAAATTTTAGATAATCATCTGGAGGCATAACAACATCAATATCATCATCCCAAGGGATAAAACCTTTATGCCTAATACACCCAAGTAATGATCCATAAAAAAGATAATAAGTTAAATTATGTTTTTTACATATATCAACATAATAATTCATTACTTCCATTTCTACATCTTTAAGTTTTTTTAAATCTTGCTCATTCATAAAATGTTCCTTTCTTATTTTCCTTGCTTTTTTAAGTATTTATGTAATACTATTTTCGCTAAGAAAAATTGTTTAAAGTAAAATAAATAACAAACAATACGATACTTCAATTCTCGTCTTTTAAAGTATTTGTTTTTATACCACTTAGGATATCTTTCTTTTATTATTCTACTACTTTTTTCAATACATTTTTTTCCTTCTTCATACAATATAAAATTAAGCGCCATATTATGTAACAAATGACTAATATATATTGCTTCTAATTCTTCACTAAATTCTTTTTCTTTTGAACGTAATTTAAATAAGTAAAACAAGTGATCCAAGGAATCAAAAATATCTTCCATATTCTTTTTATACTTTCTTTGATTCATAATAGAGCCATCACGAATCAAATAATAATATAAATAATCATCCATAAATGAAATCTTATTAGTATATAAAGCTAAGGCGGGCATTGTTGCTAAATCTTCATATATTTTGCCTTTCATAAAAGCCAGTTCAGGATTTAGCATGATACTTTTTTTAACTAGTTTCCCCCATGCAGATGGTCTATTTAAAATGTATCTTTTTAAAACATCTAAATCTGTATTACATGCTACTTCCATTGGATTAACAACACCATTTTCATCCTTATAAGCAAGACAAGTCACAATATCGGCATCATCTTCAATTGCTTTTTTATACATTTTTTTTAAAATATCTTTGTGAACATAATCATCACTATCAACATATAAAAGATATTCACCATTAGCATAAGAAAGCGCAAAATTGCGGGCATCTGATAATCCACCATTTTCTTTTTCTAATATTTTTATTCTATTATCATTAAAATTTTCTTTAATAATTTTAATTGAATTATCTCTTGTTCCATCATTAACAACTAATATTTCAAAATCTTTAAATGTTTGATTAACAAGACTATCAATGCATTTTTTAATATATTTTTCAACATTGTAAACTGGAACAATTACTGATATTTTTACCATTTTAATACTTCCTTCTAATTAGTTTTTTTCCAAAATTTATCCGTTATTTTTTTTAATAGATATGATAAAACTATTGTTATCATAAAACACACTATAAAATAAATGTAATTATTTACTTTATTCTTCAAGACAATCATAGGTATTCTTTGTAAAATATAAATCCAAAAAGTATGAATACCAAAGAACATCATAACTTTATTATTAAGTTTTACTTTTCTTGTTAAAATAACAATCATGATAATAAAACAAATAGCATATATGTTGTATGTATAAATATTTATAAAATTATTTTTCAAATAATAACTGCAAATTAATAAAAGTATTGCAATAATTAAACATAAATAATATTTGCCATTTAACAATTTATCAATTTGATTTTTAAAATATGAATACCATATTCCTACAGGAAAACAAAGAATCGTATCAACATAATAACTATCTTTAAACCTACTAATAACAAATATATAAATACTTGTTATAATTGTAAATAATATAATTCGATATATATCATTAAGTTTAATTTTTTCATTAAAGCAAATAATTATAAATATATATAAAACAAATATAGCAAGCATATACCAATTAGAATTACCTATTGATTCAAAGCCTGTAAATGATAACAATATATTAGCTAGTGAATAATTATTACCAATTATCAAATTAACAATTATAAACATAATAATGGCAATAGCGAAATTAAAAAATGTTGGTATGAATCTTTTACGAAAGAAAGAAGATATATATCCTTTTTTATTTTTAATTCCTTCATAAATACCATAACCAGAATAAAATAAAAAGCTAGTAACCATTAATTGCCCAATAAAATGTAAAAAAGATAATAAATAATTATCATAAACATTAGTGCTTGTTATATATGTTTGAAAGTGACTAAAGAAAATTGTAATAACAAACAACCCATTAATTACAGTGGTTGTATCTTTCTTTAAATAATCGGGATTATCTTTTACAAATTTCATTCCACCTAAAAATATAATAACAAATAGTAAATAGATAAATAACATAAATTACTATCTCCTTAAAAGTTTCTTTTTTATTTTTCTTACATATTCTTTTTCTTCATCATTCATAAACATATAAGCATAAATAAAATAAAAGATAGTAAAAGCAATAATAGCTAAAATCAATGTTGGAAAAGTAAATTTAATTTTAGATATTAAATAATGAATTCCCAAGGAAATAACTGCTAAAGGAAACATAAAACTTACAAATCTTTTCCAATAGGTTGGAATATCAATACCAATCTTTTTCCAATAATAATAATTCATAATAGTTATTTGACCAATAGTATTGGCAACAGCGGTTCCAACAGCAGCTCCAACCCCACCATATTTTCTAGCTAATGGAATACTAATAAAAATATTTAAAATAGCAATAAAAATATAAATAATTGAACGAAATTTATGTTTGTTTTTAGCTTGTAATATAGAAATACCAATATTTTGTGTTAATGGAATAATCCCTGGTATTAATAACAATAAAATAATATAATATGCTGATATATAATCTTCACCAACCCATAGAAGGATAAAATTACGGCCAAATACAATAAAGCCAAACATAATTAACGCCATAATATAAAGTTGTATACGTGATACTCTAATAAAAATATTAGATACCTTTTGATTGCCATTTTCCTCTTCTAAAGTTTTATTAATTCTAGGGAAAAATAATCCACTAATAGTTGTTGAAAAGTTAGTATTAATCTGTGATATACGCGCAGCAATAGCATAAATAGAAACTGCCACAGTACCTGCTACATTACCTAAAATTACTTGGTCAGTATTAGTATAAATATTATCAACAACAATATTTAAAAATATAAAGAAAGAATATACTAATATCTCTTTTAATAAAGACTTATCAATATTATGAAAACTAAACTTAATTTTCATTTTTAATATCTTAAAACAATAAAAAACTGTAATTGAATGAAAAATTAATGAATAACTACTTGTGACTATAACCATTGTTATTGCCTTGTGTCCAAGATATAATAATGGCAACATTGTCATTGGAACAAGTAAAGTTTTAATTAAAGATAATATTTTTATATATTTAAATTTTTCACATGAAAGAACATATGAATCGAAAATACTAAGTGGGAAAGAAATAGATACTGTACATATCAAAATAATCATAATAACTTTTGCACGTTCAAGTTCACTTGGGGTTAATGCTGCAAAAATACTACCCGCTTTTGAATATAAAATAAATCCAATAATGAAAGAAACTATTCCTATAATTGTGTATAAAAACAAAAATAAGCCATTTATTTTATTTTCATCCAATTTATCAGGATTAGCCTTCGATTTGGATATGAAACGAACCATGGCATTTCCAAATCCCATATCCAAAACAGATAAATAACCAATTATTGAAGCAACTAATTCATATAACCCATATTCTGATTGCCCTAAATGTTTTAAAAGTATTGGTGTATATAAAAAAGAAATTAATAAACTAACTATCATATTTATATATCCTAATACCGCACCAATTTTTAATTCTTTTTTCATTTTTTAAGCCCCTTCTCTTCCATTAAAGAAATAACACGATCTGCTGACTTATCATCAAAATATTTTTGATAAATTTTACCTTTTGCCATTCTTTTTTCGTAAGATAAATCCTTCCCTTTGGATATATTATCAATAAATTTTAATAAATCATTAAAATCATATATATATTCAGCAGGAAGTTTATCTTCAAATTCATCAATATCAAAAATTAAATTTGTTGTTTTTACATATTCCTTAATATCAGAAACAGCCATACCTATTGGCTTTTTAGTTAAAAGAAAATCATAGTAAAGTGAAGAATAATCCGTAATTAAAGCATCAACATTTGCAAGATAATGATACAAAATTGAATGATCTTGATCAAATATACTATCATCAATAAGTTTAATATACTCAAAATCAAGTTTTTTTAAGATAGTAGTATCTTCTGCTGGATGAAGTTTTATTACTAATAGAACTTCTTTTTCTTTTAAATATTTATTTAATTTTTTTAATTCCTCTTCATTATTAACTGCTGGAATACCATATGGTAATGCATTTTTTCCACTGGAATGTGCTAAATGATTTCGATATGTTGGAAACCAACAAATAGTTTTTTTTCTCTTTATATCAGGGAAAAATATATGACTATTATTCTTTAAAAGAATATCATTACGTGGAAATCCTAATGATTTTAATTGATTACTTGATACATGAAATAAATCTTTATTATAATTCGTAAAAAAATCGGATATTTGAATTACATAATCAACTTTTCCACATTGTTGATTATATTCTGGTGTATATTTTATAGGTGTACCATGTGATAAATGAATTCTTACCTGATATTTATTACGTTTATAAATAAAACGATTACAATCAACAATATATTTTGCAAATAATTGATAATATCTAATCATCTTCTTGTCAGCATAATCAACAAACAAAACATTTTCGATATTTATATCATTAAATTTCTCTTTATTTTTTACAAACCATACTAATTTATTTTTTTTATTAAAACCTAATTCCACCAAGCGTTCAAAAACACTACGGGCATTATCACAATAATCAGGATTACTCTCAAATATAACAATTTTTTTTAATAAAAAACCTATTGGCAAAAAATAATATATTTTATTTAATAACTTTTTTAGCATTTAGAACACTTCCTTTAAATTATGCTACTAATTTTATTTATAATTTTATAACTTAAAATCAATTTATGTTTAATTAAAAAACAAATGAACTTTTTATTAGGATAACGTATACTCTTTATTCTCTTTTTAAATCTTTCATCACTAATTTTTGTTCTTACATTGAGATATCTCTTTATAAAATTAACTTTTTTATTACGAAATTCATTTTCAACAATTATCTTTAATGTACTAAATTTATATGAATCAAAGATAATCATTCCATTCTTATCCATTGGTATATCTTTAAAAAAAACAACAAATTTGTCAAACAACAATAATTGAATATCAAACATTTTAGGATTATAAACCGTACTAAGTGTACTATTCTCATCTTTACGATAATAATATAATTTTTGATTAGTTATAGTAATATTATCAACATATTTAAGATATACTAAATTAAAAAGCAAATCTTCTCCTAATGATAAATTACTATCAAAATAAATATTATTTTTATTAATAATATTCATATCATATAGTTTACAACATGGAGTATTTAATAATAAAAATTTACATAATTCTATAAAATGTATTTTATCTAATTTAATTGTTTCTCTTTCATTATCATCGTAAATAACTGAATCATGAAAATTATCTATTTGACAAATTGAAAGATTATTTCCATCTAATTTATTTACTAATTTTGTTATATAATCTGGATGAACCATATCATCAGAATCAATAAAAGATACATATTTACCACTAGCTTTTTTTATGCCATTGTTACGGGCAGTACTAACACCACAATTTTTTTGATGAATTACTATAATTCTATTGTCTTTTTTTGCAAAAACATCGCAAATTTCCCCACTATTATCTTTTGAACCATCATCAACTAAAATTATTTCAATATTCTGATAGGTCTGATTAATAACTGATTCAAGACATTTATTTAAATATTTTGAAGCATTATATATAGGTATAACAATTGATACTTTTATCTTTTCCATATTTCATCCTTTAATTATATATTATTTATTTCTTTTAAAATCTTTATTGTATTATTAAAACCGTCCATACAATTATATTTAGGAATCCATCCAATACTTTGTAATTTATCTGAGTTTAACACTCCACATTGCATGGGATTAGAATTTGTAGGTATATCTTTTGGAATATCAAGAATCACTTTTTTATTACCAATATTAGCGATTATTTCTGCCATTTCTCTAATTGATATAATACTATTAGGATTAGCAATATTATATGCATTCTTGCTTTCACCTTTAATTAGAATATATAAAAAAGCTTTCACACAATCAGCAATATAGGTATATGAACGAATAGGTTTTCCTTCACTTTTTAAAACAATATCTTCACCATTCATAACATTTCTTATAAATTCAGCATAAACACGACTATCATTTTTTGTCATATTAGGTCCATAAGTATGACTTGGTCTTGCTATTACTGTATCCACGCCATACTGTTCTGTATAACTAACGCATAGTGTTTCAGCACATCTTTTACTATTTGGATAACAAGAGCGTGAAGAAATTGGATTAACATATCCACTAAAATCTTCTTTAAATTCTTTAATGGAACTATCTGCTTCACCATATACTTCACCACTTGAAGTATAAAGAACTCTTAAAACATGATTATCTTTGGCAAAATCTAATAAATTTTTAAGACCAATAATATTAGTACTTATAGTTCCCACTGGATCTGTTTTGAAAAAAAGCGGATGAGCATTACTTGCTAAATGTACAATATAATTAACTTCCTCATTATAATATAAAGGTAAATTAACATCTTGACAAATATATTTAAAATGTTCGTCATGCAAATAATTAGCGAAACGTTCTTGAATAGATTCTTTCTTATGACTATACGCAATAACAGTAATATTACTGTTATATTTTTTATTTCTCTCCATCAAGACATCAACTAAAAACGATCCAATAAGTCCACAAGCTCCAGTAATCATAACACTTTTATTCGCTAATTTTTCTAATACTTTATCATCTGCAACAAATAAAACATCTTCTAAATAAGTTTTACTCTTACCGATCATTTAATCCACTCATCCTTTTTTGATGATAAAAGAGCTTTAAATATTTCAATATCATCAGGTGTAGTTAATTTAACATTTTTTTCACTACCATCAGCTTTGTAAACTGGATAACCCATCTCTATCATTAATGTACAACTAGCAACTGTATTAGTAACTCCCTTACTGATTGCTTCATCTTGAACTTTTCTTAAATCTTTAACAAAAAAAGTTTGTGGTGTTTGTGTACGAAGTAAATTATCACGATTAATAGATTCTTTTGATTCCACGCGATCTTCGGTGTATAGCATTGCTTCTTGACATGGAATACAAGTAATAGCATTACCTTTTTCATGACATACACGAAGATTATTATCAATTATTTCACTTGATAAATTAGGTCTTATTGCATCATGAACTAATATTAAACTATCTCCGCCATATAATCTTTCAACTTCTTTAGTACCAATAACAATGGATTCAAAACCAGTTTCTCCACCTTTTATGACACTATCTAATTTGGCAATACCAAATTGTTTAGCATATGATTTAACCATTTCTTGCCATCCATCAAGGCAAACAACAACAATACCATCAATTGAAGGATGTTTTTGGAAAATCTCCATTGTATAAACAATTACTGGTTTATCAAAAACATTTAAAAATTGTTTAGGAATATCCTGCCCCATTCTATTACCAACACCACCAGCAATAATTAATGCAATATTTTTATTATCTTTCATTTGTTCCTCCCTATTTTATATAATAACTTTGCAATAGTTTTATTAAATATTACTAAATATAAACCTTTTAAATCTTTATAAAAGTATCTACTTCTTCGATAATGTGGAAAATACTCTTTTACATTTTTTATAGCACAAGAAACCGCTTCTTTAAAGCCTTCATAATCATACTTCATAGCACTTTTAATAAAAGTTGCATAAATATATCTAACATAAACATATTCAAGTTCTTTTTTATATTCATCATATATTTTATGTTCTTTATAAAAGTTAATAATTCCATTCATATTATGAACATAATCGTATATTCTTTTATCAACAGTACTAGTAATTGAACCTGATCTTTGAACATATTGATTAAATGGTTCATGAATAACACCAATACTTTTAATATAGGGTAACATACGATAAATAAATTCTACATCTTCAAACCATACCCCTTTTTTAAAATAAATTTCATTTTTGAATAAATCACTTTTAAATATTTTATTCCATGCTGCTGGATGAATATTCAAATATGTACCTTTAATATCATAAGTATCATTATTAATACCACAATCAACTCTTAAGATTTTATTAGGATATATATAGTTAATGTCACAAACGACCATATCATAGTCTTTCTCTTTAGCTTTCAAATACATTTTTTCATACATGTCAAAACTGACATAATCATCACTATCTAAAAATGCAATATACTCTCCTTTAGCTTTCTTTAGACCATAATTTCTTGCATCAGAAAGACCGCCATTTTCTTTAATAAAATATTTGATGTTTTTATATTTTTTTTCATAGTTCTTAATAATCTTTTCACTGTTATCAGGACTACCATCATTAACAACAATTATTTCTATTTCTTTAAGAGTTTGATGAACTAAACTATCTAGACATTTATCAATATATTCTTCTACCTTATATACTGGCACAATAACTGATACTTTCATAACAACCTACTTTCCCGTTATTTTTTTAATTATTTTAAGCAAAAACAATTGTTTATAATATGCTAAATAACAAATTATTTTAATTTTTAAACTTGATTTTTTAAAATATGCATTTTTGTTCCACTTAGGAAATAAATCATTTATTATTTTAATGATTCTTTCTAACTGTACTCTTCCTTCCTGATATTCTAAAAAGCGAAGTGATGCTGTACGAAGAAGATGAATTATATACATATACTCAATTTCTAAAGGATAATTAGCATATAATAAATCATAATTTGATTTTAAAACATGGTATATGTCATTTAGTTTTTCATTAAAAACCTTTTGATGCATAATTGAATCATCGCGAATAACATAATTGTATAATCCTTCATTAACAAAAGAAATTCTATTTGTGTACATAACTAATTTAGGATTCATTTCTAAATCCTCATAATAAATTCCTTCTTTAAATTTTATATTTGTAAATAATTTTTTCTTATACATTCGAATACATGCCATAGGTGGTGTTAATAAATATTTCTTTACCGTATCAATGGTATAATCTAAATTAGAATAACTTCGCACTTTTGTTGTATCATTAAATACATAATTAAATTCACACACTACTATATCTGAATGATTTTTAATCATACTATTATATAATTGTTCAATCATATTATTTTCAACATAATCATCACTATCTATAAAAACAATATATTCTCCCTGAGCTTTTTCTATTCCATAATTTCTAGCACTAGATAAACCACCATTTTTTTTCTTATATGCTTTAATAAAAGGATATCTATCCACATATTTTTTAATTATTTTTTCGCTATTATCAGGGCTTCCATCATTAACTATAATAATTTCAAGTTCTTTAAACGTTTGATTAACCAAACTATCTAAACAGTCTTGTAAATATTTCTCTGTATTATAAACAGGAACTATAACTGATACTTTCATCTTCCACCATCTTTACTTAATAATTGTACCATATTAATATGTATTTATCAATTAAATAGACAAAAGAAAAAGGGATAAACCCTTTATAAGTAACTTTTAAATTCATTAAAACTCATAACACTTTGTTCCCAAACTGTCATTCGTGGTATTTTATATAAATCCGTTTTATTAGGATATGCTTTACCATTTGTACTTGCTCTTCCTACAAATCCCATTTTAAAGCCAACATCTTTTAATATCTTTATTGCTCGTTCATTATAATCATAAAAAGGATATGCAAGAGCCCATGCTTCAACATCCAATTTTTCAAGAGAAGTTTTTAAATCCTTTTTTATATCTTCTTCACTGGCACACAAAATTGCGCCACCTTGAGAAGATGCAGATGTTAATGGACAAACATAATTATTATGCATATTATGAGTGTGTGATTGAACATCCATATTCTTTAACTCTTTATATGGTGTAAGATCTTTAAAATAACTACTAATTACAAAGATAGTTCCTCTTAAATCATATTTTTCAAGAACTTCTTCAGCACTTTTAAATAAATAGCCATCATCAAAAGTAATTGTAACTGCTTTTGGAACTTGTATATTACCCTTTAAATACATATACATTTCTTCTAAGGTTAAAGTAAAGAAATTATTATCTTTTAAATATTTCATTTCTTGATCAAAAGATTCTTTTTTTATACATATATATGGATCAGTACATTTTTCATCTGGACTATATACTCGATGATATGCTAATGTTGTAACATAACTAGTATTTTTCTTATCAGTGTTATTAGCATTTACTATTTCTTTAACATCTTCTTTTTTTACACTTAATAGTCTATTATCATATTCAATATAGTACTTATCATTATAATTATTAATTATAATAGGAAATTCCATACTTTTATCAAAGGAAACAATTTCTTTATCACCATCATATAATGTAAATCCATCTTTTAAAACAACATTTTTATTAAAAGGCAAATAATTTTTATATCGCTTAGAATATTCTTCTTTTGCCTCAGTTTTAGAAACATCTTGATATTCAATATAGTAATCAGTATCTTTAATATTAAAATACTTTGTGTTTTCATCTATTTTTATATCATCAAGTTCTAAAATGACATCTTTAAACAAGTAACCAACATCATTATATTTATCATCTTCTTTTATATATAATTTAGTTTTATCAGTAATTTTAACATACTGATTATAGTGACTTTCAATATTTTTTATTTTTTCCTTTGTAAGCATTAACTGCTCTTCGGCCTTTTTATTATTAATAAATGTAATAATACCGAAAACAACAAAGCCTAAAATAATAAGAATAGCAAAAACGACTAATAAACGAACCCATTTTTTTAATTTTCTTTTTCTTTTCTTATGCTTTGCCAATTTTATGGGTGACTTTTTTATAGGCTGAGGATTATTGTCATCAAGTGTTTCTATTTCTTCAATTAATTTTTCTTGCTTTTTTAAATTTTTTTTTGATTCTTTTTTTATTGGTTGGGGATTACTACTATCTACATTGTCCTTATTTATTACCCGCTTATTTCTTGTTAAAACAACCTCTTTTTTCTTTTTCATATTATGCCTCATTCCTATTTAATTGTATCATTTATTATTATTCATGTAAATCAAAAAAATCCCTATTGGGATTCTTTTTCTTTTAAAACTTCATCAACATATTTAATAGCAAGATCAATTTTTTCTTCTAGATATTCACAAACAGGAACAACTTTTAAATTAGGATGGTCTTCCCAAGCAGCCTTTATATTATTATCCACATCAATTGCTTCTTTAGAATCTTCAAAACGTGCTTTATTATTACTATTTGTGTATCTATTCTCCAAATCTGCTGCCACCGTAATCATATGAATAACTAAATCATATTCTTTAATTAAATCTTCATGTTTTAAATTATTTTCTTTAAGCATTTTATGATAATTATCTTTTCCAAGATATGCACATACATCAACTGCTCCACGATCACACAAAATAACTACTTTTGTACTATCAGAATAATATTTAAGAAAATCTTTAAATCTTTTTTCTTTAAATAACTGTAAATTTAGTATTTCATTTTCAAATTCATATACACCTACAGCATTACTACCAAATGGACGAATTCCATTTCTAATCGTTTCCGTTGCACATTCATTAAGTGTTAAAACATGATATCCTAAATCATTAAGATGTTCCTCGATACGTGAAATAGTGGTTGTTTTGCCTGCACAAGGTCCTCCTGTCAAGGCAATTTTCGCAATTAAACGTCCCATATTTACTCCTTAAACCCAAATCAATATTATTATAATATTATTTATGAGAATGTCAATATTTATAATTTAATGTTCTAAATAATCTTTTATTATTTTAACTTTATTTAATTTCTCATAAGGTAATTTATTTTTACCAAAATGACCATAAACAGTTGTTAAATGATAAAGTGGCCTTTTTAAATTTAACTCCCTAATCATATTACTTGGACTAAAATCAAAGAATTTATTAATAATATCATATACTTTAGTTATTTTTTCCTTATCATCTTCAAAAATATCAACATAGATAGAAACTGGTTTTGATATTCCAATAGCATAAGATGCACTAATTAGTAATTTATCACAAACACCAGCAGCCACAATATTTTTGGCAACATATCTAGCATAATAAGCACCTGTTCTATCTACTTTTGTATAATCTTTACCAGAAAATGCACCACCTCCATGTGGAGTTATTCCACCATATGTATCAACAATTATTTTTCGGCCTGTTAATCCCGTATCCCCTAACGGTCCACCAATACAAAATCTCCCGGTTGGATTAATATAATATTTTGTTTTCTTTGTCAAATATTTTTTTGGAATTATTTCATCAATAACATTTTTTTTAATTTCATCCCGCAGTTTATTAATATCAATATCAAGATGCTGACTTGACACCACTATAGTGTCAATTTTATTAATTATTGTGTCAAATGTAACTTGACATTTACCATCTGGTAATAGATAAGGAATAGTATTATTTCTTCTAACAAATTCTAATTTTTTTGCAAGTTTATTAGCAAGAACACAAGTAATTGGCATAAATTCTTTTGTTTCATTTGTTGCATAGCCAAAAACCATTCCTTGATCGCCTGCCCCAATATCACTTTTATTAACCCCCATACTAATATCTGGTGATTGTGTATTCATAATTATTTCAATTGGGATTTTTTTTCCATCATAACACGCCATATCATTGTCATAACCAATACTGCATATTGTTTTACGAACTACTTTTTCAATATCAACCTTTCCCTTACTTGTAACTTCACCAGAAACAATTACTTTATCTTTAGTTGCCATAACTTCTACTGCACATCGTGAATTATCATCAAGTTTTAAATATTCATCTAAAATACTGTCCGCTATTAAATCACACATTTTATCTGGATGCCCAATACATACTGATTCACTTGTAATTAAATTTTTCATATAACCTCCTTCTCTTATTAAGAAAAAAACACTGGAATAATCTAGTGTCTTGGATTATTCTCATCTTTCGGTATTACCGTAGGATTTAGCACCTAACTTAATAGGTTGCTGGACTTCTTTGGGCCTATTCCCTCCATCACTCTTAATAAGATTAAATTTAATTTACGCTTTTATTATATATTAATATTTATTATTTTGCAATTAACTATTTGATGTTTTTGATACATTTTCTAATTCTTTTTCATCTACAACATAACGAATAACATTATCTTGTAATGCATTATATTTATTTATTAACAAATTAATTATATAAAAGTTATGATTATTTATTTCTATAGCATCAATATCATTTGCAAATTCCTTAGGAATTGTAAACATTTGGTGTCTAATTACATATTCTTTAATATTTTTTAACATAATATATTTTGATTTATCCATAATTTTACCAGAAGTTACTAAATCACTTAAATAATCATCCCCATATTTTATGTCGAAATAAACATTTCTTATATATCCATTATTATCTAAATAATAACCTGTAACATATGTTGCCCCAGTTTTAGATGATGTATACTCATAATTATAAATATTTCTTTTAGCATCAGGATAATTACCATATAAATCGATAATTTCAGACGTAATTGCCTGATTAAATAATTCAAGCAAAAGATTTTTATCAATATAATTAATTTCCAAGTCTTCTAAATCATCCATGGTTATTTGATTATTAAATTGTTTTTGATTAAGATAAATCTTTATTTTTCTTAATTCGTTATCATAATCAACATTGTTTGTATAACTTGGAATATTTGTGCTTACCACATAATATTTATTTAATTCTGGATTATATTTATAACTATTAAATCCCTTTAAATCTTGGTATTTGATATTAAAACAATGATATAAATAAAAATTTCTTTCATCCTCAGAATTAGTGATTATCATTGTGCAAATCCAACCATTATCTAATTCTTTTGTAGCAATCCTTTCAAAACTATTATATATTTTTTCACCAGGACCAATTATTTCCATTTGATTTTCATTACTTGAAAACTTTGCATAAAAAATGATTCCAAACAATATAACTATTGATATACTCATTAAAATTATAATAGCACTTAATACTTTCTTTAATTTTGTTCTTTCTTTGTTTGAATAATTAATTGTATCTTTAAGAAGAGTATCATCTTTTTTTTCAATTGTTTCTTCACCGTTTAATAAATCATATAAATTTATATTCAACACATCTGAAATTGGAATTAATACCGATATATCTGGAAAACTCAATCCCCTTTCCCATTTACTTACTGCTTTATCCGAAACAAAAAGTTTATTCGCTAAATCTCTTTGAGTCATATTAAGTTTTTTTCTGGCATTTGATATTATTTTCCCTGTTTTTAACGCATCCATTTCTCCTCCTCTATATTAACAATAATTAATAATATTAAAAAAGTAAACCGACTATTAGTTTAGTTGATGAAAAAGAAGACTATTCGCCTTCATATAATAGTATTTTATTCGCTTTTATACTCTTTTTTACATCAATTACTCTTTGGTTACTTGAACCTTTATATTTTAGTAGAGGACTAGATTCTTCTATATGAAATTGTCCATCAACTATAACATCAAGATAATTAACTATTTCTTTATCACGAATATATTGATCGAATAAATAACCACTCCATAACCAAATAGTTTTATTAGGATATTTTTCTTTAAAAGTTTTAGCTAAAAGCGTTGATCCATCGATATTTTTAGGATTAAGTGGTTCACCACCTAGTATTGATAAACCACTAATTACATCGTTGTTACATAAATCGATTATATGATTTATTACATCATTATTAAATTCTTTTCCACCATTAAAATCCCATGTTTCACTATTAAAACATCCTTTACAATGAAAATGGCATCCTTGAAAAAAAATGGATACTCTAACTCCTGGTCCATTTGAAATATCCATTTTTCTAATTTTATTATAATGCATACTAATCATCCTTATTATCTAAGTGAATTACGCGTTCTTTGATTTCTTGCGTTCTACCCTTATTCCAAAAGTTACTACCAATATAACCGCATGTTCTTCGTGCAACATTTAACTTAGCATGATCCCTATTACCACAATTTGGACAGAACCATTCAAGATTATCATCAATTAATATTTCACCAGTATAGCCACAGGCTTGGCAATAATCACTTTTGGTATTAAGTTCTGCATACATAATATTGTTATAGATAAATTTAATAACTTCCATAACTGATTCAAGATTATTCTCTAAATTTGATGTTTCAATATAGCTTATAGCACCACCTGGTGATAATTGTTGAAATTCACTTTCAAGTTTTAATTTTGTAAAGGCATCAATTTCTTCAAAGACTGGTACATGATAACTATTTGTTATATATTCACGATCGGTAATACCTTTAATAACACCAAAACGTTCACGAAGACATTTTGCAAACTTATATGTTGCTGATTCAATTGGAGTTCCATATACTGAATAATCAATGTCTTCTTCACATTTCCATTCTTTACATTTATCATTCATGTGTTTTAATACTTCAAGACCAAATTCCTTACCTTTTCCATTATCAGTATGAGAATTACCTGTCATGTATTTAACACACTCATAAAGTCCAGCATAACCTAAAGATATCGTAGAATATCCATGATGTAATAATTCATGGATTGATTCTCCTTTTTCAAGTCTTGCTAGGGCACCATGTTGCCAAAGTATTGGAGCAACATCACTTACAGCATGTGAAAGTCGTTCATGACGAAGTTTTAAAGCACGATGACACATATCAAGTCGTTCATCAAATATCTTCCAGAATAAATCCATATCTTTGCCACTAGATAAAGCAACATCAGGCAAGCTAATTGTAACTACCCCTTGATTAAATCTTCCATAATATTTTCCTTTACCAGGTACATAGTTTTTAGCCTTTGCAATATTACCTAAGCTAATACTACGATCAGGGGTTAAGAAACTTCGACATCCCATGCAAGGATAACAATCTCCCTCACCTTTCTCATTTATTTTTAACTTAAGCATCATTTTTTCACTAATATAATCAGGAACCATACGTTTAGCTGTACACTTTGCTGCAAGTTTAGTTAAATAATAATATTTACTTTTTGGATTAATATTATCCTCTTCAAGAATATATAAAAGTTTTGGAAAAGCTGGTGTTACATAAACACCTTTTTCATTTTTCATACCAAGAATTCTTTGATTTAAAAATTCTTCAATAATCATAGCAAGTTCTTCTTTATATTCATCTGTTTCACCAAGATACATACAAACTGACAAGAATGGCGCTTGCCCATTAGTGTTTGTCATAGAATTAACTTGATATTGGAATGTTTGAACACCATCCACAATTTCTTTTTTCAAATCTTCCATCACAAACTTATCAATTTGCTCTTTAGATAATTTTCTCGCTTTATATATTTTTTCATATCTTTTTTTAGAATCCCTTACAAAAGGTGCAAGATGTGTTAACGTTATTGTTGCTCCACCATATTGTGCAGAAGTAACTGCCGTAATAATTTGAGTTGCAATTGTCATAGCCGTTAAAAATCTATGTGGTTTTTCAATCATAACACCATTCATAGTTGTTCCATTTTGTAACATATCATCCAAATTAATTAAATCACAATTATGTAATGCATTCTGTGCAAAATAATCAGCATCATGAAAGTGAATTATTCCTTCATCATGAGCTTTAACAATATCTGGTGGTAATAAAAATCTTCTTGTAATATCTGTACTAGTAATCCCTGCTAAATAATCACGCTGAGTAGTAACAACACGAGCGTTTTTATTTGAATTTTCCGTATTCCAATACTGATTTTCACCATCAAGTAACTCTTTAGTTGACATAGCTGTTGTATTACTTTGACGAACTAATTCTCTACGATATTGATAGGTAATATACTCTTTGGCGAAATGATACTTACCCTGGCTCATTAATCTTTCTTCAATAATATCTTGAATATCCTCAACAA
>JAEEGL010642321.1_pt1 | contig 56954 bp, 34 predicted proteins | sample 9134231 | NCBI WGS metagenome assembly JAEEGL01 (sample SAMN16246548, study PRJNA631951) | gut metagenome | biome: gut microbiome; feature: rumen; material: fiber-attached | host: Bos | place: Iran: Karaj | collected 2018-10
GAAAAGATAAATATACTAGAATCATGGAAAAAAAATTACAAATTCCAACTGAAATTTTATGCTTTGGTTTACCTGAAGAAATTATAGTTTATTTAAATTATTGTAAAACTTTAAAATTCGAAGATAGACCTCATTATGATTATGTTAGAGGATTGTTTTTAAGGTTATTAAATAATTCTGCTAATTTATATCGATTAACTAAAGATAATTTAAAATTTGATTGGTGTTATGAAGATAAAAAAAGTCTTATGAAAATTTTCCAAATGAAAAAAAATGAATCTAATATGGATTCTGATATTAAGAAAAAAAACCAAAATAATAATTTGTCTTTAATTAATGAAGAAGAAAAAAAAGAAGGTAATGATAGTATTATCAATGTTAATAAAAATCCAAATATTGAAACTATTGAAAATATAAATGATAATAATAAAAATATTTCTGAAAGTGAAGGCTCTGAATCTTCACAAGATTCTCAAAATACTTTAAAATTCAATTTTAATGGTGCTGAACAAGGAAAAGAATTAGAAGAAGAAAATAATGTGGATTTTAATGGTATTTTACATTCTATGGTTAATCAAGAAAAAATAGATAAATATATTAATGATATTATGTTAAGTAATGTTTTACCTAATGATAATATTATTAATGATATTAATGGAAATAATAATAATAATAATGGTAATGATATTAATAAAAATTTTTCTTTTAAAAATAATGGTGATAAAGATGGAAATAAAAATGAAGAAAATAAAAACAATGAAAATGATAATAATAATTCTTCAAATAATATTCATTTAACTTTAGAACCAAAAAGAACAGTAAATAAATTAGAAGAGCCTGAAAGTTTTGAAAAATCAATGAACAAAAATAATAATAATAATGGTAATAATAATAATAATAATAATAATAATAATAATAATCATAATAAAGGAGTATATCATTCTCCATTAAGACATTTAAGTGATAAAGGTTTGAAAAAAAATATTCCTTTAATTCTTCCAAAAACTCAATTAATAAAAATAAGCAAAAAACCAGTTACTCAATTTTATCAAGTTTTAGGAAATTTAGGTGAAGGAACATATGGTAAAGTAAAAAAAGTAAAACATAAACAATTAGGTGAAATAAGAGCAATGAAAATAGTAAATAAGAAATTATCTTCAAGTATGTATGAAATAGAAATATTAAGGAAAATATCACATCCAAATATAGTAAATATATTTGAAATATTTGAAGATAAGAAAAAATATTATATAGTAAATGAATTTTGTGATGGAGGAGAATTATTTTCAGCAATATCAGAAAAGGGTTTTTTTAGTGAATTAGAAGCAAATAAATTAATAAGACAAATATTACAAACATTAAATTATTTACATTCAAATAATATAGTTCATAGGGATTTAAAGCCAGAAAATATAATGTTAATGTCAAATGGAAAAGATTTAAAAGTAATTGATTTTGGAACAGCAATAGAATTACCTAAAAAGAAGAAATTAACTAAATTTATAGGAACACCATATTATATAGCGCCAGAAGTAATAAGTCAAAATTATGATGAAAAATGTGATATTTGGTCTTGTGGAATAATATTATTTATTTTATTATGTGGTTATCCTCCTTTTAATGGGCCTTCTAGTAATGATATATATAGTGCTATTCAAAATAGTAAATTATTATTTGAAAAAGAAAGTTGGAAAGATATTTCTAAAGAAGCTATTTCTTTAATTAAAAAAATGCTTGAAAAAAATCCTAGAAAAAGGCCTAGTGCTGAAGAATGTTTAAATGATCCTTGGTTTAATAATTTATTATTTAATAAAACAGCAAGTTTAAAAATAAATAAGTTAGAAATATTAGAAAGAATGGCACAATTTGTTCAACAAAATAGATTTAAACAAGCAGTACTTCAATTTATTTCAACACAATTTAATTTAAAAAAAGAAGAAGAAGAATTAAAAAAAGTATTTAAACAATTTGATTATGATGGTTCAGGTTTAATATCAAAGAAAGAATTTGTAGAACAAATAGAAAACTTATATGGAGGAGTAATAAGTGAAGAAATATTAAATCAATTTTTTAAAAGTTTAGATTTAGATAATTCAGGAACAATATCATATAATGAATTTTTAACTAGTGTTATTGATTCACAAAAAATTTTAACTGAAGATAGATTAAAAAAAGCTTTTGATATGTTTGATAAAGATGGAAGTGGTACTTTAGAAATTGGAGAAATTAAACAATATTTTGGAGGAAATGATAAAACTTGGAAAAGAATTTTAAAAGATATTGATGAAAATGAAGATGGATGTATTGATTTTCAAGAGTTTAAAAAAATGATGGTTGGGTTTAAGGCTGAAGAAATTGTTTCTAATAAAACTGTTGGTGTTGAAGACGAAGAAAAACCTATTGATGATAATGAGGAGGAGGAATAATATATTTTTATTTATTTTTTTTTAGGGTTTTTTTAATTAGGCTTTTTAGAGTTTCGTATTGATTTTGTTATTTGTTATTTGTTTTTTTTTTTTTGTTTTTTTTTTTTTTTGGAGGTTTTATTAAATTTTATGTTATTATGTTAATATTCTATTTTAAATGTATAAGTTTTTTTTCTTTTTTTTTCTATTTTTTTTATTGAATTATAAACTTTTATAATATAAATTAAATTTAATGGGAGTAAAAAATGATAAGATTTATAATGAAATTCCATCAAATGATGAATTAAATGATAAAATAAGAAAAAAAAAAATAAATGAAATTAAAAATCCAGAAGAAATTAAAAAATTTAATGGTTTGATTAATGATAATATTCAAAAAAATATAAAAAGAAGTGATTTCAAAACAAATTTTGAAAATAAAGTATATGAAAAAGCAGTTCATTTATTAAATATAATATATATTGAAAATACAAATTTATTTTTATCTACAATAGATTATAGAACAATGTATGGAACAATATTTAATTATGATATAATTGAAAAAAAAGGAGATAAATTTGGAAAAAATAATAAAAAAATATTACCAGGCGATAATTCAGATAATATAAATTCAAATAAAATAATTAAAATTGTTAAACCGAAAAAAAAAGCAAGAAGTGTTTCAAAAAAAACATAGTAAATTCCATAAAAAAGCACCATTATATAATATTAAATTAGAATGAAATGATTTATATAAACAAGATATAAGAGAAAAACATATAAAAAACAAATTCAAGTCATATAATAGAAGAATCTAAATATTTTCATTAAAAATAATATTTTATATAATGAAAAAAAAGAAAGTGAAACCTTTAATGGAAAAAATTGATACATAGTGTCAGCCAAATAAATTAAAAAAAGATATTATTCATGATATGTTAAGTAAAGGAAGTTCAAAACGAATTTTTAAGGTTTCTTAATAATTTTTCATATAAAAAAAAAAAATTTTTTCTTCTGAAAATTATTCTCGTATATAAATAATTTATTTTTTTATTATTAAAAAAAAAAAATTTAAATTATAAATATGCAAATGTTAGAAAATGGAACTTTTTTAATGAATTATTTATTTATTATTTCAATATGTGGATTTATAGTTCTTTTTATTCTTTCAATAATGGCTTTTTCAAATGTAGAAAATTTTAAAATAAAACCAGGAGAAAAAATAAGAGCTGGAATAATATTAATAATGGGTTCATTTGTATAAAAATTATATTAAAATATATTTTATTTAGATATATGCTTTTATTGCACTTTTAATATTTTTTAGAGTTAAAAATAATCCTTGTATTAATGTTGAAGAAAAATATATTCATCAAGTTCCTATTAGTGATGAAGACTTAATTGAAGAGTAATATATATATTATAATATTTTTAGTGAAAATGTTAGACTTATTGATACTCATTATGATGATAATGAATTAATCAATGAAAAATATTAATTTATATTAAAATATTTATTGTTTTTTTTTGAAAAATAAATTTATGTTGTAATACTTTTTATTAATTTTAATTTAAATAAATATTTTATTAAATATTCATTTATTTGAAAATGATAGAAAATAAAAAATATTTAACAGATTATTTAATAGATAATAATAATAAGGTAATAAAAATATATAAATTTAGTTAAATCATTCTCAAGATAATGAATATAAAACTGCAATTGAAGCAATTCTTGAAATATATACTTATGAAAAAAATGATGAAGAAACTATACATTTAATTAATGAAAAATTAAATATAATATCAAAAATATCAAATGACTTCAAATTTCAATTATTTCCTATTTTATTTGGACTTTATGTTATTCAAAATGAAGAATATCCTTTTTTAGCAAAAATAGTTTTTAATTATATAATATCAGAAATTAAATTATCAAAACAATTAGGACATTTGATTATTCTAAATATTTTTTCATGTAAAAATTGTTATAAAAAACATATTGATATGAAAGATTTACAATTATTAATAATTCAAATATTTAATTTATGGGAAAAAAAAGAGGATAAAAATAATGAAAATAATATTATAAATTTAAAGAATATATATACTCCATTATTTAATTTTTATAATAACGTTGAAGAATTAATCAAAAAGAATATGACAAAATTAGATAATGTAAGAGAGTTATATCAAGAAGAAGGAAAAATAAAATGGAATAAGTTATTTTTAAATAAAAGAAAAAATGAGAAATTAAAATTAGAAGAAAAAGTAAAAAATAATTTAAAATGGTTAGAATATTTCAGTGAAATCAATTTTATTAATGATATTGTAAATATTTCTGATATTTTAAGAGCAGTTCCAAGAGAAAGAAGAGATTCATCTTTAAAAGATTTTATACTTTTATTAAATAAAGAATATTTACCAAGTTATATATATAATCCTTTATCATTTTTTGAAGTAAATGATGAAGATAAATTATTAAGAATTGATGATAAATTTTCTTATCCAATAAGCACAAATGAAAGAGTTCCTTGTCAAATAATATTTGAATATTCAACTAAAATTAATAATAATAATATAAATAAATTTCAATCATCTTTTAATAATATTAAATTTCCTTTAAATAATAATAATCCAAATATAAATGAGAATAATAATAATATAGGAATTAATAATAATGAAGATAAAATAATATATCCTGAAACTGCAGGAATATTTAAAAATTATAATTTTAATGAATTACAAGAAATAATATTAAATAAATCAAAATATAGAAAAAATTCAAATTATCCAAATAGAAAAATAATTTCTTCAATAATAAAAGGAGGAGATGAATTAAGACAAGATTTTTTCATAAGTCAAATATTAAATTTATTTAATGACTTTTTCAGTGAAGAAGGATTAAATATTCATTTAAAAACATTTAATGTTATTTCAAATAGTTCAGGTGGCTTTTTACAAACAATAATAAATTCAGTTTCAATAGCAAAAATTAATAAAATAACTTTTCCTTATGAAGATAAATATTCTTTTGAATCAGTAAGTGGAATAAAAAATAATAATTTAAATTATTATGATTCTAATTTAAAAAATTATTTTATTTTCAAATTTGGAAAAGATAGTGAAGAATTTAAAAAAGCAATAACTAATTTTGTTTCTTCTTTTGTTGGTTATTCTTTAATATGTTATTTTTTTGAAATTAAAGATAGAAACAATGGAAATATTTTAATTGATGAAGAAGGAAATATCATTCATATAGATTTTGGTTTTTTACTTGAAAAAACTCCAGGAAATATAAAATTTGAAAGAGCTCCTTTTAAATTTTCTAATGATTTTATTGAATTAATAGGAGGAATTGAATCTAATTATTTTTTTCTTTTTCAAGATTTATTTTTTAAAGGTTTTAAAATTATAAGAAAAAATTATGATACAGTTATTTTAATGGTTGAGTTATTTTGTGATATTTATCATGATTTAAATAGTTTTCATGATAAAGATAATATATTGAAAATATTAAAAGATAAATTTTTATTGGCTATTAATAAAGATGAGGAATTACTAAATAAATGTAATGAATTAATAAATAATTCTATAAATAATTGGAGAACAAAAGTTTATGATAATTTTCAAAAATATTGTGTAGGAATAAATTAAATAATGCTTCATTAAAAAATTAATAATAAATAATTTAATGATTACCTAAAAAAAGAATATTTGAAAAATATATTAGATAAGGTAATTGTATTAAATATATGTTTTAATTAATATAATTAATTAATTTATTTCTTATATAAAACAAATGATATTAAAAGGAAAAATTTTTAGAAAATAAATAATATTATTAAAAAAGGGTTAATCTTTTATTTTTTAAGAAAATTTTAAAATTTTTAATTATGCCAATAAATACAATTTGTTCAACTGAAAAATAAAGAATTATAAGAAATATTTTGGAAATAAACTATTTACTAAAAATAGAATAAAAAGTATGAATTTAAAATACAAAAACATTATATATTTCAAAAGATATTGTGAAAAGGAAAAATAAACTATGAATTAAAAAAAATATTTTAAACATTTTTATATAAAAAATTAAAATTTTGGATTTATTTAATCCTAAAATTTAATTATTAACATAAATAAATAGTGTAAATAATAAAAGAAAAAAAATAATAAAAAAAAATTTAATATTAGGCAAACGTCCTCAAATAAAATGTCTAATATTAGTATAAATAAATCAAAAAATATAATTACCCAAATAGAAAAAGAATATAAAAAAAAAGCAAAATTTATTCAAAAAAAGAGATTATTAACAAAAAATGAATATGAAAATCATAGAGGCCTTAATAAAGGTAGTAGAATTAATAAAAATGAATTCAATGAAATAATATCAAATTATAAAGAGGAAATATCTTATATTCTCAAAGAGACTTCTCCTAAAAAATTGAAAAATAAAAAGAATTTTTTAGTCACTGATTTAAATATAATTAATGAAAATCTTATTAATAATATAAATACAAAAACTTATTCGCCAATTAATTTTATAAATCAAATTTTTGAGAAAGATTCTTTTTATTTATTTATTGAAAATAAGAAAACAATAAAAAAAATGATAGAAAATTGTATTATTAAAAAAAAAAATGAATCTCTTTTAGATAAATGTTTAAATAATGAATTATGTGAATTATGTAAAATTAATGTTAACAAAAGTAGTATCTTAACTTTATTTAAGGAAATTATTATAAAGACTTATAATAAGGAAAATAATAATTATATATTAAATTTAATTAAACATTATCAAAATATCATTTTGAAAAGTAAAATTAATAATAATAATATTTTTAAACATTTTTTAAATATAGATTTAATTGTAGATATTAATAAAAAATATGTCTTGGAAGAAGACAAAAAATTATTTAAAAATTTATTAAATAATAATTCTGTACAAAAATTAGTTAAAAATAAATTAAATACAATTTTATGTTGTTTTAATTACTTTCAAAAATATTATTTATCAGAAAAAATATATTTATATTATTTAAAAAAGATTTCAAATAATAATAGAACTGAATTAAAAAAGCAAATCATTTTAAAACATAATAAAAAGAGTTCATTAAATGTCAAAAATAAATTTTTCACTGCTTTTACAACAATTTATTATTTATTAAAATTAAACAACGGTGGAAATAATAGTTTTATTAATTTTTGGAAAGATATTTGTCAAAATAATATAAAACAAAGAAATAAAAAAAATGTTTTAATTAGAAAATATACTCAAATAAAAAATACATTTTTATATAAGGAACTTTTTATGACCATTAATAATAATACTTATTTTAATAATAATAACAAACTAAACAAAATTAATAAAAGAAAAAATAAAAACAAATTTAATAACAAAGAAAATAAAGAAGTAAAAATAAAAGAAAAAAATAAATCCAAAGAGATATTTTCAATAAATAAAAAAGATAAAAATGTAAAAAAAGAAACTTTAGAAAAGAAAAATGAACAAACAGAATCAGAATCAGAAACAGAGGATGATATTGATGAAAATAAAATAGATATCAACTATTTTTTGAAATAATAAAAAATAAAAAATTATAACATTATTAAACTAAAGACATATAATATTAATTTAAATATTTCATAGTTTTTATACTCATATAAAAAAATAGTATATCTAATTTTTATTTATATTCTCAACTTAAAAAATTATCAATCCATTTTTATATATATTATTATTTTCACTTAAGGATTTTTTATTATTATTATTTATCTTAATGAATTTGAATTATATTTTTAATCAATATTTGCTTTAAAAAAGAGGAATATTATTATTTATTTTATTATTTTTTTTTCTAAATTCCTTTTTATTATTATAATTTTTTGATTTTTATTCATTTTATAATTTTTATAAATTTTTTTAATTATTCTATATAATATATCTATTTTAATTAATTAATTTATTTTTAATTTATTTTTTTGAACTAAAAACTAATAATCTAATTCTTTGTTGTAAAATAGGAATAATTTTACTTTTAATATCAATAGCATATTTAATTTTATCCATTAATTCATCATCTAAATTTTTAAAATTATCATGAATATTTTCCGCTTCTGATAAAATTTCTTTAGTTTTATTTAAATCTAATTGTTCTAATAATTTTTGTTGAAGAAGATATTTTTCTAAATCTTTAGCAAAATTATAAATTTTCATAACTTCATTATTATTTTGAATAACAATACTTTTTTCAAATCTAATTTCTTCTTTAGGACTTAAAGGAATTAAAAAACAAACAGGAAGAGATCTTTGAATATAATCTTTTACTTCTTTAATTTCATCTCCAGGATAAAACATAATTTCAATTAATACAAATCCAGGTAAACCATCTAAATGTCTATCACCACAATATCCTTCTTTTTTTTCTCCAAAACTTTTCATTTTTTTTAATTCTGTTTCTTCATTATCTTTTCTTGCTAACATTCCTATTGGAAATTCCTTTATTTTTCCATAATAATTTTTAAACTCTCCTTTTAATATTTTTACATATCCATTTGGAGAAAATCTTATTTCTTGAAAAGGAGGTTCATCTATAAAATTTATAGACATACAATAATATATTTTTATTAATTTATATTGTTTAAATATTAATTTATATGATAATCTTCTTCCTGTTGAATCAGTTGTGAAAATTTTATGATTTAATATATTTTCATTATTTTCTAAAAATTCTGAATCAATTGTTATTTCTTGGCTAGTATCATTTAAATGAATATGTAATATATTTAATATATCTTTATTATATAATGTAGTATATACTTTTATTGTATCATTAGCAACTAAACCTGCTTTTTGACCATCTCCTACATTAACAGATTCAAAAGTAACAAAAGAATAAGTTTGTCTATGTTTAACATTTCTAATTAAATTATCTTGAATTTCTAAATCATATTCATTTATATTTACATTTGGAGGTTCTATTCTATATGGAATTAAATCCTTTTCTCTTGGATTATATATATCTTGCTGAAGTTGATATAATATTTTTATATAGTTTGATTTATCAGTTTCATGGCCTTTTAATATTATATCACTTTCATTTTTTGATAATATATATGAAGAATGAAACATACTTTTTAATGGAATTTGAGTGTATAAACGGAAAGTGAATTGCTTTTTAATATCTACTTTTATTCCATTTGGATCATATAATCTAATTACTTTTATTGTTCGATCTCTCATATTTAAATCTACTATTAAATAATTTTCATTTTCATATACAATTATTCTATTTTGAAACTTTAACATGAAGGTATTATATATATTATTTATTTCATCTTTTGATTCTTGTTTTGATGAATTATATTTTGAAACAATCTCATTTGAATATTTAGTTTTGTTGGTCATTATTTCTATTTTTTTTTGATATATTAATTCATTTAATTGAAAAACATTATTAATAAATTCATTTTCATCTCCTTTAATATTAATAAGGCTTTCAGAAGATTTTTTAGCGTCATTCCCTTGAGAAATTTTAATTTGATTAAATTGAATAAAATTACCTTCATCATTAGGAATATTAATATAATTATATTCTTGATTATCTTTATAAGAAATTTTTTTTTCAGGTTGATTAAAATCAATTAATCTTTCACCATTAGAATAAAAACAATAAGCATATTCAAATCCTTTATCTAAATTAACTTTATATATAAATATAATTTCCTTTTTTGAATAATCTCTTAACATTTCAGTCATATCCCAATTATTAAAATCTCCACTTATAAAAACTCTTGTATATGAATTATCCAAAGGAATATATTGAAATATATGTTCTACTGTTTTTACGACTAATTGATTGTTTATTTTTATTTTTAATTCTTTTAATTTTTCACTTATATTATCATCTTTTTTTTCATCTTTTGACCAATAATTATTTAATTCTTCAATTTTCTTTTTATTAATTTCTAATTTTAAATTTGATAATTGTTCTTCTAATTGCTTTTGATCATTTTTTAACTTTGTTATTTTTCCAAAAAGAGTTTCAACTGAATCCATTAAATTTTATTGTAAAATGTTTTAAATAATTTTCAAAAAAGCATTTAATTTTAAAAGTTTTTATTATTTTTTAATAATCAATAATGTATTCAAATAAGAAAACAAGAAATAAAAATTCTTTAACAAAAGATCAAATAAATAATAAAAAATTAGTTAGTCTTTTAAAACATAAAATATTTCGAGGATATATAGACATTAAAAATTCTAAAACTTTTTTTCGAAAAAAACCAAAATTTGTGAAAACAATAGATTTTGAAGAAAATAATTTAGAACCTTTTGATGATAATTATAATTTACAATATAAAAGAACATATTTATCGAAATTAAACAGTAAAATAAATAATCCTTTACAAATAAAAAATATATCATTTCCTATGACACCAACAACAGAAAAAAAAGAGAAAATGAGTCAAACATTAAATCAAAATTTTTTTCTAACAAATAGTAAATTAAATGAATATTATAAATATAATAAATTAATATCTGATAGAAATAAAGTAATTTTTAATGAAATGTTTCAAGATTCATATGAAGCAAATATATATTCAAATATTCCTTTTCTTTATGTTGAAAGGGCAATTCAAAAACCAGAAAATTCAAATGAAAGATTAATTATTAGTGAAGGAAAAGATTATGGTGAATATGATGGATTAACTGAAAATCAATTTATTTATAAAATTTCTCATAAAAATATTCAATCAAATCCAGAAGTTAATTCTTTTAAAACTAATAAAGGAATTAAAAGAGGTTTTACAAGTAGACAAGTTAAATCTGCTTTTAATAAAAAGATTTTTAAAAAAAATACTGATAATAATTTTAATAAAGATAATATGAAAATCAAAGGAATTAATGTTGGTGTTCAATTAAGTAAAATTAGTAATAGCAATGTTAGTGATAGGAATAAAAGTAGAAATTTTAGTTTTAAAAATAATAATAATAATTTAAATCATTCTAAAGGAAAAAATAATATTCATAGTAATAATATTAAAAAATTTGATTATAATTCTTTAAGTTCTGATTTAAATCATTTTAATTCACCTTCAAAAAAATATAATAATTTAAAGAAAAGTAATTTTAGATTAACAAAAAGTAATTATAAAAATAATGAAAAAATAATAACAAATCAATTGTTAATTGATGAGAACAATTTTAAAAAATATAAATTTAATCTTTTAAAAGAAATAATGCAAGGAAATATTGAATAAGAAATTAAACAATATATTTAATTTAAAATTATTAATAAATTTAAATATATTATAAAAATGATATAATAAAGTTAGTATATAACAAAATTTAACATAATATTAGATAAAACAAAAACTTTTTAAATAATATCAAATTGTTTTCAAAAAAATTTATCAAAATCAGACCATTTCAAATTTGGAATAACATTATATTTTTTAATAAAAGTGAATATATTAATTTATCTCAATGGTTATCTTCATTTTATATATTCTAAAAATGTATAGAAATGAAAAATTACAATCAATTCAGTTTATTGCAATAATACTTAGACTTAATAACAATTTTAATTGATTTAATAGAAAAAAAAATAAATATTCAAAAACTTCAATTAATACATAAATAGAAAAATACTAAAAAAATATTCAAATATGAATTAACTTTATAAATGAAACAGAGAAAATAAATGAAAGTATACATAATTGGAAAGTATAAATCTAATAAAATATATAATTTAAAGCCCAATTGAAATTTCTTTGTATTATTTCGAACCTAAACATAGTCCTTTTATCTTAATATTCCTTATCTTTTTTTTGAAGATGAATTATTATAGATTATTCCTATTTTAAAACATAATTTTATAAATTATTTTATTTTTAAAAATTTTTAAGGTTTAAAATATTTTGTTCCATTATATTGTAAAAGTTTTTGCATTTAATAAATAATCTAATTTATTGTAACAAATAAAAAAAATAAAGAATAACACAAAATATTGCTTTTTTATATTTATAAATAATAATTCTATATATTAGATAATAAGAAATTTAGAATAATTAATTATAAAGAAAATCTCCAAAAGACATTTTCATTAAAGCTTTTTCAACAATAGTAGGTTGATTTTTGAAATCAATAAAGAATTGTTTAATAAACTTACATTCTTTAGAAGAAAATTGACAAATAATTTCTTTTTCATTACTAAATATAATTGTAATTCTATCAGATAATTGTTTATCAATAATCATATCTTTAATATTATTTTTATTTAAAATAATTTCTTTATCATTTTCAATTTTTAAACACAAACCTCCTTGAACTTTACCAAAATTAAGATTAATTATTTTTCTTTTTTCATCTTCGTATTTTGGTAAAATATATCCAATAAAATTATGATTAATATTTAAAGGAGTTAATTCTTGAATTAAAAGTTTATATTGTTCTATTAACATTTTAAAATCTTCTTTATCTTTATTTGCTTCTTCTATTTGAATTAATAAATTTTGTTGATCTTTAACTAAATCTGATATTGTTTTATCTTTATTATTATTTGATTCTTTTAATTCATTTAATTCCGTTTTTAATTTACTTATTTCATTTTCTAAATTTAATTTTTGAGAATCAAAAGTTTTTGTATAATTAGTGAAATAATTATTTCTTTCTGAAAATTGATTTATTATATTTTTTTTTTCATTTATTTCTTTTTCTAAATTCATTATTTTTTCAATATAATTATTATTTACTTCAGATAATTTTTTTTCATATTCATTTTTAAATTTATCAAATTCTCCAATTTGTTTATTTAATTCATTATTTATTGTTTTTTTTTCACTTTCAATTATTGAAATTTTATTTTTTAAATCTTCATTTTCTTTTTCTAAATAACTTATTTTATCTTCTATTATTTCTTTTTTTTGTTTTTCTTCTGCATGGATTTCTTCTTCTTCAAATAAATTTGAAAAAAATTTTTGAACTCCTTTATTTTTATTTCTATAATTTCTAAGCTCTATTTTTAATTTTTCAATTAATTCTCCTTTCATTATATTATCTTCTTTCATATTCTCATTTTCCTTTTGAATTAAGGTTTTTTCTTCTTCTAATTTTAATACTTTTTTTTCTAAATCTTCCTTTTTTTTTCTTTCATCAATGATTACATTCCTTAAAACAGCCAATTGAGTAATATAAACATTATTATTGTTATTATTATTATTATTAATTTTTTTAGGAGAATTTACCTGAGACATTAATATATAAATAATAGAAGAAAAATATTTTTCTCCAAAAAATCACTTATTTAAGATTATATTAATCAACAAAAAATAAATAAATTAAATGTATTAAATATTAATATTATTTTTAATTTTTTTCCTCTTAAAAAAAAATTTAAATTACATACATAAATAATAATAAATTATTACTATTTTTGAACACCAAAATTATTTTAGAAAATTATTTAGAAATAGTGAATTAAAGAGTATTAAAAAGGAAAGAAAAATTTAATGTTAATGTTTTTATTATTATTTGCTTAATTATTTTATATTCAATAAATCTATGCCTTTTTTTCAAAAATCAAATTATATTTGTGAAATTGAAAATGAAAATAATAGTTATAGGTGAAGAAGTAAAAAAATAAAGTGAATGTCAGATAAAATCATTAGCTAAAATATTGATTGAAATCTTATTTATCCCATTTTTTCATTATAAAATATTACTTAAATATATAATATAAAAAATATATATTTGAATTTATTTTTAAATCAAGATCATAATACCATTTTATTTATAATATAAATAAATAAAATATAATATTTATTTTAAAAGATGTTATGAATCATAATATTAATAACATTATATACTTTTATACTTTAAAAAATGTATAATAACGAATATAAATGTTATTAAATATATAATTCATTACAAAATGAACATTACCTAATTTTATATTATTTCTGTTGTTCATTGTATTATTACATATTTATATACGAAAATATGATACTTATTACATTATATGGAGGGATGAATAACTCTTTTAAATTTAATTTTAGATTTAATGTATTCTAAACACTTTGTATAATTATCAAATTGAAAATGATAAATTCTTTCAAAGAGAATATGAATATCACTTAAACCATACATTTCTCTATTAATAGAAATAATGGAAAAAGCAATTTCTATTGGATGAAATTTGATAAAAAATTTTTTTTCAACTAAAAAATTTAAATGTTTAAAGCAATTTAAATGTACTTTCTTAACATCAAAATTATATTTACGTAAATACTCCTTTTCAGGAGCAAAAATTATACCGTTTTCTAATAAAAAAGAAAGAATATCATAAGTTGAATATAATATAAAATCATAATCCATAATTTTTATAATTTTACTTTCAAAAAAAGAATAAAAAGTTATTTGATTATTTTTAATAATTTCATCGACTATTTTAATAGAACAATCTTCATTTTCTAGAAATTTAATTGTAAGAATTAAACATACAAAAGAAATTTTTTGAACATCTTCTGTAAATTGTTTATATATATATAATTCATCCAATAAATTAATACTAGAAAAATAAATTTTATCATTTATATTAAATTTTTTACATATACTTTTAATCACGTTTATCCCAAATATTCTTATATTGGAATAAGATGAATTTGCTTTATGTGAAGATTTAACTTTTTTCAAAATAATATTTATCATTTGATTAAATATATCTATTGGTTCTAATTCATTAATTATATTATATTTTTTATTTTCGTTCTCTTTTTTTCTTTTCTTTTTTTCGTCATTTTTTTCAGTATCTGATTTAAACATTTATTATTTATTAATTTTTTCATATTCAATTTTAAATCAATGAATTATTTATTTATTGAAAAAATAATTATTATATAATTAAAAAAAAATAAATAAATTTAAATTGAACAATAAAATATTATTATTAATCAATAATAAATTAAGAATAAATGACTAATTCTTTATTGAATTGGAATCTTTACTGACAAGATTGATTTTTCATTATATAATATATCATATCAGAATATTTATTCAGTAATCAAACATTTACTTTTTTTTTCAAACAATAAAAATATAATTAAAAGATAATTATATTGATTTAACGAAAGAAAAAATTATAATTCAATTATTTTTTGAAATATATGTTATATTATAAATGATATAATATATAAAATAAAATATAATTGATTTGATATTAAATTATTAATTATTATGGGAAGATATACCTTATAATAAGATTTTTTCTAAAGCAATAAGTTATGATAATAATAAAAATAATATTAGAATTATTATTATTACTATTTATAATAATAAAAAATTAATTAATTTCTGATTTAAAGTTAAAAAATATTAAATATTAAAAAATGTAATTTTAAATAAACAATAATGGACAATAGAAATATTAACATGAGAAATAATTATAAAATTCCTCAAAAAAAAATAAAATATAGAGAAATAGTATCTTTATTAAATCCAAAAGGTGCAAACAACTGTTTTATAAATGTAGTAATTCAATCATTATACCACACAGATAAATTTAAGGAAAAAATATTAAAAATTCCTTTTAATAAAGAGGATCAATCAATAATATTGAATCCAATATTTAGATTACAATGTTCATTTAATCATTACAAACAAATTCAAGAATCACCTTCAGACCATTCTTTAGATATATCAAACTTTAGATTATCTTTATCAAATTATTCTAAAGAATTAAAAAAAGGAAATTTTGGTGATCCAGTTGAAGTTCTAAATCAAATATTTAATTATATTCATTTACATGATCAAAATATTGAATTAGATAATGAAGCTCCCAGTTTATTTTATTGTAATACTTGTATTTCACATGAATTTTTTTCTATTAAAATAAAAGATAAAATTTATTGTTCTAAATGTAATAATGAAAAATCAACAATTTATGATTCTAATTATTTTATTTATGAAATTTTTATTATAGAAATTTTAAATTATATAAAAGGAAAAACAAGTGATTCATATAAAAATAAATTATTTTCAAATGCTAAAATTATTGGTAGAACAATAAAACAAAAAATTAATATTGAAGGATGTTATTGTCAAAAACCAGAAATTAAAAGAGAAATTTTTCAATGTGATTATTATAATCCTTATTTTGTTATTAATTTAACTTGGAATACTCAACAACCAAATTTAGAAAATGTTTGTAAAGTTTTTAATTTAATTTCTCTTTTTGATTTTAATGGAAATTTATTTTCTTTTGAAGAAGGTTATGGTTATTTAAATAAAAAATATTATTTATATTCTATTATTTTATATTATAATAATCATTATACTTGTGCTATTAATAAAGATAATATTTGGTTTTTTATTGATGATGATAAGAAAGTTGAATTTAAATCTTATAAAAATTTAGTTCATTATTTACTAAATAATTATTATCATCCTATTATTTTATTTTATTCAATTGATACTTTTAATAATGAAATTAATAATGAAGATGTTTTTCAAAGCGAAGAATTTAATGAAGTAATAAAAAGATGTCAACAAATGAATTTAAATAAAAGAGATTATTTCATTAATGATATTGATTATTCAAATTCAAATGATGATTATAATTATTGGTATTGTTCTTTTTGTAAAAAAAGAAATTTAAATTCTAGTATTAAATGTTGGTGCTGTTATAGAGAAGAATCCAAAATGAATAATCAAGATGATAATTTTTATCTCTTAGATTGTAATAATGATTCTAATAATAATAATGGAAATAAAAAGACAAGTTATAATAATTCTAATAATTTTAATTATAATCAAAGTAATATTTGGTATTGCAGAAAATGTGGTACAAAAAATGAATATACAAATATTTGTGAATCTTGTAAAAAAGTAAGAAAATAATTTATATATTATTATATTTATAAAATTGATTAAAAACAATATTTATTTTATTATTAAAGATAAATTATTGTTTATATCTTTAGGTAATTCAATATAATTTACAAAATCAACTTTATTCTTTTTTCTTTCCATTAATTCATTATTTTCTATAATGGATTTTTGAAGTTCATTAAGTAAAATCATAATTCTTTTATTATTATTATTATCATTAGAATTTAAATTTAATTGGTCTTGATTATCTAATGAAGAAAGAATACCATCTAAATATTTTCTTTTCATATTAATTTCATTTTTTAAAAAAATCATTTGACTTTTAGTGTTAGAATTTTCTTCAAGTAATTTTAATTTATTTTCACTTAAATTTAAATAATTATTTCCAATTGAATTTAATTCTTTAACTAAAGTATCATATTGTCTTTTTTTATTTTCAAGTTGCCTTTTCAAATCATTAATAACATTTTGAAAAAAACCAATAGAAACACATTTATTATTATAATTGAATTCATCCTCATCATTTCCATTCATTTTTCACTCGATAAAAAATTTAATAAAATTTAAAAAAAAAATTAAATTTCCCTTTATATACTTTTATTAAATTTTAAGATTAAATAATTAATAAATAATTCAATAATAAGAATTTAAATTATTTTTCCCACAAGATACTTTAAGAATAATAACAGTATTAGGTAAAATAGAATGAAAATCAATAAGAGTATTTCCTCCTTGGAAAATAACATTAGAAATAGAAGATAAAAATTTAGCATCTTTAGAATAATAAACATTACCTTTAACACCTTTTAATATATCATCTCCTAAAAAATCATTAATTTCAAAATCATCAACATTCATATAACAACCACAAATGAAATCACTTATTTCACCTGGAATAATAATTTTCGCATTAATTGAATTACCATCATTTTTATCATATCCAGGTCTACAAATAATAGCGTAACCTTCATAAATAATATTTTCATCATATATTTCATTTTGTAAATTTTTTTTATAACTTTCAGCAAGAGATAATTGATCCATACTATAAAAATTATCTATATTTCTATTATAATCTCTATCTCCTATATCATAGGAACTTTTACTTGATGATGAATCAATACTTAATTTTATTTTTTTACCATCTATTATCATTCTTATTACACAAATTAAATCTTTATCATTTTGAACATAAACTTCAGTTTTTGAATTTCTTAATGAATTTCTTATTAAATTTATATCTCTTCTTAATAATTTAATATCACTTGATAATATTTTAGTATCTGTTGTTAAATCTAATACATTTATTATTCTTTTATTTACATCAAATTCCATTGGTTGACTTGAATCATATGTCCATATATTTCCATCTAATAAATATCTATAATGATATTTTCCTTGAGGTAATTTTAATCTTACTGTAAATAAATTATCATTTATTCTTGTTAAAGGAATATCTGGTTTCCATCCATGAGAACTTAATGCTAATTTAACTGTTTTTGTATTTGGATTTTCTGAATTTCTTGGATGAAATTCAAAAAATATTTCTTTTATTTTATTTGCTTGTTGTAATCTTCTTTTAATATCTTCTAATAAATTTTCAAAATTTTTATCAAATATATAATTTCTATTTTCTTTTACTACACTTGGTTGAAAAGGAAATAATTGATCATATCCTCTTGTACTTCCAATTGCACAATTTAATAATCCTATACACGCCATTATTGATAAATTTAATGATAAATTATTATATTGTTCATAAAAACTTTGGTTGTCTAGACTTATATCATATAATAATGTTTGGGGATTTTGTGGTTTTAAAATATTAATTTGATTATTTATTATATTTGTATTTATTGTATTATCATTATTATTGTTATTTTGCTTTTGCTTTATTTTACTGAAATTTGATATATTTGATATTATTTCTATTGGGTTTGAACACCATATCATTTCTTTTGCAAATAAATTTATTCCACAATCATTTATATATTCTGCTTCTATTTCATTATTATTTTCAGGTAATTGAGTGATAATTATTAAATTTTCATTTATTTTCCTTGCTTCATGAATAAAGTACCTTAAAATAAATTTAGGAAGAGCAATAATATTATCAATATATAATCCATCGAATATTTTTGCCATATCATTAATATAATTTGACAAATATTCCATTAAAAATTTAGGAGTTTTTTCAATATTTTCACCATAATTTAATTTCAATGAATCATTCCAAACTATTACTTTTCTTTTAAATAAATACCAAGTTCCTTCTTTAGTATAATCTGGAAAAGGATTTTTAGGATCTTCACTTTGCATAATAAATCCATTACATAAAAATATTTTTTTTTTATCATTAGGATCAATAACATGAAAATAATTATCTACTAATTTCCTTCTTATCCCAGTTCTTTTTAATTCAATAAATTCATATCTAATAAATTCCTTAACATTTAATAAAGCAATTTTTAACATTTCTGAAACTTTTTCAGTCCAATCTTCATTAATTTTATTAATAAATTTTTTAGCTTCTTTTAAAAAGTTAAACTCATTTGGATAAGAATTGTTTTTAATATCTCTATAAGATTCTAAAAGTAACATTGAAACAAATTCTACATTAACTTTAATTCCAAATCTACTTTCACCATGATTTGTACAATTAAATGATATTAAATCATATAAAGTTTCATCATTTAATATTAATCTTCCTTCTTCATTAGTTTGAATATTGAAATTTTTTTCTAATTCATTAAATAAATAATTTCTCTTAATTCCATATGATTGATCTTTTTCTAAATTTTGATAAAATTCTTGGAATTTAGAAATATAATCTTCTATTTGAATTAAAAAAAATTCTTCGAAATTTTCTCTTAAAACTCTTTTTCTCATTTCTTCAATAACTTCTTTTAAATCTTCCTCATTATTTAAATAAGGAGCACTTTGACAAACTTTTTTATCAAAAAATAAATTTGAATAATTTACTAATAATTTATCTAATTCATAAGCTACTGTTAACCAAGGACAATTATCTAATGTATATCCACATTCTGGATTTTCATATATCCAATTTGATTCTATTGATGTTTGATTTAATACAATATCTATTATACTTCCTATATGATAATTTGTTCTTAGTAAATTCATATTTTCTTTAAATTTTAATATTTTTTCTTCTTTAGATAATTTTTCCTTTTCTTCAAAAAATAAATCTGATATTTCATTCTGTTCTTTTATACAAAATAAATTTTCAGATGATGATAATGTTTGAATTGATGTTAAGTGAATAAAATTATATTTTAAAAGAGATAATTCTTTATAGTAATTTTCAAAATTAGATAATTTACCTAAATTTTTTGATAAAACACTTTGGAGTTGAATTTTATTTAATGGGATTTTTATTATATTTCCTGTTTTTTCATCTTTTCCTAAATCTATTATTGGATTTACTAAAATGTAAAATGGATTTAGTAATTTATATTTATTTAATTCTTTTGAATTATATAATATCATAAAAATAAAAGTTCCAGGTTTATTTAAATTTATTTTAAAATTAATGAAATTATCTTTTATGTTATTAGGGGAAATTTTATTTTTTTCTATTTTATCTAATGGAATTTCTTTTTCAGGTAAATTTTCTTTTTTTAAATTATCGTTAATATATAATTTTAATTCATCTATATAATTTAAATTAGGAAAGTCATTATTACAATTTGATATAATATTAATTTCATTGTTTAATTTAGAATTACTATTAACTTTAATAGTTATTTCAGTATTAACATCAACACAATAAATTTCTCCTTTTTTTATATTAGGATACCCATTATCATCAAGTATAATATTAAATAATTGAGAAGAAAAATTATTATCATTAATATTTTCATTTATATTTAATTGTGTATTAATTTCATCATTTTGTAATTCAGATTCTTTAATATCTATATTATCATTAGATTGATCTTCCTCATCAGATGACATTTATATTCAATTATATAATATATATTAAAATCATTATTCTTTTAACTTCAAATGCAAAAATAAATCAATAATTGAAAAAAAATATTATATATGTTCGGTTTTAATAAAATTAATTTAATATTAAAAACATATTTTAATAATAAGACAAATAGAACTAAATTTATTCTAAATCCTTAAGGATTTCATTTTCAAGTTCTTCATCAATTAAATTGGATTTCCAATAATTAGAATCATTATACTCTTCACTTGTTTCTTCATTAGTACTTTCAATTTCTGGTTCAGGAACACCAGAATTTCTAGCATCAAATATAGGACTTTCTTCAATTTCTTCTTTTTCTTCTTTTTCGTCTTTTAAATTATCTTCTTCTTCATTTTCTTTTTTCTTTTCTTCTTCTTCTTTTTCATCTTCTTCTTTTAATAAACTTGAATAATCTTCTCCTTTTAAATATTTATCATATACTAAGAAATATAAATTAATTTCTTCGTTAATTGAATGCTTTGAAAATTTTGTTTCGGATTCAATTGGTTTGTTATCAAAATTATCATATAATGGATTCATAAAATCTACTTTTGATGAACTTTCTTCTAAATCAGCATAAAGTAATTTTTTAGAAAATTTTTCAGAGATTTTATTTACAAAATGATCAATGAAAAATTTTATATTTTTATCTTTTTCTAATAATTCTAAAATTATTGGATTTGTTGAATTTGATATTTGTTTTAATAAATCACAATTAGTTGCCATTAATGCTGAATTCATTTTATTATTTGAAGGTTCATATGAGAATTTAGTATTATTTCTTATATCATTTACTAAAAGAGCAATAAAATTATTTGAAAAATCAGTTTCTATTTCAAAAAGAGCTTTAACTAAATCACTTGGAGAATATTCATTTATTATAATTGAAACTATTTCATTTACTCTGTTCTGGAAAATATTATTCATTGAATAATAAAAATATAGTTTAATGAATTTGGAAAATAATTTACTTTCTGCTATTTTTCTAATTATAATATCAATATTTTCTTTTTGTTCATTTATAGCATAGAAATTTACATATAAATCAAATATTGTTCTTAATAATTCCCATTCATATAAACTTTTAACACCGAATTTTCTAGTTTTTTTATCTGAAAAAACATTAATAATTATTTCTTCTTTTTTATCTTCATCTTCTTTCATAATATCATTAATAATAATATCAACAGTTTTTTCAGTTAATTTAATTAATCTTTCAGGATTTTTTTTTAATACACTAATTCCAGTTCCTGAAAGATCAGATTTATTATTTAAAGTATCATAAGCACTTCCTCCTCTATCAATACTTCTAATAATATTAATAATTTCATTTTCGGTTTCATCAAAAGTAAAATTTTTAGTAACTTTATTTTCGAAATCCTTAAGTAAAGTTTCGTTAATTTTAATCAGTAACTTTATTAAGTAAGTTACTTTATCATCTTGTTTTTCATTCATAAATTTTTCTATAGTTGCTTGTAATTTTTCAATTAAACCTTCTGAATGTAATAATAAACCAAAATTATTTTTTGAAGAAGTAACCATTGAATTAATTAATAAATCACATATTACTTCAATTCCTCTTTCATCAGTTTCATTATTGTTTAATCCTTCAATTAAGGAATTACATATTTCAATTATATAATTATTTGAAACTGGAAAAATATCATCATTTAAATTCATTATGAAATTTTCTATTATATTTCCTATTGACTTTCTATTAATGTGAATTATTAATTTTTTTATTATTTCTGGTTTTTTTGTAAATATATATCCTAATAATATATCTGGTTTATCTTTTAATAAATTGTTGATTAATTTTGCGAAATAACCCATTAAAACATAATTGTCTTCGGATGGAGGAGTATCTAAAAATTTAAATAAATATTCTAAGATATTATAAACTATTTTTAAACCATCATCTTCTTCTGCTTCTTCTTCTTTTTTTTCTTCTGTTTCTTCTTCTTTTTTATCTTCTAAATTTTCTTCTTTTTCTTCTTCTTTTTTATCTTCTGTTCCTTCATCTTTTTTTTCTTCTAAATTTTCTTCTTTTTTCTCTTCTGTTCCTTCTTCTTTTTTCTCTTCTGGATTTTCTTCTTTTTTCTCTTCTGTTTCTTCATCTTTTTTTTCTTCTGTTCCTTCATCTTTTTTTTCTTCTTTTTCTTCTTCTTTTTTCTCTTCTGTTCCTTCATCTTTTTTCACTTCTGTTCCTTCTTCTTTTTTCACTTCTGTTCCTTCTTCTTTTTTTTCTTCTGATCCTTCTTCTTTTTTATCTTCTGATCCTTCTTCTTTTTTTTCTTGAACATTATCATCATTTTTTTCTTGTTCATTATCTTCTTTATTATCATCAGCATTATCATCATTATTTTCATTTTTATCATTAAAATCTTGAATATCTTCATTATCATTTGATTTTTTTTTTGAATCTTCATCGCTGATTTTATCATCTTTCAAATTAATTAACTTATTCATATTTAATCCATTAGAAGAGCACAAAATTTCACAAGCATTAAAAGGAAATTTATGTCCAATAGTAGGAGAATCTTCAGCAGGCATTTGCGTACAATAATCAATTAATTTTTTTATGAATGAAACATTAATTCTATAATATTAGATAAATTTTATTTTTACGTGTCTGATAATTGAGATGATGATGATTTTAAATCTGTTACAGCATCGTTTGAATCTAATAAATCTTCCACTTTTAAGGTACCATCGTTTTTTTTCTCCAATAATGGATCTAAGTCTAAGGATTTCACAAAACTATTTTTTTAAAAAAAATATTTTTATTTTTAATTCTCTTACTATGGAGTGTAAAACATTCTTCTTCTCCTTTTATATGTTATTTTAAAATTTTTTTATTTTTTATATTTTTTTTTTTCTTTTGAAGATTTTTTTTTGAGTTTTTTATCTTTTTTTAAATTTTTTTTTTTTTGGTGAATATTTATTAATTTTTATTATTTTTTTTCAGAATTAAATATATTTCTTTAATTTTATATTTTTTATTAAAGCTAGTTTTCACGCATAAAATAATAAATTAAAAAAATAAAATAAAAAAACTAAAATATAAATTTAAATGTTTTTCAATGAGATATAATACATAAAACAATTTATTATATATTTTCTCCATTTATTATAAATTAATTTCCCGAATTAAATGTTAAATAAGGAAAAAAATTCATATTTAACTTCAAATTTATTGACAGAATCTCCTGAATATTTATCAACTAAAGAATCACATTCAAGAAGTGAATCATCCTCATCAATTCAAGAAGAGAAATCTTCTTTAAATGAATTAAATAATTTTGCAAATTCATTTATTAAAAATAATCAACGAACAAAAATTTCACCTTTTATAATAAATAGAAAAGAAAATCTTCCATGTTTTGTTTTAGATCTATATGAAAAAAACGGTTCAATTCAATTAATATCTAAAGAAAATAAATTATATATATTAAAAATAGAGAAAATAACAATAGAAGATAATTACAAAGAATTATATGAAAAGGGAAAAAGAAATAATATAAAAAATGTAAAAATTCCTAAAAAAGAAATACCAGAAATATCATTTTGGTATAAAAGATATTATTATTATTCTAAGTATGATAATGGAATTAAAATGGATTATGAAAGTTGGTATTCAGTAACTCCAGAATCAATAGCTAAATATATTTCTTTATTAACAAGAGGAAAAATTATTATTGATGGTTTTTGTGGAAGTGGAGGTAATGTTATTCAATTTAGTAAATATGGTAAAAAGGTTTATGCTATTGATATTGATGAAAATAAAATTAATATATGTAAAAATAATTGTAATGTATATCAATGTGATAATAATATTGAATTTATTTTAGATAATTTTCTTAATGTTAAAAATAAAATTAAAGGTGATTTTGTCTTTCTTTCTCCTCCTTGGGGAGGAATTAAATATAAAGATAGTAATGTTTATTCTATTAGTAAATTAATGCATCCTAATATTTTAGATATTATTAGAGTTTCTTTAAATATAGGGAAATATATTTTATTTTATCTTCCTAGAAATTTAGACTTAAATGAATTAATTGATTTAGTTTCTTTTGTTAAAAATGAAATTGAAATCGATTCTGGAAATAAATTATGCTTTGATATTAAAATTTTAATTTCTAATAAAAAAATTAAATGTCTTTTAATTATTTTCGGTTTTGATATTAGAGATGTTATTTCTGATGATGATATTAAAAAATTTTTATGTTTTCATTATAATAAAGTTAATGATGAGAATTTAAAATATATTATATATTTTATTAAGTTAATTGGATATTATAAATTTTTTAAAAATGAACTTGAATATAGATTAAATGTTTCTAAAGGACCTAATATTAATTATTTGATTAAATATTTTATGATTAATATTTTGACAGACCAAGAAAAATTGAAAATAAAAGCCCATTATATGTTAAAACATTTGAAAAATAAACAAAATGTAAAAAAAAGATAAAAATAATAATTGAAATTAGCTTAAAATTTTTTTTTTCCTTTATTGAAAATATATATAGATATATTTTTTAATGGTTATTTAACATATAAGACTTATATAAAATGTATATTTTAAAAATGATTTTATCTTTTTTTCAAAATATATTATTTTTTAATAAATTCAATATTAATATTTTTGTAATTATGATTAATTTATTTGGAAAATTATTAAGTGTTATCCTTTTATTTGATGAATTATTATAGTTTATCTTTATAAATACAAAATAAATATTAAATATAATTTATTCTGTAATATTTTTAAATTATTATAAAAAATGATTGGTATTTTTCCCCTCTTTTTAAAAAAAAATTAAAAATTTTTTAAAAAGTTTAAAAAACAATAATCTATATTTTAAAAAAGAAAAAATATATTAATTCAAAAAAGAATATTTAACCTATTAAAGAATAAAAAATAAAAAAATATAACATGATAATTTAGAAAGTATATATAAGTTCAAATCCAAATAAAATATCACATATAATGAAAATGAATGAATTCAATGTGAAAAAAGAGAAATTGATTCTCTGAGAATAAAATTTATTTAATACATTTTAATATTCGATTAAATAATTATTTAATAATAGTACAAATATTTAAATGAAGATTTAATAGAAAATAATTTAAATATCTATTATAATGAGTCTCTTTATTCCAATATAGAAAACAAAAAATTATTTTTATATGTCAACAAATCAATCAACCTAAAAAAAGAAAAAAAAATTTTTAAAAAAATTTAAAATAAAGAAAAATAATTAATCATCTTGATCAGCATCAACTAATTTAGGTAATTTAGTTTCTCCTTCAAACAAGCTTTCATAATCTAAATCTTTTAATTCAAAATATTTATCTTTAGCTTCTTGTCTTAATCTTTTTCTTTCTTCTTCAATATTAATATTAACATTCCAATTAGGATCAGTGACAGTAGTTAAAGAGCCAATTTTATTAAAATTTCTATCCCAAATAAAGACTTTTAAATCATGTCCAGTAGTAACGAAAAAAACAGGATCACCATGACAACAAACAGAAGTAACTCCTTGTTTATGAGCTAACCATTCTTTTTCTAAAACTGGTTCCAAATTCATATGATGTTTAATTAACATTAAATCATTTAATGTTATTGTTATTCTTGGTGCTTGATCATCTTCAGGATCAAATTTAGGTAATGCTAATAAATCACTTTTTAATTTTTCTAATTCAGGACTTAAAGTTTCTTCATAATGTATATTTGCAATATCTGAATATTCAATTTTTACACATGGTAACATTAATTTTAATGAATCAATATACTCTTTTATATTATAAGCTTTAACATATCCTGTTTCATCTCCTAATAATAATATATTTGAATTCTTTTCAAAACAAATACATTTAACTGGGAATAATTCTTTTGTTCTATTATCATTATTAGAATAATTTTGAATTTTTAAATCACGCAATAATTTTTTTGGTTTAGTTAATATTAAACTCCAGAAATGTAAAGTTCCTTCTTGATCACAAACAACAATAGAAGGGAATTCATCTAAGAAATACACTAATATAACTTTTTTATGTTCTGTTAAAGTTCCTTCACTTGAAAGTGATTTCATATTTATTAAAGTTACTATACCATTATCATAACCACAAGCTAAAATTTTCATTTCTTCTGAAAAATCTAATGTATTACATGAATTTATTCTTCCTATTGTATTATGTGATAATTCAAATAATTGAAGTCCTTTTTCATCAGGAGAATCATCATCATGAATTTTAATAAATCCATCCCATGATGCGCTTATGAATTTTTTTCCTTCTGAATAATATGCCATTGAAGATATATAATCTTTATGCTTATTAAAATATTTCATTTGAACTCCATTTAATATATTTATTAATAAAACTCTTCCTTCTACATCACCAATAAATAATTTTCTTTTCCTATAATCAAATTTAACACATGAAATTTCAGCATTTGTAATATTACGAAAAACTTGTTTTAATTGTCCAGTTTCAGCATCCCAAATTTTAATACAATCAATATGTGCAGTGACAAAATTATTAAAAACTTCATTATATAGAACACAAATACATAATTTAGAATCAGCTAAATTTCCTTCTTGACTTTCTTCATAATCAAAGAAATATACTTTATCACTACCACAAATAATTTTTTTTTTATTACTTCCAGTAACACAGAAAGTTTGAGCTTTTTTATTTCCATTATTAGGAATAGAAAAAGTTTGAACTAAGCTTAAATCTCTAGCATCCCAAACTTTGAAAATACCAGAGACATCACCAGTGACAATTTGAGTAGTTCCACTTATGACTTTAACTCCAATTAAACTTTGAGAATGACCTTGTAATTGACCAACATGTTTTCCAACAACTAAATCCCATACCATAACAAAATGTTCTGTTCCACAACTTAAAAGCCAATTTCTATCTTCTATTACTGCTAACGATAATACTCCTCTATGATGACCATATTTAGGATCTTGTAATTTATCTTTATTTTCAAAATTATGTAAATACCATAATGTTATTAATCCATGTAAATCACATGCTGCTATTAATTTTTGTTTTTCTAATACAAGAACATCTGTTATCATTTCAAAATGTAATCTTTTCATTGAATATAAATTAATTGGATTTTTTAATTTTCCTTGTTCTGTAAATTCTAAATTTTTATATATATTTATCATTTGATCAAAACCTCCTGTTATTAAATATTTACTTGAAGGATCCCAACGTAATGCTAATTGAATTTCTCTTGTTGGAATTTTATTCATTAATTGATAATTATGAGAAGGATTCCAAAACATTAAACAATTATCACTTCCACTTGTAACTACTAAATTTTGTCCTGAAATATATTCTGCTGATATTACTGAACCATTATGGCCATAAAATGATGTTATTAAATTTCCTGTATTATAATTATATACTAATATTTTCCTACTCTCATTTTCAAGACATATTAAATGTTTTATTCTTTCAAAAAAATATACTTTATGTATTTCTGAATCATGTTTTGTTTTATCTTTTGTTATTGAACTTAAATGATAATTTCTTATTACACTTACAAAATTATTTTTTTGTTTTGATATTCCTGTTTCTACTATATAATTGGAAAATTCATCCCATTCTAAAGTTTCATCTCCATTCACATCTATTTGTTTAAATGCGTCTATTAATTTTTCAACATAATCAATACTTTCTTTTTCTGAATCTATATCTGCATGATGTAACATTATTTGAAGAAATTGATCTAATGTTAATCCCATTCCTAATTTGTTAAATGCATCGTTTATTAAATTTAATTTATCTTTGTTTATATATGACATTATATCTATGTCTTCTGGAGGACGATCATCGTTTGAATTTTTTTCTTTTGATTCTGACATTTATTATTTTTTAAAGTAAGTTTTAGTTTTTTTGTTTTAATTTTTTTTTTAATAATATAGATATTTAAAAAACAAAAATCAGTTTTTTGTATTTTTTTAAATATTTAAAAAAAACATTTTTAAAATTTTGTTTTTTAACAATTTAATTCAATTTCTTTTTAATTCTTTCAATATGTTCAATTAGTTGTTCATCTCTCTTGAATTTATTTCTTAAATTTTCTATTCTTTGTCTGACATTAATTTTTTCTAAATCATTTTTAATAACATTATGATTACAGAAATTACCTAAAGCAAAGAGAGCAACTCTAATAACTTGAACTTGTTGATTATCTTCACTTTCAGCTAAATTAAGTAGAGCTTCATGAGCTTTATTTTTAACAATATCATTACATAATTGATCTCCACATCTAACAAAATTACCTAAAGCACCAGCAGCATTTGCTCTTGTGTTTTCTTCATTATCATGTAACAATTCGACTAATCTAGGAATAATTTGTTTGAAATTATCATATAATTTATCATTTAGAAAAGCTGCATTTCCTATTGCAAAACAAGCAAATTTTCTTGTTGCTTTATCATTATCATAACAACATTTTAATAATGGTGTTATTATTCCTGTTGATTTTATTTGGTCATAAAAAAAATCAGTGTGACGACACATATTTCCTAATAAATTACATACTCTACTTTTAAATGCACTTTCATTTGTGTTTTCTAATAAATTTTTTAAATCAGGAAATATATTCAATTGATTTATTGTAGGATATGCATCTGCACTTCTTCTACATAATGTTGATAAAAATAATAATATTTCTATTATTAAATCCTTATTATGAGTATCTTTTAACATATTGAAATTTTCCACAAATTTTAAATTTTGAGAATGAGAAAAATAATCATAACAACTTGATGATACTACTTCATCATGTCTTGAACTTGATAAAGTATTAAGTAAATTAACTACTAATTTATAATTTTCTTTTCCAATAATATCAAATGAATTTCTTAAATTAAAAAAGAAATCTCCTCTTGCTACTCCTTCAGTAATTCCATTTAATTCAGCAATAGATTTGATAATTTTTAAAGTAACAATAAATATATTTTTTGAAATAATAGAACCTTCATTATTAGGGAATCCAGGCCAATCTTGAATTGCAATATATTGTTTTCTTTTAATAAATATTACTAATTGTTTTGTACAATGTTCTCTTAAAACTTTTCTGATTACCATTTTATAATCACAACTTATTAAATCATATATAATATTTAATGCTGATAATACTCCTCTTGGTGATATTTCATTTCTAAATGAACTATTTGATACTACTTCTATTAATGCATCTTCAAATTGAGTCTCTTTTATTGAATTTATTATCTCTACTTTTGAACTGTCTTTTTGAATGTAAAATTTTACTATTTTTTCTAAGTAAAATAAAGGATAATCTAATATTGTGTTATTTAAATATCCAAATTGAGTACCTTCTAATTTTTTATTTTCATCTCTGCCTCTTCCTGGAGAATTTCTTATCATTTCTTTTATTTTTTTCATTAATTTTGAATTGAAAATTCTTAAATTTGGATTTAAAGATAATGATTCTGATAATAAACCAAAAGTTAAACATAATATAGTATTATCATTTGCTAAAGTTCTATTAATATAATTTAAAGCTTTTTGAATTTCATAACCATAATTTAAAATAGGGATTTTATTATTATTACAATAACGAACTAATTCAATTAATATTAAAAGACCATATTGAGTTAAAGTTTTTTTATCAACTTCTTCTAAAGTAACAATATTATTAATAATATTTTGATAAGCTCCTCCTTTAATTAAGAAATAATTAATCATATTACTTGGATTAAATCTAAATAATTGAAGTATAATTCTTAAAATTGTAGTTTTTAAAGATATTTCATTTTCTAAATCATATAATACAGGAAGTAAATCAAATATATTTTCATCTTGACATAATTTAAAAAAGTGTTTTTTTAATAATTGAATATGTGAAAAAGCAGTTTTAACTTCATTATAACCTTCAAATCTACTTTCAACATTTTCATTTCTTAAAAACATAAAAGAATGAATTTCTCCATTAGTAGGATGAATTAAAATTGCTAGACAATCTAAGCAACTTTTAGTTAAATTATAAGGTTGATTTTGATGATTTTTAATAACTTGAAAGAGAACATTAATAATATTAAAATCAATAATACTTTTATAAAATAATAAAGATCTTTTTGGTGCAATATTAGCAGCAGTAATCATTAATCCAACAGCTTTTAACATATTTACATATAAATTCGGTTGTTTTCCTTTTGCAGAAAGAACATCTGGAACATATCTTAAAAATCCAGAACAAATTCCTAAATCTATTACTCCTGAAAAATAACAATAAAATTTAGTAAATAAACCTATTACTTTTATTATATCATTTAATAATGAATTTAATGAATCATCTTTTTGACTTATTCTAAATATATTTATTGCTGTTGTTAATAATTTTTGATTTTTTGTCAAATCCATATTTTGAGAATCAAATTTTCCTTTTGTTAATATATTAAATAATATTTTAGTTATTAAATTTGCTAAATCTTTATTTATTATTTTATCTTCTTTTATACAATCTGATAATGATGAATTTGCTTTTTCTGCAAAATTTGGATCTTTTCTTAAATTTGTTGCTCCTTCTTCAGTTGATGCTTTTGCTTCTATATTTGACCAAAAATCTTCTTTATTATTAGAATTAACATTATTTTTTTTATTATTTTGAGGTTTATTTTCTATATTTGCAAAAGATGAAAAATTCTTAGTCCCAATATCATTTTCTAAATCATTAGCAAATTTAGCAAGAAAACTTTCACTTTCATGTAAATTAAATATTTTATCATTTTTAATTCTAATTATCCATTTTCTATAATTTTCTTCACTTTCCAATCTGAATTTTTTTTCTTCTTCATTTTCTTTTAAAAAAGGATGATCAAGAATTTTAGGCCAATCCCATCTATCTTTAGGATTTTTCATTAATAATCCTCTTAAGAAGTCTTTAAATTGTGGACTCATAGAATCAGGATATCTCACTTCTTCTTTAGTGGCTTTTTCAATTAAAGTTTTAAAATTATTAGTATAATAAGGAGGTTGTCCAACATATAATTCATATAAAATAACACCAAGAGACCATAAATCAGCTTTTTTATTATAAGGATAATCCTTTAATAATTCAGGTGCCATATATAATGGTGTTCCTTTAATTGATGTTATCATTGTTTTATTATCTATTGCTCTTGCAAAACCAAAATCACATATTTTAATTATTCCTGATGCACTTATTAATATATTTTGAGGTTTAATATCTCTATGAATTATATTGTTACTATGTAAATAAAATAATGCTGATGATAATTGAAGTGCTATATTTTTTATTTCATTTTCTGGTAATTTTTTATCTTCTTGTACTATTTCATATAATTGACCTGTTGCTAATTCTGTTACTAAACATATTTCTGCATTTGTTTCAAAAGAATCTAAAAATTGAATTATGTTCTCATGATATAATCTCTTTATTATATCTATTTCTTGACGAAGATTCTTTAGTTCTTTCTCTTTTTTATTCTTTTTATCTATCTTCTTTATTGCTACTATTTGATTAGTACATTTTCTTTGTCCTTTATATACTTTCCCAAATGCTCCTTCACCTATCATTTCAAGAATTATGTAGTTTTCCATTTTTGATTTTATATAATTTTTTTTTCAGGGATGGATTATATTTTTTTTATTTAAATTATTCAATTAAAAATATAATTTATATAAGTAATTTAAATAACTTTTAATTATTCATTAAAAGATATTAATTTCATAAAATTAGGAAATACATATTTAAAACTGTTGAATATTTAATATTATAAAAAATACAAAATAAAGGTAAAATTATTTATTTTATAATAAAATATTATATATTTAAAATGAAAAATAATTCTTTTAATCAGGAAGTAAAAAATAAAATTCTTGATTTCCAATAACAATAACACTTTTATTTAACAATGGCATTTCTTCATTATAATTCATTAATTCTCCATTAACTTTAATAGTGAATTTCTGAGAAATATTTTTGATTTCAAAAGAACCAATATGAAAATTATATAAAATTAAAGCATGTTGTTTAGAAACTTTTTTAACAGGACCTAAATCAACATCAATATCCCAAGTTGTATGAATAGGATTTAATTGTCTATTATATTTCATTGGTCTTCTTCCTATTATACAATGTAATTTTTTTATACAATATACCCAATTTACTCCTCTTAATAATGCAAATCCTATATCACTATTTTCTGAATTAAATTTTTCTTTTGATATTTTTAATGGTTCTCTATTTATTACTTGAGTTATTTGCTTTTCTTCTTCTTCTTCATTTAAGTTTATTATTGTTGAATTGTTTTCACTCATTATTATTTTTTTTTCTTTTCTTTTATTTAGTTTTTTTTTTTTTGATTTTTTTAAAATTTGTTATTTTTTAATTTTTAGGTTTTATATTAAGAATTATTTAGATTATATATAAAAAATATTTATTTTATTTAAAAAAATATATTAAATATATATATTATATTTTAATCTATTATCTCTTTTCCTTTTATGATACTTTTTTTAGGGAAATCCATTTTTTCCATATCACAATTTTTTGGATGAGAAAACCATTCTTGTTTATTTAAAAAAATATTAGATTGAGAATAAGATTTAAAAAGTTTTTTATTTTTATAAATTGATTTATTAACTAAAGGTTTTCTTTTAAAACTTTCTTCTTCATTAATATTGTTTAAATTATTTATAATATTCTTTCTATTAATAATAAAATCTTTTAATTTATCATCTAATTCTTCTTTTTTAGTTTTTGGAATATATAATTTTTTTTTTGATAAAGTTTCATTCTCTCCAACATTGTCTTTTAATATTTTCCAAGGTTCAAAATGATTTTTCATTTCATAATTATCATAATATTTATTATAATTTCTTTCAAAATTTAAAATATTATATCCTCTTTTATCAATATTAATGTATTTTCTATAATCACAATTATTATTTATTTTCTTTTTTTCGTTGGTTAAATTTTCTTCATTTTTAAAATGATAATATTCATCTATTTTATTTCTTATTTTATATTTAATCATTCCTCGAGAATTTTTTTCATCTTTTTTTTTTAAATTTTCAGAATCATAAACACTCATATTTATAGGATTATATAATTGACCTCTATATGGAATTATATTCCCTTTACTTAAAGATTTATTAGGATTAATTTTATTTAATTCTTCATTATAATATTGATTTTTAATAAAATCAAAATCTTTTTTTTTACTTAATTGAGATAAAGAATTTAATTTCCTTATTTCTTTATCAATTTTTTGTTTTTCTTTATCAAAAAGTTTATATTTATTACTAATTATATCATAATCTTTATATAAATATGATTTAATAATATTTGGTTTATGTGTATTTTCACAATCTGGATATTTAATTCTTTTATCAGGAGAAATTGAATTATGAATGTTTAATGATATATTTGAAATAATATTATATGGAACTCTTGTATCTGGAGAAATTTTTTTTGTTTTTTTATCTTTTTGTTCCTCATTATAATTTAATCCTATTAATTTACTTTTTAAATTTATTATATTATATGTTTGTTCATATTGTAGACTTCTATCATAATTTTGAGACAAAGACTGTTTTAATATTTTATCTTCATTTCTTTTTGCTACTTTTTCTATTTCTTCGTTTGTAAATCTTTGAGTAATTGGATTAAATTCAACTTCATTAAATAATATTTGTTTTTGTTTAATATATTTTGGTTTCTCATTAAAACTCCATTCCAAATTTTTTTTACTAAATTCATAATCTTTTAAACTCTTAACCCAATTGTTTTTATCATTAAAAAGAAATTTTATTTTTTCATTATTCATATTATTAAAAAATAAAGAAAATAAAAAAATTTTTAAAAAATGAGAAAAATAAAAATAAAATCAAGTGAAAAAAGAGATAAAAAGAATTAAAAGAAAGAAATAAAAAATTTCATAAAATTAATTTACATATTATATTTTTGAAAAGATAAAAAGAAGAAATATAATAAATTAAGGAAACAATTATATTAGAATTTAAAAATTTAAAAAAAAATGCTTATTTAATATTTAATTTTTTTAAAGGATTTATTCTACATTTATATGTAATTAAATTATAATTTTTTATATATATTTATAATAAGTATTTATTATATTTGAATTTGAACTCTTTTTCTCTGAAATTTTTTTTATTAAACCTTTTTCATCTAATTCATTTAAACATGTTTCTAAAGCTTTTATTTCCAAACCAATTTTTGCTATTAAAGGAAGATCATGTTGTAAATAATCAAATATTTCATTAATTTTATTTTTTTTATCGTTATTATTTTTTAAATATTTTACAATATAACAATTCCAAATAGTTTTTTTATATTTTTCATTAATTTTCTTATGATATAAATTTAAATTATAATCATATTTTCCTTCACAAAAAGTAAAATAATTAACTCTAATATCAATTAATAATTGTTGTTCTAAATTATTATTTTGTAATTTTTTACTTAAAATATATGAATCTTTATTTTCTTCATATTCTATTAAATTTTTTTTAACCATTTCATTTAATAAATATCTTCCTAAATCATCACTTAAATTAATATTATTTTTAATTTCTTCAAAACTTTTTTTTTTAATTCCCATAAATGATAATATACTATATTGAATATTATCACCTCTAATAACAATTCCTTTTAAATAATTATTTTTATATTTATCCTTAATAACAAATTCAATATATCCTTGTTGAAAAATCAAAGAAGAATTATCAGGGTACTTATTATCAATAATAAACTTATTAAAAATTTTATTTAAATTCGCATTAATAGTAGGTTTACATTTTAAATTAAATAAATGATAACAATGAAAAGGAAGAAGAGTTAAATGTAAATCAAAATTATTATTAGTAAATCTTTTAACTTTAATATTATTAATTAAAGTTTGTAATCGATAAGAATATGAACTTTTTTCTTTAGAATAAATATCAACTTGTTGAATAAAAGATTTTTCTTTCATATAATCAAAAACTTCATCAACACATCTATTAATTAAACTATGAATATATAACCATTCAAAGCCTTCATATTCAGGAATAATATCAAAATATGAGAATAACATATCAGTTTTTTCTTCATTTAAATTTGAGTTCGAATCTCTCATTATTTCATCAAATCCTTGAACAAATATTTCATTTAATGTTTTTTGAGCTTGTTTTGATAATACATCATATATTATATTATGATATTTTTTTATTATTGGTGGAAATGTAAATATATTGTGATATTGAAACTCTTCTTCTATATTTTTTTTGTCTGAGTTAAAATCTTTAAAAAAAAATTCTATGTTTATTTCATTGAAAAATGTCTTTTCTATTTCTTTTAATAATCTAAATTTATCTAAGGAATTTTGCTCTTTTTTTAAAGTTGAAAGTAAATATTTTTCTATACCTTTCAATATTATGTTTATAAAATAATTTTTTAAATTTATGTCATTGTTTAAGAGACTCAATATCTTTAATATTGTTAATTGCTTTTTTTCTAAAAATAAATTTGATATTAATTCTATTTCTTTTTCTTCATTTCCTTTTTCTTTATTTCTTTCTTTTATTATATTTAAAAAAGATAAATTATATATTAATTTATCTATAAATGTAATTTCTTTATTTACTAAAGATATGTCTTTAAAATAATAAAAGAATATTTTATGAATAATATTATCATAAAAAGGAAGAAAAAATAAGAAAAATTCTGTAAAAGTGTTTGTGCTTTTAAATTTTGATTCATTATAATTTATAAATATCATTTTAGTATAAGTATTTAAAAATCTTTCACAAAAAATAGAAAAAATAATTTGTTCAAAATTACCTTTACTATAATATTTAGTAATATTTGTTAATATAATTTTTAATTTTTCTAAAACTTCATTTATAAAAATTATATTTTCCTTAGAATCTAATTCATCTCTTTTTATTTGTTGCTCAAATATTTTAAAAAATATAAGATACATATATTCTTTATCTGTTTTTTCATCACATAAATTTGTTGAAATATTTAAATTAATAAAATCATACATAGGATTATTTCCATTAAATTTATAATTTAAATCATAAATTTTAATAAATTTCAAAATAAAATTTTTAATATAGTCATTAATATTAAAATTAGGATTATTATTAACATCAAGTGCTTGATTATTATTACAATTAGCTGCAATTTTTAATAAATGAAAATTAATAAATTTAGCAAATTCTTCATTAAATTCTTCATATTTTTCTTCGAAAATATTATCAGATTGATTTTTATTATTTAAAGAAATTAAATGAGATAAATTTTCTTTTATATCTTTTCCAGATTCATCATCAAAAAACAACTTAAACATTAAAATTAATTTAAAAAAATTATAAAAAATAAAATTTAAATATTTTTAAATTTAAAATTCTTTAACAACAATTAATTTAAACTAGAAGTAAATTCTTCCCATAATTGAACACTTTTTAGATTTTTATTAATTAAATTTTGTTTCATTTTCAAAATTTCATTTTTATATCTATCAAAAAATGATTCTCTAAAAGTATCAATTTGACTTTTTAAAATAAAAGTAGAGCAATCAACAATATATCTTAAATTTAACATTTTACATTCTTCATTATATCCTTTATCATCATCAGTTAATTGTTGATTTCTATTATTTTCATTTATATTATATTTACTTTGTCCGCTTTGAGCAATTTTTTTTAAAGCTTCAAAAGAATCATTTAACTTTTTTCTATATTTAATTAAAATATTATAAGCTTCAATAAAAGATTCTAAATCTGCAATTGTTTTTAAATGATAATGATAAAAAACAAAATAAGGTCTTCCTAAATTAGAATTAATCATATTATTACAAAAATCTTTTGGATTTTTAATAATGGAAGTATTATTAGGAATAGCATTTTCAAAATCAACGAACATATCAAAAATATTATTTAAATATTTTTGTTCTTTAATAATATTTAAAATTTCATTTTCTAAAACTTGTCCAATTTTATCAATATTGTCTCTAGCTTTAATAAAAATTTTATTCCAATAATCAACATATTGTTCACATTCACTAGTATTATAATTATCATAATTAAAATAAGGAAAAATTTTAGTAAATCTTTCTTTAATTTCTTCTGGATTTCCAGGTTCAATTTTATCAAGATAACTTTTATAATTTTTATCATCAGTTAAGAAAAATAAGAAAGGTTCAGTATTATAAAATTCTGGATTTTCAGTAATTTTTCTAATAAAATGATTTAATAATTTTAATCTCATTTCTGAAGCTTTATTATCAACATCTCCTAAAACATCATTTGAAGGTAAACCTGCAATAAAAATTCCAGGAAGAAATTCTCCTATTTTTTTCCTTAATAATTCAAAATCTGAATATTTTCTTTGAATTTCTGTTTTTACTCTTTTACCTTTTAATGTATATAATACTATTTGATCTGAATTTATTATTGATACTTTACATGATATTATATATAATGGAAGATCTTTAAATGGATCTTCTTTTTCTTCTGATTCTTCTTTTATTTCTTCTTTTTTTTCTTCTTCTGTATTTTTTTCTTTTTCAATTTCTTCATTTTTTTCTAAACTTTCATTCTCTAATTTTTCAGTATTTTCTTCATTTTTTATTTCATTATTTTCATTTTCAATATTTTCTGTTTCTTTATTTATTTCTGTTTGTTCTTCATTATTTGTTTCCATTATTTTATGATTTTATTCTATTTAAAAAATTAAAAAATTTTAATTGAATTTCTAAAAAAAAATAATTATTTGTATAATAAATTACTGAAACTAATTAACACCAAATAAAGAAAAATATATTTATAATAATATAAAAAAGAGTTAAATAAAATATTCACTTATAATCTTGAATATATGACTAATATAATTTTTGTAATTAGTAGACATTTCATTATCAAAATTTCTTGCTTTACATTCAATTGCTTTGCATAAATTTTCAATATCTTGTTTAGAAACATTAACATTTTTTAATAAAACATCAAAAAGATTATATAATTGCAAACATACTTTTCTTCTTAAATAACAATCTTTAATATTATTATTTTGTTTAACTTGTGAGTATTTTTTAATTTGATTTATAATATCATCTTGACTTATATTTTCTATTATATTTAAATTTAAATTATTATTATCTTCTAAAGAATTGAATAATTTATATATGTTATTTTGTTTTAAAGGAGTTATAATAATTTTATTTTTATTTTCTTCATATTTACTTCCTGAAGAAGAAACTTCAATTGATTCTTCATTTGTTTCAATTTTATTTTTATTTTTTTTGATTGGAGACATTGATAAATTGCTTTGTTCAATTTCTATATTATAATTATCAATTTGTTTAATTAAATCTTCTATATTTACTTCTTCTATATTTTCTTCATCTAAAAATAAATTATTTGAATCAAATAATGAAGATAAAATCTTATTTTTAATTAATTTTTGAAATTCAATAAAAAAATCCATTGATATTATTTGTTCATTAAAATTTCTTGGGTTATGTAAAAATCTTAATAATCTTTTTAAAGAATTCATTAAATTATTATTAATTTTATTATTATCAATCATATATTTCATTTTATTAAAAATTAATTTATATTCTTCAATAGGAATTCCTTTTTTATAATAAATAAAATCTTCAATTAAAATTCCTAATTCTCTTCCATTAATAAAATTATTACTAAAATTAGAATAATTTCTTTTATTTCCTAATAAATAAATATCTTTATTTTTTTCATTTACTTTTTTTTTTTCTTTTTCTTCTTTACTCTTTTCTAAAATATATAAAGTTTGTTTTTGACAAGATTCAATTCCTTTCTTACATAAATAATAATGTTGTTTAAAAGTCATTTCTCCATTATAAATTTTATCAGCAATTTGAATAGCATTAATTAATTTTTGTTTTTTTGTATTACTATACTTTTTTTTATAAATTCCATAAGGTTTTATCTTTGAAAAAGATATTATTGAATGAGTCATATCTCCTATAAATTTAACTAAAACTTGAGATTCATTATTTCCTTCTTTTTTAAATTGCTTTTTTAACTTTAAATATATTATATATTTAATTTTACTATTGCTGGCCACCAAGGATATCCTTTTATTTTTGCCCAAATTAATTCATCAATTTTTAATTGAGACTCCATTGTTTTTTATTATTATTATTTTAATTTATTATTTTTAATAATTATTTTTTATAATTTTTATTTAGATTTTTTTTGATACTTTTGAACAAATACTTTTTCTTTTTTTTTTTCAAGTATTTTTGAATTTTGTTTTTTAGTTTTTGAAGTTTTGTTTTTTAATTTTGGGTTTTATATTATTTTTCATTTTCGGAACGATTTTTATTATTTGAGTTGAATTAATGTATTTGATTGATTTTTTGGGTTCTTCGTTATTTTTGTTTAATATAATAATTAATTTTTAATTAATCTTTGATTAAAAATTTCCTTTTGATACAATTTTCCTTTTCTTTTTTTAATATAATGAATTATAAAAAAAGCTTAATATTAGAATAATATAAATTCTTTCATTTCAAAAACTAAAATCAGTTTCATGAAATTTAAATAAAAAAATATGAAAAAAAGATGATTAGGATAATAATTTTATTATAAAATAATAATTATTATAAAATAATTATTTAATTATAATACAAGTAAAAATGATTATTTTAAAATAGAAATTTAAATAAAATGTCATCAAATGAAATAAATATAGAATCATATAGACAAATATTATCACAAGCTGATGAAACAATATTAAAATTTAAAAATAATTTACTAAATGAAAATGAAGAAACAAAAAAATTATCAAAGCCTTCTTCATCATCTCAAATAATAGAAAGTGAAAAAAAAATAGAAAATAATGTATCGGAGTTACAATTGGAAAATTCTAATTTAAAATATGAAAACCATTATTTAAAAAGACAAAATAAAGTATTAGAAGAAAGTATTAATAAGTTAAAAGAACAATATGATAATTTAAAAAAAGAATCAAATTCTTTTTCAGAAAGATTAAATAATATAAATTCAATGAAAGAAAAAAATTATGTTGATCAAGATGAAAAATATAATAATTATATAAATGAAATAGAATCTCAATTTGAAATATTAAAAAGAGATAATTATTTATTAGTAGAAAGGCAAAAAAATATAGATGATTTTTTACGTTCAAAAAAAGATTTATTTTCTCAATTAGGAATTAAAATTAATGAAGATGAAAATGAAATAATTGAAATTTCTTTATTTGAAGAATTATTAAATACTTTAATTAGAATTAATCAAAAAATTTCTAAAGAATTAGAAATGTATAAAAGACAAAATAAAGATTTATTTGATAAATTAGAAAATGCTTTAAATACTATTAAGGAATTAAATGAAAAAATTAATAATAAAGATTATTCTGGTATTTTTAATGAACAAAATAATTATATGATAACTAATCACAGTAATGTTAATATTAATAATAAAGAAGAGCAAAGATCTTTTATTAAAGAAGATAATATTAATAATTATAATTATAGTCAAAAGCCTCCCACTCCAAAAATAAATAATCAAAATAATATTAATAATAATTATTATTTTAGTTCACCTAATTATCTTGAAAGAAGTAAAGCAATGAATTTAAATAAATTAGAAGAAGATAATGATAATATTGATTCATGTAAATCTAATATTCCAATTAATCCAAAAAATAAAATTAATAATAATTATAATTCATTTTTAAATCAAAGACAAAATAGATCTTTTAGTAATGATTCAGAACAAATTAAAAATAGAAATTTTAATTTTAATAAAAATATAAATTATAATAATAACACATTTAATAGAAAAAATAATAATTATAACAATGGAAATATAAATAATAATAATAATAATAAAAGAAAAAATACTCCAATGAAATCAGAAGCTTTAGAAGGTTTAAGAGCTAGAATTGCAAAATTAGATGAAATGTTAAAACAAGCAAATTTTTCAATAACTGAAATCTCAAATAATGATTTGACAAATTATTAATACAATAATTAATATATTAACTTAAATAATAATTAATAAAAAGAATAAAATATATATTAATAACAAAAAATTAATATTTAAAATAAAATAATTAATTACTTAAAAAAATAAATATAAAATCAACCTTATATTTTCTAATTAAATAAAGAAGATAATAATAATGAATAAAACAAATTTTATTTTTATTGTTTATTAATTATATGTAATTATAAAATTTCTTTATTTTTATTTAATATAATAATAAGAATTAAATAATTTAATAAAATTTTGAATTCTAATGAATTATATATATAAATATTCAAAATACAACAAATAATGGAAAAATTTTTATTATCAATTAAATTAAGACAAAAAAATAAAAAGCCAAATATTTTTAGAAAAAACGTTCAAAGTCGTAATTTATTATATTCAATGAGAGATTTAAATAACTCAGAAAGAAAAATAAAAATAGATACAAGTTCTCAATTAAAAACATCAATAAACAAAAGTTTAAATATAGAAAATATATCAGTTCAAAATACAGAAAGAACACATACAAGTTCATTAAGAAAAACGGGAAATAATTTAATAAAAGAAAAAACAGTAAATTTAATAAATGAAAAATCTCCTAATTCAAAAAGCAAAGGAAAAATTCGAAGAAGAATAAAATCTCCTCTTTATAAAAAAACTCCAAGAATATTTTATCTAAAAGATGAAATAATAAAAAATACATTAAGAGAAAATACAGTAATAAAATCTGAGCCAACAAATAATATAGAATTAAATAAAATAATAATAAATTCATTTGGTTTTAACACATCATTAAAAGCATCATATAAATTAATATCAATGTGTGATAAATATTTTAATATATTAGAAACAATGAAAAGAAGAAGAACAAGACTTCAATTAGAAAATTTTGAGAAATTAAAAAAAAGTTTCGTAGGTAAATCTTCATCTAAAAAATCAAGAGAATTACAATATTTATCTACTTTACATAGAGAAGAAAAATGGGCAAAAAAATATTTTAAGAAAAAATATAATGATGATAAATTATCAGAAAGTGATTATATTATATTTAAAAATAAAGAAAGGATAAAAACAAAGAAAAAAATAAATTATAATGCTAAAAAATTTACTGAATTAATTTTTGGAATTGATTCTCAACCTTATGAATTAAAAAATGAAAATGAAAATACTTATGAAAGTTCTAAAGATTCTATTAGTTTTAAAAATTTAGAAAGAGTTATTAGATTAAGAGAAATTCAAAAAACTGGAAAAGATTATGAAAATAATGATTTTGGTTTAGAAGTTAATGATAAAGGAAAAGATGAAAATAAAAAGATTAAAGAAGAATTAATTTTAACCTTAGGACAATTAGGTCCTCCAAAGTTTATTAAATGTAATTTTAGAAATTCAACTTTAAGAAAGTTTCAAACTGTTTGTGGAAATTTAATGGGTTCTTAAATATTAATTGTTTATTTATTTTAATTTTGATTGTTTTTTATTATTATATTATGTTAAAAAATTATAGAAAAAAAATTTAATTTTAAAAAAGAAAATAATTCAAAAAAAAAATTAAATTTTTTAATGAATGTTGACAAAGTAAAAGAAATAAATAAAGATAGAGAAAATGAAGAAATAGAAAATGATTCAGAAGAAAATGAAGAAGAAGATTCAAAAGGTCCAGTAATGATATTATCGATAGATGTAGGTAATGGTAAAGTAGAACAATTAAAATTATATTCATTTGAAAGTCCTAAAAAAGATATATATGAATTTTGTACATTAAATAAATTAGATTATGATACAATGGATGAAATTTTAAAACAAGTTGAAGAATTAATTAAAGAAAGATTAAATGAATCTTATGAAATTCAAAATGAAAAAGAAGAAGAAGAAGAAAATAAAAAAGAAAATGAAAGTGAAGAAGAAGAAGAAGAAGATGAAAGTAAAGATGATAAAAAATTTGATAATAATGTTGTTAAACAAAATTTCCAAATTCAACCTAAGAATAATTCTGTTAATAATAATAATATTAAAATTAATAAAAATAAAAAAGTTATACCTCAAGCTAATAAATTATATAAAAATAATATTAAAAATTATGGAAAAAGAAATAAAAAAATGCATAATTATAATTCTGTTAGTTTATTTCAATATGAAATGCCAGAAAATTTTAATATTACAAATAAAAGAATTAAAAGTTTAAAAAATAATTTAAGTACAAATACTAAAAATTCTTTTTCTTCCAAAAAAATTAATAGTTTAAGTACTATAAAAAATAAAAACGAATCTTCCACAAATTTCATTAAAAATTCAGAAAATGAAACAAAGCCTTTTCATACAAGAAATAACTTTAATAATACAAATATTTTAGAAAGCGATATATTTAAATCAAATGATAATAAGTTTTATTTATCTAAATCTAATAAAAGTTCAAGTTTTTTTAAAAGCAAAAATGATAGTAACAACAACACTATTAAAACAAAAAAAAATGTAAATAAATTTTTAACAAGAAGTAATAAAAATATGAAAAATATATTTAATAATAGAGCTTTATATGATAAAAATATACAATATAAGGAAAAAGAAAGAAAAAAATTAGAAATATTAAAAAATAATATTCAAGAAGATGAAGATGAGTTATTATCTTTTAAACCAAAAATAAATAAAATAAGTAATAAAGTATATTTAAAAAGAAAAGAAAAAGGAAATGAATTTAATAATTCAAATATAATAAAAAATTATAAAAATTATAAGGAAGAAAAAAGAAAAGAATTATATCTTAAATATTCTGATACAGATCCAAATGAAAAAAATTATACTTTTATTCCAAAAATAAATAAAGATTATCAATTTATAGATAAAAAAAATGATATTAAAAATCCAAATAAAATATTTAATAAATTATATGAATATAATAATATATATAAAGAAAAGAGAAATTTTTTAGAAAAAGAATCAGACAATAAATATTCTTTTAAACCAATAGTAAATAATAATAGTCAAATAAAAGAAAGTTTTAATGAAAGATTAATTCAATATGAAAAAAAATCAAAAGAACATTCAAATAAATTAATGAATGATAGAGATGAAGAAATATACCTTTTAACAAAACCAGAATTATTTAATAATAATCATTCTATGAGTGTTGAAAGATTAAATACTAAAGGAGATCCTTATACAATATTATATTTATATAATGATTTATATAAAGAAAATAAAAAAGAATTAGAAAAAAAATTTTATAAAAATTGCCTTTCAAATCCAAAAATAAATAAATCTTCAAATAATTTAATTAATGATAATAAAGAAAAATCATTTAAAAAAATATTTTTTATTCTTGATGGTGATGGAGATGGAATAATAAGAAGTACTGCAATTAATAAAGATAAATTACCTAAAAATATTCAAGTAATATTATCTCCTATTTTTAAAGAAATTAAAGATGATAATGAAACTTTAAATTTAAAAGAATTTGTTTCTGTTTGTAATCAATTATATAATATTCTTCCTTTTGAAAAAAAAAGAATTTTTTCTAATTTCCATAAAAATAATAAAAAAGTTGATTTTAAAATAAAATATACTCCAAAATATTCTTTTAAACCAAAAATAAATAAAACTTCTGAAAGAATTGCAAATAATTTAAATAATTTTTCTTTAAGAGATACTTCAAATTCTTCTAAATCTATTTTTTTCATGAATAATACATTAAGGAATAAAAATAATTATTTTTTTTAAATTTATTAATTACATTAAATCATTATAATTTTTTTTTAAAGATTTTAATAATAAAAAACTCATATAAAAAATAATATTTTAATCATAGGAAATGAATGTTAAAATTTTTATTATTGAATTTTTTTTATATAAAAAAATAAAGAAAGCAAAAATAAATTTAAATGAAGAAAAATATCCAAAACTCCCCTTTCGAAAAAAAAGAAGAAAAAAATATGAAAGAAGAAAATATATCATATTTACAAAAAGAAGAAAATGAAATACCAAATATCGCAAAGGCAAAAAAGAGAATAGAATTATTTCAAAATGAGGAATATATAGATAAAGTAAATAATTTAGATTTTGATAAAAAAGATTTAAAAGAACAAGGAATATTATCTCAAATAAGAGGATTAAATTTTGAAGATTCATCTCCAATTCAAAAAATAAAAGACAGTGAACCAACACCTTCAGGAATTGAAGAATATAGATTAGGTATTATGAAAATGTTAGATGATTCTGGAAGAAATTATCAACTTAAATCTCAATATAATAATAATAATAAAAGTAATAATAATAAAAATAAATATAATTTCAGCTTTTATGTTCAAAATAATTCACTTTTAAATTATTATGATAATAGTAATATTGGTGAGACTACTCCTGTTAATGATAATGAAAAATTAACTAAACCTAATGATTTTATTTTAACTTCACATGATAATTCTAAAAATAATTTAACTAATATTGAAAATAATATTGACAATAATTCAGTTCAAGAAAATTTTTATAACGTAAATAATAATTTTAATTCATCTCTAAATAATAATATTAATAATAATACTATTAATATTAATCAAAATAATAAGAATAATGCTAATAATAATAAAGTAAATAACTTTCAGAATTATTATCCTAATCAAAATTATAAAAATGAAAATATTAATTTATCCCAAAATTTAAATTTAAATGCATATAATTATTATAATCAAAATTTTAATCCTCATAAAAAAAATAAAGAATTTAATTTATCAGATTATTATTTTGATAATGTAAACACTAAAGAGAAAGAATATTATGAAAATTATAATCAAAATATGCAAAATTTTTTACTTCCATCAAATCCAATTGTAAATGTAAATGTAAATACAGGAATTCCAAATCATACATTAAATTATTATTATCCTCAAATAAATCCAAATCAAAATTTTTTAAATATGTTAATGATAAATAAACAAATGCAAAATCAAAATCCAATAATATTTTCAATGAATGAAAATGAAAATAATCAAAAGAAAAAAAAGAAAAATACACTAAATCAAAAATCAAATTTTTCTTCAATGTCAACAAATGAATTGATTAAAAATTGTGTTGAAATATGTAAAGAACAAAGTGGATGTAGATTAATACAAAAAAAAATTGAAGAACAACCTGAAATAACTTCAAAAATATTAAATAATTTATTTCAAAATATATTAGAAATTGTAAATGATTCTTTTGGAAATTATCTTATTCAAAAGTTATTTAATTATATGAATAAAGAACAGTTTTTACAATTTATGGCTTTAATACAAATTGATTTTTATCAAATTTGTATTAATTCTTTTGGAACAAGAGTTATTCAAAAATTAATTGATTATTTAAATATGGAAATTTTTTTAAAAACCTTTATGAATATTATTAAAAATAATATTAAAGAAATTATCATTGATATTAATGGAAGTCATATTATATTAAAGTTAATTAATTTAAATAATACATTTGTTAATCAAATTATTTTAAAAGAAATTTCTGATAATATTCTTCCTATTTCAATGCATAAACATGGTTGTTGTGTTTTACAAAAATGTTTTGAAAAAATTAATAATGAAGAAAGAAAACCTTTAATTAATAATTTACTTAAAAATTGTAAAGAATTAATTAGTGATAAATGTGGAAATTATATTATTCAATTTATTATATCTTTTAATGATGAAAATATTATGGAAACTATTAATAATATTTTAATTACTGACATTGAAAATTTTTCCAAACAAAAATTTTCTTCTAATGTAGTCGAAAAAATATTAGAAAAAGCACCTGATAATATATGTAAAGTTTTAATTAATTCATTAAAAGAAGAAAATATTATTTTAAGTATTTTATTTGATAAATTCGGTAATTATGTTCTTCAAAAAAGTTTACAAAGAGCAGATAAAGAAACTCAACAATCTATTTTACAAATAATTGCTCCTCATTTATATAAATTAAAATATTATTCTTTTGGATTAAAATTATATTCAAGATTAATAATAACTTATAGTTATTTAGGTCAAATAGTATTAGATAAAGGGAATATTAATAATAATCCAAATAATATAAATATTAATGAAAGTAATTTAAATGAAAACAATATGCAAATTAATCCATTTTTAAATAATGGAAATTTTCTGTATAATAATGTTTTTCAAAATCAAAACATTAACAATAATAATAATATTAAAGGGGAATATATTTTGAAAAATATGTATTATCAAAATGATATGAATCAATAATATACGAATAATTAATATTAAATATGTAAAATTATTTGATTCTTTTTAGGTTATATTATTATATAAGTTTAAAAACAAATTAGATTAATGAAAATTATTTATAAATGTTATTTATTAATCTTATGTTTTAAAAAATATTTTTTTAAATTTTTATTAAAGAAATTAAATTATTTAATTTATTTAATATAAATCAATTTAAAATATATCAAAAATAAAAATATATTTATTTAAAAGAAAGAAAAAACATATTACCAATACCAATAAATATTAGTTAAGTTATGAAAAAGGATTTTCTCACTATTCAATGAAATAATAAAAAAGTTTCATCAAAAATCAATAAATCTTTTCTCTCTAAATTCGATGAAGAATTAATTATTTATCAAAAGAAAATTTATCAAAAAACCCAGAATGATCAGTGTAAGACCACAATTTTGTAATTATTATTTTCTTATTTTCTCCTAATAATCTATCACATATTTCCCTATATAAAATATTCTCCTTCATTTAGAGATGATATTTTCCCAATTTAATATTTATCCTCTGTTATTATATTATTAATAAATGTAAGATTAATATCATTGAGATATTAATATCAATATTATTATTGCTTTGAAGATCTTCACCTATATGATCTTCTCTTATCAATATAATTTATATTTTTTTTTTTTCTGTTCTTTTCCTTCATTATCTTCATCAACAAATAATACTGAATTTTTCCATTTTCTTTTGAGAGATAATCTAAAGGAATTTTAATAGTAGGAGGATAAAAAAAAAGTTAAACTTCTATAATATATTCTATTATATCCTAATTCAATTAATTATTAAATGAATTGAAAATATTGGATCATCTTGATAATTCATCTATATTTCTATTATTTATCATTTTTTAAAAAAATATTTTTATTTTTGATAAAAAAATTTAAAAAAAATAAAGAATAAAATAATAATATTATTCTTTTATTTTATATTCTAAATCTTTAATTTCAGTTTCTAAATCAAAGTTAGATTGTCTATATTTTAAAATTTCATTATAAACTTTATTGTTTTCTTCTATTTTTTCATCTAAAGTAATTTGATAACCTCTATTTAATTGAAATACTCTTTCAACTGAATATTTTAAATCTTCATAATCATTTCTTAGATTATTCAATTTTTCTTGAAGAGTAATATTTTTATTTTTCAGTTCTTTAATAGTTTCAGAGTAAGAATTATATAATTTTTCATTTGATTCCATTTCTTCTTCATAATTTGAAGTTCCTGTTTTTACTTGATTTTTATTATCTAATAATAATTTATTATCATTTTCATATTCTTTTATTGTTTTTGTTGTTGATAAAATTACAATCAGAAAAAAAACAGTGAAAAATAAAAAAAAGAATAAATATAACATTTTATAAATTCCTATCTTTGATTTATTTAAAATTATTTTTTTTCCATTTGATTGTATGATATTAATATCATCTTTTTCTAATTTATTTAAAGGTTTATCCATTTTTATTATAATGAAAAATTTTATAGTTTAATTATAATAAATATTTAAAATAATATTATTTATATTAAACAATCTTATATTCCTTAAATTTATCAATTTATAAAAACGCATTAGCATCTCAACAATAGATATAATAAAAGTTTAAGTATTTATTTATAAAATAATTTGTAAATCACATTTATTCTAAATCTTATTTATAAAATTATTCATTTCTTATTTTTTCATTTATTTCGTATAAATCATTATTTACTAAATGTGGAATTAACAAACTTTTCCACTTAATAATAAGTTTTTTATTATTCAATTTATAAATATTATTATAAATTGCTTCGATTAAAATATTTTTATTATATCCAAAAGCAAGTTTAAGTGCTTTTTGAATAACAAAATTACCAAAATTATCTTTCATTACTTCAAAAATTCTTTTTGAATTAACTAAATCATTAATATATTTAAATAATATTTCTGAATCTTTCTCAATACATCTTTCTATCACATTCGAAGCAAATTTTTCCATTGATAAATCAATAAAAGAATTCTTATATAAATTTATTATTTCTTTTATTTCATTTAAATCCCAGTTTTCAATTATTGATTGAATAATAAAATTACCATAAGGATGTTTTATTATTTCCATTGAATTTTCAAATACTGTTTTTTTAATTTGTTCATGTATATTTTTTTTATGAGTAAAAGAAACTATTTTCTTAATAATACAAATCCCATTAGCATTATAAGCTAAATTTAATAAATTATTAGAAATAAATTTATATATGAAATCAATGTATTCTTCTTCAAAACAAGAAATTATTTTTTCAAGAACATGAGCTCCATAAGGATCAAATGATAATTCATTGATTTTATCTTTTAATTCATTAATAATAATATTTTTTTCTATTTTTGAACCCAAATATTCTATTATTCCTTGAATTGGATATGTTCCTATATTATTTAAACAAAGAGAAAATAAAGATTTTTTTATATGAGAAAGAAATTCAATTCTATCTTTTTGATTTAAATAAGTAAAAAATTTTCCACAAAAATAATTTGCATATGGATTTATTATTAATTCACTTAATTCAGGTGAAATTTCTAATAAAATTTGATGTAGTATATCACATTGAGTATTTTTTAAATAATTTTGAAATATTCTACTTCCTTTATTTGTTTTTATTATTGATGTTATATGTCCTTGAAGTTTATTAAATATAAAATAATCTATTTTATCGTTTTTAATTAATAATTTTTTCATTTCATAAATTAAAATTTCTAACTTTAAATTAGTATTATTTGAATATGAAGATGTTCCAAATTTTGAATTTTCTTTTATTTCTTTATTTTTTTCTAAAGAATTAATATGAATATCATATGTTCTTTTTCTTTCATTATTTCTATTATTATTATTACAATTTAAATTATTATCAATTATGCTTTTATTATTATTTAACAAACTTGAATTTGGATTTATTTTTTGGTAATTATTGTTATGAATATAATTTTGATTATTTATAAAATTATTATTAAATAATAATGAATTATATATAATTTGAGATTGTAAATTATTTATTTGATAATTACTAATATTATATTTATTTATAAAGAATTTATTGTTCGATAGTAAATGAATATTATTATTAGCATTTAAATTAATTGATTGATAATTATTACTTTGAATATTTTGATTGTAATTAAAATTTAAATTTTTAACTGTTTTTGAATTTCTTATTTGAAAATCTTGAATGTTAAATAAGTTTTCATTTTCATTGTTTATACTATTTCTATGATGATGAGTTTTAGAATTTCTAATATTATATTCTTGATACTCTATATTAGAAATATTATCATCATCATTTTCTAATTCTTCTCCTAAACTTAATTTATCTGAAATTTCATTTTGTTCTTCATCACCTATAACATTATTTAACATTAATGTTATTTGCTTTTCTAATATTTTATTCGGTTTTTCCATTTTTATTTTTATCAAAATTTATAAGACTTTGTTTTGAAATATTTAATATAATTAAATAAGTTACCACATAAATTAGCATAAAATATTATACAATTTTATTTAAAAAAATAATAAAAATTTTATGAAAGCATTTAAAGCAAATGAAAAATTTTTTTGTGGTATTTGTGAAGAAAAGTATTATACAAATGAAGAATGCATTCCAATATGTTTAAAATGTGGACACACAATATGTAAATCATGTTTAAATAGAATGTTAAAAATGAGAAATAATGTATGCCCAATTTGTAAAAATAAAAGAGAAATATTAAATGAGAATATAATAATAAGAAAGATAATACAAATAATTCATTTACCTTCGTTTAATTATAAATCTTTATTAAAGTTAGATTTTATTTATTGTTCAAATTGCGATAAATTCTTAAGTAAATTTTCATCTGAAGTTCATTATACTCTTAATCATACTTTACAACCAATTTCGAAATATACTTTTGATTGGTTTGAATCTCTTGCTAAAAATTCTCATAGAGAATCTAATTATATGATTAAAATCTTTTTTGTTCTTTATTTTTTTCAAAGTCCTTATATTATAAAAATGAAAGATTATATAATTAAAGAAAAACTTTTATGTAATAAAAATAATTTTACTTTTTTCGGTGAAAATTATATAAATAGTAATAATTTAAATAAAGGAAATGATTATTTATATCAATTATTTAAATTAACTTTAAATCCTCAATTAAATAATGATAATAAATTATATATTAAAAAAGGAATAGTAATAGGAAGAAATAGGCAAATTATTCATGGTTATTTTTTATTTTATATCACAAATGAAATTAATATAATTAAAGGATTTGGATTAATAAATTATGAGAAAAAAGTTTTTTTTGGTTTTATTAATTTTATTTATCAATCTTCTATAATTAAATCTGGATTTTCACTTGATGTAGGTATTTTAGCTAATAATAATAAATCTATTTTTTTTGGAGAATTTTCTCATCATCAAAATGATTTTCCTGATTTTGAAATTGAAAATGGAGAAATTTTAAAAATTTCAAATAATTTAATTTCTAATGTTATTCAAGTTGATTATAATAAAGATTATTTAAATAATGAAGAAGACCATTATGAATCTTTTGATAATAATCAATATTTTAAATATAAGAATAATCATAATTTAGATAAAATTTTATTTTTACAAAAATTTATTCATAGTAAAAATGATGTTAAAGTAGAAATTGCAATAACTCAATCAAATAAGAAAATTTCTTATGTGAAAATAATAAAAAATAATGAAAAATCAAATAATATTATAATATATCCTTTAATTAATTATGAAAATTCACTTGATGAACATTTATTTAATTGTCAAATCTTTTTAAAAAATTATAAAATTAGTATTGTTTTAAATTTTGATAAAGATGGATTTATTTTATCAAATGATTTTTCTTCTGAAAGGAATTTTAATGGTTATTTAATTAAAGAAAATAAAGAATCAAATGATAATATTTATTCTAAATTTACTAATTTAAAAATGAGAAATGCTTTAAATTCAGTTGATTCTATTATTAATTTTGTTGAAAAATTAATTAATTCTAAATTAAATAATTTTGATATTTCTTTTAGAAACTTTAATCATTTATTACAAAACGAAAAAAATACTAATTATGTTATTATTGATGCTAATAAATTAAATTTTCTTTATTGTTCATCAAAAACAAAAGTATTAAAAACTTTTTCATTTCCAAAATTAAAAGATTTAACAATAAAAGACATATTTCCAACTATTTATTATAGTAAATATTTTGGAGATTGTAAAGAAATAATAAGTTTTACAGTTCGAAATAATAATAATAGAAATAAAGGTTGTTGTTGTATCTTTTAATTTATAAATTATTTTGGAAAAAATAAAATTGTAATATAAAAAAAGAAAATTGGTATTTTAAATTATTTATTAATACTATAAAACAACATTTAATATTTTTTATTTACTTTATAAATAAAATAAAAATTCATTATTTTAAATAAATGATATTATCATATAATGTAATTCAAAAAGATCAAGATTCATCAACAGATTCAATTAAAGAAGAAGGAATAAATGAAATAGAAAATATAATGAATACAAATAAAAAGAGTAATGATAATAAATTTATTATATTATATTTTTTTTAGATAATTTATCTCAAAAAACTTCTCAGAATGTAACAAAAAATGAATGGTCTGAAGAAAAAATAAGTTTAAATAATTCTAGTCAAATTAGTAAAATTGACTTACAAAGTCAAAGTATTAGTTCTTCTTTAAAAGAAAGTTTATCAAGAGCTGAAGAATGTATTCAAAAAGATATTTTATTAGTCATTGACGGTGATAATTCTGTATTTTTTATTTTTTTTAATTTTTTTTAGAAAAGAAATTTAAATGAGAATAAAGATAAAAAATTAGAAAGTATTGAACAAGGATTAAATTTATCAAATGAAAATTCTTTTCAAAGTCATGGAAGCAAAAATTTCATTTTGAAATCTGATATTTTTGAAAATAAAAATAATATATCTAAAGAAGATAATTTTAATAATTCTTCTAATCGATTTAATTAGTAAATTTATATTATATAATAATATTTATAGTTACTTAAATAATAATAATAATAATAATATTGATATTATAAAAAACAATAATATAGAAAATAATTATCAAAATACATTCAATTTCTTAAATCAAAATCAAGTAGAAAAATTTTCTCCATTAGAAAACCAAAATTTAAATAATAATAAACAACAAAATATTCAAAATAAAGAAACAAATGAAATAACAAATAGATTAAATTTATTGAATTTAAATACCCAAAATATCTTTTATCCAAACTCTCTTCAAAATAAATATAATAATAATTCACTTAATACAAATCTAAATAACATAAATAACATAAATAATAATTTAAATATAGAGCTTCAAAACAATAATATATTTCAAAATAACAAAGATAATGAATTAATAGAAGATTGTGTGAATTTATGTAAAGAACAAGCAGAATGTAGATATCTTCAAAAGAAAATTTCAGAAAATCCAAAATTAGCATATGAAATAATATACCCTAAAATAAAAGATAAAATAATAGAATTATCATGTGATCAATTTGGAAATTATTTTATTCAAAAAGTAATAGAATATTTAAAAATAGAACAAATAAGTGAATTATTACAAAAGAAAATATCAAATCAATTTCGTTCTTTATGTTTTAATCAACATGGAACAAGAGTAATTCAAAAAATATTTGAGAGAATAATAAATAATGAAACTTTACTTAATTATTATACTTTATTATTAAATCCAAATTTAAAAGATTTTATAATTGATGCAAATGCAACTCATATAATAATTAAATATGTTTCTTTAATTCAATCACCGAAAAATGATTTTATAATAAAATTTCTAAGTGATAATATATTTGAATTATCTACAAAAAAACATTCTTGTTGTGCTATTCAAAAATGTATTGAATATTCAAATCAACAACAAAGGAAATTCCTTTTATTATCAGTAGCAAATAAATCTTTTGGTTTATTCACTGATCAATTTGGAAATTATGTTGTTCAATATGTAGTTAATATTTGTGATTATGAAATAAATAAAATTATTGTCTCTAATTTATTATATGATATTCCTAAATTTGCTTCACAAAAATTTTCTTCTAATGTTATTGAAAAATGTTTAGATTGTTCAGATGAAGAAACTAAAGATTTAATTGTTGAAAAATTTTGCGAACAAAAATTAGTACAAACACTTTTATTTGATATGTATGGAAATTATGTTTTACAAAAAACAATGAGTATTGCTAAAGAACCTTATAAAAGTAAATTTTTTTCTATTGTGGGTCCTATAATGGAAAATTTAAAGGTTTTAACTTTTGGACAAAAATTATATAATAAGTTATTATCTAGTTTTCCTGAATTAAATATTTATGTTAAAGGAAATAATAAGAATAATAAGAAAAAAAATAAGAAAGATATTATTAATTCTAATAATAATAATTTAGGAATGAATATTAATAATGTTATGTTTAATAATGGAAATCAATTTTTTAATCCTTATCAATATCAAAGGAATTTTCCCATGGTAAATAATATGAATAATATGATGAATATTAGTAATTTTAATGTAAATAATGCAAATTTGAATAATCAAATTGGATATATAGGAAATATTGATAAAATGAATTATTTCAATAATTCTAATTATAATTTTATTGGAAACATGAACGGTAATTTTATGTAAAATAAGTTGAAAAAAAAAGGATTTTTTATAATCTAGTATCGTTTTAAAAAAATATATATGAAAACAAATTTATTTTGTATTGTTAATTTCTAAGTGAATGTTTTATTATTTTTAAAAGTTAAATTATTATATTATAGAATTATTTTAAACAGTTTAATTTTAAATATATAAATAAATGTATATTAGTTTTTTTTTAACTAAATATTTTTTAATTAAATATTATCTAATCTTTTTTCCCAATAATTCCACAACTAATATTTTCAACTAAAAATTCATCCAATCCATTAATTTCTTTTAAATTATTTAAATTTAAATTATCTTCTCTTTTTAAATTTAAATCATCTTTACTTAATAAAATAAACCATTTTCCTTTGGAAGGAATTTTAAAAGAAAAATCATTTTCACTTGAATTAAAAATAAGATAAATTTCTTTAAATTCACCATCTTTTTTCTTTTTTAAATGAAATCCAATAATTCCTTTTGGTAAATGAGGCAAAATAAAATAATTAATTTTATTTAAAACATAAATGTTACTTAATTTTTTTCTTAAAAAAATTATTTTTTTATAATATTCAAGTAAATCTTCAAATTGATAAATCCTTTCATAATTTATTTCATTAATATTTTTTGGTGTA
>JAEEGL010516755.1_pt1 | contig 56949 bp, 76 predicted proteins | sample 9134231 | NCBI WGS metagenome assembly JAEEGL01 (sample SAMN16246548, study PRJNA631951) | gut metagenome | biome: gut microbiome; feature: rumen; material: fiber-attached | host: Bos | place: Iran: Karaj | collected 2018-10
CTTAGATTCCAATAAGTTCCGTATGTTGAAACTTTATATCCTACTTTTACTGCAACAAATACAGGCATCAGTTCACACAATGTTGAATCAGTTCTTATTGGTAACTTATCTTTCACAAAATGCCATTCGTTAGCCTTGTTACATCCGTCTTTGAATCCTTGACAAGCCAAATCTAACTGTGGCTCTGACAGGAAAAACTTTGACTTCAAGTCTTTTCTGTATTCTTCTGCTTCTGTCTCAAACATAGTTACTCCTTAAAGTAATTTCATAATTAGAACACCTATAAGTACTCCTAACAACAATACACCATAAAAATTTGTTCCTTCTGTCATAGTTTTACTCCTTGTTTTTAGATACAATCCTTAGTGGTATATTCCTTACAAACACAGTTCTTATATAACCAATAGAAAGTACATTACTCCAAGTATAATAAACAGGTTTATCTCCCTGTCTTATATCATAACGTGGTTCTAACGCTTGCACCTTATCACCATTATTAAAAGCATCTTCAAACTTTTTAGACGTTTCATTTTGCTTCTTCTCATAGTTTTACTCCTTTATTTTAATTTCCGCCTTAAAAGTAAAATAACAGGTTTTCTTATTTTACTTTTCAACCTCGCTATCTTTTAAGAATTGCTCTGCTTCTGCACAGATATTGTCATAAAGTAACATATTAACACTATGTCCAACGGCACAAGGTTTATTCTTTAAATCAATAAATCTTAACAACAAATCTTTTGCTTTGGTAAGTTGCATTGCTATTTCTGCTCTTTGCCTTGTCATAACAACATTATCTTCTGTTAATTTTACGTAATCTTGCCTAAACGCTTTCAGTTCTGTATTTTCTTTTTCAAGGTCTTCAATACGCTTAAAGGCTTTTTCAATATTTTCTTCTGCGTAATGAGCAATATTAGCCCAATCATTAGGGTTATCATCATCACTATATGGTTCTATTGGTCTGTCTACATAATAGTCTTTTTCAAGTTCTTCTTTACTCATTTTCTTTTAGCTCCCACTTTGGTAATTCACACCAAGCAACAACTTTACATTCTGTTTTAAGTCCGTTAAAGACCCAATATTTATGACGGAAAGACGCTATTACTTTTTCTATCTGATTGTAACCATTCAAATAAACCACATAAACATTATGTCTATCTTTTGGCAAATCATTCGGGTCTTTTCGTAAGTCGTGCCATTGAATACCGTTTTCGGTTGCTCCTATAATGTAACCATTATAAAATCCGTCTATCTTATCTTTGTTATCAGAGAAGGTTCTCGCCTTATTCAATGCTTTTTTATTCTGTTCTTCTGTCATAGCTTTATTCCTTCCAATGATTCTTCATAAAGTGATTGAAGAACTGTCTGGTACATTTCTCACAAAGGTCCACATTGTTACGATAAATCATACCTTCAACGTTATAATTAGAAATAATATTTATCCGGGTCTGATGCTGCAGCTCAGCAAGTTTTGTTCCACATCTATCACATTTCTTATATGTCATTATTCATTCTCCCTGAACTCCGGATGGTCTATATAGAACTTTTGTAATTCCTTCTCCGTCTTATCCAAATCATTTAATAATCTCTCATGGCTCAATTCAGGTGAATAATATATCTTACAAGACTTTATGAATATAAGTAGGCAGATAATACCTACAATAAGTCCAATGACACCCGCAATCACACAGCCTTTATTAAATCCATGTGTGTATGGATAATCAACAATCTGTATAATAGCCATAGCAAGAAAAACTGCTATTCCTATAGCCATGATAATACCGCTAATAATCATTTCACATTCTAATTCTGACATAATTTTATCTCCTTATTCCATTAAATAACCAAATTTATCTTCAATTACTTTCCATTCGTCTTTTGAAATTCCACCACAATCAAATTTTTCTTGTAAATTAAAAAGACACTGTTTCAAATATCTTTCATTATGCCACAATTTATAAAGTTTATTTGTTGGATAAACTTTTGTAACAAAAGGTAATCCACCATAAACACATTCAAGATTGTTTACAAAATTATTATCTGTTTTTTCAGATATTTTGTAACCTCGTTTTTTCATTTCTTCTTTTATCCAATAAGTATAAGAAATGAAATGAAGAATATCATATTTTATAACCTTATTTACCAACAAATGATTAGGTGTTCCTTTATTCGCAATATTACTAGCAATAGCACAACATTCTCGCCACTGAGCCAATAACTGTTGTCTTGGTAAGTATGGAATCAAATCTTTGTGCCACAATCTCATAATCCTTACTCCTTTATTTCATAGATTCTGCCACGATACCAAAATGGGTACTTTTTAGGATTTCCTTTTTTATTGCAAACATAACTATGCCATTCTTCTCGTTCTTCCATCGGTGTATCTTCATGAGAAGTTCTTGTTTTCATATTTTCACAACCAACCTTACAATGAATCGGAACAATAAAATTCTCCATATCTTGAAAATCGTGAGCCATTACGACAAACTTTCTACCATCGTTTGTACCACACAAATAAGCACAAACAAAGAACGAATGTGTAAAAATCCATTTGTATTCATAATTTTTAAGTCTTTTCATATTTACTCCTTTATCTCATATATCGTGAGACATAATCACTGATATTCAATTCCTTCTCTTTGAATGTTATGGTATGATGTAGCACAATATCGTGAATCTGAATAAGATATTCACCTGTTTTCAAATCCTTTATTGTCTGCCATCTGTCAATTATTCTACCAACAGGCAAAGAAATTGTTTCCCCACTGTAATAATCACATAGTGTAAATTCTTTGGTTACAATCATTCTTCGATTTCCTTATTTTATTTCTGAAAGTATAACCAGACAAATACTCAATCCAATCATTCCAAAAATTAATGACGGATTATCTTTAAGAAACATTAGATATTCAAGAAACATTTTCATTCTCCTTCTTCAATTCTTCAGGTACTTCTCCAAGTTGATAATATCCACTCACACATTTGATACACAACTTACAAATAGCACAAGGTTCATCATAATCAGTGTAACCAAAACAAAGGTTACCACTCTTCTCAGCATCTTCACATCGAAATATCATTCATACTCCTTGTAAACAACTAGATACCAATTATCTTTTATCTGTTTAATATCAATAAAACTCTTTCCGGGAATTGTTGATAAAAATCTATTCACATTTGAGATACAATCACACTGTTTAATTTGAACTGTATAAGGCTGCTCCTGATTTTCTTTATATGTTCTGTCTCTCTGTTCTCTTAGTTCTTTCCACATTCTTTCATGAATTGCTTTAATAGGCATTATGTTTTCCTCCTATATTTTTTAATATTAGATTTACTTAGCTGACCGAAGTAAATACGTTTCAGCTTCATCTACGAGTTTCCAATAATGAGGATTCAGATAGCTCATATTTACACCACCCCTATATCCGTCAATTATATCTATAAGATATTTTCTTAATTGAACAATTTCATCTTTCAATACATTATCCTCGTTAACGTTTATCGGATAACTGTCATCTAAGCAATTCTCAATGTCAAAATCATCAAAAATCATTTCAAAATCTTGATAATACAGTCTTACTCTAGGTTTAGAATCTAAAGACATTCTTTCATAAAAGATTGGCTGATGTCTAACGAAATTCCATCCAACACCATGAATATCTTCAAACCTATAATCATCTTTGAAATAATGTAATAGCATATTCATTTGCTCCTAAAAAAGATTGATAAGGGATGGATTCGAACCACCGACCTACTTAATCAGCATTACACTGTCCAAGGTCTGTTGAATTCTTAACAGACTAAGTTGCTCTAACCTCTGAGCTACCTTATCAATATGTTAGTTGGTACATCTACCAAACTAAAGGGTTTCAACACCGTAACCCTTTGGAGATTGCAGGACTTGAACCTGCACCGGACAGGATTGATACCAACTCAAAGGTTGATAATCTCAAGCCATCCACATGCTTCCACGCAACCGCTCAACACCAAATCTCCACTTGCCTTCTGAGAACCACATGACGGTTCAGTGTCGTTACAGGACTTTAGTAACGTATTGTCCGGGGTATGCTACTCACTGCAACCTTTAGACTACTCTGCAGCCCCTCACATACATTTTCAACTCATCATGTACCTACTCTGTCCACACCCTCGGTACACTACCTGTCGCCCTATTCTCAGCAACAACCCTAGGTGTGAGCCAGAATTGAACTGGCATCCTCAAGCACTTGTTTATTACCGGTCTTGCGTTCTACCGTTAAACTAACACACCTGTTATAATATTAGAAAGTTCCCATTTATTAAATCAAAGATTTGTACATCACAGAATTTGCTTTCTGTCCTGTAATAACCTTGTATTTTTCGATAAGTTTTGATGACCAATTCTTGAACAATTTTTCATTGTCATAATCTGTAAGAGCTTTTTCTGAAACAGTAGCAACAGCTTTAATCTGTTCCAAAGAAAGTTCATCAAAAATATCAGGACTGATTTTAGAATTGTTACCACCATTCTTTACGGTAACACTCTGTCCTAAATCAGGAAAATCAAAACCAACACCCGGTTCTACTTCCTTTACAATTTCTGCTCCCCAAAGTTTTGTATAATACTCAATTGCACCTGTAAGTGATTTAGCAACAGCAAGGAAATGAGCCTTGTCTTTAATTGTGAGACCTTCTGTTGTACCTTTGTCTTTTACAGCAGCAAGTTCTTTGTTCATAAGAGTCATGAACTGTGACACATCACCATTTGGAAGTTTTTCTCCCGAAACAACATCAACATAATTTGACATAAGCATTTGCTCCTTAATTAATTTTATTATCTGTTATAATAATGAATAAAACATAATATGTCAAGGAAAAATAAAAATGCCACGCTTTGGGTGGGAGGGGGAAAAGCGTGGCAAAGACCATCGGGAGGATTAGTCTATTATAATATTAGAAAATCAGAAAAAATTATTCAATGAGGTCATCCATTGTGACTACCGGACCTTGTGGTTCTTCAAAAGTTTCATTCTCCATAGGTTCAACGGGTTCGGCTTCTCCACCACCTATTTCTTCTGGCATATCAATATCAATGTCCATATCTCCACCACCCATAGGCGGCATATCTTCTTCCATTTCTCCTTCTTCAGAAATTAAATTATCTTCCTCTTCTTCCATCTGGAAAAGGTCATCAGCAACACCCGCAAGATTCGCAATATATTCAACACACTTAAAAACAGCGTCAGCAACTGTAGAATATTCGTTATTCTCTAATTCTATTTCTGTATCATTCATTATGATTTTACTGAGATAAGGAATATAACGAATTTCAGTACCTTCGATGTTTACGGTTCCATCTCCAATTTCACACGAAAGCATAAGGTTTTCACACAAAGCATAAGCCAAATCTTTCCAGTCTTTCATATTATCTTCAAAAAGAATTATCTTCAGAAGGTCATTAAAATTAAAATTGATTACATCACTTGTTGCAGCAAAAAAGAAAACACAAAGCTGATACAATAAAGACACAGGTGTAAGGAAATTCAAAGCAATATATTTATCGCTGTCATAATCATCCGAATAAAGAACTTTAATTGTTCCATTTCCGATAGATAGAGAACAGTTTACAACATCGTCAACAGTAATAATCAATTCAACAAAATCATTACTGTTTGCAACAGAGAAAGAATAATGAGCTTCAGGCAATTGAAGTCTTTTTACAAATTCTTCTACAAGATTCTGAATATTATCTATTGTCATTTTTTCTTATTCTCCTTAGTCCAGATATTTGCACAGTACACATCTAACGCACTGTTCATATAATTATAAATGTAAGTACATACATCAGCTTTTGACGCAAGATAATGATTACCTTGTTCATCAATGTAAAGATTATTTACACAGTTGATACCAGTTAAATCCAAATCTCCGGCAGTAATTTCGATATCTTCTGAACAGTAAATAGGGAATTTGAAATCAACACCTTCACTTTCGATATGTTTTGATTTTACAAAGTTCTGCTGAACTTCTTCAGGTTTCTTATCAGTATGAGCAAGAATACCTTTAAGGTCGAGCGGATTATTTCTGTTTACGGCAAAAGATGAACAAAGTTGCTTTAATGTAACAGGACTCATCTCTTCATGAATATCTATGTTATCGAGTTTTGTGTTTGTAAATGCGGCAACAATCTGTTTTGCCGTTTCGGTTGGGAATATTCCAGCCATACTCATAACATGTGCGTCTTCGCTCATAATATCTTTCTGAAAAGAATTGAACTTCTGTTTTCCGGTTTTACCTTTTCTGAAAGAAGTACCAATCATCATTCCTTCGTCAGGAACACCAAGGTCTTTGTCACTTTCCATAAGTTTTTCAGAATCAATTCCATAATTTGCAAGAGCATCTCCAAGAATTGATTTTACAAGGTATTCTTTATTGAATTCAACCTGCATTTGTCCAAGTGATTCAGAAATCTGTTTAAGGTTTTCAACAGCAAGTTTAAGTGTTTCACCCTTATCAGCATCTTCCATCATTGTCTGACTTACAGTTGCATAAGTCCAGTCATCTTTGCTTATGTTATATCCAAGTGAGCGAAGATGTAAGTAGTCAATATTTTTAAGTGCATTGAAAGCACAGAACGAAACAGCCTTACAAACTTTAGCAAATCGTTTATCCCAAGTAACAGCTGCAGAATCTCCGAGAGAACTTGGAGTGTCTGAAGAAAATCCAATCATACTTGGCTGAATCTGAAGAGCAGCAAAAAGTTTCTGATACTGAGTGTCCAAATCTTTAAGAGCCTTAATATCCATGTTACCGGCAACTTCTTTTACTTCAACACCCTGATTTGCTGTCTGTGGAACAATAACTTCAAAGTTCTGTCCACTGCCTCTTGAACTCATTCCGTCAGAATCATAAGAAACCCGTCTTACTTTCTTGAACAAATTTCGGTAATAGTTGAGTGTCTGAATAGCCGACTTACTATAAACCTGACCACCAACATTTACAGCAATAATTCTGTAATAGTTACTCTGGTCCATACGATTAAGTAAAAGTCCGTCTTCAATTATGTTTACATTTCTCCAAGGTTTATTAGCGGCACTCAAATAACTGTTGGCATAAGTAAATTCGTTTCTAAAAGTACTGTTAGCATCACTTCCATTCATGCCAACTGAAACAAACATATTAGTTGTATTACCACCAAGGTCTTTATAATATTCAAGCTGTGAATAAGTATATTCGTAAGACGGAACAAAATCACCTTCTTCATTTATAAATCCGATTATCTTACCGGAAATGATAATAGGAGTTATTGAAGTAAAATCCGGGATAGGACTTACCCTTTCGAGTACACCGTCTTCATTGTAGATATGTTTCCAAGGCAGCTGACCCCAGATACAACAGTTATAACCGTCAATAAGAATAAAATTATCAGCATTGATTTTCTCATGGAAATCATCAAGTTCCTGTTTGATTGTTTCATAAGGTGTATTAACTTCAAACAATTTTCCATTCGAGTTAGGCTGAAAGGCTGTCTGCATTACACATTTTACAGCTGCACTACAGATAGGGTCTTCATTCATTGCCTGAACATCTTTGAGGGCATTTAATACTGATTTGGCTGTAGCGGTCTGCGAAAGAGCGTAATTTGCAACGTTGTCATATTCCTCTACTTCCTTAAAAAGGTCTTCCTCTTCTTTAGGAAAAATAAAATGTTTTACCTTATCAGGAATACTTACAGTATTTTTTTTGGATTTAGCATTGATATAATTCATTACAATATCTCCATAAGATAAATATATAATAATTTCTTTATTATATGAATATCATAGAGATATTAGAGATATTAGAGATATATAATTCATATTAGGGGTTTACACTTTTTGATGTTTTTTAACTTATGTGTTTTATAACAAATCGTAATTCTACATATAGACTTTAAATTTGCTCTATAACCACTCTAGGATTGAAAAAACAAGGGGTATATACGCTTTTTAATGATATTACTCATTTGAGTGGTAAAATGCGTCAGAACGAAGATATAAGCAAAACAAAAGCCACCCTGTTTCCAAGGTGGCTCATTATCCTGAATAAACCGGATTAGTTTACGATAATCTGAACAAGAGAGTTGAAAACTTTCTTTGTATCATTAATACCATAATCAGCAAGGATTTTTGTACATTCAGAACCGATAACCTTTGTAACGGTATTCGGTTTGTTTACAGCTTCCTCACTTACCGGAACGAAGTTCTTACAAGCACTTATAATTGCAGCGATAACCGGAGTTCCATTGTTGAACTCAAGTCCGCTTTCAAGTTCAGTAAGGTAATAACCTTCTCTCATAAGATTGTTACGGATAGATGCTACATCAGGAGTACAACGGAATTTTGCGGCACTTTTACCAGTCTTAAAAGTTGAACAGCAGAGAGTCTTGTTTGAATCAAGACGGAACTGAACAGTATCAGCTTCTCTAAGGTATCGGCTGAAAAGATTCTTGTATTCGATATCACCATCAACCTTTGCTGAACTAAAGATTGCCGGTGCTTCATATGCCAACATCTGTTCCATTGCAGAAAGACACAGACCATAAGGGTACTTCTTATCAGCATAGTTGATAAGAGCTTTACGGTCAGATGAAAGAATCTGCTTAGCTTTGATTGCGAACGGATTTTTTGCTCTCATTGTTGCAGAAGAAATGTTTCTTCTTGAAACAGAATTATAAGCAAAGGCTTTGTTACAATCTTCTTCAAAGTTGATGAGATTTACTTTATCTGCTGAGCTGCAGAAGAAATTTCCTACAACTGTCTGACCTACATCATTGATTTTATCAGAGCAAGGACAAACAGAATAGTCTTCATGATTTACAGCACATTTCAAAAGCTGAAGTTCAACTTCAGAAGATTCTACGCAATTTTCATTACCACGGAATGTTCTGTCGTATGGAGTAAATCCATTTAAGAGAACCATTACGTCATCACAGTTTGTTTCACGAGACTCATTGTAGTAAGAAAGTACAGCCTGTGGAGTTGCACCGTTTACAACAAAAGAGCGGCCAACAGAATCTTCAAAGACAACAGCGTTCTTGATTACCTTTGTTGGTACAAGGAAAACATTCTTGTACTCGGTATTACGGATTCCGGTTTTTGTCTGTGTTCCAAACAATGACTGGATAATGTATCGGTGAAGAATATCATCAAGACGACCAGATTCAATCTCCATCATGGTATTTTTCTTCTGGTTGTAAATAAGTGCTCCACCTTTATCGTTCAGTCTTACAGAAACAATGTTTCCTTTGTACTGAATATCGTAGCCATTTTCTACGAGAACGGCATCATCTACCAGACCTTTGTCTGACAGAGTTTTTACAAAATTATTAGATTTAATCATTTCGATTCTCCTTCAATAAAGATACATTGAGAATTAGGGGAAATTTCCTCTAATTTCCCCTAATTTCCCTTATTAGAACATTCCTTTGTAAAGTTTGTTCAATGTCTCAGCATTGCGAGAATTGTTATTCTTAATAACTGTCTTTTCCTGATTCATCTCTTTCTGAGAACTCTGGAAAAGTCTCTGTCTTTCTTCAGCATCATACTGTTTACGAAGAGCATTTTCACGCTCTTTAGCAGACATAACCTGCTGACGAGCTGTTCTGCGAGACTTGATGGCCTCAAGTTTAGCCTGTCTTTCAGCAACACTCATAACTGGTTTGCGTGTTGGGTTTGGTCTGTTCATTGGAGTACGAGCATTTGTTACCGGTCTGCGTGAAGAATTTCCATCTCTGATAACATTTCTACGAGCGGCATTTGTTACCGGTCTGCGTTTTGGACTTGCATTTCTACGAGCCGAAAGAAGTTCTTCTTTTTTAGCTTCAATGCGACCCTCATTACGAGCAGAAGAAACCATTTTTGTGATTTCAAGTTTTTCAGCACTCTGGAATACTGGAGCTTCTTTACCACGACTAATTACAACTTTGTTGTTCTTGATAACAGGCTTGTAATTTCCCTTTCCACAATCTTCGTATTTTGCAGCACAAACAAGGAAAGCTGCACCTGTATTCTTGAATACATAACCAATCTTTCCACATTTGATGCATTTACCGTCAAGAGTTTCGATTTCTTTAGAAGAGTTAAGTACCTTAAATACCTTAAAGTTCTTCTTAGAGTTTGACATAACTCTCTTGAGTTGAATTCTCTTCTTACTGTTTGTAAGTGGAACTTCAAGAGCGATTGTTTCACCTTCAGGAAGAACGATATCGTCTTCATGTTCAACGTTTGTATCAGGGTCCTTTGTAGGATTTCCGCTCTGAGAAGTAACTTCTTCTGGAGAAGTTTCGTTTGTAACATCTCCACCGTCTGTTACCCCATTTTCTGTTCCGACAGTTTCTTCTGGTTTTGTTTCAGTAACTGGCTGACCCTCAGAATCAAACTCTGCGTCTGATTTAAGGAACTTCTTGAATTCTTTATTTGAACGAAGAATCTTAATGAGTTTACACTCAATCTTCTTCTTGAGTTTTTCATCATCTTCTTCTTTCTTAGCAATAGCAGATACGATTGCCCAGTGAGCGGCTGTCATCTTTGCCTTACTGCCAATCATCTTCTTAACCTTCTTTACTGCGGCTGACCAGCATTTTTTGTTTGCTGAAGACTTGAGAACAACATAACCTTTTTTGAAAGATTTAGCTTTGCTGTTTCCAATAACAAGAACGTCATCTTCTGTGTTTTCAGGAATGGCTGTATCTTCAACATCAACCGGATATTCATCACAAGTATCAAATACTGTGCAGGCAACATCATCGATATCTGAATCGTAAACTTCATCAGGTGTCTGTTCAAGTTCAACAGCACCGTCTTCGGATACCATTACACGAACAGCAGAGTTTGTAAGTTCCTCTGGAAGTTCTTCCTCTTCAAGGAATTCTTCTTCAGCAGATTCAGAATCAGAATCAATCAGGTCACGAACTTCATCAAGAAGTTCATCAGCATCAATCTTCTTTTCTTCAACGTTAGCCTTTTCGATAACTGAGTCTGCGAGAGCGTTAATAGCCTCAACAGCATCCATAATGTCTTCATTTGAAATATCGACATCAGCAAATTCTTCTGCATTAGAAACTTCGTCAACGATAGTCTCGTCAATTTCGAACTGGTCTTCGTTTTCGTCATTTCCTTCTGCGGACTTAATAAACTTACCTTTGAACATATTAGTTCCTCCAAAAGTTTGTTGTGATTTAGTGGATTTTTTCCACATATAATGATATATAAATATTCGGGTTAAAAATAAAATACCCGTAACAGAATTCATCTATTACGGGTAGGAGCAAATTTCATGTCATAACAACTGTGTTAAGACTATGTTAATTATATAACACTAAGCAATATAAGTCACTAAAACTTTATCAGTAAATGCTTTTTCATCTTTTTCAAGTTTATCAGCCCAATACTTAGCAAGGTTCTCAGCTTCTTTACCAACACCAAGAGCCTGAGCTGACATCTGTTGTTCAGCATTGAAGAGATTGCATTTGTCAAAAAGAATGTCCTTTATAGCGGCATATTCAAAATCATAGAGATACCATTCTGTTGCATCTCGGTCAATGCTTGGAAGATATTCAACTTTAAGCATTCCCGGTTTCTTTACCTGCAATAACTGTCTGCCTTCAGAATCCTGAGGCCACAATTCATAATCACCGTCTAAGTCCATCTGTCGCATCATGTTATTGAGATTTGTTCTTAAAGCGATATAATCACCAATACTTGAAAGTGAAGTGAAAGTTGTTCCACCAACAATAAAAGGCATAAGACCTACTTCCGGTAAGATTGTATTGAGCATTTCATCAAAGGTGTCCTGATAGTAAACATTGTTGATTACATCAATTTTTTGATTACTTACATCAACGAACCAGCCACCTTTGTAATTGATTACTTTATCGGCATCTATCTGAAGAATTCTAGGATAAAAAATTGTCATATCCAGCCATGATAAAGTCTGCTGTAGCATGTCTTCAAAATCTTCTTTATCAAGAAGACTTGCAATCTTCTTAAAGCGTGAATTTCCTTCTGTGAGAATCTGTTGTTTAGTATATTTCTTTAATGATACCATAATATAATTATATAAAAAAAATACCCCACAATTATCTGTGGGGTATCTTGGAAGACAGGGGATTTTATTTATCGCCTTTGTTCTTCTTCATCAGCTTTTCCATATTCTTCTGCATTGCTGCGAAATCTTTTGTCATCTGTTCAAGCTGCTTGTTCTGAGTCTCAATCAACTTAGCCTGAGTCTCTACAAGTTTGGTAAGATTTTCATCCGGCTTAGAAATCTGTGGTTCCTGAAGAGTATTACTAGCAATCTGATTCATAGCATCATCGTGCATTTTCTGAACCTTATCCCAGTCCTCTTTAGTAAACTGTTCGATAAACTTTCCGTCTTTACCCTTTTCCTGAGAAAGACAAACAACCGGGTGTCTCATTGAAAGAAGTGTCAGAGCATCTTCATAAGATACTTCTGTTCCCTGTCTCATTGTTGCAGGGTCTACAAGCCAGATACGGATTTGTCTACCGTTAGATACGGCAAGAACAAATTTTCCGCTTATAGGTTGAACCCTTACTGTTCTGTTAGCCATTTATAGCCTCCTACTTTTATATTAGAAAAATAATAAAAATAAAATCAGAAATCAATTAAAATAACATACCTGTTTTAGGTTTATTAGGAATTGTATTTTCTTTAGGTTTATCTGTTTTCTGTACCGGTTCTTTGGAGTTCTCCGGAGTAAATACCCATTCATCATCAAATATCTCAAAACCATAATCATCATAGTTCATGTTTTAATACTAGAAAGTTCGTGTTTTATTGCCTTTAGAAATTGCTGCTTTTGCTTTTGGACAACGACCGGGAACAAATCCTTCAGGACATTCGAAACGCATGACTTCTATTTCTCCATTATTGTAATATCTGCGGCCTTTGTTTGCTTTACTGATGTTAGCCTTACATGTGTCTGATTTCGGTTTACCTCTACGAGCATCAGCAGCTTTCTTATTGTGAGCGGCTTTTTCTTCTTCAGAAAGATTTGCGTACCAGTCTCTTTTCTTCTGTTTAGATTCTTCTGAGCATGGTCTTGTAAATAACTGACCGGGAACAAATCCTTCAGGACGTTCTTTAGCAACTGTTTGAATTATCCCATTATTGTACCAGTGATACCCTTTGGTTTGTGCGAGAGATTTATTTCGTTCTGAATTTATTTTACGCTGTAACTGACCCTGTTCGGAGTTCCAGTATTCTGTGATTGATTTCTTTTGTTTGGTTTTAGATTCTTCAGACATAGGTGGTTGTTTGGCACGAGCATTGCGAATCTTTTGTTTTATGATATCACCTTTTTCACTATCGTATATCTCTCTTAAAGAATTTGAAATCTTTTTATTAACCTTTTCTCCAAGATAACCACCATTTCCACCATCAGAAACATTATATTCAGCTTTACCGATAGAACGATAATATTCTATCCATTTCTTTTCGAGAATATCTGCTTCTTCTCTGGTTTGACATGTTTCTAAAACTTTCTTTTCAAAGTTTTCTCGACCATATTTGGGAATAGCATATTCTATAAGAATTTTTCCAGAACCTAAATATCCATCAGTTTCCGGTGTTTCTCCTTTATAAAGAGTCTTTTGTCCAACATAATTATGACCATTAAGTTTGTTTGTTGTAAGATAAATGTAATGATAAGAAATTATTTTCTTCATAAGGTTCTCCTTGGAAAGTATTATGAGAACCTTTTCTAATATTAAGGTAGACATAATCAATTCCGTACAAATTGGTTGTGTTATGGGTTGTAGGTATTCGCAGTACTTACAACCTTTTTTTATTATATCAACCATTCTATGCTTTGTAAATAAAAAAAGACCACCTTTTTTAGGTGGTCTTTTTTGTTCTAAGTAAGTTTATGATTATTCAACAATAAACTTAAGAAGTGAATTGTCAAATACCTTCACAGAACCCATGCTGCATCCACAACCCTGACGAACTGTGAGGTCATCAAGAGCAAGTGGAGCTGTGTTGTAGAGGCCGATAAATACACCAGCCATATAAGAAGCGTCTGTTTCATCTCTCTTGTAACCAAGAAGAGCTGTATCTTCTGCGAAGTCCTGATTCTTGAGAACCTTGAACTTGTTGAACAGTGTACCTGCAACATAAGGACCGATTGGTTCTGCTGAGTAAGAGTTAGCAGCCCAGATATCCTTGCTATTGTAGAAGTTAGCAGACATAGTTTCGATAATGTTCATCAGCTTGCTACCGGCAACGATGTAGTTCGCACCAGAACGACCGATGTTCTTACGGATTTCGTTGCTTGCTTCAACGAGTGCCTGAAGAACAGACATGTTGTGTTCAACCTGTGAAACACCACTTGGAAGGATTGAGTTCCAAGTTGCTGTACCATCAGTACGAGCCAACATTTCATCAAATACGTTACAAGAGATTTCCTTGTTGATGTAACCACCAAGAGCAGTTGCAAGAACTTGGTCGATATCATAGCCACCGAGAACCTGCTTTGCAGCATAGAAGTTATCGAGAGCGTATGTTGAACGGAGTCTGTAAGGATTTGCCTTAATTGTTTTAGTAGCCCATTCGAATACAATCTGAGCTGGTTTCTGACCTGTTCCGTCAGATGTAGCACCCCAGTCATAGCGGTACTTGATTGAAACATCAGCACCACTTGCAGCAGCATCGAGAGTGATTGCTACTGTACCTGCTGAGTAATCAACTGTACCTGATGTGATAACACCAGCAACAGCATTGATTGCTCCATCACCATCATCAAGAGCGAAACCGTTAGCTGCACCAGAAACTGTTACTTCTACAGTGTTAGGAAGAATTGAACCTTCAGGAGCTGTGAATGTAACGTCTGTTCCAGAAACAGTAGCGTCAGCGGCAACCTTGTTTGTTGAGTAAGTATTCTCACTTGCCCAGTTTGTTGAACCGAGAAGTGCTGTACCCTTTGTGATACCGTTGCGGTTATCGTTTGCTGTAATCTGTGGATAGAAAATTGGTGATTCCTTTGTTGGCATTGGCTGAACACCACAAACTTCAGTATAAGCGAAGTTTGGAATCAAAATTGACATCAAGTTGAAAAGCATAGAGATTGGGTTTTCAACATTTGAAATATCTGCTACTGCTGACTTGATAGCCTCTTTTGTAACTCCATGAGAACTAAGAATCAATGCAGTCTGCTGCAGAGAGTTCTTAAGGATAGCTTCCTTCTCCGGACCCATTTTCTTGCCCCAGCGTTTTGCATAAGCATCTCTTGACTGTGAAATCAAGTTATTGTGCATAGGGTCAACTGACGAATTAATTTTAGTCATAGCATCATTCAACTTTGACTGTGCTTCTTCTTTTGTCATTTGTATCTCCTTTACAAAAGTAGTATTTCTATACCACTCTTGTTTCCGCCCGCCCTCAGCGGGCTTCAGGAACGTTGGTGGTATTTTGATTCATAATAAACTATATAAGTTTTGAATTTCGTTTACTTGAGAGCCTGTCCAAGTTTGTAGATTTCTTTGTCATAATATTCGAGCATAGAATCGATTTTTGACTGAACCATAGAGTTGTATTGATTTACACATTCAAGAACATCGTAGATATGTTCCAGTTTACCAAGGATAAGACTCTGAACAGTCTGACCGGTTGTATCAAGGGAACCATTCTCATCAACGAAATCCCAGTCTCCCGGAAGAACATACATTGGTGAAATATCAGAATCATAATTAATTGCCGTTTCAACAATATCGTCATAATATTCTTCAGTCTGCTCATAAAGTTCCTGAGCGAGTTCGTGATAAGTATAGAACTCTGGTCCTGTACAAAGGAAATGGATTGTACGAAGGTCAAAGAATAAAGCTGCAAGATACTGAGCACATTCTGAAAGAGAATAACAAGGAAAACCATTCTGATTGAAACGAGATTCTATTACATTCTCATAACCCGGAATATGTTTCATAACTTCCTCCTTTGATTTATTGCTGAATCCATGAGTTTTGAATAAAAGTTTGTTTGTCTGCCAAGCTTCCCACCCATGTTCACCTTTCTTAAGAATTACATCAGATTTAATGTTTGCTTTTCTCATAATACCATCCGTTTTCCCATTCTTTAGCTGTTAATGTTCCTATTTTATATGGGCAACTCGATAATGATTTATTTTGTAAATAAGCATTCATTCCTTCTTGAAAAGATTCAAAAGCATTTCCCTCACCATAGTTATCTCTCCACTGTTTATAAGACTCATCATTTTCAAGTATCTTTGCCGCCCATTCATAATAATTTTTAGATAAATTACCAAATTCATCACACTTTAATTCTTTGTTAATTTTGTTTAGAGCTCTCTGAATCTTAGGACTATCCCATTCAAATTCTATTTCTTCAGGACTAAATCCCATTTCAATCAACCTATCTGCCCGATAATCATCATATCCATATCTTTCTGCAAACAAATCTGAATCAACATATTCTTCAAACTTGTCATCAATTGTGATAGAAGATTTAATTGTCTTAGAATTATCAAGATATCCACTTTTATAACTGTTACTGTGATTTCCTTTCAAAGAAACACCATAACGCTCATTCCATTCCTTAAATATTTCTTCAAGATTTGGAAGATTTTTAGAAACCTCAACATAATTACCCAATGTTAATCTTTTACCTGTTACACCAACAATGTATCCATCATCATATTCGTACAAAGAATAACCTTTGTCAGAACGGTCTATTTCTTTTATTGGGTCTCCTGTAAAATAATCTGAAAAAACATGTGAACGAGCCGATTTTGAACTATTCAGGAACTCATTCACATTTTTATCCTGAGTATTTCCTGCGGCATAATCGTCATAACTTAAACTGATTTCATATTCCATATCGGCAAGAACATCAGGATTCTCATTCACATATTCTGCGATTCTATCTTTTGGAATACTTTTCATATTATCCCAAGGAATATCACCATACTTTTCAGAATACCAGTCAAAGAACATCTCATCCTGTCCACCAACAATGTTGTCGAAAAGAATCTGAGATTCTACATCATCAAAATTTCTTGCTGATTTAATTACTTTGTGAGATGATTTTATATCTTCTTTATGCCAGAACTGACCAACATTTTTGTTCAGTTTATAATCTCTAATCCATTTATCTTTCTGATTAAAGTCTGTTGTTTCATCAATGATTTTACCTGTAGAAGTATCTTCAAGAATCCAACTTGTAGCTGTACCAATCAAATGAATTGTATCATCGTTGTTCCTTTTAAGAATAGTTCCGGTCATAGCCGAAAACAATCTGTTTACACTTCTATTGTTTCTTACTGAGTGATTCATAATTTCTCCTAGTATTCAGCAATTATCTTTAATTTGTCACAGTTATATATAACGAAACACCCATGGTCTCTGCCACCTTCATAAGTCATTCCGTCTATACCATGTTCAGCCAACCATAGACTTGCTTTTTCGTCTGATTTGAAATATTTCTTTAGAGTGTTATATAATTCATATCCTGAATATTCGAGTTCTCTATAAGCATCTTTCTGTTCATCTGTAGGAACTCTCCCTAATTTCATTTCAGCCCATTTATTAAAAAGCCATTCAGGTACTGTTTCATCTTCATCAATGAATACCATATCATCAGGAATCTCAACGGTATATTGACTTGCCTGTTCATAATGGGTTCCGTCAGGGAGTGGCTCAGGGTCTTCTTCAGGAAGTAATTTCAGTTCAAAGTCTGGTATTCCATAACCAGCCATACGAACTACTTCTTTCAGGTCGTCTTCACTCCAATGAATAAGTATTTCGGGAAACTGGTCATCATCATCTTCTAAAGAAGATGCCTCATCAATAACTTCTGTTAACATTGTTGATATATCTAAATTGCTATAACCATATACTTTAAGATTAAGAAATAATTGTCCGGGAATTGTTAAATGTGAATTTCCATTCACCGAACTAAAATCATATACCTCAAACGAGTTGTAATCATTTATATCGCAAATATCATCCGAACATATAGCTTCGTATTGGTTTCCCCAAGCTGTCACAAGATAGTTATTATGTCTATTCATTGCATTTCCGGTAAACATATCGAGATACATCTCTCTGTTTTCCATTTCATCAGCCTGAAGGTATAAACCCCAGCCATGCACATGAGCACCTTCTCCGGTATCAATTGTTGCTGTGGTAGTTCGTGATTCAAATTTTTTCAAACCTTTCTGTCTTGTTGAGTGATATGCTTTTGTAACTGAGTAAATATGTTTCATAAATAAATATATAAAAACAAAGGGCGGTAATCATTAAGACTACCGCCCTCAGAAACTCATACTATACTCGCAGCTGAGTAATTATTATTTTGTTGCAAGTTCACCATTGTTAATCATTTCAACAATTGTCTTTGCAGAATCGTTATACCAGTCTGCACTTCCCTGAGTAAGTTCACTATCAGTATCGTAAACATCACCTGTTTCAGGATTGTAAGGCATCAAGAAATCATAGTTGTATTCACTCATTGCTGAGTTATCAGGAAGACATGCAATCTTTCCACAAACAACATCATCTTCATCATAACCCTCACCAATACCGGCAGCAAAATACAGAGATGTTCCATCACCGAAAGAATAAAGTTTCTTGTACCAAGTTGATTCCGGAGAAGTTTTGATAGCATCTATGGTTTTAGAAATATCATCTTCAGTAATTTCATCAATCACATCAGATTTCTGTTTTTTCATACCCCAAGGATTACGAACCATTCCGGCATAAGGATTTCCGGCAGATTTTACAGGTTTGCGGCTATTTTGAATAACTTTATATTTTGCAGCAATATCAGCTTTACTTCCGGCTTCAAAACCATGTTGTCTGAGCCATTCCCTTACATGACGAATTGTTGTCTGAGAATAAGACCAATCAGGATAAAGTACAGGTTCACCATCAACAATGTCAGCAACAAGAGTACCGTAAGAATATAGTTTATCATCATCTGTTTCTGCTTTGTTATAGAAACTTGCACGAGAATCATATTCTGGTTTAAGATAACCACGAGCCATAGACTGAATCTTGTGGGATGCTGTAATATCAGCACCTTCATCTTTTGCTCTTTCATCAGCAGTCTTGCGTTTCTTTGATTCTCCATGACAAGCTGATTCAATCTCTTCATCTTCATTATCTGAAGAAAGTCCGAGATAAGATTCAACTGTTTCAGGTTCAAACCACAGGAAGTCATTAATTTCAGTAAGGGTTGGAAGTTCTTCACCATAACCAAGATACTCTTCTACACACGAAAGAATATCATCAGCATCAGCTCCCTTATCAAGCCATTCTCCAAAATTTGTTCTGGCACCACTCCAAAGCAAATCTCCAAGTTCATATCCGTTACTAATTTCGTTTCGGTATTCCATATTTATCTCCTTATTGAATCAAGCCGAGTTCACGACCCTTTTCTTCGATTTTATCCCAAGCAATACCATATTCATACATCTTATCAGAGATTGTATAAATACAGTCACCATGAATGGTAAAGTCTCTGTAAACGTTTCCGTAATCATATTCTTCAGCAAACGGAACGCTATCCTGCATCTGCCATTCTTCTTCACCGTTTCCAAGCCAACAAGTTCCGGTAAGGAACATATCATCACTTGGTTCCCACTTGATATATCCATATCCACCGGCATCATAATCTTCAATGTCTTCAACATCATAATCATCGATAGCGGCATTTACGGCTGTAACAATATCTTCAGCAGAATTAAATCCACGATTAACACCATCTTCCATACACTGTCTTGCTGAGCGTTCAATTACATTAGGGTCAGCATAGAAACTGAGGTCTGTAATTCTCGCATCCCGGCAATACATATCATCGAGATAATCATCGGAACTTGCGAAATCATCTTCACTCTGAACCCAGTTGTGAACAGCTTCAAAAACCGTTTCAATGTTGAAATGGTCAGCGTTATCATCTTCCATGTACTGTTTGAAGTAGTAACCGATATCGAGCGGCATATTACGATACTCGTCAATATCTACACCTTGGGTTCTGAGCCAGTTAGCGAAGTCTTCACAGAACCCTTCATAGTAAGTGTACATATCATCGTTATTTGTTACATCAAACCAGTTTTCATCAAAAATCTCTGACATGTTATTATAAACATTCTTAAATCCAACATCAGCATAATTGCCCATAGTAATCTCCTGTCTTTAATAAAATATATAAGTTATTTGTTTTTGTTAGCCTTATGCAGAGCCTTACGTTTAGCGTTCTGAACTTCTCTAAGATCTCCATGCTTTCTTTCAACTTTTGCGTTGTTACGATTATTGTGATTTGGAAGTTTATCCACCGGAGTTGTAAGGATGTAATTTGCAAGAGCAGAAGGATTTTTAATAAAGAACATCTTCACATTCCTTTTTGGATAATTACTTCCCTTTGATTTTTCTTTAGACTTCTCAAAATCATAATAGTCAAATTCGTTCTTATATTTTTCATAATATTCTTTATTGAAATCAACAACATTAATAAGTCCGATTTTCTGAAGTTCAATAAGCTGCTTTCTGTAAATCATTCCCATTGGAGCAGAATATCCTACATAAAGAGCAAAGTCATCAAGAGTTCCAACATAACTGTTAGCCTTGAGAGCTGCTCTCTGGAATGTAGAAAATCTTTCCCAGCGGTCGGCAAATTCATAAACATCTACAAATGTTCCAATCATCAATTCTTCATCTTTTGTTTCTTTTACTTCAAACATATTAATTCTCCTCTTTATCTTTATTCAAACCGATGTTAAGTTTCTTAAAGTCATACAGATGTGTTTCTGTGTAAGTATCTGTTTCATAAAACTTCTTACATTGTTCACACATATTAAATTTTGTGACATCATCGGAATAACAATTCCTTCCGCATTGTGGGCATTTTATCATGTTTAGTTCTCCTTACTGATAACAGTTTTTGCTCTACACTTTACCATAGTTGATTCGATAAAGCGTACTTCACCTTTACAATTTACAAAATAGTCAGAATTCAGATGGCGGAAATATCCGCTACGGAAATGTGCTCTTACAAAACCGTGTTCACCGGTTCTGTGAGATACAATCTTATCTGAAATGCTGATAGATTTTGCTTTTGAATTTCTTTTTACACCGTTTGGTACACCATCAATGATACACTCAGGAAAAGCCTGTAAATAAAACAGAAAATTCATTCCCATATTAAAGACCCATGAACCACCAGTCTTCTTATTAAATTCTTCAGCACAGAAAGTATAATTCATATCATCTGTAAAGATTGTCACAAAATGACGGTGTTTAAGGTCTTCAATGATGTAAAGAACAAATGAAAAACTCTGTCCGATAACACCAAAAGCGGTACCGTTTGAAAAAATATTTGAACTAAAAATCGACTGAATATCTTTTGACTTAATTTCAGTGTTCTTGAAAAAATCAAAAAGATTATCGTCTTTAAGATAATAGCGTGGAATGCTCTGTTGAACTTCGCATTGTGTAAGAACAACTTCGCACGCATATTGAAATTTCTGACAATTATATACAGGGTTTATCATCATAATAATGTCTTCTTTAGATATTTCACGATTTTCCATCATTGTAGCAAAACCTATCTTCTGCTTTTCTTTTATGGACAACGATGGTCGCAGCTTGCAAACCTTTCTGTAATAAGTGTTAAATTCAGCAATCTGTTTGTTCAAAATATTTTTATATGACATTTGTTTTACTCCTATATCTTTTTATACAGATTCTTTATCTGCTCAATCTTTTCATCATAGAAAGGAAACTTTTTACCGGTTTCTCTTTCTGCCCTATATTGCTCACTCTGTAAATCAGCAACTGTTTTTCTAAAAATTTCTTCAAGAAGGTCTTTTTCATCTTTAGAAAGTTTCATATCTGCTCCTTAATTTGACATCATATTGTAAATCTCAGGTGTTTCATAGCGAAGTTCATCACCATCCCACATTGGACCCAAATAATCGCAGCCAATAAACTGTGGCTGATTATCAAGTTCAGCACGAGCTACAAGATAACCCTTATTTCTCTTTTCACTATTATCAGGTGAAAGACGGAACTTGAAACCCATAGATTCTGCTTTTGCTACAAGGTCTTTTACATCATCATAATGACCTGCTAAAACTCCACCATAAACACTTGCTTTCATATTTGCTCCTTGATAGTTTTTACTATCTGTAATTAATATACTACTTTGTATAATGTATGTCAAGAAAAAAATAAAAAAAAATAAATAAAAAACCACCTTTTTCAAGGTGGTTTATAAAAGATTTATAAAACTTTAATTAAACGTATCGGAACAGGTTAGTTGTTCTTCCACCAATTGCATAAAGATTTCCATCAGAACCTTTGAATAAAGCACCATTCATTCCATATGTACCTTTAGAAATCTGAAGAACATCAAGTCTTACACCATCAGGACTATCTCCATAAGTAATATCAATAGCCTGTCCAGTACGAATCATATCTTTGATTTCTTTTTGAGTAATTCTTGATTGAATTGGTTTTCTGCTCTGATTTATCATTGTATCAGCTTCAGAAGAAGAATAACCCTGTTTCTTCATGGCTTTCTTGATGAAATCATCTTTCTGTTTTCCATTGAGTTCTTTACCGGAACGTACAGGTTTGCGAGAATTGAAAACATTTGAACGCTCATAAAGTCCTTCACCATTACTGAAATGACCAACTACATTAATAGCCTGCCAGCCATAATTGGTAACAAGTTCTTTGAGCCAAGCCATAATCTTGTCACCATATTCCTTACACATGTTACCAAACTCTTCTCTTGTGTATACATAATCATTTGGATAATCTTCAGTCAGCTGAGCGTATTCTTCATCATCTTCTGCAATAAGGATTCCGTCATATTCAGTATCATCAATGATAATCTGAAGACCGGCATAATATCCGTCTTTAATCTGTACTGTATAAGGTTTATATGTATCTTCACCAATTTCAACATCAAACTTATCAGCAAGAGTTTCTGCATTGGCAATAGCATCTTCATACTCCCACTGGTCGGCATCATAATCACGCTCTTCAGTTTCAGTATCTGTTTCTTCATCATACACATAATTTTCAGCTTCATAAATTACGAGAGGGAAATCATAACCGGTTGCATTTCCATTCCAGTAATTTGATGTTCCTGATTTAATTGATTTCTTTTTCTTATCTTTATTTTTACCATGACAAGTTGAAGTGAGTTCCGGTTCAAGAACGATGTAATATTTACCACCATGATTTTCAATGTTTCCTTTGAAACCATAATTATCATATTCGTCTTCAAGAGTATCCATAATCTGTTTGAGAAGTTTTTCAGCAGCGTTATTGTCTGTTCCATTCTCAAGATAAACAAGAATCTCGGAACCCTTATCATAAGTTTTCTGTACCCCCGGCATATTCTCAGCAACAGATACAGCTTCCATATTACGAGATGATTCTATTTCTGTTTTCATATTTATTCTCCTATTTGAAGTAACATTTTCTTTTCCATTCCAAAGATAATCAGGGTCAATTGCAACATCAAATCTATTACCGAGAGAAGGATTTATTCCCCAAACAAAACTATCAGAGTTTAGCTGCAAATCATCAATCCAGTAAGAATTAAATCCGCTCGGTTCTTCTTCTTCAGGATAAAGTTCAAATGCAAAACCGCTCGGAATTGCAAAAGCAGGTTTTTTAGAAGGAATCTCTTCAGCAATTGATTCAGCAATATCTTTGAGACCCTGTTTATAAAGACTAAGTGTATGACCAAAATCATGATGAAAATAATTTTCGCTGCACATCTCTATGAATTCTTTATCACTATCGCAATGATAAGTTTCATAAGCATCGTACCAGTTATCAGCATACTCCTTTTCAAGGTATTTAAGCCACTCGTTAAATCCTGTACGAGTATAGATTGTTCCATCATCGGCTAAGAGAAGAGGTTCTGTAAAACTAATTCCAATATCTCCAATTTTATTTTCTACTTCATCCATATCATCGCTTTGATATTCCCAGTTGCCATTTGATGATTTAATGGCATGAGAAGATTCAAGACAAAGTTTTTCAAAACCACTCATAGCATCCCAGTCGTTTTCAAACAAATCGTTGTTGTCTATGATGTTATAAACTTTTCTGAGTAAAGGAATATCATCTTTAAGAATTCTGTCTGTTACTGTTTTATGATTCTGTTCATCATTAAAGACGTAAGTACAGATTTCATCGAGTTTATTAAGTTCTTCCGGTGTAAGTTCTTCTTTTACCTTTTGATATCTTTTATCACTTTCATCAGGTTCGTAAAAACCACAAATTACTCCAAGAACAACTTCCATACCTTCACGTTCTGACTGAGATAAAGCTGCTGATTTAATTGGTGTTTTCATATCGTTCTCCTTTGCTGATGTAATTCCATGCTGTTCATTGTATTCATTCCATTGTTCTTCAGTACCTTCAACTTCACTTATAGCACCGTTAGAAGATATATCCCAAAAATCCATATAAATCTTATAATACTTTGGTGTTTTATGGTCTTTCTCAAAATATTCGAACATATCTTCATCACCTTCAAACTGGTCTTTGAAATCCGATGTTTTTACAAATTCATCAATATCTGCTTTCAATTCTGACCAAGTATAGAATCTTCCACCATCATCTTCATAAAGAGTTTCTTTAGATGATTTAATCTGTCTTGATGAATATACACTTTCTGGATTTTCTTTATATTTCATATCTATCTTCCTGTTATACTCTTTATAAGGATAAACTTTCAGGGTATTATCACTCATATGTCTTAACAGATATAATTCACCATCAGTATCTTCAAGTATCAGAACGGCTTCCGGATATGCTGTATCCCATCCTTTTAGATTTCTAATACCAGAACCATCAGCACGTTTCAGGTTTACTCCTAAATAATTATTGTGATAAAAAGTTTTGTAATCAACAAAACTATCACCAACTGTTAAGTTTGATGACGATTTAATCATATTCTTTTCCTTTAACGAATTCATGATTTCAGAACCATCGTTTAGTTTGTGATTATGTTTTTCAAACTCAAATTTACTTTCTTCAAATTCACTATAAGCATCTGGAGATTCTGTCAAAAGTTCGTTTAACGTATTCTCAACAAGTTCCATATCAGTATCTAAATCACCGGTAAGATACACATCTTTGCGATTAATCCAGATAAAAGATTTCGTATTAACTTCAAGTACCCATGAAGTTGTGTCATATTTCCATAAAGAAACATTTGCACAAAGTCCTTTTTCCAAATCTGACAATGATAATGCTGTTCCATCATCATAATAAATTTTAACAGAATCAAAATATGGACTTTTCTTAGAACGATAATAATAATCTAGTCCTGATTTAAACTTATGAGTATATGTTCTTATAAATTCTATCATATATTCATTGTGTTCTAATACTGATTTAATCTGTCGGTTATTTATAACTTCAAACCCTTCATCAAACCGTTTCTCGTATTCTTTCCAAGCATCATTGAGACCTTCAACAGAATCTGTATCTTTCAAATACCATTCTTCATTATAGCAAAACTCCTGAGCAGAATTGTAATCAGCTTGCGTAAGTCCGGGGAACATTTTGGTTAATTTGTCTAAATAATAATCTTTGTATTCTTTTCGTGTCTTCATAAATAAATATATAAACAAACGGACAGTAATCTGATACTGTCCGTCTTATATTAAATAAAATCCAAACTGTTGTTCACAAGATTCTGCCGTTCTTCAACAGTCATATCATTCCATTTCTTTTTTCCCTGAATTCCCATTTGTAGGAATATAGCCATTAATACTTGTTTGACTATGGCGTTTCCCGCCTGTTTATAAAGTTGGGTTGCTGAGTTTACTTTCGCAGCTTTATTGAAGTCATCATCTTTATAATTCATCAAACGCCAGCATTCTCTTTCTGTAAGTTTTCTAATACGATATGTCCGTGTCCTCGGTTTATCATTAGAGGATTTCCATATTTCCTGTATCGTTGATAATGCTTGTCGCAATAACCTAGACTCACCGCTGGCTTCCCACAAACAGGACACAATTTCTTCGATTGACGATGAATCTTCATGTGACAACTTCTGCACAAAACCATCAAATTCTCCACAGTATTGTTCTTCCAATTCTCGTCGATATGATGTACATCTAACTTTCCAGTCTTCCCACACTTCTCGCAACAAGTTTTCTTTAATATCACTTCGTTCATTTTCTGAGATGTTACATGACAATCTCGATAATTCCTCTCCGAATAATTCCCTTGTTTCAAGAATTTTTTTCGCATACATTCTCTGTTGCAATACTTCCTTCTGCAAAAAGCACCATAATCCTCTAATCGCCCACTCGCAAAACGAATTCGTTCCAATTGTTTTCCGCAATAAGCACAATACTTTACTAGTTCTTTTGGTTTTCTCATTCATAATCTCCTCGATTATATTTTTCTGTCCTTCCATTTCTTCATTCTCCACTCTAATCATTGGTTGATTTGTTCCACCAGTACCCATACAAGCCATGAGCGTCTGACAGATATTATTCTCATCATACACATTACCGGAACAGATATTTCTGCCTTCCATATGTGCCAAGACTTTCGGTTTATATTCTTCATTCATATAAATCTTCCCATTTCCGTTTGTCAGTATCGTATTAGCAATCCCATAAGGATTCTGTAGATACATCTCAGATATTGCCGAACCGTTCTTAGTATCATAAAACCGGATATTCTTTCCTTCAGTAACTTCAGCGGCTATCCTAGATTGTCTCCCTGACATTCTTCCTCCACCAGTATCTTAGGCTGAATATTTCCACCTGCACAAGTCGGAATAGTAGGACATAAACCATCTTGGTCATATATCCTGTTGGCACTTTCAAAAGTGTTATCCATTGTGTAGTCCATGTATCCTATTATTTTTACTTCCATAGTCCTTACCTTTAATATTAGAATTTTCAGCAATATCATCATTCTCTTCTTCCAAGAGTAGAATATCCAAGAAAGATAATGTTGTGAGTGTAGGACAGATTTCAGGTTCTCTCGCACCCCAAGAATGAATATCTGAGTATCTTGCTTTTACGGTATGCTTTTCATATCCGCTGCGAATCTGTTTACCAAACTCATTCCTTTCCTGTCTCAACAATTTCATCTTCTTCCTCAATTATATATGGCATGTGACCGCCACCGGCATTTGCTGTCAATGTAGGACTATTTCCGTCTGCTCCATAAATAGAATATGCGTAACCCTGAATATTCTTATCATTGAGATTTCCATAGAATATAATATTATCAGTCTTCTTTTCCATCTTCTTCTACCAGATACCAAGGTTGCAGAACAGTACTGATTGTAACGCTGACGGAATCGGAACTATAAACCCTATCCTGATTATAATACTGAGTTCCACCATTGCTAACCTTTTCTCCAAGTCCACCAAGCATTACCGGTTCTAAATCATTCATCTTCATCAACTTCTTCAATCACAGCGTTCGAACAATATGTTCCAAGACCTTTCCAATCTCTTGCAAGAAGAGTCATAGCCACATCAGTTTCCTTTATAAATCTTGTTCCAACATCTCCGAGAAAGCAAGTCATTACAAATTTATTTTCAGATATATCATTCATCTTCTTCCTCAACCAAAACACCGTTAGCATTATCCCGGTCCATTCCTTTATAGTACCCGCTGATGATTGTGGTGGCAATATCAGGATTAATATCTTTAATGAACATATCGTTGCAGCTCAGAAACTTCCCATTCTGTTTCTTACCCATCGTAACCGGAACATTCATTTTCTTCCACCATGATAAGATATGTATAACCACCAACATGACCTTGTGGTTGGGAATTAAGACAAGGTGCGATAGAATCTATGTAATAGACTCTATTCCCTTGCTTATATTGTCTACCCCACAGAGTATCAAAACCTGTTATTACTACCGGAGTTAAATCATTCATTTTCTTCCACCAGAATATCGGCAATGCCACCCTTACTTGCTGTTATAGTTTTACAGATGCCATTTACAGAAAATACCGAACCATCATAACCATCATGAAGTCCATAAACATTTCCGAGATAAATAGTATCTATGATATTCTTTTCATTACTTAAGTTTTCCATCATCAATAAGCTGCCGAATTAATTTATCAGCTTTTTCCGATTTGATAAAATATTTTTCATCTACTTTTTCTTTTTCCAAAAAATCTTTCATAACATATTGCAAAGGAATCTTTTTAGGAAATTCAAAATCAACATAGGAATCAGAAAGAATAGATACACAAAAACATCTTTCTCTGTTCTGAGGAATACCATAATCTTTTGCGTTCAAATCCTGCCAGTGATTGAAATATCCAAGACTCTCAAGGAAGTCTAACCACTTCTGGAATTCAGGCATATTCTGTTCTGAATGTACCATGCCTACATTTTCCATAAGAAGAATATCAGGAAGACCATATTTAGAATCTTTATCGGCAAGTTCTTTACATTCTTGTAAAATTCTACGAACTTCCCATAAAAGAGCAGAACGAGTTCCTGAACCCTCTTTCATTCCTTCCATTTTTCCAGCTACACTTAAATCAGTACAAGGATACGAATATGTGAGTACATAATTATATTTGTCTTTTTCAATGACATTCAAATCTGTACCATGAAAATTACAAATATCAATTGTTGGAAAATTAGTACCATGAATAGCGTTATAACTTGCAATAGCATATTTATCAAATTCTACGCATTTATAGATTTCAAAATCTGCTCCTATATCACGCATTGCCATCTCTTGACTTCCGATACCGGAGAAAAAAGTACACAACCTGATTTTTTTATTAAGTTTTGGTTGTGGTAAATCAAATAAAAAATTCATAAAAATTTACTCCTTTAATTATCTAAATATCGCCATACATAACCATGATGCTGACTTCTTATTCCTTTACAAGCTTCATTTATATGAGGCATTGTTGCTATTCCAGCACGTTCAATATCACCTGATGTTTCCCATATCTTTATAAGATTCATATTCAAATCATACTGAGCAACTCGTTTGCATCTTTTTACCAATCTATGATGATACGCATGTAAGACATTTTCTTGATTAGTACACCATTCTAAATTAGTTACACAATTATTTTGTTTATTTCCATCAATATGATTAACATAAGGTTTATTTTTCGGATTCGGAATAAATGCCTCTGCAACTAATCTATGTGCTTTCTCACTTCTATGCTTTTTATTATAAGTTATCTGATATTCTATATAGCCATTACGACCTACCACTTTTGAAAGTAAACGTTCTTTAATTAACCAAGGTTTACCATTATGATAACAATATCTTTCTGTAGATTTCAGATTTCCAAGATTACTAATTAGATAAGCACCTTCATATCTAGGAATTACTTTCCACACTTCTTCCAAAATAATTTACTCCTATATTTAATATTAGAAAAACCACAGGAATTACCCTGTGGTTTTCAATATTATTCATTCAAAGCATCTTCATAATGCTCAGCAACCTGTTTAGCCGCTTCTTTTCTTGTGTTGAGATTGAACATCTTATCAATCGTATCACCACGAGAACCGAATTCCTTTACATACTTTCTTGCCTCAACCGTTACAAGATTCAGCCAAGCCTTTAATGCAAGTTCCTTATTATATGTACCATTCTTAATCTTTTTCTTGAGATTGGTAATAACAGGAGTTGTCATCTGACGATAAAGGTCTCCATCATTCACAGTACAGAGAGCAAGTTCATCAGCAGCAATAGAATCTACTTCACCACTCTTTGCAGATGTGATTTTACGAGAAGACTGTATTTTATTTTTAAGTAAAAGATTCTTAGCAATACTATACCATCTACTCTGACTTTCATTATATTCATCAAGAGTTTCAATAGCATTTTCAAGAAGACGAATATCATATTCGTTGATTGTGCCATCCCTATCGAAATAATCATAAACCATTACAATATCACGCTCTGCTTCCAAAATAGCGTCTTCTTTAGTTATAGGTGCAACTGAAGATTTAATCTGTTTTGAATTTTTAATAGACATACCATTTACCTTTTCATATGTAGGGTCAGAATCAAACTCTTCCGGGAAATCAACACCGATTGTAATACAGTCTGTAAGGGCATCAGCCATCACACCATATTCAGTTCCTTTTTCACCCCACTTATCAAGGAAAGAATCTATTTCACTCATGAAGATATCATCTCCATAAATGGCAAGCTGCACACGACCGTTATCACGCCAAACATCATCAGCCATACCCTGTAATTCTTCAAGAACGTTGATATCTTTAGAATTATTCTTATCACCCCAGAACGTACAAGTATAAACAGAGACACCATAATCATTTCCATCATAGAATTCTTCAACAGCAGTATGACCAAGTTTCTTTGCAATACAGTTCTCAACAATACGGTCAAATTCGGCAGACATTTCATTAAAAACATCACCGTCTTTATTCCAGTCAAATTCCTTACCACCGGTCATATCAGACCAGTTTTCTTCAAATAAATCAATATGGGTGTTAATATCCACACCAATTAATATTCTATCTGGATTATCATAGTATCCCATAATTATTTCTCCTTAGTTTGTTCTGTAAATGTAATACCATTCACCGTTGTATTCAGTTTCGTTTTCAACACCATCGTAAGAAGCAAGTGCTCCACCACGACCGTCATTCAGTTTTATCTGCTCAATGATTGTATCAATATCGAGAAGATTATGTTCTTTTACAACATCTCTGAAAGATTCGTCACCGAAATTGTCTTTGTACCATTCAACAGCATCTTCGTTATCAATATACCATGTTTTGTATCTGTCCTGTAAATCCCATTCATCTACAGTACATTGTTCATGGTCAGGTTCTCCATCTTCACCAGTTTCAAAATCTTCATCGCTGATAAGGTTGTTATTATAACATTCCTCAACAAGACGATTTCCAAATTCCCAGTTACTTTCATTAAGGAATTCACCGGCAAGATAATCAGCTTCTTCTTCAAGAGCAGATTCAAACCATCTCGAATCGATTGCATTATCCAGAATCCAAGTCTGGAACCAGTCTGAGAAACTTTCAAGTCCAAGGTCATCAATAAGATTTTCTTCACTTGTCTTAAATTCTTCATCAGCTTCGTCATCTGTATAAACAGCGTATTCAGCACCATTTACTCCATAATGACCATATCCATCGTCATATACATCTTCAGCAGTAACTTCATTACCGTTTTCATTAAGCCACTGTACGAGTGCTTCAATTTTTTCGTCTTCCATGCTAAACTCCTTAAAAGGTCTAATTTACTATGTATTATAATACTTAGTAAAATAAAGTCAAGATTTATTTGAATAATTTTTTTACACTTCTATCTGAAGGATATTTAACAAGAGAATTCTTAATTGCTTTTGTACTTGGGAATCTGTTTTTAAGATTTACAGAACTCGCAAGTGGGAATGTCTTTGATTTGTCAGCGAGGTGTAGAGAATTAAACATTGCTGCAATCCAATCGTTATTAGGGTTTTTCTGATAAGCCTCTTCAATTGCAGAAGTAATCTGTTCACGAAGTCCTTTCTCAAGGTCAAGAACTGACTGAGTAAGGTCCGGAGCATTATCTACAGTATACATTCCAAGACATTGTGGAACTGCCGGAAATCCCACACAATCCCAGCTTACAGCCAAATAAGTATCTTCTCGTACATTTGTAAGTCCATTTCCAATATCATCCAAATCACCAAATCCACGTGAACTGTTACCAATAGCACCTGTCTTAGCAAGCGAATAAATAGTTAAACCCACAGGTGTATCCATAAGGTCAATATCACCAGCAATCAAATTGTTTTCATCAACATGGAAATCATTTACACGAATTGCTGTGTTACAAAGTTTTACTTCAGAATCATCTCTGTGCTGGTCTTCACCCCAGAAACAATGATTATCCAAAGCAGCTTTAATAAACGGATTTTCATGAATCATCTCCCAAAGATGTTTACTGAAAATCATATTATTCAATGTAGGAATATCATAATAAGCGAGCGGTTTATTCTTCCAAGAATAAAGAACACCGTTTCCTTCTGTAGTTGGTTTATAACCCTGAGCAACATTATCCTCAGTCTTGTAAACAGATGATTTTATAAGTTTCTGACAACTTCCTGTACTATCAAAATAATTTTTTGTATTAAAGAATGAACCTTTAATCCAGACGTTATGTTGATTCATATATTAATATCTCCTTAATTTCTGAGTATATTAAAATATATAAATCAACAACAATAAATCCTTCTTGCTAAGATAGTTTTATCTTCAGAAATAAGCGGCTCTAACACAATTTCTCTATAAGGTTCTTTATTTATAATTTTAATCTCCGGTTCTTTTTCTTCTTCAGATTCTCTGAAAACATAATCAAGCCAGTTAAAGTTACCTTTTGGGTAATTTTTCTTCTTCCTGATTTCATCTTCTCTCTTTGGAAGAACTGAGATTTTCTTAATGTCTGAAACCGGATTTACAACTAAATCATTCATCATAATATATAATCGGCAAGTTCAGCAGAAAGTTTAACACAAGGTAATTTTGTGTATATACCAAATCCGTTTACCCCGCAGATTTTGTTAACATGTTCTTTTGAAAGCAATTTTCCACCCCTCACATCAAATCCGAGTTTATTTATCTTTTCCCATTCAAAACATGTAAGTTCAGTATCAGATGTAATATAAACCCAATGGTCTAAGCTGCGTTTAATCAGTTCTTTCTTAAAGGCTGAAAAACTTTTTGGTTTTTCAATCACAAAAACACCCTTTTCTTTCAATTCTTTCTCAAAAGCATAAACATCAGGAATTTCAAAAGCATAAAGACTTATAGTTGCCTTACTGTTTCCTGAAAAATAAACTTCCACCCGGTCGGTAAAAAGATTGAATTCTTTAATCATATTTTTACCGCCACCGTTCATTGCTTTCTGATAGATATCTGTTTTAAATTTTTCCCATTCGGTTTCCATATCTGCTCCTTTATGTATTCATTATAACAATCAATAAAATATTTTGTCAATAATAAATTTTGTTTGACATAGATTTTACTATCTGTTATAATCATATACAGATAGGAGCAGACCATGAATTATTACATTGTAAGAATAACTGTTGACGGAGATTACGAAAGATATCCAACTATTTATTTTACTAAAGAAGCGGCTCAGAAATCTTGTGACTGGAACAACAAAATGTATTCTGGTTATTTTAAGGTTGTCGAAGAAACAAGGAGATAATTATGAATATCAAGAAGATTATGAAAATTGCACAATCTGGTGAACCAAACAGAACTGTTGATTTCAATTATCTCAAAGAGTTTGTTTTTGAAGAATATGAACCTTGTTTCTGTTTCTTTGTTCTTAAAAAGAGAAAGACCTTTGCAGCTCTAATCTGGTGCAAAGGTTTTAAACTCGTAAAAGGATTTCCTTATGAAGGAGATTATCTCTGGTTCGGAAAATGTCTCATTGCAAAATCAGCAAGAAACATTCTCAAACCATTCGGTAAACTAATTATAAACGACTTTACAATCGCTAACTTCAAAAAAATTCTTAATGAATTTTAGTTTCCCGGAAACATCTTTTTCCACAATTCAATACATCCTTTTTTACCAAGTTCAGGGAAAGTAAGATTTACAAAAGTATCATGGAAATCAACAAGGTCTCCACCTTCATTCTGAAGTGCTTCTGAAAGTTTCTGTTTTACATCGTCACTCAATGTTGAATTTTTAACAGCTTTTAATGCAACCATAGAATAACCTGAACAAACCGGGGTTAATTCTTGAAGTTCTGCTACAACAACTGAAACAATGCTCTCATCTGCTACAATTTCTTTATTTGCTTTTACAAAGAAACCATGGTTCTTAAAACTGAGTGCCTCTTCTTTATCAAAAGTATTTGAAACAAGTTTAAGCATAGAACCACGCTTTTCATAAATTTCATAGCAAGAACGTACAACCCTTTCATTAGTTGCATAATCACGAAGTTCCGGAAGGATGGAATCAAAGAGATAATCCCAGCAACGATTATCATCAAAATAATTATCTCCAAGAAGGTCGATAATGTAACCCTTTATATCATCACCATTAATTGTATACTTACCAGAGTCTTCATCATAAACAAGAGAATCGTCTTTCTTGTCCATAAGTTCAAGACCAAGTTTCTCAACTTCATCAGTACGTCTTTCATTTTCTTCTTTGGACATCTCTTCTTCTTCATTTACATCTTTAACAAGTTTCGCTGACTTCTGAATGTATTTATCAATGAGTGAAGATTTAACGATATTCTGTTCTGGATTCTCGTAGAATCTCACAGAGAACTGTCCTATCTGAACTTGAACATCCTCTTCGTCAGCAATTTCAAGAATACGCTGCTCATCTTCGTAAGTAATAATATCCTGACAATTTATTGTATCTCCGGCTGGTTCTGTTCCAAAATAATCAGCAGCTTTAGTTACAGCCTTATCCACAGATGATTTTAACACACCGCTTTGTTTCCAACGTTCTACCATTTTTTCAGCCTCTTTTTCAGATTTACCAGCAAGTTCAAGTTCAATCATCGCCTGTTTATCATTTATCTGTCCAAGACAGAGTTCATTCTTAATATCACCAATCTTTGAAGATTCAATATCTGTTGATGATTTAGTTACAGAACTACCAATAAACTTCTTAAATCCTTTATTAAAATCATCTTCGCTCATAACAGCATAATCGTTGTAAATATCAAAGTAATCTTCCAGAGCTGCTCTGAAGTCAGCATCATTTTCAAAAGTACTTCTGAGTTCTTCTACATCTTCTCCCTCTTCTTCAGAGATACCAAAACACTCAGCAGCTGATGTTTCTGATTTAATTGGTTTGCGAGAATTACTAATAGGAACTACAATACCATCAATATCCTCTGCTAAATCATTAGCATCTTCTAAGGTCATATTAAAACCAACAGTTCCACCATAATTATCAAGCACATTATAATGTTTAGACTCTTCTTTTTCCTGTATAGAAGAGTTAATTCCTTTTGTTCTCAATGCGTCTTTAGCTTTCCATATCATATCTTCAATAGCCATATCAGAACCTCTTTCGATATTCTGTGCAATGAAACGAATTATATCAAAATAGAACTGTCTTTCCCTAGAACCTTTTGGTGATTTGTATAAAAATCCAAATTCGTCATTTATCATCTTTACAATTTGAAGATAATCTCTACCGATGTTATCTGTATCAACATCAATTTTACTGAATGTATCTTCTTTCCAACATGCCTGTTTAAGAAGTTTAGCCAAGACACCTTTTATAGTATCAGCATAATCTGTAGAACCATTCTGTTTAATAGCATATCGGTCAACAGAATCCCCTGTATCGATAACTTCTACAGTATTTTTACCACCACGAGTAGTTGCTCTAAAAACAATATCATTCATAAGATTTCTCCTATATGCGTATGCGTAATATAAAATATATAAGAAATTAGAAGAGATAACGAGAGAAGTCTTTCAATCTTCCAATCTTTTTATACTCTTCATACACTGGACCCCATATATTTACGCATTTCTTATACTCATTCGGAAGATACAGGTACATCATCTCCAAATCCTGCTGAAGATTAAGATTATAAGGACAACCACAGCAACCTGTTCTTTCGAGATTGTAAGGCGGCATATATATAGGACTTAATTCAACATTATATTTTTCAATGAAAGTTTTCATGAAAGAATCATCTACAACAATCAGAGGGTGAAATTTCTTGAGTTCCTTACACTTATCATCAGCAAAAATAGTACAACCCTTTATCTCGGCTCTTAGTCCACCTTCACTTGCTCTCATTCCGGTTATAGTTTTATTGTTTTCTTCACAATATCTCTGACCAACTTCTTTCTTCAGCTTGAAACAACATTTGTTTGAAACTTTAAGTTTGAAATCTTCGGTAAACTGATATCGTAATCTTTTAGGACATGCAAACTTCAAATCTTCACGATTAAGATATTTTACTACGCTCTTTGACATTCCGCTATTCTGATAAACAGAAAGGTATAGAGAGTGTTCTTTACTCTTAAAAGGATATCCAACTTCATTCAGCATCTGTTTTATATTTACACCTGAATTTACAATGATTATACGATTATCCTTTTCTGCAAGTTTCTTTACGAAATCAGAAACAAGTTTATATTCTATTCCTGTATTAAAATAAACTCTAGGTATTCCATTTCCGGGAACAGCCAAATCTACAAGATGATGTAAAACTGTAGAATCCTTTCCACCAGAGAAAGAAATATAACTTTTGTTTTCGAGGTCGTAATTGTTATAAATACTTTGTATCTTTGTAATACGGTCAGATAATTGAAATTCAAAATCTGTCATTATTTCTGCCTTATGTATTTCTGCATATCAAGATAATAATTAATTTTGTCTTTTCTCATTTTTACTCCTTTTCCTTCTGTTTGAGGCATTTATTTTAGCAGTTTCTTTTCTGTAACAACCACAAGATTTTGTATAGCCATTGATTAAAGCAGATTCTTCAATTGTACATTCGGCTCCACAGTCACATTTACACAACCAAATTTCTTTATTATTCTTATCTTTTTTCTCAATTCTTTCAATTGCCGTTAACCGATTGAATTTTCTACCTTGTATAAATAAATCTTTATTTTTGCGTCTAATTTCAAAACGATTTGTTCTTTTATGAGCTACTTGTAATTCTCCTTTATATTCTTGTATTTGATGTTTTAATTTATGGTCTATAATATATTTATTTCTAGCCCCAAGACCTTCTTTTTGTGTACTAAATGTTCCTATATTTATAACTTTATCATTAACAGATATCGAAACCATCCACCTACCTGACGACTGTAAAAATAAACCAGTATATCCACTTTTATTATTTCTATTTTTAGATAAATGTGTATTTTGTGTAAGATAATCCACCCATCTGCAATTAGAAGGTTTGTAATCTTCGTCAGAATTAATTCTATCTATTGTTAATAAATTTCTTCCATTTTCATCGGGCATATATTTATAGCCATTATTCAAACTCCAATTGTAAAAATTTTCAAAATCAAGCCACTCATCACATATTCTAATCCCTTTTTCCCCATACTTTTTATAATTTTGAGAATTTGGATTAAGACACCTTTGCTTTATTGCACTCCAAATAATTCTTAGTTTATTTCTTATAAAGATTCTTTCAGATTCCGGTTTTCTATTTGCGTATGCTTTACCTTTTACTGTCCTATCTGACATATCCATTCCTTTACCTTCTCCTGAATAGGTTTCTCATGATTTGGAAGTTCATTCTTCAAAGAAGATATGAAATCAAGAGTAATGGTTTCTTTCTTAATACTTGTTGCAAAATTCTCCACACTCTGGTCAATTTCCTTTCTGATTTGACCATTATGATTAAACTTCTGCTCAATGTTTACCGGAACCCAATAATCATCTTCATGCGTTCCTTCCAAATCAACAATATAGACACCTGTAACATAATCTTCAAAATCAACAGTCTGTCTTGTAAGACAACCAGAGTTTACAACGATTCTTCCTTTTTCATGAAAATAAAAATTCTTGTGATAGTCACCGGTAAATATTCTCTTAGCTTTAGGAAACTTCTCAAGCAGCGACTGCGGTGTTTCACAATCAATAAATTCATTCTTCTCATCAAAAGGAATACAAAGAGTATGCTTAAAGATATTTACAGAATCACCATAATCTTCAATATCAAAATTACAACCCTTAATCTTACTTTCCGGACCAGACATATCAAGAACACATTTTGACTTGAATGTTACACCAATCGCTGAACGATAGAGATTCGAGCTACTATGAAATTTGAGGTCATGATTACCGGCAAAAATAAAGAACAGAATTCCATAATTATAAAGTTCCTGTGCCAAATCCTGAACAAGTTGAATACATTCGAACGAGGCAACTTCATCATTGTGATAAAGGTCTCCACCAACATAAACAGCTTTAACTTTGTGTTTAATAGCGATTTCTTTAATTTTATTCAAAGCATCTTTCTGAATCTGCATCCACTCAGAAGGTGTTGCATCTACGCAGCTCGGCACTGTATATCTCAAATGCCAGTCAGCAGTACTAAGAATATTATATGACATTTATTGCTCCTTAATCAGCATGTTTAAGAATCTCTCTTAAAACAAAAATAGTTATCGGAATGGAAATAATAAATCCGATAATAAATCCAATTATAAATAATTTCATTTCTTCAAAGCCAGAATCTGAACACTCTCTCCACAATAAGGACACTTGCGAAAAATCTGAATAGGTGTAATGTGTTTCTTTTTACATACTTTGAAAATATTTACACCGTTCGAACTTTTACCAAGACAACTTACCTTGGATACTTCACCTTTTCCGTTTGGGACTTCCTGCCATTTACAACTCATTTCAGATTTGCATACATCATCAACATTGTATACTCAGCCTTAAGTATATCAAGATAAGTGTTGCTGAGTGTTTTTATTTCGTCATCTGAATAGCCAATATTATTAAGCCACTTATTAAATTCTTTCATAGTTGTAATCCTTTGTTATGTTATATTTACCAAGCGACAAATCATTTAATCTTTTATCTGCTTTAATCTTTTTAAGCACTAATATATCTGGTTTATTTAAATGTATACAATATCGTCTTCCCTCTTCTTCGGGTACTTTAATAATTTCTAATGTTCCCAGCATTAAATTTTAACTCCTATTTTAATATTAGAAAATTATAATTCTTCCATGTCAGCCTGAAGAAGACTGTCTCCAAAAGACTTGTATTCGTCAGTATCATACTCTTCTTCTTCAAAACCGATACTCGAAAAGAAACCATCATCCGGGATTTCCAGTTTCTCGGTTTCTTTTTCAATCATCATTGTTTCATATTGAACATGTTCTCTTGTGTACAACAGGAAACTTGCTCCGGCTACACCATCGGAACAATCCTTAAACCATACAGGCTCATTAGGGTTTGTATTGTTAGGATGGTCTACATAATTAGTGGCGAGGTCTTTTGTAAGATTTAACAATTCATGTTCCCAGACTTTATAATACGGTAATTTGTATCTTCCCATCTTTGCAAAGTTCAACATTACCATATATGGGATAGGGTCTTTATCTACCGATAGATAATCGCTGCACTCATTACCAAAAATCTTTTTACACTGAGGAATAAGAAAGTCCTTTGCGTAATGGTCTCCGGAAATAAACTTGAAATTTACACCGTTATCTCGCATATAAAGAATCAGTTGAAGTATCTTTTCTTGGTCAATCTGGTTATCAGGAATATTTTTATTCATAAACATTCGAATAGTAAGAACAGTTCTTATTGTGCGGTCTTCAATGTCATAATATAATGCTGAGAAACCGGTATGGTCATGTTTCTGTGAAGCATCGACATGCAGATAAACATTCTCACCATGATAATGTTCAAGAGCTATGTCAGGATTCCAGATGTCGCTTGGAGATGTATAATCATAAATACCAATACAAGGAATATCATCGTGGAATGGTTTTCTGATATTCTTATCCCAAATCTTCGCAACAACCTTTGCGTTCATATATTTATTAGTACCGGTCATAACTTTACCGGACATGTTCGCAAGAGAGAATATAAGGTCTTCTTCATAAAACTTACGGATGGAAACCGGGACCATCTCAATCAGGTCTTTATGTTCTTCAAGGAAGTCATCTAAAGTCATACCGTAAGTTTCGTTTACTCTGTTACGGATTGATTCATCAACCATATCAACAATGAAAGGTTCAATATCACCGTTACCAATAAACACAGGGAACTTTTCTTTGCTGAAGTTTTTAGGGTTAGCTTCGTAAACACTTGCCTCCATGATAACTGTATCACCATCTTTCTTTGCTTTCTCAAGTTCAAGAGCAACGAAAGAAGACGAAGTTGTTGAAGATGAGATAATACCGGTAAACCCACCCCACACACCTTTTGTATTACTATATGTCATTACAGAACGCTGACGCATTTCCTGAAACATCTTCTGTACTTCTTCAACTTCAGTTCCCTTTGCAACCTTACGAACGTTTGCCTCATCAAGAATACAACCAAGCATATCTTCACCAATAATGTGAGATACGTTCGAACCGGAAAGAACTGTACAGAATGGGAACTCAAGAACTGATTCTTTATCCTTTCGTTTTACATCAGGCAATTGCCAGTAAGGTGTCTTATCAATAATCTTCATCAATCCTTTAAGACCGGTTGATTCGGATTTGCTCATTGTATAAGACAGCCAGAATATCTTTGGAATAGTTGACGCAGAAAGATTAAACAAGCAGGGGAAATTTCTCCAGCAGCTCATCTCATATAAAACTCTGTCTACAAGAATACGGGTACCATAAGACTTACCTGTTCGAGATGCTCCGGTACAAATGAACTTTCTTTTGGGTACAGTCATACCGAGTTCATTTGTGTAAGTTGCATGACTGAATTCTTTGATAAACTCTGCTACATAAGGGCGAATAACATCCACTTCATCTCCGAGATAAAATTCGCTCGTAAGCCACTCTTCAATTGGAACAATAGGTCTAATTAGTTCTGCTTTAGCCATAATAAAATATATAAAGATTCTGCTAAAGTATTTTTCATAATAACAGATAATAAAGTATAAACACTTTACAAACTATTTATTGTGTATTATAATACTTAGTATAAAGTGGGAGGAGCAAATATGACAAACTTTATGAAGATTATTTTAGTTGTAGTGGCTGGGATTGCCGGTATTCTCGCAATCATCTTTTCTGAAAAGTATCTTGATTTCAGTGCAAAGAAAGAACTTTTCAAATCGAACGTGGCTTATAACTTCAGCTGCGTATGCGGAATTGTTGCTGTTCTGAGCATATTAATTCTTGTTATTTTAGGGTAAGGAGATTTCATGAGAATGAATGAACTTACGGATAGTGAAAGAGATTTCCTAGACCGTGTAAACATCGTGAATCAAAAGTATTGTAAAGACCCTGAACAATCCTTATGGAATGTATGTAAGGGTTATTTGAACAATGAGTTCAATTCTCATCTTCTGGATTTCACAGATGATGGAATTGAATCTATTTTGAAAAAGGTAAACTCAAACAGCAAACCAATTGTAAGAATATCTGCTGTGAAACCTTCGGGCAATAAGGAGAAAAAATCAACTATTGCCCTTTTCTGAGAGGACAATTATGAAACTTAAATTTCAGAACGCAAACGGCATTTTCGTTCTTGACGTAAATATTACCGAAGACGGACTTATGTATACCAATAAGGGTGTACTGGTTGGAAATGTAAATCTTAAAGAATTTTCAGATGCTCTGGAAGTTTTTAAGACAGCATATGGAGATAAACCTGCTCCACAGGATTATGATGTAGACTGGGATTATGTTTATGCTTGATTTAAAAAAAGCCATACTGAAAAGTATGGCTTTTATTTTAGAACAAATCCAATTCCTTTTTAATCTGCATGACCTCTTCTTCAGTAAGTTCTCCGGGGTCATTCTTATTAAAATCTTCACAGATATTTACAACTTCAACTTTCAATCCAACAGAAGAAAGATTCATTCCTAGATGTCTTGCTTTATCCTGAGCTGCCGGTTCGTTATCAAAAGCTACAAACACTTTCTTAAAACGTCTCTTAAGAAAGAGTTCCTGTTCACGAGTTACACTAGTTCCTAAACTACATATGCAATTATCGTTTACACGTAAAACATCCATCGGTCCTTCAACGAGAATAACTTCATCTTTAAAACAATTATCGAGATTAAAGAAAATTTCCTTACTGTTGATTACAGATTGTTCGATACTCAGGTTTTTATATCGTGGTATCTTGTTTGCATCAATGTAATCTCTTGGAAGAATCGAACGACCAGTCCAAGATACAAGAATGTGATTGTAATAAATCGGAATCAAAATCCTGTATGACCAAGTTCCACAGATTCCACCACCACGAATGTGAAACTTTCGCTGCAGATAATTTACATCAAATCCACGTTGTTCAAGATATTCTTTTTCATTCTGTTCAAGTTTATAATATCCGGGAAGTTCAAGGTCATGACCTTTAGCTACTCTTTCTGGTGCTTTCTCATCTGTAATGTATTCATATCCTTTCAGCGTATTCTTTACTTCAGATGGACTGACATTCATTATTTTGGAAAGAGCATCAACATAATAATGTGAACCACATCGGAAACAGGTATATCGCACTTCTATCCGGTTAAAACCACCGTTGAAGTGAGTATCAGGTGGATTTCTACAGAACTTACAGTTTATATGTATCCAATTGCGAGGTAAATCATCTCTATGGGGAATATGTAAATCATCAAATAATCTCTTAAAATCTATAGCCATAAGATTCTACCTCGTTTTTAATTGTCCTAATTTCCATTCATCACCCTCAGGTGGTTCTTTTCTAAAAACAGAAATAACACCATTATTATAACATCTCGTACCTTTCTTAGATTCGGATATTTTTATACATGCTTCTTTTGATATCTTTTTGCCTTTACTACTCATAGAAATCTTTTTCTTTGTTTCTTCAGAAACAGCATGACCTTTATGAGATTCTGATAATTTATGTCTTATTTCATCTGAAAAATATTTACCTTTCATAGGACTTGGTTTACCTTTAAGAGCTTTAGAAAGTTTTTCTTTTGTTTCTGCCGACATAAGGTATCCAATATGATGTTTTCCTTTATTAGCCAAACTAATTTTATTTTTAGTTTCTTGCGAAAGAACATGTCCTTTCAATTTGTTAGAAATTTTTATTTTTATTTTGTCAGAGCGAGGACCTCTTTTTAATCCCTTTTGCCAATCAGACATTTTCTTTCTAGTTTCTTCAGAAAATTTCTTTCCTTTTATTGGACTTACTTTACCTTTATTAGCCTTAGAAATCTTTTTCTTTGTTTCTTCAGAAACAGCATGACCTTTTAGAGATTCACTGATTCTTTTTCTACATTCTGGTCCTAAATCACCACCATCTCCACCAATAGAAATATTATATCCATATTTTTCATCAGTAGATTTATAAAGTTGGATTAAAAATATTTCCCAATAGTTCCTATCATAAGTTTCTTTAATAATTTCAAACGAAAAATTTTCATATCCATATTTGTTAAAAGCTCTGTATAAAAGAGATTTATTTTTTCTATTTCTTTCAAGATGTTGTTTCCATCTCGAAAAAATATCTTTAGATTGTCCGATATAAATTTTATGATTTATAAGATTCTCAATTTTATAAATACCTGATATAACAACATCAGGGTTGTTTTTTATTTCTTCATAAAAAAAACTTTTGTATAAATTTCTAGTATTAGAACTAGGCATGAGCGATACCTCCAATATCGTTTATGTTATAAGGTTAGAAATATTAACGGTATTTCTAACCTTTTTTTTTCATTATATCACAATATATTAAATATACCATAGTATTCTAATACTAGAAAAACAATAAATTTACCCTAAAAACATCAAAAAGTGTAAACCCCTAATATGAATTATATACCTAAAATATATCTTAAATATCAAATAATAATCTTGAAATATTAAAAATAAAGATAAAATACATATAAATTTTAAGAAATTTAAAATTTGAGAATTTACCGGCCGCAAAAAAGAGTCAGAATTATCAAAAATTCTGACTCTTACAATAAGTATTGAGTAATTATATGACTTGTTTTTTTTTATATTAGGATTTCTTTTTAATAATTACAATCTTTTTCTTAGGTTGTTGAAGTGGTTGATTATAAGAATTAAATTGTTTATCGTAAGCAGCTTTGGCTTTCTGTAAAGCGATTTCATCTTCATTATGATTATGATATGTGTTTTTTGGTTTATAGTTTGGATTTCTATATTTATTTAATTTTGTATACACATTTTTAAGTTCAGTTTTACATTCTTCATAACTGTTTATAATTTTACCGATATAAATCTTCTGGTTCTTAAGTTTTTGTTGAAGATGATAAAATTCTTTCTTAAGCTGACGAATATAAGTATTCTTATTGCATGTCAGGAGAATACCAAGTAAGTATAGTTTTTCTTTATCATCTCTTTTAGAATCAAGAATCTGCTGAGCAACCGAAACTATCGAACTCATATCTTCCGGTTTAACATTATAACCATATTCTAAGAGAGGTTTAGGGTCCGTTTCAGGAACTTCAGCATTGTAAAGTTGTATCTGAGTAATTAATGCTTCTTTTTCTGCCGGAGTGTAATAAGGATATTTCATAAAATGCTCCTGTAAATGCTATTTTTAGCAATTTTCTAATATTAAAGTATGATTAATACTAGACAATATTTGTTTTGTGGTTTATATATTATCAAGCGAGATAAGTTTTATCTCTTAGTAAATTCTCAACATTAAAATTCTAAGAAAATGTCGGAACCTAATATTAATAATAGATTATCTTCTCATAAAAAATCAAGCCCCATAAGATTTACAAGAATAACTGATACAAAAACTCTTGTAAAAGATAATGATTTACTTGGAAATACAGAAGTATTCCGTACATATTCTGAGAATTATGTAGATGCAGCTCAGCATACTATCCTTGTTATGGAATATAAGGGTTCAAAACCAATGCGTGTATGCAGTACTGATGTACTAAGACCTTATGAATCTGATTTTAAGAGCATGATAAACATTATGCGTGTTTATAAAGAGTTTCCAATTATTGAATGTGGTAAATCTTCGATACGCAGAGATGTTTTAATTGTTGATATTGATGGAAGTTATGAACTTTATGACCTTTGGAATGTATTGACGGGAATTAAAGACCTTCCTGAATGTGTTCTGACACAGAATAAAAGTACCGGTCACTGGCAGATACAGTTTTATCTTAATAAACCTATATACACATCATATCTGACGTTTAAATACAATGAAAGCGGCAAGAGAAGACCTGAAATCGATAAAGATAAGGGTATGCAGAAAAGATATATGTATTGCCTGAAGAGACTTGCCAAATATTTCGGTAATTATTTTGAAGAATCTGATATGAACTTTCAGGGTAATCTTTGCCGTAATCCTTGGAATGTTGGACAGGATAATTGTGTTACAATTCGTAACGGAAAGATTAGAGCCTTGAGAGAATGTAGACCAGAAGGCTCAACTTTTGAAACAATTGAGAAATTTCTTGATAAAAACAATGTTGAATTAAGAAAAAACGTAAATCTTGACATGCCTGAGATTGAAATAAAGAGTGAAGGCAGCAGACATAAACTCGAAATGCAATTCGCAAGAGACTTTATGTGGAATAGTATGAGAGATGGTTATACTCCAACTGAGAATGAACTTGCTGAGTATCTTATTTCAATCAAGGAAGATATTGCCGGGATGTGTTTAAAAGAATCACATTCGGATTCTGAAATACTTTCTCAGGTAACATCATTTCACTGTTGGTGTATTGAAAATTTCCATGATGTAAAGAAAGGAACAAGACAGTGGAAGAGTTCTGTTTACTGGAATCGTAATCAGCAATCAAGCAAACTGAAGAGAGCAAAGAAACTTAAAAAGAAGTTTGCTATCCTTATGGAAAAAGGATATTCACTGAAACAGATAGCAAAAGAATTTAATATGAGCAGAGTAACGTTGTATACATATCTGGCTCTGTTCTTTGTAATTGATACCATACAGACAAAAGAGTTTCCTCGGCCTCAATCATTTGCAATTGTCAAATCTTGGGGAGAGATTATCCTTGAAGTTTCTGAAAAGATAAAACAACTTATGCTGAAATTCGGTAATTCTAAAATTAAATGGAAATCCCTGAACTACAAACAGGCTATTGAAAATTTTGAAAAGATTTCAAGTTTTGATATGAGTTTGGAAGGTAATTACTGGCTGGATTACGCAGCTTAAGTTCAAGAGGATTTTATGGTTTATTTATTTGATGTTTCTCCAAAATACGACCCTCATGTGGTTAGTATTATAAATTATATGCTCGAACATTTGAAGAATAATAATCCGAAACCGGATTCTTCAGTTTATGCCAAAAATGCAGCTTACATAAAAGAATTGTATGACGGAACATTTCTCATACATCCTTTTAATTTTTCTAATGACAATCAGTATAATCTTGAGAATATTGAATATCAGGTGAGAAGATGTAAAGGTTCGTGGGGAGTAACCCGGAAGATAATCATGGAATCCCTTGAACATCTTGAACAGGCTAAAGGAAAAGATTATATGCCTTTCAACAAGAAGTTTGTTGAGAGTATAACTTTTGGTAATTTCTTTGAAGGGAATATGAGATTCAGTAAAGATGGTTCCTTGGACAGTAACTTCATGAAATTCATAAATGAACCTAAAAGGTCTGTTACTTATAACACTTCTCTCGCTATCGATAAAATAAAGAGAGATATGCCAAAGAGCATTCTTGAACCGGCTGAGAAGTTTGCCAAGAAATATTTCAAGATGAAAACTATGGAACTTGCTTTCTGGAATAACATGGAAGACTGGAACAGATGGATTAAGGCTTTCAAAAAGAACTGGCTGAAACTTTCATCTGAATTCTTCCTTGCGTGTGATGACGGAAATATGTTCACAGATTATTCAAATTATCTCATCAAAAAACTTACTAAACGTTCAGGGGATAAAGCAATTGTAAATGCGTTTCACTTTAAGATGACTATGGGTGATTCTCAGGTGCTTGGTGGAATCTTCAGAGACTGGATTTCTGACGGGATTAAATCAGGAAAATTTGCTGTTCTCTCCGGACTTCCAAAATCCATAGACAATTATTATACTGATGAATCTTTCAGCAGAACTGAGAAAGTTGAAAAGGTTGTTATCGATGCTGATGAGATTCCAATCTTTTAATCAAATCTAATATTAAAGATAGAGCAAATTATGAAACGAGAAGTTATAGAGAACCTTAATGAAAAAGATTTTGTTGCAGCACTTATTATGAGTGACAAATGCTGTAACATACTTATCCCACACATACAGATGAACTACTTTGAATGTGATTACTCAAGAGTCATTGTTTCTTGGGTAACTGATTATTATCACAAATTCAAAGCAGCTCCGAAAAAAGAAGTATCGGCTATCTATCGCAGTCGATGTGATGAGATACAGGATGAGGCACTTAAAGACCTTGTATATGAGTATCTTAAGAATATTGCGGAATCTGAAATAAATATAAATAATGAAGATTACTTACTGGACCGGAGCAGAGATTTTCTTGATTATCAGAGGATGAAAGATTATGTTCAGTCTCTTGATGCTTGTCTTGATACAAGAGATATGGATAAAGCAAGAAAGATTCAGCAGAACTATGATAAGATTTCTGTGGCTGAAACAAATGAATGTGCCCTGCTCGATAAGGAAAGCATTGATATAATTAAGAATGCTTTATCTCAGAAAGAAGAAGTTTTGTTCACACTTCCCGGAGAATTAAATAACGTTGTTGGTAACATTCACCGTAATGACTTCATCATGATTATGGCTGGTGCTAAGAAAGGTAAGACTTGGTTCTTACAGAAAATCGGCATTGAAGCTATGGTTCAGAGATTGAATGTAACATTTGTCTGTCTTGAAATGCCTAGGGAAAAAACCATTCAGCGAGAATGGACAAGTTTACTTGGAATTAAATCCGGACTTGTAAAACCCGGTATTTATGAAACAGCAAGGTTTGTTGAATGTGCTGACGAAAAAGGAAAATACAAACCGGAACTGTTTGATGTCAAAGTTGGAGAAGATTGTGGTGCAACTCCTGAAGAGCTGCAGAATCAATTAAGAGTAATGACTATGTATTCTGCTAACTTCAGAATCATAGCATATCCGGCAAATACAGCAAGTGTAGAAACCATCTGTAATCGTGTTGAAGATTTGGCTAAAGATGGTTTTGTTACAGATGTTCTTATCATTGACTATGCTGATATTACAAAACCTATTACTCATGGTGAATCACGAGACCAGATAAATGCAATCAATGTTTATCTTCGTGGATTTGCAATGAAGTTCCATTGTGCTGTAATTACAGCAACTCAGACAAACCGTTCAGGATTTAGTTCTAGTGTTGTAGGTGCTGAAAGTCTGGCTGAAGACTTCAGAAAGATTTGTCATGTTACTTCAATGGTATCACTTGAACAAACACCAAAGATGAGAAAGAATCATCTCATGCGTGTTCGAAACGTTGCTTTACGAAGTGGAGCTGTTAAAGATACATGTACCTTTACACAATGTCTTGAACTCGGACAGTTTATCTTTAGTCCACCGATAAGTGGAGATTCTTTAATATTTGATGGTGAAGAGGAAGACGATGGCTAGAGTCTTTTATAATGGTGACTTTATTTATGTTGAAACTTCAAGACTTGATATAAATAAACTTAAAGAACTTGCAAAAGAATATAGTGCTCAGTATTCAGAAGAATACAACATGTACGCATTTCCAAAGAAGATGAAATGCGTACTTGATATTTCTGAACTTGAGAACGCAATCTTTGATAAAACCTTTGAAGAACTTACTGAGAAAGTAAAAGCAGCAATGAAGAGAAGGGAAGAAGAAAAGAAAGCAGAAATAGATGCCTTGAATCTTCCTGATAAAATGTATCCTTTCCAGAAAGAAGCTGTTGCTCAGATGTTGAAGATGCAGAGAAATATACTTCTTGCATCCGAACAGGGTTGTGGTAAAACCTGTATGAGCAGCGTTTATCTTGGTAAATCAAATAATTATCCGGCTCTTATTGTATGTCCAGCAAGTTTGAAAACGAACTGGGCGATGGAAATCCATAAATGGACACCAGATGTGAAGACGTATATTGTCAGCGGCCGGGATTCTTATGAAAATCTTTATGTTGTTGAAAGTGCAAAAGAGGCAGATGTAATTATCATTAATTATGATATTCTCGGTATAGATGATAAAGAAGCAAGTAGAAGAGAAAAAGAAAGAATTGCAAAAGCAAAGAAAGAAGGAAAACTATATCGAAAAGCGTTTATTCCTGTAAAAGGTTGGGTAAACGTCTTTAACAAAGAGTTTCATATAAACTGTCTTTGTCTTGATGAATGTCAGTATATTGAATCTGAAAAAGCAATTCGAACCAGAGCTGTAATACAGATTGCTGTAAATGAAAGAATAAAGAAGTTGTTCTGCTCAGGTACTCCGTTTGAAACAAGGGTTGCTCAGTTCTATGTTGCGTGTCATTTACTGGCACCTGACCTGTTTCCTAAAGAGTGGGATTTCAAGCAACGTTATTGTAATCCGTATTATAATGGTTTCGGGTGGACATATAAAGGTATAAGTAATCTTGAAGAACTAAGGACTTTACTTTCAACATTTATGATACGACACAAGAAAGAAGATGTTCTTAAACAGTTACCACCCAAGCAAAAGATTCCAATTTATTTTGATATGGATAAGGGTGCAAGAAAGATTTATGACCAGATGGAAGAGGAACTTGCTGAGCAGGAAGACTCAATACATCAGTTTGCTTATCTTGCTAAAATGAAAGAAGCTCTGGTAGATATTAAAGTTGAACCGGTGATTCAGTTTATAAAAGATATGCTTGAAGTTGAAGATAAAGTTGTTGTTTTCACTTTTCATGACCGAATGTTTCAGGAGATTATGGGTACGTTTGGTAAACAGGCTGTAGGAATAAATGGTTCCACTCCAAGTGAAAAAAGACAGACTTATGTTGATACTTTTCAAAACGATGAGCGTGTAAGAATATTCGTTGGACAGATTAAAGCTGCGAGTGCCGGAATTACCTTGACAGCAAGCCGTACTGTTATCTTTACTGAATGGGGTCAGACACCGGCTCAGCATAATCAGGCTACAGACCGTATACATCGAATTGGTCAGGAAGCTGATAGATGTTTGATTTATTATCTGATTATAAAAGATACCGTTGATGAAGACCCTTTGACAAATCTTTCAGAGCATAATGCTGATATTGAGGCTGTTATGGATGGTAATATTAATGCAAAGTTTGTAGACTTTGATTCTCTCATGATTGCTAAAGTAAGAGAGCGAAGACTCATGAACAAAAAGAAAAGCGTACAAATTGAATACGAATGATTTTTCTAATATTAGAGTATGGAAATTGAAGAAAAACTTAATAAGGCTCTTGTTAAAAGACAGAGCAATAAAGAACTTCTTGATAAACGTCTGAAACGTAAACAGGAACTTATTGATGAACTTGAAACCGTAAAGAAATCACAGGTTCTCGTTCAGACAATTGCATCTGAAGTTCAGTCAAATCTTGAAGTGAAAATTTCATCTATCGTGAATCTCGGATTATCTGTTCTTTTTCCGGAGTATACTTTCAGACTTGAATATGTTCCGGCAAGAGGTAAGACAGAAGTACGATTTGTTTTCTTTGAAGGGGAAGATGAGTTTGATATCATGGAACAGAACGGTGGTGGTCTTGTAGATGCTGCAGCTTTCCTTTTGAGACTTGCTGTTTACGCTATTTCAAGTTGTGATAATACTATGATTTTTGATGAACCTTTTAAGTATGTTTCTAAGACTCTTAGACCAAGAGTTGCTGAGCTGCTTAAAACACTTTCTGAGAAATTAAAGTTACAGATTGTTTATGTAACACACATTGAAGAACTTTCTGATACAGCAGATAAGAAAATTATGATTAAGAAAATAGATGGGGTATCACGCTTATGTTAGACTTAAATGAACTTGCAAAACAATCTCAGGAAATAGCAAAGCAGAGAGCAAAGCATGGTCTTGGTGCTGATACAGTATCATGTCTTAAACATTGTGCCGGAGAAGTCATTGAATCACTTGATGCTTATAAAGAGTATAAAAATCTCTCATCTTGTGTACATGTAAGTTCATACTCTTCAGAACTTGCCGACATAATTGTGTGTGCTTTAATTGCTGCAGCGAATGATAATATTGATATTGAAAAATCTCTTAAGGTCTGTGTGGAAAAGAATCGTAAGAGAGCAGAAGGTATAGGAGATAAACTTTAATGTTTACAAAAATTGAAATAAAGAATTTTCAGTCACACAAAGATACCGTTATTGATTTTGATAAAGGTATCAATTCTTTGTGTGGTGAATCAGATAATGGTAAATCTGCTGTCATTCGTGCTATAAAGTGGGTTGCTGAGAATAGACCACTTGGTACAGATAAACTCAACTCGAAATGGAATAAAGATTTCAATAAAGATATGTCTGTAAAGATATATACCGAGAAAGGGTGGGTTGAGCGTATTCGAAATAAGAAACGTAATGGGTATACTATTTGTATTGGTGAAGAAGAACCTGTAGAACTTTCTGCTGTTGGTACAGATGTTCCACCGGAAGTTATAAAGTTTCTAAATGTTTCGGATATAAATTTTCAGTTTCAGTTTGATAAGCCTTATCTTATTACAATGAGTCCGGGAGATGCAAGTAAGTATCTGAATAATCTGATTCATCTAGATTCAATTGATTCTATCCTTACTGTTGCTGAGGGAAACAAACGTTCAATAAATTCTGAGCAGAAAGTTGTAGACAAAGATATCTCTGATTTGGAAAGAGAACTTAAAGATACGGAATGGGTTGAAGAGGCTGAGACTCTCTATAAGCGAGTTCAGGCTTATAACAAGAAACTTGAAACTCAGGAAGTTATCAAAACAGATTTATTCGGTGATATAAATTCTTTTAAGTCTTTGAAAGTTTATGATTTGTCAAAGCAGAAGAAACTTGTTGAAGAAATTGAATCGATAACAATTCCGGATGCGGGTGAACTTAAACATGAAATCGAATCTTATAAAGCTGCTGAGAATAAGATTGTTAATTTATCAGAGCAGAAGAAACTTGTTGAAGAAATTGAATCGATAACAATTCCGGATGCAAGTGAACTTAAGAAGGAGATAAATGATTATAAGGCTATTTCTGAAAGAATTCTAATATTAAAGGATGAGAGTGAACAACTGAAAGGACAACTTGGAGATGTATGTCCTTTGTGTGGTGGAAAAATAAAAGAAGGAGCATCGTTATGTTTTTGAAAGATATTGAAAAATTTAAAACCACAGTAGAAAAGACAATGGATTCGTTCTTCGGTTTTACTCCGAAACAGGTAAAAGAAAATGTTGAAGTTATCGAAAGAATGTATGGTAAAATGTATGACCTTGAAAAGATAAGTTTCAAGAGCATCAGACCCGATTTGAAAGAAATGCTTCTTCGTTATAGAACTTTAAAGTATTTTGATACTGTTTATGATAGAACAATGCAATTATATGATTTCTTGAAGAAAGGAGAAGAATGATGGATATTAAAGATTTTCAGACAATTAAAGATAAGATTGCTAAAGCTGATACAGAAACAGCAACTAATAAAGGTAAGATGCAAGGTATTCAGGAACATTGGAAAGAGAAGTATGGTTTTGAAACTCTTGAAGAGGCTGAGAAGAAACTTGCTGAAGTTGAGAAAGATATTGCTGAAAAGACAAAGCTGCGTGATGAAAAACTTGAAGAATTAAAAAATTCTTTTGATTGGACCACTATTTAATCTTGCAAAAGATTTTACCTTGTGTTATAATAAATAATATAAAAGATAACACAAGGAGCAAATCTATGAAAGAAACACATGAATTTGAAAAGTATGCTAACATGATTTATAAGTTGGCATTGCGAGAGTACAATGGCAGAAAGAATCAGAGACCCGATGTACAGTTTGATGATGTATATTCTGAAGGTCTTATGATATACACTCTATGTCTTAAAGAATATGATGGTAGTAAGGGAATGAAGTTCTCAACTTATCTTTATCAGAACCTTTGGGCTAGAATGGCTGATTTTTATAAGTGTGGATTAAAACCAATAACACATTATGAGGACTTCAAACTTAACGATAGTGGTGAAAAAGCTATTCGTTATGAAGATACTATCATCACAACAAATTATGAAATCGATGAAAGAACAAAAGACCTTATTGATTCCGCAAAAGAATATCTTTCATATGAGGGATTTCAGGTTTTCAAATATATTATATCTTATGAATGGGTTGGTAAAAAAGCAAAAGTCAAACCAAGTGTAAAAGCAATTTCACAGAAGTTTGGCTACGAACCAATTATTATAGATTCGATTATGAGTGAAATAAAAGCGTTCTGGAATAAGGAAGGTTGGAGAGTTGCTTAAAATAAAGTCCGGGTCAAAGACCCGGATTTTTTATTTCTTTCTAATATTAAATAAGGAGTAAATTATGCTTTTTGAAATGGATGACCTTTCTGAAACAACAGAAGCACCCACAGTATCGGCAACACCTGTAAAGAAAAGAAAAGTTGCTTACGAAGAACTTGTACATCTGAACAAGACAATCACAGATATTCCGGGCTATACGGATTTTACAAATGAGAGATTCCCTTATGGTCTTGTCTTTTACGACTTTGAAGTTTTCCTTTATGACTGGCTCGTAGTCATAATCGACCCTATAAATAAAATAAAAACAATTATTGTAAATAATAGAGCGGCACTCAGAGAATTCTTCGAGTTGCATAAAACAATGATTTGGGTTGGATATAATAATAAACATTACGATGTTCCGGTTATGAAAGGAATCCTTAATGGTTTCGACCCTAAAGAGATTTCAGATAAATTAATTGTGGAAGGAAAGAAACCTTTTGAGATTTCAAGAGATTATGATTTCAACAAGATTGAGATTTATTCTTATGATGTCATGGTAAAGAAGATGCCACCTGAATCGTTGAAACTTCTTGAAGGATTCATGGGTAATGACATTGAAGAAACGGAAGTAGATTTTAATCTTCCTCGTCCTCTCACTAAAGTTGAGATAATGAAGTCTGTGAAATATTGTGGTCATGACGTTGACCAGACTATTGAAGTATTCCGTTATCGTATTAGTGATTTTGATGCTCAGATAGCTTTAATTGAAACATTCAACCTTCCTTTTAAGAATGTATCAAGAACCAAAGGTCAACTCACAGCAATTATTGTTGATTGTGAAAAACAACCACACGATGATGAGTTTGATGTCACAATATTGCCTTGTGTAGAACTAAAGAAGTATGCTTATGTACGAGACTGGTTTGAAAAAATTCTGAAAAACAAAGATTATAAAAGTGAATTACCAAACACTCCTGAAAACAGATATATTCTCAGCAAGGGTGAACAGGTAAGAAAAAACAAAGATAGCAAAACATCTTTTGTGACAAAGATTTGTGGGGTTCCTCATACATTTGGTTGGGGTGGATTGCATGGATGTTCAGATGAACCGGTACATGTTTACGGAAACTTATATCACTCTGATATCGGCAGCTATTATCCAAGTACTATGATTGGATGGGAGTTCCTTACACGAAATTGTAAGAGTCCGAGCAAGTTCAAAGATGTGTATGATACCCGTATGGCTCTCAAGAAAGCGGGAAAGAAAAAAGAACAGGCACCATATAAAGTTATTCTTAACTCGCAATATGGAATCACAAAAGATAGAAATAGTGAGGCCTATGACCCTGTTCAGGCAAACAATATCTGTGTAAATGGTCAGCTTATGATTCTCAGTCTGCTTGAAACTCTTGAAGAAAAACTAGGAGACAGATTCGAACTTATTCAGTCTAATACTGATGGTATTGTTGTAAGACTTGCTGATGATGGTAAAACAGAAAAGATTTACAGACATTATTGTGACGAATGGTGTGAAAGAACTAAACTTACATTTGCTCATGAAGAATGGGGTGGAATTGTTCAGAAAGATGTAAACAATTATGTTGCTTTCTCTCGACCAGACGAAAACGGTAACATGAAAGTTATTGAGCAGAAAGGAAGTTTCGTAAAGGAAAACAATCCGCTTGATAATGATTTACCAATTCTCAATGAAGCTATGGTAAATTATATCAGTAAGAAGATTCCGGTAGAAGATACGATTAATAATTGTAAAGAGATGATTAAGTTCCAGAATATCTACAGATTAAGTGGTGATGTAAAAGCAGCATGGCATAATGGTAATTATCTGACTAATAAAACTTATCGTGTATTTGCTAGTACCGATGAGAATGATACATACATCGGCAAGGCTAAGGAAGTAAATGGTAAGGTAGACAAGTTCCCTGAAACTCCAGACCATTGTTTCATCTTGAACTCTGACATACACGATATTCCGATGAGTATAAAACTCAATCGTAAATGGTATATCGATACAGCCAAAAAGAGACTTGAACAGTATGGATATACTTTGCAGAGAGGTTCGATGCTATTTTAACGAACTTTCTAATATTAAATTACAGACAATAAATAAATATAAAGGAGTAATTCTATGAAAATTAAGAAGTCTGAATTGTTAAAATCTTTAACTAAAGTTCTTCCCGGAATTGAAACAGGGAAAGTATCTGTGGAAGGAGCAGATAGTATTGTCTTTCATAAAGGACATATCTACTCTTATAATTCAGAAATTTCTGTTGATGTTGATTATGGTGATTTGAATATCGAAGCCATTGTAAAAGGACAGGAATTTTATAATTGTATCGGTAAACTTCCAAATGAAGATATTGATATTGAAGTTACTGAAACAGCTCTCGAAATCACAGATGACAAAATCAAGGTGCAGATTAAGTTATTAAAACAGGATGATACTTTCGAAAAGTTTAAGACTCTTGTACCTAGTGATGAATGGGTAGATATTGATGGTGATGATTTCGCAAAGGCACTTAAGACTTGTCGCATCGCCGGAAACGTAACAAATTTTGCTGGTATCTATTTTTTCAAAGATTCTGCAATTTCTACAAATCGTTGTATTATTAATAAATATGTTCTTAAGAATGAGTATCCTACATTCTGGCTTAGTGATAAAGTTGTAAACGAACTTTCGAAGTGGAATAGTTTCAGTAAGGTTCAGGTAAATAAAGGCTGGATTCAGTTTATGACAAATGACGGAACAATCTTTTCAGCAAGAGGATTGAATCTTGATAACTTCCCTTACGAAACAATTGCTGGAATTGTCAGCACACAGGCTGCTCAGAAACCAACATTTACTCTCGAACTTACTCCACAGTTCTATGATGCTCTTAATCGTGCGTCTGAGTTCTCTCATAGTTATGAAGAATACTTAGTGGTTGACGTTGAATTTGGAAAGGAAGTAAAGGTTGAATCTGCAAGAGATTCCGGTAAGTACGAAGAAATCGTTTCAGGTCTTTCTGTTGATATTCCAAATCCGAAAAAGATGGCATTTGATTTCAAGGATTTCATTGCATCTGAAAAGTTCTTTAAGACTTTTAAGATTCTTGCTGAAAGTCCAGATTTCTCAACAGATGTTCCTGTTCATTGTCTTTTGGAAAATGATTGTGCTATTAAGATTTTCTCAAGCATTAAATAAGGTGGTTGCAAATGGAATTGTTTAATAAATATCGACCGACAGACTGTTCAAAGATTTATGGTAACGATATTGCCATCAAATCTTTGAGAAGTGAAATCAGTGCAAATCATCATGCGTTTTTGATTACTGGTCCAAGTGGTACCGGAAAGACAACTATTGCAAGAGCGATTGCTAACGAAATGGGTTGTAATAATCTTTCGGTTCGTGAAATCAATGCCTCTGACGACCGTGGTATTGATGCAATGCGAGCTATCAAAGAAGAAATGCGATTTGCCCCACCGGAAGTTGGTGGAAAACTCGTATACATTTTTGACGAGGCACATGGTATTACACCGGCAGCTCAGGAAAGTATTCTTAAGATGCTTGAAGAGTGTCCAGAATGGGTTTACATTTTCCTTTGTACAACTAATCCCGAAAAGCTGATTGAAACTATTGTCAACAGATGTTCAAGAATTGAAATGAAACCACTTGATTTACAGACCATGGTTGGACTTCTCAGACGAGTTGTTCACTGGGAAGAGAAGGCAGTAGATGTTTCTATTCTTGAGAAGATTGCATCTTTGTCACATGGTTCTTCGAGAAAGGCATTGAAAATTCTCGGCTCAGTTATATATCTTGAAACAGATGAAGAACGCTTGGATTATATCAAGAAGAATGTTTTTGATGAAGATAATCCTGACGCTATAGAACTGTGCCGTGCC